>Ga0307433_1000962_pt1 | contig 17960 bp, 17 predicted proteins | sample SalMarWE160210MG_FD_202166 | JGI IMG/M metagenome (GOLD analysis project Ga0307433, IMG submission 202166) | Salt marsh sediment microbial communities from the Plum Island Ecosystem LTER, Massachusetts, United States - WE1603-210 | ecosystem: Environmental > Aquatic > Marine > Intertidal zone >... | reverse complement strand
GATAATGGCAATAGGTCAATTTCCCAACACAGTCTTTCTTCCGGAAACGGTTGAAATCACAGAAAAAAGAACAATAGCTGCAGACCCATTTACCTTAGAGACAAGTTCGCCTGGCATTTTCGCTGGAGGAGACGCAGTATCAGGATCAGCAACCTTGATGGAAGCTATAATAGCTGGAAAACGAGCGGCAATTTCCATAGACCTTTATCTGAGGGGCATCTCGCTGGAGCCCCTTATTGTTGAAAACGTTTTGGGGAGTGTAAATGGAAGCTTCTAAAGTTGACTCTAAATCCAACGAAGAAATCCGTATTGGAGTTTTTGTTTGTCATTGTGGCTTAAACATTGCTGGCTCCGTTAACTGTAAAGAAGTAGCTGAATACGCTTCTACTCTTCCCCATGTTGTTCTTTCTGAGCATAACCTATACACCTGCTCGGATCCCGGACAAGAAACAATAAAGAAAGGCATTATGGAACATAACCTCAACCGAGTTGTCGTAGCTTCGTGCACCCCCCGCCTCCACGAACCAACTTTCAGAAAAACCTGCGAGGAGGCAGGATTAAACAAGTACCTATTTGAGATGGCTAACATCAGGGAACACTGCAGTTGGGTACACCTGCACGAACCAGAAAAGGCCACAGAAAAGGCTAAAGATTTAGTTCACATGGCCGTCGCTAGGGCGGCACTGCTAAAACCCCAAGAAGAACTCGTTGTCCCAGTGGCAAGGGAAGCGTTGGTAATCGGAGGAGGAGTTGCGGGTATTCAAGCTGCCCTGGATTTAGCTGATACTGGCTACAAAGTCTACCTTGTAGAGAAAAATCCCAGCATCGGTGGGAAAATGGCGCAGCTCGATAAGACCTTTCCAACTATGGATTGTTCCATATGTATTCTTGCTCCAAAAATGTCAGATGTTGGTAGACATCCGAACATCGAACTGTTGACAAACAGCGAGGTTGTAGAAATTGGTGGGTACATCGGAAACTTCAAAGTTAAAGTGCAAAAGAAGCCAAGATACGTTACAAAGGAATGCACAGCTTGTGGTAATTGCGTTGACGTATGCCCAATAGAAGTACCTAACGAGTTTGACGTGGGGCTTACCTGGCGAAAAGCAATCTATACCCCTTTCGCCCAAGCCGTTCCAGCTCTTTATCTAATTGATGAGAACAGTTGCATTGGTCTCGGCGAGAATACTTGTGCAAGGTGTAAAGACGTTTGTGGTCCTGATGCCATAAATTTCAATGACAAGCCTGAAGAAGTTGAGCTGGATGTTGGAACAATCATTGTAGCCACTGGCATGGATGTGTACGATCCTGTTGCCTTGACAGAATATGGATACCTGAGGTTTCCTAATACAATAACCTCGCTGGAGTTTGAGCGGTTTATAAATGCTGGGGGACCTACTGGAGGTCGTCTAGTCCGACCTAGTGATATGCATATTCCGAAAACGGTTGCATTCATCCAGTGTATAGGTTCTCGCTCTAAGAAAAAAGGCAACCCATACTGTAGCAACGTATGCTGCATGAACACCATAAAAGATACATTACTCATTAAGGAGCATTGGCCAGACGCCAAAATCTACGTTTTTTACATAGACATACGTGCATTTGGAAAAGGCTTCGAAGACCTATTCAGACGAGCAAAAGGAGAAGGCGTCATCTTCATACGTGGATTGCCCGCTGAAATAATTGAGGACAAAAAATCCAACAACTTGTGGCTAATTGGAGAAAACACTCTTGAGAAAAAAATATACAAAGTAAATGTGGATATGGCAGTTCTAGCCGTGGGTCTTAGACCCAGCGATGACAGCGATAAGGTTCAGCAGCTCCTAAGATTGTCAAAGACTTCAGACGGCTTCTTTATGGAAGCACACCCAAAATTGAGGCCAGTAGACACCCCAACCGGAGGAGTCTTTCTTGCTGGTTGCGCCGAAGGCCCCAAAGACATCAAAGACAGCGTGACACAAGCGAGTGCTGCAGCATCCCATGCAAGCATTCTCATGGCTAAAGGCAGTGTCACCGTCGAAGCTATTACACCTGTGATATCCCCGGAAAAATGCGTAGGATGTGGCTTGTGCGCCAAAGTATGTCCATACAACGCGATTATTGTGAACAAAGAACGAAAAAAAGCAGAAGTAATTGAAGCAGCCTGCTCTGGATGTGGCACTTGTAGTGCAGAGTGCCCATTCGGCGCTATTGAGATGAGACATTTCGGTGATGAGCAAATATATGCGCAGATAGACGCAGTCACCGAAGAGAATGCAAACAAGAAGATTCTTGCTTTCTGTTGCAACTGGTGCTCTTACGCGGGAGCAGATTTTGCGGGAGTAAGCAGAATGCAATATCCCACCAGCGTGCGAATCATCCGAACCATGTGTTCAGGCAGGGTATCCACAAAGTTTGTTGAGCGAGCTTTCGCTAGAGGAGTTGCGGCGGTGCTGGTTGCAGGTTGTCACTTGAATGATTGCCATTACATAGATGCCAATTATCAGACTAAGAGACGGGTTGAAAAATTGTGGAAGAAAATGGAAAGGTTTGAGTTGGACAAAAATCGGCTTCAATTGGCGTGGATCAGTGCAGCTGAGGGGGAGAAGTTTGCTTCAAAAATAAAGGAGATGCAAAAAATCGTTGACGGCGTCACCAAAGAAGAGATAGAAAAAACGGTCAAGACTCTAACCCCTAAGAAAAAGGTTGTCACCTAAAGGGGCTGAGACCTGATGACCATACTTGACGAAGAATAATTCCATATGTTGGGGAATACTGTGCGCGGAAAAATCGTTAAAACCGAAAATCGAAGAGAAATTACGCTCAAGAGAAATTTTCTTACAAGGAATTATCTTCTGTCTCTGGACAAAGATTTGTGTAACGGATGTGGTTTATGTGCTGAAATTTGTCCAAAAGAAGCCATAAAGGTAACTCCAGCAAAAATAACTGAAGACCGTTTGGCAAAAAAGCCGACAATCGATTTTGACGTAAACTCTTGTAATCTATGTGGGGAGTGCGCAGTTTTGTGTCCCCTAAACGCGCTGAGGATGGAAATTGATGGAAAAGAAGTTTCTACCCTTGTGAAAAACGAGGCGTTTCCAGTCTTATTAAAGGAAATTACTGTTGCAACGGAAAAATGTGATTCAATATGCAATCTCAGATGCCAAGAAGAATGTCCCACAGAAGCAATCAAAGTGTCAACAAAAAAATCAGAAAACGGAAAAACAGTGATAACCGACGTTCAAATCATGGAGGACTCCTGCTTTTACTGCAAACGCTGCCAATCAGCTTGTCCTCTGGATGCAATAGATGTGAAAAAACCCTTTCAGGGAACCATTGAATTAAATAGCGATCTCTGCCCTAGCGGGTGCACGGTTTGTGTTGACATATGCCCCACTCATGCGATCAAGTTGGAAAAAGGCAGACTTGGTGTCTATCCTGAGTTTTGCATCTTCTGTTCTGCATGCCAAAAAGTCTGTCCAAAAGAAGCCGTCAAGGTAAATAGAAATTGGATATTCCACTCAGATGTTAAAGCAGCAGCTTGGCTAACAGCGCTCAAAAAATTGACTTCGATTGAAACTTTAACAAAAGAACTCATGATCAAATCTGGACAAAGAAGAACTTCTTCAGTGCGAAACAGAAAAAGAACCATCCCCTTAAAGCCTAAGCAACAAAAGGACAACAGGGTGACAGAATTTTTAGAAATCCTAAGCAAGTATAAGCGATGAAAACATCTTACCGCAGTCAGTGAAAGATGGTTATCTTTTTAGCAGCTAAAGAGAACTATAAGCTGGTGGTAGGGCACGTTGACTGTTTTCGTTACTAAAGCTGATGGAACAAGACAACCTTTTGATAAAACAAAAATTATGCGGACTTGCTTACGGATGGGTGCAACATTGGTTGTTGCGGAGTCAATCGCTGAAGACATCGAAACCAGAATATACGATGACATAGAAACAAAGAAAATCCTCCAGATGATCTTCAGGAGTTTAAGGAAACATAAACCTGCAATCAGGAATCAAATTGACCTGCGAAAGGCTTTGAGCCTGCTGAATCCAGCGCCCGACTTTGAACGGTTCATTCAGCTTTTGTTAAGCGAACACGGCTACGAAGTTACCCCAAACCAGATAATACGGGGCAGATGTGTAGAGCATGAAGTCGATGCTATCGCCAGAAAAAACGGAAAAACATGCATCGTAGAAGTCAAGCACCACTTCAAATATCACACTCCAACAAGCCTCGATGTGAGCCGCATTTCGAGAGCTGTATTCGAAGATGTAACAGAAGGGTACGAACTTGGATTGAATAACCTAAAAATAGATTATGCACTGATAGTTTGCAACACGAAATTGTCGGAGCACGCTAAACGTTACGCAGACTGCAGAGGAATCCGTCACATAGGATGGAGTTCGCCTCCAAACCATGACCTGCAAACAATGATTGAAGAAAAGAAACTTTACCCAATAACTTTTCTTAAGGGATTAACCGCTGAGACTAGAAATAAATTGGCGTATAATGGAGTAATTCTGTTAAAGCAGTTAACTGAGAAAACTCCAACAGAGCTCAGAAGGCAAACAGGAATCTCCAAAGAAAAGCTTGGGTCAATAGTTGGTAAAGCAAGAACAATACTTTCAGGAAATTAATTGTGCTTGTTTGCTTCTTTTTTTGTGTTTCTGGATTTGGTTGCTCAATTCGCTAAATTTATTAGTGTGTTTATCGAATCTTACTAAACGAGATAACAATGCTGAGAACAACACTTCCCTGCGCAGACCCTCAATGCAAAGACAAAATGAGGCTTGTGTTCCAAAATGAACGGTTTCTAGGTTACCGCTGTCTCCTAAAACCGAACACGCACAATTTCAGATACAACATAGAGCGCAAAAGATGGGAAAAAATCATAATCAAAACCAAACCAATAATTGGCTACAAGAAATCTCCCTACGAAATCTTGTTCGAGGAAGAGATCACTATCGAATCACTCTAGTCCTTGAATATTCAAAGGCTTCCATCCGAATTGAAGCCTAGCCTCTAGCCCACAAGCAATCTTTGGACAATTGAAACTGAAACAAAAAATAACAGCCAAATAAACTATTCGCGAATCATATTTATGTGAGTTCACTAATCTGGACTGTTTAAATATCAGAACTCTAAAATAGAATGGTTAGAGGACAGAAAAGCATGGGTTCCAAGGCACCGAAAGGCGAACTCGCCGCAAGAAAACTCCTTGCGAAGAGAAAAAAATTCAGATGGAAAGACGTCTACTACAAACGACGAATGCTTAAGCTGGATGTTAAATCCGACCCACTAAAGGGGGCTCCTATGGCACGGGGAATCGTCTTAGAAAAAACTGGCGTTGAAAGCAAGCAGCCCAACAGCGCCATCAGGAAATGCGTCAGAACGCAACTCATCAAGAACGGTAGGGTTATAACCGCTTTTCTCCCCGGTGACGGCGCGCTTAACGTAGTTGATGAACATGATGAGGTTGTGGTGGAAGGAATCGGCGGGTCCCGCGGTGGAGCCATGGGTGACCTTCCTGGAGTCAGATGGAAAGTTTCAACCATCAATGGGGTCTCCCTTAATGAGTTGGTTCTCGGTAGAAAAGAGAAGCCCATGCGGTAAAAACAGGTCTGCTCTCTAAACAACCCTTAAATATAGGTTTCTAAACCCAGAACCTTTGTCAAGGTGACTCGTTTGAGTAAGGTACAAGAGATAAAGCTATTCGGAAAGTGGAGCTTCGATGGGATTCAGTTAGACGATCCAGGGCTCAAGCAATACATATCTCTTAAACCAGTATATGTTCCTCACAGCATGGGGAGACACGAGCATGGGAAGTTTCACAAGGCTAAAGTCAACATAGTTGAGAGGCTCATAAACAATCTTATGCGTCCTGGCAGTAGCGCCGGAAAGAAGACGCGAGCCATAAACTTGGTTAAGAACGCCTTTGAAATGATTCATATTCGTACGGGAAAGAATCCTGTACAAGTCCTTGTCGCTGCAGTAGAAAACACCTCCCCTGGCGAGGATACTACTCGCATCAGTTACGGAGGTATCGCTTATCATATGGCTGTGGACATATCGCCTCAGAGACGAGTTGACCTTGCCTTACGTTTTCTCTCTGAGGGCACAAGAAAGTTATCTTTCGGTAACCCCAAAGCTTTGGATGAGTACCTTGCCGAAGAGTTGATGTTGGCAGCCAAAAAAGACGTAAAAAGCTATGCTGTGAAAAAACGCAACGAGATGGAGAGAATAGCGCGTTCTTCACGCTAGTAACCCTGTTACATGTATCCCGAATATGGAAAAGGTGCAGCAATATCTTGGAATTCCTTCAAAAAGTTAAAATAACTGAACCAACTGTTTTCTCTACATATTACACTCACTATAAGGAGTAAGCTCGAACAAAAAAAGTAATGGAGACAAAGAGATTGAGTAAATCTGAAAAACCACATTTAAACTTGGTAGTAATCGGACATGTAGACCACGGGAAATCGACGACCGTAGGTCACCTTTTCTCCCTCACAGGAGCGATTGACGCGAGAACCGCAAAAAGCTACGAGGAAGAGGCTAAGAAACTAGGAAAGGAGACCTTCAAGTTTGCTTGGGTCTTAGACAGGCTGAAAGAAGAAAGAGAGCGAGGTCTAACAATAGACGTTGCATACCTGAAATTTGAGACCCCAAAATACTTCTTCACAATCATTGACGCTCCAGGACACAGAGACTTCATCAAAAACATGATCACCGGAGCAAGCCAATCAGACGCTGCCATCCTCCTAATCTCTGCCAAACGAGGAGAATTCGAAGCCGGCATTGGACCCGGCGGACAAACCCGCGAACATGCTTTCCTAGCTTACACGCTAGGAGTGAATCAACTGGTTGTTGCCATCAACAAAATGGATGATGCCACAGTAGACTGGAAACAAGAAAGATACGACGAAATCAAAAACGAGATTTCCCGCATGCTGAAAATGTCCGGATTCAATCCAGAAAAGATACGTTTCGTTCCCACTTCAGGATGGACAGGCGACAATCTTGCCAAAAAAAGCGAGAAGATGCCTTGGTATAAAGGTCCAACTCTATTTGGGGCTCTTGACGAAATGACTGTTCCTCCCAAACCAATTAAAAAACCTTTAAGGCTTCCGATTCAGGACATTTACACAATCACCGGAATCGGATCAGTTCCTGTGGGAAGGGTTGAAACTGGTGTTCTGAAAGAAGGCGACACCCTTGTTTTCATGCCTTCAAACGTTCAAGGATTGGTTAAATCCATAGAGACTCACCACGTGAAAGTTCCCAAGGCTCTTCCAGGCGACAACATTGGATTCAACGTTAGAGGAATCTCAAAGAACGATGTTCACAGAGGAGACGTAGCTGGTCATCCTGACAACCCACCAACCGTTGCAAAAGAGTTCATCGGACAAATAATCATAATCCATCATCCAACAGCCATCGCCGCTGGATACTCTCCAGTATTGCATTCCAACACCGGTCAGATTTCATGCAGATTCAAGGAGCTTGTTGCGAAACTGGATCCGAGAACTGGGCAAACTGTAGAAGAAAATCCGTCCTTTCTGAAGACTGGAGACGGTGCGATTGTAAGGTTTGAGCCTATTCAGCCCATCTCTGTTGAAACATACGCTGATTTTCCTGAGCTCGGACGGTTTGCGATACGGGACATGGGCACCACGATTGCCGCTGGTGTAATCAAAGAAATCTCGGTTAAGGGTTAAAAGAGACCCTTTTTTTCTTTTCTCTTTTATTATTTTTTTCGTGTCAATTAGGCAAATAGTATTGTGAATAGGTTTTTGTCGAGAAGTAGAAGTATTCCTTGGGCTATGCATACGAAGCCTACGATGAGGGTGACAGGTTTTGAGGCTAGCAGTGTTCCGATAAGCTTCAGAACGTCTTCTATGAACTTGAAGACCATGTAGACGATTACTGCGGGAATTAGGAAGATTATAACGTAGACCCATATCGCTGAGATTCCGAGAACGGTTTCTGGTAAAGGAAAGAAAAAGTAGACAGCTCCTGCGCTTAAGCCGCCGGCAATTAGGCCTAGCAAGGCTGCCCATGGAAAGTCTTTGATGGGTCTCAGAATCAGAACTAATCCAGCAATGATTAGCAGGTATATGGTGTATGTGTCAACTTGGGGGGCGTGTGTTTGCCATGCTGCTGCGCCTGTTATGATTAGGATGATGCCGGCGAAGAATCCGAAGAAAGACATGATTTTTGTTAGTATGCTTGCGGGTGTTCCTACCACCGGCACGGGTTTCACTATCTTTTCTAGGAACCATGAGATTGCGATGACTCCTCCCAAGATTAGAATGTAGGGGGTGTAATTGACTAAGATGCTGAAATCCATTTCTTTGTCTCACCAGACGGTTTTGTTCTAGATTAGTTTATGGCTGTAAATGCTTTTAATCTTTCTTGCAATTCAACCAAGTAACTCTGTAGGTCTTGTTGCGTGAAGTTCATTTCTTTCTCTTAAGTGTTTAAACAATTGTGCTTTTGTCTCTTTGAATGTGTAAGAGGTTTCGTGTATAATTCCGGAAATGTGTTTTAAGAAAACATTCTGGGTTGTTGCTTGCTTTTTCTGAAAAAGTACTGTTTTCAACAATGCACTGTTATTAGTCTCCTAATATGAAAACAAAAAGAGAAACTGTTTTGTTATATGGTGGACGGGGCGGGATTTGAACCCGAAAAACTAAAGCATTATAGAACTGGTTGTCCTTTCCATGATCGTGACATCAATACTATTTTTGGCAAAACCACCAAAAAAACGGATACATTTATGAAGAATTAGTCATTAAGAAAAATCAGTTATACGTCTAATGTGCGCATTTTCTATTTGTTCTAACATACTTTTATATTTCTTACTCCAACCCGATCTTTTGGGTAAGTCTTTCATTCTTTCTAAGATTAGATTTTTTAGTTTGCTATCGCTCCAAGGAGCCTTTGTGTAAAATCCGGCAATAAGGGAAGCCTCTTTGTTTCTCATAGCTCTGTAGGTTCTGGTTCGTTTTATCGAATGCAGTCTTTTAATTTCAGCAATTAGCTTTTGATCATTTGTAGGAAATGGATTTAAATTACGATCAATAATAGGCAAATCGCAAAATGCCCAGCGTGCAACGAATCGAATATCACGTTTGTTTGATTCCTTCGAAATAGTAAACAAGCGATAAAGCATTTCGGGGCAATTCTCTGGGCTCCAAAAATTGCCAGCCCCAAGCCAGGCAAACGCCCAAGCGGTAGCAAGATGTAATCGTGGTTCTTCCGTAAAAAGCAATGGGACAATTGCATCCCCTATCTTTCGCATTTCCTTAAAAGGTGGATTTCCAACTTGATAATTTCGATATTTTCCACCATGAGCGATTGACATAGCCATCAACGCTCCACAAGCTTTCTCTAATAAGTTGTCACTCTTGAGGAAATCTACAATTTTGTCTGCTTTTTCTGTTGTTAATTTATTGTTCCATCCTATTTGCTCTAAAGCAATGGAACAAAGCGCACCCCCTAGTTGCATCAAATCTTCTTTAAAATTTAAATATCCTTGCTGAACGACTTTTAAAAGGACATGCCCATATTTTCCATTATACAGTTCTGCAATGGCAGAAGAAGGTCCCTCCGACCTTCTGGCAATCCACTCAAGCCCTTCTTCCAAAAGATCTGGTGCAACTTGAACCTCATCGAGGAAACATTGTTCCAACTGCCTTACCGGATCAGCTTTATCGCCATGTTGTCTAAAATATGGTTCTTTTAGGTTTTTACTTTTTTCAATTAAACGTTGGATAAGCGGTTGAACATTCCTTCCCGCTAGAATTGCTGCTAGGGGGATAACTTCTTTCCAATTCAAATTCTCAAGGTGAGGTTCCAGAATTGAGAGAATTGTGTCTCCTTCTTTTCTATCGGGATAGTATCCATCAACGATTGCACGTGCAGTTAGATATTCTTGGAACGTTAAGTGTCTGAATTCATACATTGGGTAAAGGGTTCCCTGCTCGACAGAATAACCACTAAATATCAAAATACTACTACGAAGCTCAACCTGCTTCACAAATTCCGAAACGCTTATTCTTGCGTAGCCAAGAACATCCGGCATTTGAGTTCTAGCCAACGTTAAGAGCTCCTTCAAACGTTTTGAAGAGATTCTCTGAACTCCTTCTTTCATCATTGCAAATGCAATAAACGCGAGTTGAGGTACGGCCTCATCTTGTTCTATTGGTTTGTAACCTTCAACATTCCAAGTCATGAGAAGCACTTCTATGGCTTTCCCATACAGAATACTGCGGCGGGAGGGTAGTTGTCCGACCCATCGTTTCACCAAAAGGAGTGTAGTAAGTAGAAGCGGATTTCTTGCGAGAGTTCGTACGCGCTCTGTTTCACATATTGTTTTTGCGAGTTTTTCAGCATCCAAACGTACTCTTTCTTGGTCACCAATCACTTCCTTGTGCCAAGCTAAAGTTAGGCGCCTTATGTCACTGTCATCAAAATCAGCAATTTTGTAATGCTTGCAGCTCGTGCTTAATGCCCCACCAACTATTCTAAACCCCGCTTCACGAGAGGTTATGATAATTCCAGCAGCTGGATAGATTGACAAGAAGATTCGCAACTGATTTGTGAAACTCACTCGTTCAGTCTCATCTGAGATTTCATCAAGTCCGTCGATGAGGAGCAGAGCTTCTCCATCTCGGAGCGAACGGCTAACCAGCAGAGAAAAGGGTCTAGCCCAGTCTTTCATCTCAGCCCAGTTTGGAATTGAGGAAAGTATGTCAATAACAGAGGACTTTGACAAATTGGAGAGCTGCCGACAACGGATGAAAAGCGGGAGCCATTTCCGATTTGGGAGTTTGTCATCAACCGACTCCCTCCTATCTGGAAATGCATAGGCAATAGCAACTCTTTTTAGGAGGGTCGTTTTGCCTCCGCCTGGGTCTGCAAGTATTGCAAGACGAGGGCACTTAGAAAGAACTTGGCCCACTGGAGTTCTTGTTTCTGAAGGTCTTAGATGCTTTTCAAAATTCTCTGATGAACGAGTCTTTTCGCTTTTGACGCTTTGGAGATAAAGTGGAACAAACATGTGTTCAAGATTTAACCTTCTCGAACCAACTTCTTGATCGGCGGGTAGTCCTTCCAGAGTAATTTCCCCGCACTCCTTAGATAGGTACGTGAAATACTTTTTTTTCGCTTCCTCGATTAGACCTTCGGAAACTATTTCTGATGGAGGAGAAAGATATTCTAAAGAGTGCAAGTTACCTCCAATCGATTTATCTGCATCTTTAATCTTTTCGGCCAAGGTTGTAGCCAGCGGGGTACCATCTGCATGCACTAATGCAAAACTGGTTCTCTGCTTGTTCTTTGTGTAGTATATCAGCCAAATCCATCCTAATTCATGCGCAAGAAGCTCACAAGTTTCTTCTGGGACAAAATCCTTTGAGCACGTTTTTGAACAACATCCAGCACGTTCCATGGCTTTTTTAGGCGAAACAAGTATTTTTCCTTTCACCAATTCATCGATTACTTGCTTTCCATCTAGAAGTATTACCCGACTTCCGCCAACTTCCTTCTCTTGTTCTATTGCAGTCTCACTAAAACCCGAAAGGGAAATGAAATATCCAACAGTTTCTTTGAACTTTCTTTTTTCAGCATCCAAAACACCCACGAACTTGTTAACAGCGTCTCCTCCAATTCTTGTTTTAGTTGCTTTACATTCGGCAACAACCTTCCTTTGCTCCGTTCGATGAAACGCCTCAAGATCCAATTCTCGCCCAGTTTTGTGAATGTTTAAGCGAATATCATCGTAGCCCAAAGCAAGAAAAAGATCACTCATTAGCCTGCCGAAAAGGTCTCCATGCTTATTGTTCTCTTTTTCCAAGATTCTGATTGGTGCATAATGAGGCATTTTATCACTTCCAACTAAATTTATAACGCAACTAAATCACGTGTGGCTTAGACGTTGCACTACATATCATCCCATCTATATACCGCTGAATTGAATAAAATATTTTGCCCATCATGTTACTTCCTCTTTTTGAAAATTTTATCAGAAATGTTCGGGGTTCGGTTGTGGTGGACGGGGCGGGATTTGAACCCGCGGCTTCAGCGATGCCAACGCTGCGATCGTTCCAGGCTGATCTACCCGCCCATGACATTCTAACCCAGACAAGAACGTTATTAAGCGTTATGGGCAAGAAGAGAATCCCTGCTTTTCTGAGTATTAACGCTTCATGTTTTGGGTTTGGGAACAAACTGAAACTTAAATAAGAGAAAAACATCCTAAAATGGCTGTAGGGCCGGTCGTCTAGTCTGGTTAGGACATCTGCTTGACGTGCAGAAGGTCGCCGGTTCGAATCCGGTCCGGCCCACCATTAATTCTTATGGAAAATCATTTTACTCTATAGCCGAGAAATGTATGGTTTGTGGTCTGGCGATGTCTGGCATCGAAGTTTCGAAAGAGCAAAAAGAACATCAGCTGCATGCGTGTGCGTCATGCATGAACACGGTTGTACAGACGTTTAATCATTTTCAGGAACAAATTATGCAGCTGAAACGTGAGAAGGCAAGTCTTCAGAAGGAACTCAAGAAGCTTAGGAAAGAACATGGAGAGCAGAAACGGGTTATGATAGAAGAAATCAGGGCTCTGGAAGAAAAGTTGGCATTGCTAAAGAAAAACTCAGAAACTCATATTTAGCTGCTTCACAGTTATATTAACTGGGGGAGTTGGAATGTTGTTTGAGTGCCCTGATTGTAACGGAAAAATATCCAGATACTACGCTGAATTGAGGGTTTGTCAGGATTGCAAAAGAATCATTAACCTTGATGATTTACTGAGGCTTCTCAGAAACTTGGGAGTGACTGAGCAAAACGTCAGAAGAGTACATGATAACCTAGCTTATCCCAGACTGTTTGCAGCCTAACCGCTAACACTAACTGTTGAAGAACAACTACTCATTCTTTTAGTGACTAGTAGACCTATTATTCATTAACAATTAATCTAAATTCGCTGACTGGAGTTCCATCATTCGGGCATACTGCCTTCCCGAGGCTTCTGTCCCAAGCAACCTCAGTTCCACTACATTCTGGACAACAATACAGTTTCAACACTAAACCCCCACCCTGTACATAAACGCTTAACGCTGATAGATTTTACGCAACCCCCTCTCATAACAATACACGCTTTTTATCTCACAATGCATCGTGACAGGCGCCAAACTAAAAACAAAATGGCTCCAGAATGCGCACGCATAGCCGTTAACATTGATTGTTTATGGGCAAAAGTCATATTTTCTGTTCTATCAGATATATGTTCGATTGGCTTTGTCGGATATTGACGGCTCGCTCAAATCTCTAAACGAGAAACTGGACTGGATAATTAATCGCCTCAACTATCTAGAAGCCGTCCTCACCGAAAGCCAGCAATATCCTGAAGTTGTAGATTTTCTTCAAAAGCTAAAACTGGGAACAGCCCTATACGGGGAACCACTGAAAACCCTCAACCGCATCGTATCCGCACGTCACCTCATAGAATCCACTTCCCAAAAAGACGAAATAAACAAAATAATACTCAACTACATCGCCTTGAAGGGACCCAAAAACATAAGCGAACTCACCAGAGAAATTGGACGCCAACGCGGAAAAGCGTCACGCACAACAATCAGGAAAAGAGTTAAACAGCTTTTAGACTCGAAAGCTCTGGTGAAAGAAGGAACCCGTTACCGTTTACCTTAACCACCTAACTGGACAGAATTGTCCAATAAGTCTAAACACACTATCCAGAGTATAATACATTTGAGGTGAAGAGTAATGAGTGAAAGTAAATATGATATACCGAAACCAGAAGAAATTTCAGGTATCCTAGCAGCTGTATCCAAGGAACTTCCAGGCCTTGTGAAGGGAATCTTGGATGCTTTCTTCAGTCCCCAAGCCGCAGCAGACCTGGGCAAAGCCGTTGCAACCTTCTACAAAAGCCTAAAAGAAGGCGGCATTCCAGAAGAGCTGGCATTATCGATGACGAAAGACTATCTTGGGACCCTAACAAAGTGGAGCGAAAGCCTGAAAGGAATGAAGTTTGGCCACCACGAGGGCTGAGCCATGGGTGCAAAAGCCCTCCTCATTGACATTCTCTATTTTTCCAGACTAGCCGTTCAATCTCTGGGTTTGGTTACGCAGACTATAGTGAAAAGGAGAAGAGCGAAATCAACCTTCAAAAAAACCCTGATTCTCCAAGGAATTCCCCCAAAAATCGCACAAGAAATTGCTGAAGTTTACCCCGATCCAGTAAACGAAATTTTCAATCTCATGAAAAATAATGCTTAGTCTCTATAGACAAACTTTATCTCTTGACTTTCAATAAAAGATGTGACTCATAATGAGCAAAGAAGCTGTAATACAGGTTGATTCCCTAGTGAAAAAGTATGGGGACTTAGCAGCCGTTAACGGCGTCTCCTTCACAGTCAACCGAGGAGAAGTCTTTTCTTTTGTAGGCCCAAACGGCGCAGGCAAAACCACGACTGTTGAGATACTTGTCTGTTTACGAGATTTGACATCAGGCAAAGCAAAAGTTTTAGGTTTTGATGTTTCTGACAGAAGGGGGCAACAGCAAATCAGAAAAAGGGTTGGTGTTTTACCTCAAGATTTTAACACCTTTGACCTTCTAACTGTCAAAGAGAATCTCAGTTATTACAAGAAAATGTATGATGGCGGAATGGACATTGACGAGCTGATCAGGCTTGTTGACTTAGAGGACAAAGCCAAAACTTTATACAAGAAGCTGTCTGGCGGCTTAAAGAAAAGGTTGGCTATCGCAATAGCTTTAGTTAATGACCCGGAAGTTATTTTCCTTGACGAGCCAACACAGGGTTAGATCCAAAAGCAAGAAGAGATGTTTGGGATCTTATTGAAGGGCTGCGGCAGCAAGGGAAAACCATCTTTTTGACTACCCATTACATGGATGAAGCTGAGGTGCTCTCTGACAGGGTGATTATAATCAATTATGGAAAAATAATTGCTGATGGAACCCCAAGTGAACTGATACTAAAGCATGGCGGAAAAACCACGTTGATCGTCGAAGAAGGCGGAACAGAAGCTCATAATGTTCTTAGAAAAAAGTTTCCAGACTCAAAAATAGAGAACAACGACGTTTTAGTGCCAATCAACGATAAATCTGACCTGCCCGACGCCGTAATGACATTAAATGACACCAAAACCAAGTTTGCAGAGCTGATAGTGCGCAGACCAAACTTGGAGGACGTTTTCCTTAATCTTACCGGTAAAAAACTTGTGGATGGCGAGTTGAGTTGAAGAGAATCTTAGCGATTATTGGCGGCGCTCTCAGAGTCTGGTTCAGGAGCAAACACACCATATTCTGGACCCTTGCCTTCCCACTTCTTCTCATGTTACTCTTCGGCGCGATCTTCAGCGTTAGCGAAGACCCCCGATTTGATTTTTACGTGCAAAACCAAGACATAATCGATGGTGTGCCCTCTCCGCTGTCTGACACGTTTGTTTCTATGCTGAATGAAACGGGCGTTCTGAAGCTCAAGATGGTTGACGCCGCAGAGAACACAGCAGAATACATTGACGAGAAGGGCATTGAAATGTTGCTTCTGATTCCTGAGGGTTTCCAGCAGTCTTGCTTTACGCAGAACGCAAGTGTTGTTCTGAAGACGGTTCCGCCGGAGGTTGACACTTCAGCGGCGACAGTAAGAGGAGTGGTTGAACAGATAGCGGAATACTTTAACACAGTCACAACTGGAGAGACCCCGCCACAAGTAGTTACAGTTCAATCTGAAAGTTTAGTTTCCGAAAATTACAGATTCATTGATTTCTTTGTTCCAGGCTTAATCGGAATGACCCTCATGACCACGGGCATATTCGGGGCTATTGGATGGAACACCCGAAACAGGGAGCTTGGGATACTAAAGAAACTAGCCACAACTCCCCTCTCAAAGTTAGAGTGGATCATCGGAGTGATACTCTTCGAAATGGTCATGTGCGCAATCTCAACAGTAGTTATTTTAACTGTTGGAATTTTGGTGTTCGATTTGAGGGTTCTACCGAACATTTACTCGATAATACTGATTGCTGCAGGCGCAATAACCTTCCCGGGAATGGGCATGGTGATCGCAAGATTCGTGAAAGAAACCGATTCTGCGGATGCGGCTGCAAACGCAGTATCGTTTCCGATGATGTTTCTGTCAGGCAGCTTCTTCCCCTTAGAGATGATGCCTGATTTCCTGCGAGAGATCGCAAAGGTTTTGCCTCTAACCTATGTTAACAATGGATTAAGAGCCTCCATGGTTTACGGCAATGCATCAAGCGCATTATATAACACGGCAATAGTCTTGGTGGTCGGCATAGTCTTCATTATCATAGGTTCCCTGATAACGAACTGGAGAGAAGACTGAAACACGCGTGAAACCCCCAGTCAAAACACTAGAAAAAACAGGTTCAATTGCAGAAAGGCTATACAAGCTTTTTATTCTACTTCTGCACCGAAATCCACGCCAAGCTGATAACTCCTTTTACCATGTTTGGGCGAAAAAAAGGAGGGAGATAGGGGTGATGCCGTATAGTTGGAATTATCGACTGTTAACTTTTCTTTTTTAGGTAGAAGAGAACTCTGATTTTGTATGTGTCGGTTTGTGATGGGTTATGTTTTTCGTCCCCTTCGAATCGGGCATAAACCTCTACGGAGTCATCCCACCAGTCCTGCTGTTTCGCTTTCCAGTCTATCTTGAAATTTCCATCTTTGCTCGTAATCCCAGAGACAAGCACGTCGTCACTCATGAAAGACCTGTCCCTTTCGTAAATGTCGATTTCAGCGTTTCCTATCCCTTTACCGGTGTCACTGGTCATCAGCTTTCCTTCGAAAGTTACTATTGAATTCAAATCTACGCTAGTGGGAGGACAAGACATCTTAAGAGTAGTATCGCCTGCACCAGCGGCTGGTTGCATCGGAGCTTCAGTCACTTCCTCCCTAACCTGATCCACAGTTAAGTCTTCTATCTCCGCGTCGCAACTTTTTTGCACTGCTTCTATTCCATTCATGCAGTTCTGTTTGGTTTCGTATGCTTCGCTGGTTGCAATTATCTCTCCGTTGGAAGCACTCAAATTAAATCTGTACTTTGAAGCTGCATCTGTGAAAACCTCGTATTTAGGATGCGGCAGCGTCTCTGCTCCAATTGTCTTGTCTTCTATTGGTGCGCCACAATTCTTTTGTACAGATTTTACTCCGTTCATGCAACCTGTTTTTCTTTCGTACGCTTCACTAACAGCTACAATTTTGTTGTTTGCAGCGCGAAGTCTGAATCTAAATTTGCCTGCGGTGTCTTTGTATACTTGATATTTTGCTTTCAAAATATTCCCCTGCATTAACTACTATATACTGAATGAGTAAAAAAGAATTTCTACAAATTTCCTCGAATACTCTGCTATGTTATTGTTTAACTTCAGAGAACCAGTCAGTTGCTAAAACAACACGATACTAGCGATAAAGTGCAGCTAATTCTAAATGAGCTTGCCAAACAACAATCTGTAAAACCTGTGTTCTAGGATTGTTAGGGTTTTGGCTCTTCCGAAGACGCGGAAATAGTTTTTTCCCATGGCTTCAATCATGTCGCCTATATCATATCTGGGGAATAGACAAGATGAGATTATGAGCCGTCCCCACTCGCCCCTCTTGAGTTCATGAAGCATCTTGGTGCCTTTGCCTGTCTCAACCTCAAAATAGTAAGTGTCATAATTGGGGGAAATGTATGGCAGATCGTCGAGTTGTTGTGCAAATGCTCCCTCCGTGGCGCTGTACATCTCAACTATCGGAACCTCACCGAAATATTTCCTGAGAACAGGACCGTACTTGAACTGGATCTTTCTGACGCTGGTGCAGACGAGGACTTTTAAATTCCACAAGTCTTCCGGTTTCTTTCCGTGTTTTCGCTTAACGTATCTGGCAAAGGACAAGATTACCGGCGTTACGCCCATGGTAGCCA
>Ga0307433_1000961_pt1 | contig 17980 bp, 18 predicted proteins | sample SalMarWE160210MG_FD_202166 | JGI IMG/M metagenome (GOLD analysis project Ga0307433, IMG submission 202166) | Salt marsh sediment microbial communities from the Plum Island Ecosystem LTER, Massachusetts, United States - WE1603-210 | ecosystem: Environmental > Aquatic > Marine > Intertidal zone >... | reverse complement strand
CAAGAGGTTATTAAAGAGTACGTCAGCCTCATAACGCAAATGAGCCGAAACAACTAACCTTCAAGTCAACTTTCTAGAAAAGTTGATTTTTTTTATCATACGACGATTGTATGGCAGTGAACTGTGAGACTGACAAAGTTTACCTTGTTGATAACTCGAAAAATCAGATACCTGTGGTGGTCATCCCAGAGTTTCCCACATGGACATCGACACTGCTTGTATTGTTTGTGCTTGCAGTAGCTATGTTCCTCTACAGACGGAGGCTATTCAAAGCGCCAATCCACCAACAGTCATCAGCACTCTAAGAGAATTTAATACAATGCTACTCTTTCTTCCAAAATAAGTAGACTTTCGTCTGTGTCAGGAAACCAAGAATGCGAAGCATCTTAGCCAACTTGATGATGTCTGCGGCGTCCACAATGGCTTCGTATTCTTCTTTGTTCAGGATGCGGTCGAGTTCCGCTTGTAGAACCGTTAGTGGTGGAGCTTTGTCTAGGACGCTGACGTTCTGGTCTCCCACTGAAAAGCTTAAGCCTACGGCTGAGCCTCCGGTTAGGTAGCAGATGGCGTAGACTGCTGAGAGAACGGTTATGAATTCTTTTTCTGGGTCGCTGCAGTTGCTGCTGTCTACTGTTTTGTCTGTTTCCAGCTCCAGCGTGACTTCGGCTCGTTTGATCATCAAGATTTTGTCGTCTGGTACCTCTTCTGCGGTTACGTTGATTACGTCGCGAACGTCGTCGGCTGAAACGGATGCCAAAGTTCACGTCACCAAACTAAATAGATAAAATATGGCTGATTTAAGGTTAGTTCATGAAAATAAACCTTTTAAAACGATTATTTCAGAATTGAAGTTAGTAAAAAAGATATTTCATTCGACAGTTCGTCAAATAAACGCTAAAAACCAATCAGTCGAAATTAAGGAAAACAAAACATTAGTGTAGGATTTCCCTGAAGAGCCATAAGATCATTAGTAAAAGATGGAGAAAAGCTTTGTCAAGAAACTTTGACTAAGCATCATTATGTGAATCATTTATTTAGTCAAGAAACCTTTACAAAAACTGTTTTATGCGTTATTGACTATAAAATAAACTGTTAGAGTGTCTCTAATGAAGAAAACTGTATCTGTATTTATTCTACTATTTGTTCTCTTTTTGGCATATATCAGCTTGCAGTTCGTTGACTTGGTATCAGCAAATTTTCTTCCACCCCCGCCTCCAACTGTGCAGGTTTACATTAGACCTGATGGAACCGTGGATCCTGCAACGACGCCTATTACACGATTTGGGGATGTTTACGTTTTCGCGGATAATCTCCTTAATCACACTCTTGAAGTTCAGCGTGACAACATCGTTGTTGACGGAGCTGGTTTCACCCTTAAAGGGGTGGGTGTTAATGCTGGGATAACACTTTCAGGCAGGAAAAATGTAACAATAAAAAATTTAGATATTAGAAATTATGTGATGAGCGTCTGGCTTCAGCAGTCCACAAACAACACCATAAGTGACAACAGTATGCTCACCTGTGCTAATGTAATACTTGATTCTTCCTCTAACAATCAAATCACAGCAAACAGCATCACAGGTCAGGACACCGGTTATGGATATGGTGTACAGGTCAATTCTGGTTCATCCAAGAATACTATCCTCGGAAACAGTTTTACTGACACAGGGATAGGCGTTCGAGTTGAAGGTGGCGATTATAACCTAATCTCTGGAAACTATTTCACAAGAGGCGGCACAAGCGTTTTAGTAAGGGGCTGCTACAACATCATCTCAAAAAACAACATGGTGGACGGCAGAGGCGGCATTTCAGTAACAGGTCCAGGTTCATACAACACGATTTTCGGTAACAACATCACGGGAAAATCGAAATGTGGCATCAAAATCTACCATGGCTCCAACAACACTGTTTATGAAAATCATGTAGCCAATAGTGCTGTTGGGGTCAAGCTAGGTTTCGACCACGAATTCCCTGACCGTAAGGTTGAGAACAACGTCTTCTATCACAACAATTTCGTAAATAACATTCAGTACGTCTTCATAGGTTACGTTCCAGATTCTAATTTTTGGAATAACGGCAAAAAAGGAAATTGCTGGAGCAACTACAACTGCACAGACAATGATGGAGACGGCATAGGAGACACACCATACATCATAGACGAGAACAACAAAGACTATTATCCGCTCATGGAACCCGTTGAATTCCTCGAGCCTGAAATACCAGACACAATCCCAGAGTTTCAATCACTGATACCACTGCTGATTATGCTGCTTGCAGTCATGGAGGTAACAGTCATTTACAGACGTAAACTACGCGACACTAACCATGGGAGAAGAGTGAAGTGAAAAAATTCATATCATCAATTGTTCTATTGCTGGTCTTAGCGTTTCCGCTTTTACAGATGCCTAAAGCATACTCAGCAGAATTGACTGCTCCGGAAAAGACACTGACATTCTTAACAGACGTAGTCAAACTTGACATGACAAAATATACTGTAACACTAGTAAGCAACTGGGTGGATTATCCCCCTCATTGGGGTGGCCTTGCTGAAGAGGATGTTAGATACAATCTCGACGGGGTTGACGAAAGCAAACTAGAGGTAACGTGTAAATTTAGAGAAAACATGCTGTATTCCTGCAGTCTGGACGTGCTTAAAGGCTCACCGATTTTTGTTCAACCATCCACGAACATTCTTGATGAGGCTAAAAGTCTCCTCGAAAGATACCATGCCTACTCTGGAGCTTCATACCCCCAAGAAATGTGTAATATGCTGGACAAGGTTGATGTAACAAAAGAGATGACCGTGACATCGGGCAACATAAAGCTTACAACATCAAGTCAGGACGTCCAGCATGACCCAGCTATGGAAGCAATAATACATACCTATTTTGAGTGGATGTACACGGTCAATGGTGTTGATGCTCCACAGAATGTGTTAAGGGTTACTTTTGAGAACGGCATTTTCAAGTTCTTCAGGGACGATTGGAACCTCTTCAAGATAGGTAGTACCAGTGCGATTTCACAGGAAGAAGCCATAAACTTGGCAAGGAATGCTGCAGAAGATTATAAGTTGCAGATTTACTTGGGCAACAACACGCTTACAGACGTAGAGTTTAACCTAGTAGAAAAACCTGTAACAGCGGAGTTGTTCATGTACCCCAGAGAAACTTTAACAGTGTATCCTTTCTGGCGCATCGAAGTATACTTTGACAAATGTTACTATTCAGCTTACGGCATTCAAGTTGGAATCTGGGCGGACACAAAACAAATCGAGTATTGTAAGAGTTTAAGCGGTCTAGGCGGTCCCATTGCCGAAGAGGATCCAATAGAACCATCCACTGAACAATCGTTGACATCCGAAAATGGTACAGTCTCCTCAATGAATATGTACATAATCACCGCAACAGCGATAATAGCACTAGTTGGAGCATCCCTGCTAATATACTTTAGAAAAATCAGAAAAACAACAAAGAAACCCGAAACAATAATGCCTGAGGAAAGCACATGAAAACAAGCAACGTTTTCCTTCTCGTTATCCTAATCATATCATCTTTGTATGTAGTCTATATTCGACCAGTTAAGGCAACTGAAGATTCTTGGACAACAAAGGAGCCGATGCCAACTGCAAGATACAGATTTGGGATTGCAGCGGTAAATGGAAAAATTTATGCTATCGGAGGTCAGGCATCTGGCGTGACTCTTGGCACTAATGAAGAGTATGACCCAGCAACAGACACATGGACTACGAAAACGCCAATGCCAACTCCACGATATTATTTTGCAGTAGCTGTTTATCAAAACAAAATATACACGTTTGGGGGACTAACCGAACTCCCGCTTCAAAATAACACTTATGTTGGAGTAACAGAGGTCTATGACCCTGCCACAGATACATGGGAAACCAAAACTTCAATGCCCACAAACAGATCTGCGTTATGTGCAAACGTTGTTAACGGAAAAATCTATCTCACAAGCGGAATAGTATACGGTCCCCCGCCTTCATTTTCTTCGAAGTCTGACGTAACCGAAGTTTACGATCCGGAAACAGATTCATGGACAACTAAAGCATCGATACCAACTCCAGTATGCAGTTACACCTCCGCAGTCGTCAACAACAAAATATACGTAATAGGCGGCTCCAAACAATATACAACATATGCCAATTGTAATCAAGTCTACGATCCGGAAACTGATACATGGACTGAAGCGGAACCTATTCCCACTGGAGTTCGTTTCGCAGCTGCGGGCGCGACCACTGGAGCCCTAGCACCAGAAAGAATCTACGTTATAGGCGGTAGCACCACTCAATTTCCTGATGGGAGCAACCTGACCCAAATCTACGATCCGGAAAAAGACGTTTGGATTACGGGTGCCCCAATGCCAACCCCTCGCGGTGGCTTACTCGTCGCTGTCGTAAATGATGTGCTGTACGCAATTGGAGGCTTCAACACCAATGGGGATAACGTGTTAGCGGTAAACGAACAATACACACCAATCGGATACATACCCGAATTTCCATCATGGATTATTCTGCCCTTAATCTTTGTTTTTATTCTAGTTTTTGCAGTAGTCAAAAGGAAATCCTTCCGTCCAACTTAATAGTTAAATAACGTAGAGAATTAAGAAATAAGGGTCATACAATGTTCTACGAGAAATACGTGAACGCAACCAAAGAGAAAGGCAGTTTCATTAACATTAACCTTGATCCAGCGTTGCCGAAACAAAGAAAGGAAAACGTTGTTCCCGACAGATACGTTTCCAAGGAAGATGCAGAGACTCTTCTTAACTTTTCTTTAGAAATCATAGAGCAGGTCAGCGATTACTGCTGTTCCGTGAAACCCAACACCCAATATTATCTCGGTCACACAGGCATACTCAAGAAAATCGCAAAAAAGATTCACCACGAAGGAATGCTCGCCATACTAGACCATAAACTCAGCGACATCGGCTCCACCAACGACTCCGCCCTATACTGGATCAAAGAAATGGGCTTCGACGCCTTCACCTTCTCTCCCTTCGCCGGCAACACACAAAAGACCGTGGAAAAAGCCCACGAAAACAACTTGGGAGTCATAGTTCTCACCCTCATGTCCAATCCAGAAGCCGAAAAAATGATGACAAAAACAACAGTCAACGGACAACCATACTATCTGCACACCGCAAAAACCGTGAAAGAATCCAAAGCGGACGGCTGTGTAGTAGGCTTAACCTGTTTCGTTGAGGACGAATACATCAAAAACATCCAAGAAGTTGTTGGAGACAAGGTAGTGTTTTTGTTGCAGGGCATAGGCCCCCAAGGGGGACAAGCCAGCAAGATAAAGTATGCTCGTAACCCGCTGGTGAGCCTAGGCAGAGCAGTTATCTATTCTGGTGATCCTCGAAAAGCCGTCGAAAGATACCGTGATATATTCAAGAAATTTATGTGATAATGCGGCTTCAGATTACCTGCATGTATTTTGTTCCTTTCTCCGTAATCCTGTAGATTCCTCGGCTAACCCGCTCAATATACTCCTTCTTCAGCAAATAACGTAGACGATTGTCAAATCTTGTTCGCGTAGCCAAAGAGTGACACGTAGTCAAAACCTTCTTCTCTAAAACCGTCCAACGTATGTGCCCATTCTTGAGGGCAGCGAGGATAACCTTGTCCATCATGTCCTGTTCCTCTCGGCGGCGACTCATGATAGCTTCACCTCCACAGGCTTCACAGAAGCATCCGTCAGAGCAGCCCTAGAAATCGCGGAAAGAAAAGTCATGGCACTACAACGCTTCATAAAACGAACATGCGAACGAGAAATCTTCAATCCCTTAATACAGCAGGCAGGCCTTGACCCCGCGAAGGCAAACTGCCGACTAAACTGGGGCAGAGAAAAACCTGAAGTCCAACTCAAGGACCTCATCAGACTAGCCGAGATAAGCGCCACCTCTGAAACCTCATACGTGAGACCGGAAGAGGTGCGGAAGAACCTTGTCAAAGCCGGTTTCGAGCTGTGGGAAAACAAACAGTGAAAAGGGAGATGAAACCTGTGGGATTAGAATTTAAGCCGAAACTTTCTGCTATCCTAGCGGTCATCCATGGCACCTCTATTGCATTGGCATACATTGTTACTCAGGGGAACATTACAGCTATGATCCTGTGGTTCGCCGTATCCACCGGTGTAACGGCGGGGCTCAGCTACTACACAGACCACGAGAAAACAGAAAACCAGACCTAAAATTCAACCCCTAAACCAGAACGCTAACAATTTTTTCTTCAATTATGGTATTTAGGGTTCAATTTTCTAGAGGTTTTTTCTGGAAAATAGCTTCATAAGCATTTAAACGTTTAGATTCCTAATTGAGGATTTAAAGGAGCCTTTATCATGCCTGCTGAGACTATTCTGCGGTTACTGGAGAACGGAAAGTGGCATTATCTAAAGGATATAGAAGAGAAAACTCACCTAAACAGTGGCAAGGTTGAGAACGTCACAAAATTTTTGGCAAAATACAACTTCGTCAAACTGGATGAAGCGAAGCAAAAAGTAAAACTTGATCCACCCACGAACAGGTTCCTCAAAAGACTTCGGCAACTGGAAAACGAAGAGAACATTTAACTCTTCCATTAATATCATGTTTTCTGGAATTCCCTCACTGTTTTTGCTTTCGAAAATTTAGCAATCCTACTTTTTATAAACTTGATTTTTTGCGAAATAGAATAAAAATTTTTAATTCTTGCTAAGCCTACCAAAAATACGTGTGTTATATCGTAAGATATATTACAGTTGTAGCAAAGTTAAGGTGCTCTCTCGGTTTGCTAGACCAAGGGGAAAGCAGAGGATACAAAGGCACCACCTTAAGTAGAAAACAAGCAATGCAAGAAATCCAAATACCAGCTATAGTAAGGTTGGAAGTTCAATTCATTATGAAATATTGCTTAAAACAAGGTTGGAAAATAAAGTATGTTCCTGATATAATCGTTCTATATCCTTCTTCTGGCGCACCCAGTTACCAAACTCAATACTCAGAAAGATGTGGACTTGCAATGGTAGGAGACATACCCAAAAAAGAATAATGGCTTCTTGGCTTTCATTTTGACCAGTGCTTTGAGCAGAGCATCAATGTATGTCCAGTGGATGTATTGGTTTACGGTCTGAATATTCTGGGTCTTCAGGTCGGAAGTTTACAAGGCGAAATGCCTCTGCCTTGATTGTGTTATAGTATGTCGTTTCGTCTGGGTTAAGCCATACAAAGGCAAGGATGTTCTCTCGGAAGAATTTAGAAGGCTTAGGTGGCGAGTCTTTTTGAGATAACGGTCATACCACTGTAATTCAACATAGGCATCAGGCAAAACTTTGTTAAAGAAGTTTCAATTTCACTTTACCGCACATCTGCTTTTTTCCCTCTAACAATGAACCGCGTGCAAAGGTTTTTCCATGCCATGGGAAACAGTGAAGCTATGGCCCTGTCCAGTTTTTTAGCGGGGGGTTTGTGCCTTGCTATGATATTATCCAGTCCAGCCTTTTTGAAGAGCCTCTCAACACATTCCGGGTAGTAAATTCTCAGGTGTTCACTGCTTGCGTCGTAGTTTTCTGATTTGAAATGATGAACAAAATCGTCTTCGAAAGGACTAAAATCTATGTGAAACCTCCAATATCTCGCGTTGTCGGCTTCGCAGATCAATGTCCCTTGAGGCTTTAAGACTCTGACTTGTTCCTTCAGAAACAGAAAAGGCTGCAAAACGTGTTCTATAACGACGCTGCTCTTGACGACGCTGAAACAATCATCCTTGAAGGGGAGATGTTGAACGTCGCAGACAACATCAACGCCTTTAAGCTTCCTCACGTCAACCCCCAGGTCTCCCTGTTTGTTATCTCCGCAACCAACATCTAAAATCAAACTTTAACACCTTTTTTAAGGAGTTCCCAAACAACCGTTAGGTTGTTTTTCCATAGACAAGCCTTCCTTAGCTGTGTTCTAAAAACCCAGCAGGCGAATTCGTAGCGTTCTATCCCTTTTAACACAGCTAAAGCGTATCCCAAAATAGAGAAAATGTTTCTGAACTCATGCAACAATCTTTCAACAACGTGAATAGGTTCGTAGCCGAGTCTGTACAGGTCTATTCCACGAGTGAGATAGTATCGATATGAGTGGTGTTTACCGCTCTTCCGCATTAATACTGGCGGACAAAGCCATTGTTTTACCTGATATCCTTGGTGTAAGAATTTCAAGCCAACGTAGCTGTCCTCAGCACATACTTCAGCGAATTCGCCGCTAAACACTTTCAGAAATGAAGAACCCTTAAGAAGCATCGCATAGCCTGCTTTACCTACATAATCCGCGTTTGCCTTTAGGTTCTTCTCTATGAAACCCCTCGGAAGTGTGGCGTCGGCGTCAACTCTTAAGATATAGTTATATCTCTCCAGATCTACTCGACGCAAGGCAATATTTAGTGCTACCGCTATTCTTTTTCCCAATGGGTCATCCATATTCGGTTTAACGTAAATAATTTCGACGATGTCTGAACCTTGGCACGAAAGACTTCTACAGAGTTCCTGCGACCCAGTTATGACAATGATCTTTGAAACTTTCACGGTTTGTTGAAGTATGCTTTCTACGGTTCTTGTTGGATTATCCCTCAGAGTTGGAATTAAAGCGACAATCTTAGTTTTCCTCAAGACAGCTCTTCCACACTTTAGTCAGCTTTTCAGCTACTTTTCTAACCTCATGATGTTCCACGACAAACTTTCTCTTCTCCTCGCCGATTTCCTTCACGTTTGAAACATCGGATAAGAGTGCCACCCTTTCTGAAAGCTGAGTTTTATGCCGATAATCAATTGTTGCCAACCCGCAACTCATCGCTTCCAAACAAGTCTTGGATAGGCTTGGAGTTAAACCTTGGATGAGAGCTGGAAGGAATGGGGAGTCATAGCGGTTTCCAGGCGTCACCAACGCTCGTAATGGTAAACCTTCCTGGTTGACGGCTACGTGGAGCTTGAAGCCCTTGAATGACCCTCTTGAAGTGTAGCCCCACCTACCCTCCGGATCTCGCCTGTCCTCTAGGGGAGTGGAGTCCACCACCAACAGCCTGCAGGGCAACGGATGCTGAAGGAGCTTAGCCAGCATCTCAAAGACCTCTTTTAGGAGATCTGCGCATCGTCTCCACCATCTGCCAACAGTGGTTCTATGTGGAACCCGTTTGAAACCCAAAGCTCTCACGGCTCTCCTGTTCCTTTTCAAGTGGCGGATGAGACCTTTGTCTGTTCCAATTCTCTTAAGCCGAGTGTAAACGAGGAGGCGAACAGCTTGAAGCCTCGGATAACCAGCGTTACCCCGCCTCTTCATCATGTTAGAAACCACGGTCTTATTCACGAAAACCCGGACAAGCTCATATGCTTCCATAAAAACAAGTTAAAACAAAGAAGTATAAGCGAGTTGTGCATACCCCTATAGTCTAGTTTAAAAAGTTTTATGGTTGATTCGCATTCTAAAAAGAGAATACTGCAATCATTATGGCAAAAAAGCGTTCTCCTTACAGAAACACGTCTAACTTTCGGCTTCGTGGAAGGCTTCATAAACTCTATCCGGTTTGCTCAACACGTAGTCTTTCTTGTTAATGCATTTTCGGACACATTAGAGGGCTAGCGGTTAGCTATTCAGACCAAGCCATGAAACTAATGGAGAAGGCTAAAAATGCAGAAAGTAGCAATGAGGAAGAAAGTTAGAAACAAAATGAAGAGGAAAATCATTAAAGACCACGCATCCAGTTTTTATCTAAACAAGGGGATAAACTCTCCTTCGATATGTCCAAATTCATAGAATTTTTGATGGGTTATAATCAAGTAGAAAGCGATATTCAACCCATAATACTCCAGTATAGTATTATCTATCTTTTCGATTTCTTTTCACGAACTTGGCTAAAATACGAGAGAAATTGGAGTCATGGAAAGAAGCTACAATCTAATGATTTGGCTGTGAAGATTGAAAGGAATGGACTTTTTCAAAGAGCCATTGATGCGCGCTAGGCTGTTTAGAAATTAATTTGTTGCTTGCGTTATCTTATGTTAGGAAGAAGCTTTGAGCATTAAACAGGTGCTTTGTTCACTAAATTTAGGTTGTATTCGAGGTTTCTTGACGTCTCTTTATCATAAGGTTGGGCGTGGACGTAAGCCTATTCCTGCTGTTTCCATGTTGAAGGCTCAAGTGCTGAAGCATCTATGGCGTGTTCCAAGTGACCGGCGGCTCTCATTGTTGCTAAAAAGAAACAGAAAGGTTGCCATGGCTTGCGGCTTCAAACATGAGACGCCTAGCCACGGCTTGTTCACTCAATTTAGACGTAGGCTTGGCAGAGACGGGTACGAGAAGGTGTTCTCATTACTATTGAAACAGCTTTTGAAGCATGGAGCAGTTAAAGGCGAAGTCGTTGCCTTGGATGGTACGGCAGTCAAAGCTTACAGCCAAAGAAGTCTAGACAACAAAACAGGCAAAAGCGACCCAGAAGCTCGCGTTGGGAGAGGTAGGAGAGGATTCATTCTTGGCTATAAGGTGCATGCTACATGCTGCACCAGCAGTGAATTGCCCGTGGCATTCACAGTCGCGCCTTGCAACTTGAACGAGAAACGTTTCACCAAACCGTTGCTGAAGAAACTGAAGGGGTTGGGCATACGTTTCAAAACTGTTTTGGCTGACGCCCAGTACGACTCCTCTAAGGTTAGAGAAGCGGTGAGGATGTTTGGTGCTGAACCAGTCATACCTTACCGGAGAAGCTCCAAGATCAAACACGCCTTGAAGGTTGGACGCGACTTCGTTGTCCATGGAGCCAAACGCTTAGTTAATCTCTTCAGGAAACGCGTAAGCATAGAGAGGGTGTTTGGCAGAGCCAAAGAGTGGCTTCTCCTAGACCACCTAAGAGTTAGAGGACTGGAACAGGCGTTCATACATGCCTGCCTAAGCTTCTCGGCCATGTTAGTCGTAGCTTTGGCAGCTGTCAGGCAACACAAACCAAGCCTCATAAGAAGCATCAAACACTACACCACCCAATGAAGCCTAGAAGAGACATCAAAGTAACTCCTTAAGATAGAGTTAACCATCACAGAAAAACCAAGAAAAAGGCAGAAACCAGCTCAGAACGCGGTATTCCAACAGAAACAACCATCGAACAGAAAAAAATATGTAGAGCAACCCAAAAAAAAGGCAACAACCACAAAATCAACGATAATTTCTAAACACCCTAGCGCGCATAGTTTCAGTCATTTTTATATTTAATGTTGGACAAATGTAGTTTTTTCCTTTTTTTCAGTTATTTGTCTTGTATTTGTCAAGAACTGAAGAGGGGTTTACTTTGTTTGTTGCTCGCATTCATTCGTCAAGAGCGTGTTTGTTGTACGAAGAGTCTTGTAGCCTCTTCTTGTAAGTTAAAATCGGATCTCTTTTAGCTGATGGTCTTGACTTCAGACGTTCCAGATCGTGGGAGAAAATTAATTCAGAAAGAATTAAAATATTTGTGAATTAACAAATAGTTTACATCCACTTCTGTGAGATGCGAGGCTTAAATTTCGACACAAAGTGAGCAAACTGCAAGTCTCTACACGCTTCAAGCGTCTCATGTTCAGTCTAAATAATGCGTTCATAGATTTCTACTATTCGTTTCGCGATTAAGCAACTATCATGATGTTTTCTCAAATAGGAATATTCTGCTTCCCATTTAACAGATTTATATACATTCTAGGAATTTAGCAACACCCTAGCGCGCTACTGGTTCTATTAATTTAATTTTTATTTTCTTTATATTTTGAGTCGAATTCTCCCTACTAGTACATAATTTTTAGGACCATTTTTAAATACATGCACTGAAAAATTAATAGGAGAAAAATGACGAGATTGTTTTGGTGAAAGTAGAAAAATGACGTTAAAAGTTCCTTTACTCAGACCTTATTTTGATTCTGAAGAATTAGAAGAAATTAAGAAGGTCTTGGATTCTGGTTGGGTATCACAAGGTCCAAAAGTAAAAGAGTTTGAAAAGGAAATTACGAAATATCTTGGTGTTAAATATGCTATAGCTGTTACAAATTGTACTTCGGCATTACATTTATCATTACTTAGTATAGGTATAAAAAATGGGGATGAGGTTTTAGTTGCAGATTATACTTTTCCTGCTAGTGGACATGCTGTCTTGTATTGTGGGGCAAAACCCATATTTGTTGATGTAGACTTGAGAACATACAATGTAAATCCAGATCTAATTGAAGAAAAAATCACTGAGAGAACGAAAGCGATCATACCAGTACATACATTTGGGCAACCTGCGGAAATGGGTAAAATCATGGAGATCGCTAAAGATAATAATTTACAAGTAATAGAAGATGCTGCATGTGCACTTGGTGCTAAATATAAAGGTCGCTATGCAGGTACAATCGGAGATATTGGTTGTTTTTCTTTCCATGCAAGAAAGGGAATAACAACGGGAGAAGGGGGAATGGCAGTTACAAATAATAAAAATTTAGCAGATAAGATAAGAAAGCTATCTGTTTTTGGCATGACACCTGCCTGGGAAAGAGAAAAAACGGATAAATTTTTCATACCCGAATTCGTTGAGCTTGGATTTAACTATAAAATGAGTGATATTACCGCTGCAGTAGGTGTCGCACAGTTAAGAAAGCTTAAAAACATTATTAAACGGAAACATAATCTTGCGAAACATTGGAATGAAAAACTCCAAGAAATTAAATTTTTGGAAGCGCCATTTATTAGTAGAAATGTAATACACGTTTTTCAAAGCTATGTAGCTCTTGTTGATAAACATATTGACCGAAACAAACTAGTTGAGATATTAAAGAAAAAGGGTATCCAAACACAGATTGGAACTTATGCATCTCACATTCAGCCTATATACAATTCTGACCAAAAATGTCCAAATTCATTAGAGATTTTTAATAGAGCCTTAGCGTTACCTATGTATTATGCCTTAAAGAAAGATGAGATTGACATGGCGGCGGAAATTCTTAAGGAGACATTGGAGAAATTTGCATGAATTTGAAAAATGAACTAGTTCTTGTAACTGGCGGTGCGGGATTCATCGGTTCACATCTTGTAGAAGAACTTGTAGCAAGGGGGTATAACGTAAGAGTTCTTGATGTGTTAAGTCGTGGTAACTTAGACTATATTCAACCACTAATAGATAACGGAAAAGTTGAATTTATTGACGGAGATATTAGGTATAACGATGTAGTTGCCAAGTCAATGAAAGATGTAGATTATGTATTTCATGAAGCCGCAACGAACATCAATAGAAGCCAAGCATATCCTGAGGAATCTTTTGATGTGAACTTCAGAGGGTCTCATGTTGTCTTTAAAAGTGCTCTAGATCATAATGTTAAGAAGGTAATGTTTGCCTCATCAGCATCAGTTTATGGACAACCGAAAACTCTACCCATATCGGAAAACCATGAATTGAATCCAATTACACCGTACTGCGTTTCAAAACTCGCAAGTGAACATTTACTTAAGTTCTTTGCTCGTTCTGGTTTAAAATTTGTAACCTTCCGATATTTCAACGTTTATGGGTTAAGACAGCATACAGATGCGTATTATACATCCGTAATAGTTTTGTTTCTTAAGAGACTTTTAAACGGTCAGCCACCTCTCGTTATGGGAAACGGAGAACAATCAATGGATTTCGTTAATGTGAAAGATGTGGTTAGAGCGAACATAATGGGAATGGAAAGTGATGTTGAGAATGAAATACTCAACATTGGCAGTGGCAAATCTACTAGCATTAAAAACTTAGCTTATATGTTAACCGATATCATGGGAAAGGATGTTAAGCCAAAATTCAAACCAAGAGATGTTATTGTAACTGAAAGAAGAGCAGATATTAGAAAAGCGAAAGACCTATTGGGTTTTGAGCCTGAAATTGATCTTCGAGAGGGAATGATAGAAGTCGCAGAAGATATCAAGAAACATCCTGAGATGTATTAATTTAAAAAAATAAGTTTAGAAGAAAAAACAAAAAAACGGTAAATGATGCAACAAAAAGTTGAATGGAAGTTAGTGGGAGATAACTGGAAGCAAGTTTGAGAAACTGTTGATTATTTAAATCCACCTTCCGCCTAGATCAAAGAAGGAGTTATTCATATCTTTCCATGATTCACAAATGTTGCATGGATAAATCTGGTTGTATCTATTTTTCTTGTGAAGTTCGCGTAGTTTCTGGATTTTTTCTCCATCATAAACTTCTCGGATACTTACATCTTTGATGTTTCCAAGACAGATATCAACGTCTGGTCCATATGCGACACCCATGCAGCAAGGATAAATGAAACCATCTTTATCGATCATAGTTGTTGCAAACAAGGATGGACATGGGAAACGCTTCCCTTTTTGGAAACGCTTACTCACGAAATTCTCAACTGGTGTTGTTCCACCAAAATCATTAAGAGGACGAACGTAAATCGAGTCGTTTTCATTCAGAAAAGGCGCCCAAAAATTTCTGAATTCTTCAATTTTTTCTCTATTGGCATCTATGTCCAAGATCTGTATGCCAACACGTGGAGAACGTTTTCCCTTCATTAGCAGAAACTGTTTCACATTGTCAACCACAAGATTGAACCTGTCAACACTGTTAATTGTCTTGTAATTTTCTTTGCCCCAAGCGTTTATGCTAACAAGAACAGTATCGAGTCCTGAAGAAATTATGTTTTTAGCTGCCTCTTCGTTGAGGGCTATCGCGTTTGTATCGATAGTAATGGAAGCTTTAGGGAAGCGCTTTCTAAGTAAGTGTATCACATCCATAAAACGTGGATACATTAGTGGTTCTCCTAGCCCAACTGGGGCTATGTGCGTATACCTGTTCTTAATAGTAGAGAACTCGGCAACTATTTTTCTTACTAGATCAAAATCCATATCACCAATGGTTCTGACACCCTTTCGTATCAACTTACTTCGAGGGCAATAGGCACATTTGGAATTACATCTTGTTGTTAATTCAAAGTTTAAATCAACCGGGTACGTTTTCATTCTCTTGTGTCTTAACACGGTTTTTGCATAGGTGGTATGCAAAGATTGATGTTTCCGTAATAGGTCCCGAACTCTCATGCGCACTCTACTGGTACCCACTATTCTCCCTCATCACTCTGCGTCATTAGCCAAAACATGTCAACTTACTATATCTGATTTTTCTTCATGCGCCCCTAGTTCGATTCTTGCGCTCTTTTTGTTTATTATAACCTTGCCGACCATTCTTGCTGGGACGCCCATCACTACGCTGAAAGCAGGTATATCGTTTGTCACTACCGCTCCTGCACCTATTACGCTATGATCGCCAATTGTCACTCCAGGTAAGATTACCGCACTGCTTCCTACATATACGTAATTTCCTATCTTCACAGGTTTTTTAACGATATTCATTTTCCCTTCAGAAACACAACGTAGGTGAGTTGAGTGAGTAAAAATCATAACGCCACAACTGATATCGCAGCCGTCACCTATCTTAAGCCCACCCGTTCCATCTAAGATTGTGAGAGGCCCAATCCAAACATCTTTTCCAACATCTGGGTGCCCATATACATACACATTCTCATAAACGCTTGTTTTTTCTCCAAAACCAAGAAGCTCGGCTTTTTTCCATCTATCTAGCAACATTTCGTCAAGTGGAAGTACTCGGTCATACTTTTCTTGCATATGCTCCGCTATTTCTTTGCGAATCCTTTCATATTTAACCTTCATATTTTCTTTCATATACCCTCCCTCTTGCTTTTAGCCTTTCCAACTCTTAAATTTGTTCATGTTTCTCTATTAGCTTACCGTAATTCTTCGCTCTCGGGTTTTTGTGTCAGAGTTCCAACCATTTCAACTTGTAATCCTTGTTTTTCTTTTCATGGAGTATCAATACTTAGACGGTCTATCCAAAACCTTTTCACTTTGGTGCATAAGCCTTAATCTTCAACCACACAGTGACCGTTCGGACTAGTAAAGAAAAGGAAAGATTATCTGGTGGAACCTTTTAGCTCATGATAGACAGTTTCCCATTTACCCATGGTTTTTTCTAGAGCAAAAATCTCCAAAGCAATTTTTCGTGATTTCTCGCTAATTGTCCTTCTGCGTTTCTCATCCTTCAGAAGCTGAATTATCTTTTCAGCCAAATCTCGATGATCCCGTTGCTTGTACATTAGGCCTTGAAACCAACTACAAGATTTCACGCCTAGCATGTCGCTGAGCAAATAAGGTGTTCCGCATGCCATAATTTGTCTCGTAGTTTGACCGTATCCTGACTCTCCTCGTGCTACCGTAACGTCGCCTGAAGCATCAAATCTATGTTCACTAAGTGTATCGACATATACGTCGACACTTGCTAAATACTTAGGCATTTCCTCCTCAGGAACCTTACCAACAAACAATATGTTCTCGTAAACCCCTAGCTTTCTGGCCAGCTCTTTCAATTTAGGTTCGAGGGGGCCACCTCCTAACATAATGAACTTCACATTTTTTATCTTTTTTAACACTAAAGGTACAGCCTCGACGAAAACCTCTACATTGTAAAGTAGTCTCCAATACCTAGCACAAAGCACTGAATACGTGTCCTCTATTCCCAGTTTTCTTCGCAGAGATTGGGATCTAGCTTTCGGTGAAAACCGATTCGTGTCAACCCCCCATTGTATCATAATTATCTTCTTCGGATCACAGCCCAGCTCAATCAATCTTTTCTTCCCTAATTCAGTATTAATATGAACGCGGTCAGCCCTTTCAAACGCAAACCTAATGAGAAGTTTTTTGATTTGTGATTGTTCAGGATCGGTCGTTATGTCGCTTCCCCATGGGGTTAAAATAAGAGGATGGAAACCAGACAAAGCACCGCATACTCCGTAATTCGTTATGTAATGTGCGTGTAAGACGTCTGGATTGATTTTTTTAAGTGTCTTCCTTATCTTCCATGCCCTTGAAGGAAAGCTAGCGTGCGCGAGAAAATATGCATTGCGCGCAAGAGAAAATCTTAATTCATGAATTTTTACGCCTTTGATAGGCTTCGCCGTAGAAGTTATCAGATGAATATCATATCCTTTACCTACAAAATACCTTAACCATCTCTTAGTATGGACACTTTCCCCATCCGCTAAAAAAGCCAACCTAACATTATCAGTCACCCATTCCACCCGCCACATTTACTGCCAAAAGATAACCAAATAGCACTAAATAAAAACTTGTGCAACACGTGACAATCGAAGGTTCTACCACCAGATACATACTTTAGAACAAATGGAAAACAAGGCTTACTTAAAGTTTCAATTAGGGATTTAAAGCCAAATAGCAGTCTTGAAGCAAATAATGAACATGATACAAATCACCCTTCGCCCTAAAAATCCGTCAAGCAACTCCCAAAGTTTTGTCAAAGAAACGTCTAGACCTTTTTAAATGCACTACATCAATGTAACTGGGCAGATACTTAATCAATGTCTCTCCGACAAACGCACAATCGTTAATCATCACAACCTTCATGGTCCTGCTTTCACATCCAACCCTTGAAGCATGCGTCTTATACCATAGGTTACCAAAGTCCTTAAGCTGTTCATAATTTCACTGAATATCTTATCTGCAGTCGATACTTAAAACTGTGCGCGAGTGCCACTCAATGTAAGCCTCCATCTCCTCATCGGAACTAAGTCCCAGAAGATCTTGGAATTAGCTTCAATTCAGATTCAATGCTGCTATGAAATATCCTTCAGTACATCTAACACGTAATCGATGTCTTCTCTATCAACCAGAGGGTGAACGGGCAGACTTAAGACACGCCTGCAAGCTTCCTCAGTATTGGGGCACTTTTTCCCTCCGTAGCCTAACTTCAGATAGAGCGGCTGTCTATAAATGGGGATGGGATAGTGAACAGCAACCCCAACACCCTTCTCAGTTAGAAGATCAGCAAGCTCGTCCCTGCCTCTGGAATAGTTATCTTCTACTCTCAGCACATACTGATGAAAAACAGGTTTCACATCCTTCATCACGTAGGGTACAGTTA
>Ga0307433_1000959_pt1 | contig 18020 bp, 14 predicted proteins | sample SalMarWE160210MG_FD_202166 | JGI IMG/M metagenome (GOLD analysis project Ga0307433, IMG submission 202166) | Salt marsh sediment microbial communities from the Plum Island Ecosystem LTER, Massachusetts, United States - WE1603-210 | ecosystem: Environmental > Aquatic > Marine > Intertidal zone >... | reverse complement strand
TGTTAGGCAAAATTTATCTCATTTAGTAAAAAGAATGGATGATGTAGCTAATTGTTGTACAGGTGTAGCAAGAAGAATTAGTACGGTACCAGAAAGATTTTGGGATCAATCTAGTGAAGAAACTATTCAAATAGTTCTTGAAATGATGGAGACAACTATAACATGCGCATCATATTTAGATAAAATTTTAATAGATCTACTTGAAGAACGAAAAAATCTTAATGAATATTCAAACCAAATTAATCAATATGAACATACTATTGATTTACTTAATATTAAACTAAGACAAAGCCTCCAACAGACCAATTATGACGTCAATCAATTTACGGTTTTTACTGTTGGTAATACCTTCGATATTCTTGAAGCAATTTCAGACTCAATTGAAGGTGTAGCGGACTATATAATGGTATTAGTGACTAGTACTGAATCGTTATAACATAGATTCCATCATATCAGATTATTTATGATTATTTCTGAAATATCTGATGAATATTCACCGGTCCTTCTTATACTTTCTATTATATAACCAATTTCAACAGCATATTCGGCAGTATTAGTTGAATTGAACTCTATTTTTTCACATTCAGATATTAGTTTTTCAATCGATTTAATATTCTCGTTTGCTAAACTCAAACTTTTTTGAAGCCAAGCATCTAAACTTAGATTTAATAAATCTAAAGAAAGTTTACTAACACTTGTAATCTCATTTAATAATTCTTTACTAATTTTATTAAAGTTAACCTTTAACACATTCTTAGCAATTTTAACAGCATGATCAGCAATTCGTTCTAAAAATCTACTGATCAATTGATAATTGCTGGCATCTTCTAATGTTATATTCATTTTTTGGCATAATATTATATCTCGTAATACTATGTGTGCCTGGCGTTCGACTAACCAGTTCAATCTGTCTATTTGATCGTCTCTATTGATAACTTGTTCGGCTAGGGTTTTATCCCCATTTTCCAAAGCCCTGACGGCATCTTCGTGCATATTTTGAGCTAATATATACATCCTTTTTATAGTTTTATCAAAAGGCATTTCTTTTGGATCAAGTAAATCTTTGATAAGAATAGTATTGCTGGTTTCCTCAATTATTTCGGGACCCATAGCTACATTGATGAAACTTTCGATGCAATCTCTCATTTTATGTTGAATCTTTTTACTTGATTTAATTTTAATTATACTATAACCCATTATGTATGCTCCTATTAATAAACGGAATAAGAAATCAGAATCTTTTATCTCATCTAAATCAAATGTTCTCTCTTTAACGTATTGTTGAGCATTTATGTACGGAGTTATCATTAAATTTCCATCTGGTTGAGATAATATTCCTACTGTGTCTTTTGCTTGAATTCCATGGCGATCAATCCACTCTTTGGGAAGTGAAACTATATAACTACTGCCACCAGTTTGTTGTACTTTTCGTGTTTCAATATTAAATGTCATAATTATATAGAATAAAGAATAACAATATTATAAAGATTATATATAGTCAATATATTCCTCTCTATAGATATATATAGATCGAAGTCTCACCTTAAAACCTATCTTAAAAGTCTTTATTCTGCTTAGAAACGAATGAAATAACTATATAGAAAATGCATTTTTATTTTTTTGAAGAAATTTAAAAGGTGAAGTATAAAAATATATTGTCTAAATTATATTATAAATTAAAATTATATTACTTTTACAATATAAAATTTGGCAACCTAGGGTAATGTTTATGGAAGAAAAAAAGCGAAAATTTAAGCTCTATATTATCTTAGTGGTTATAATCACTGTAATTTCTTATAGTGTTCTTTTTACTCTTTTTTGGAATTTATTAGCGGAAGTTTTCATTACAACCGAAGGATTATGGATAGGGTTCATAATCAGCCTTTCTAAAGTTTTAATATTAGCCTTAATGAGTTATTACATCTATAGACGTTGGTTAAAACAAGATGCGATATTTACATCCGATGCATATTTCCTGTTTGGTTCTTTTTTCTGGATTTTGACAACAGGAAAAATATTAGATATTTTCTGGAACCTTGGATTTCTTACTGGCAATTTTAATTTGAATTTTCTCTTGTTTTTATTAAAAATCAGATTTGCTATCGTCATTTTGAATATTATACCTATTCTCTATGTCGGTCTAGAAGCGATATTAACTTTTGTGAATCTTTATAAAAAGAAAGAAATGAATAAACAACAATTCAATAAGATTCGAAGAAGAATAATAATCATATATATTATTGTGATTGCTATTCTAATAGTCATAGCCCCCAGGATATCATTCATGAATATTCTGCTTCCATTTATATCATTTCCAATGTTCTTATTCATTGCAATTATGTTTCTGTATATGTATAAGAACAAATACCTCTCTCAAGCAAATGGATTAATAATTGGATTGTCATTTCTCTTATTGATTGTTGCGAGTATTATTCGCTCTCTTTTATCTTTATCCTTTGAAGTTTTTCCCGTAGTACTTGCAGAATTTATAGATATTGGAGTGTATATTCTAATGTTTATTGGTTTCATAACCAGATCGAGTTATGCCAAAAAATAATTTTTTTTATTTTTCCTAATTTTTTTAAAATTTCGTGTAGGTTATATTAGTTTTTCCGTACACATTTATAATTTAATATTAAATTAGTCTTCATAAAAATGATTTGGATAACAGTTATACTAACAACATCCTTTTCTTTAGGATTTCTTTATTTATCTGATATTTATCTTAAAAAAAGAGGGAGCTCATTAAAAAAAATTCTGAAGTGCCAGTTTAAATTCAAAAAAAGGTTAATTCGGAGTAAAAAATTATTAGCGGTTATAGGAATATATTTACTATTAGGAGGAATAGTCTTTACTTTTTATAATGTAAGTAATCGTATAGCATATACGCGAACAACTTCAGGCTTTTCTGAATGGCGGACGAGTAATGGAGAAGCTTATCTCTATATTGAAGCGAATGATTATTATGATTTAGGATATCATACAGGAAAGGGTTTAGCTTTTAATATTGCTCTAATGAAATACGAATTGCTAATATCCTCTTTAATGTTTGGAATGAATTATTTTTCTATGATAGAATTGAGTAGACAGTACTTAGAATATATACCAGAAAAATATTTACTTGAGTTACATGGCATCAGTGAAGGAGCTTCAGCTGGGAGTGGGCTCTATGTGTCATTTGAAGATGTCTTAGTTCAATCAGTTTTTCTTGAAATATTATATGGACGTACATCGTTAGAGAAAAGTGTTTCTTTTGGTTGCACTGCTTTTGGAACAATTAATAATAATAATCTCACGCTAATTGGTCAAAATATTGACCTTATAAAACCTATGGGAGCATGTGGGGCTTTTATATTACATAAATTCCAAAATGATCCCTTAGTATTTACTTATCGTATTGGAACTTGTACTTTGCCTATGGGAAAAAATGAGAACGGCATTGTTATGAATATAAATTTAGTACAATTAAATATTCTTTCTGAGTTAACAACACCATTTTTCGTTTTAGCACGGGAAGCATTTTCTCAATCAACTAATGTAGAACATTGCTATGATATCCTTTTTGAAAATAATAATATCCCTTATGGATGTAATATATTAATCGCTCAGAACGATAGCTTAATCTCAGTTCAATGTTTACCTAATGAAATCAATAAATTATATCCTAATCCAACAATAGTGCACTCTAATACCTACTTAAATGAAACTTGGCAAGATAAATTAGCGGATCCTACTTATTCTAAAGATCGGCAAGAACATGCTGAAACTCTTCTAAATTCCGCTTTTGAAGATAACGAATTGACTAATAGTGAACTCTTGTCATTATTAGGTGATAAACCAATTATTTGTCGGGATGAAAGTGGTCTTACTGGGGATGGTACAGTTGCTTTCTTAACCACAAATTACTTTGGAATTGGAACGGTTCACGAGAATATAGGAATAATTCCAATCTGAATTTTTTCTCGAATTTCATTAAATTAAATTATGATACATGTTTTTCTTTTTTTAAATTTGTAAATATTTTTAGTCGATACGTCTCTATAAAGATTTACTCAATCCAAATAAATTTTTATATGTGTATTACATGAAACAAATTGCTTTGAAATTTCTTGTTTTAGGTGATGGAGCAGTTGGTAAAACAACACTTCTTCACAGATATGTACAAGGCAAGTTTCTTGATACCGCTACTATGACGATTGGAGTAGAGTTTCTTTCAAAACAAGTAGAATTGGATTCAATTTTATGTCAATTGATCCTATGGGATATATCTGGTCAAGATCGCTTCCGATTCATGATAGATAAATATATGAGAGGTGCCAGTGGAGCATTATTACTCTTTGACACGACAAACATGACCAGTTTCGTTAATATTGGGAAATGGGTTAATCTAGTGAAAAAATATTATCAGAATTTACCTATTATTTTAATAGCAGCTAAATGTGATCTTGAAGAATTCTCGATTGTTGGCGATATTTATGCTCAAAAAACAAAAGAGCGCTTTGGTCTAATTGATTATATAAAGACATCTTCAAAAACAGGATTAAATATTGATTTATCATTTGAAACGCTAGCAGAATATGTAATAAAATCAAATAACTTAATTTCGAAATAAACTAGCTAAAGAAATTGATATATATCTTTATCTAGAAATTTATAGCTATATCTCCTTAATATTATTAGATCATTTATAATTCGACAATAAGGGCTTTTTTCTGCAGAAGATAGGACTATATAGAATCTATATTATAAATACTCCGCAATAATCTATATCGAAATTTCTTTTATGTCCTAAATTACAAATCAAATTAACCTAAATTTATAAATTATTCAAAAATTTAGTGAAAAAACAAATGAAAAAAAATGGTTTAGCTATTTTAATGGTAGCAATAGGTCTAATTGGTGGAACGTTTATTGGCTGGGGAATTACCGCTGTTTTAACTCCTGGTGGAACACAAATAGTAACTTTCGAAATTACGGGATCAACTACATGTGAGCCTGTAATAACCACATGTTCTGAACAGTTTATGGTTCTTAATCCAAATGTGGATATTTCCGTAACTGGTACCGGATCTGGTTCTGGAATTTCAGACACAATCTCTGGTCTTAATGATATTGGTATGTCCTCAAGAAATATAAAACCCGATGAGAATGTAACTGCTGCTGGTACTTTAATCGATTATAAGTTTGCTAAAGATGGTATTGCTGTAATAATTGATGCTGATCATCCAAATGCTGCTTGGTTAGAATCAAATGGTTTAACAATGGATCAAGTCTTTTTAATATACAATGGAACCTATGATACTTGGGATGATATTGATGGTTCACTAGTGTTTGATTCAATTGATTGCTATACTAGAGCTGATGGTTCTGGTACAAGAGCAACCTATGAAGAATTAGTCACCTACTTAGGGGAAGAACTAGGAGACAATCCTGGATACAGCACCGCAGTCACTGGATATACTTTAGTGGCTTCAAACTCTCTTATGGTTCAAGGAGTAGCTAGTAATAACTATGGATTTGGATATTGTGGTCTTGGCTATGTTGATACAAGCATCATTGCTGTTCCAGTTGATGGCATAGCTCCTTCCGTATCAACAGTATTAGACGATTCGTATCCAATTTCAAGGTCTCTACATCTTTTAACCAATGGACCTGCTAGTGGATGGGTACAAGCCTTCTTAGACTTTATTTATGGCCCTTATGGTCAAAAAGTCGTAGCTGATGAAGGTTTTATTCGTCTTTGGTTTTAAATGAAAAAGTTTTTTGGTTTTGAATTTCAAATTTTTATTTTTTTTATCTTTAATATTGATTATTTATAAAGCTGATTTTATAATTTTTTATTTATATTATTTTAAAATTCTATATATAATATATAACCTATATATTTGACCATAATATATGGTGACCATGAATTTAATTAATCTAATGTTCATTTCCCCATAAAGAATAAGTTTTTACAATTAAACACCTAAAAATATTTTACGATATTAATTTGCTAAATTATCAATTCATTAATATGATAAAATGAGATAATTATGACCACGGAAACTGTTTTTGATCAGAAGATATATTTTAATGATAAGGATCTTTCCTATTTAAAGAAGAATAGAGATCCAGTAGTAAAATGGATCTTATTTGCATTTGCTTCAATAGCAACAGTTTTTGTATTTTTAATTATTATATTCCTCTTCATTAATGGTGCTCCATTTTTCATTGTTGTTCCTTTAAATGATTTCTTTTTTGGTACAAATTGGCTTCCAGGAGCAGGAGATTATGGTGCATTACCTATTATCGTTGATACACTTTTAGTCACGCTTGGTGCAATTATTATCGCTCTGCCATTAGGTATATTAACTGCAATCTTCATCGCAGAGCTTGCTCCTCCATTATTAAGAAAAGTACTTAAATTCGTCATAGAAATTTTAGCAGGCATCCCATCAATTGTTTATGGCTTTTTTGGGGTGATTATTCTAAATACTTGGTTGAAAGATATTTTTGGAATGCATGATGGAAAAAGCTGGTTATCGGGATCCCTAATTCTGGCAATAATGGCCTTACCTACTATTGTGTCTGTATGTGAAGATGCAATAAGAGCAGTTCCAGATTATTATAGGCAAGCGTCCTATGCTATTGGAGCAACAAAATGGCAAACTATTCGTAAAGTAGTGATTCCTGCGGGTATGTCTGGTATCACTGCCGCTATGATTTTAGGAATCGGCCGAGCAATGGGTGAAACAATGGCGATGACTTTGGTATTAGGTAATAAATTTCGATTACCTGACCCCCTTGCAAATATGCTGAGTCAAGTAGCAGTAATTACATCAACAATAGCCTCAACTTGGGGTCCAACAGTTGAAGGAAGTTTGGAACAAAGAAGTTTATTAGCTCTTGCTATTGTCCTTTTTCTCATGACTTTAATTGTAAATACCTTATCCAATATTATATTAACACGGGTTCAAAGAAAATTTACAGGGCAAAAACCAAAAGAAAAATATTCTAAACTAAAAAATATAAAGATGTCTCAATTTTTTATAAAATATAAACAATGGATATTAACCGCTATTATTTCTATTATAATTCTTTTAATTTTGCCAGATTATATCTCGAAGTTGATTGGAGCAATTTTTTGTATTGGATTGAGTATTGTTTATTATATTTATAAAATAGTACCAAAACAACGGAAAATTTTAGTTATATATTCAGTTCTTTTATCATTTTTGGGATGGGTCCTCAGTACATGGATTGGGATATTTTTAGCTGTATCTATAAGTTGTTTAATTTTTGTATCCTTAATATTCCTCAAGCGAATATCTACGGTTATTCAACAACGGATATGGTTCATAATAATATATGGAAGCTCTGCATTTGCTGTATTTGCTGTTGGAATTTTGATATATTATATTGTAGTTACTGGATTGCCCGTATTCCTTGAACCAGGATTTCTCACAGGAGTTCCAAGTAATAGTGGAAGAGAAGGTGGAATCTTTCCAGCAATTATAGGAACACTGCAACTTACAGGTGGTTCTATTCTGTTTGCTCTTCCTCTTGGGATGTTTGCAGGAATATATCTTTCTGAATATGCTAAAGATAATAAAATTACTAGATTTATTAGAGCTGGAATTGATAATTTAAACGGTACCCCATCGATCGTATTTGGTTTATTTGGGGTGGTCTTTTTTCTCTTATTTCTTGGATTACCAAGATCCTTACTAGTCGGTATCTTTACCTTAGGTTTGATGATACTTCCTACCATCATAAGAACCACAGAAGAGTCGGTTAAAGCAATACCTAAATCTTTTAGAGAGGGGAGTTTAGCTTTAGGCTCAAGTAAGTGGCAAGGAATTGGTAAAATTGTAGTACCTGCCGCTATACCTGGAATTGTGACTGGAGCAGTCTTAGGAATGGGGCGTAGTGCCGGAGAAACTGCTCCAATTATGTTTACTGCGGTAAGGTCCCATTCTACATATATCACTCTCTCCGTTCTTAATCCTGTTATGGCTCTTACATATCATTTATTTAGACTGAGTAATGAGGTTACAGGCGGTCTGGAGAGAGCTGCAGGAACGGCATTAACACTATTATTGTTAGTTTTAATATTATATAGTTTTGCATTTATTATTCGAATTAGATATGAAAAAAGAAAAAAATGGTGAATTTAATGATACTTAAGAGTAAAAATAAATATAAACAAGAAATTGAAAACAATCAGAATCTTAAGGATGATCCAAACGAATATGTAATTGAATGTAGAAAATTAAATCTATGGTATGATGATGTTCAGGCTTTAAAAGATATTAATATGAAATATAGGAAAAATAAGGTGACAGCTATTATCGGTCCATCTGGATGTGGTAAAAGTACTCTAATTCGTTGTTTCAATCGAATGAACGATGTCATTGAGAGTTGTAAAATTGAAGGCGAAGTTTTATTTAATGGTAAGAATCTCTATGATAGTAATGCTGATATTAGATTAAACCGAAAGAAAATAGGTATGATTTTTCAAAAACCTAATCCCTTTCCAATGTCAGTTTTTGATAATATAACATATGGTCCAAAGATTCATAAAATTGAAGAAGATGAGGTCTTGGAAGAAATAGCTGAGAAAAGTCTTAAAAAAGCAGTATTATGGGATGAGGTAAAAGATAGATTGCATGATTCCGCAATGGGATTATCTGGTGGTCAGCAACAACGTTTGTGTATTGCTAGAGCATTAGCAGTGGAGCCAGAAGTTTTATTAATGGATGAACCTACTGCATCTCTTGATCCGATTGCAACTCAAAAAATTGAAGATTTAATTCTCCAATTGAAAGAAGAATGGACGGTGATAATCGTTACCCATAATATGCAACAAGCAGCCCGAATATCAGATTATACTGCTTTCATGTATCTAGGGGAAATGATTGAATACGGAGAAACAACTCAAATTTTTGAAAATCCTCAAGAAAAGTTAATGGAAAATTATATAACGGGACGATTTGGATAGGTGAATTAAAATGGCAAAAGAAATGCACAAAGAGTTAGATGTTCTTAAAAATGAAGTTTCTCAAATGGGAAAGCTCGCATTAAATATGTTAAATGATTCTATTGAATCCCTATATAATCAAGATTTAGACCTTGCGTCGAATGTATTAGACAGGAAGGAAACGCTAAAACAATTTGATTATCAGATTGAAGAGAAAGCACTTAAACTTATTATGCTTTACCAACCGATGGCAATAGATCTTAGAACTCTTGCAGCAATATTAAAGATCATTACCTATTTACACCGAATTGGAAGATATGGAAAAGATATAGCAGATGTTGTGGAAAAACATTTATCTGAAAAGCCAATTGCACTAAATCTTGTTAATTTACGTCATATTTATGAACATGTCCAATCAATGATAGAAGATGCGCTAAATGCATTTGAAAAGAAAAATATCTCTTTAATTAATGATTTTAAATCGAGAGATGATGAAGTGGATGAACTAAGATGGGCTATTTTTCGTGAATGTATAACTTATATGATAGAAGATCCAAAATTCATAACTGAATGTGCTCATTATATGATGTTTGCCCGTTACCTCGAAAGATGTGGAGATCATGCCTGTAAAATAGCTGAAAAAGTACATTATATGGTTACGGGAAAGCATATTGAAATAAGCTAATCTTATTTCATAATAATTTTTAGAGGTAATTATTATAGCTAAAAAGAAAATTCTTATTCTGTGTACTCATAATTCTGCTCGTTCTCAAATGGCAGAAGGACTCATAAATGAATTATATAATGATAAATTTGATGCGTATAGTGCAGGTACAGAAGTTTCAGAAGTCAGATCAGAAGCCATCAAAGTGTTAAAAGAAATAGGAATTGATATTTCTGATCATTATTCAAAACATTTAAAGGATTTTTATGGTATTAAATTTGATTTAGTTATAACTGTATGTGACAATGCAAAAAAAATATGTCCTGTATTTCCCGGTGCTAAAAAAATGATTCATAAGGGCTTTCCAGATCCTTCTGCTTTCCAAGGAACTAAAGAAGAAAAACTAGCGGTGTTTAGAGAATTAAGAGACCAAATTTATAGCTGGATAAAAGAAGATTTAATTCCTAATGAAGGTTCTTAGGAAATATAATTGCCTATTAATTGCATTTCTATAGCTTGACCCAACTCAAAAATTGGTAATAATCTAAATTTAAATCTTTAGATTCGACCATTAGTATTATTCTTATGACTAACTATTGGAATTAATAAGAAATGATAAATTTTTATATTCCTTTTTTAGATAAGGTCAAAATTATAGATTTATATAATATTATATCTTTTCGATGTAAATGTCAAGATTATTAGCAAAGTCTATTTAAATTAAGAAATTTTTACATTCTAATAACATAAACAAAATATTTCAAAGAAGAATATGATTCACACCTCAGAGATCTTAGACTTAGCCGCTCAACATGGTACACCATTAATAATAATAGATCATACCATTTTAAAGAAAAATTTTGATACGTTTCGTAAAAATTTACCCCTGGTGAAACCATATTACGCCATCAAAGCCAATCCTGAAATAGAAATAATAAAAACCTTTTATAAATTAGGATCTGGATTCGATGTTGCATCATGGGAAGAATTTAATTTAGTATATGATAATATTAATGGAAGTAAAAAAGACAAGGATGCTTTCATCAATTCAAATGTCATTTATGCTAATTCTGTGAAAAGAATTGAATCATTGAAACATCTAGCTGAATATTCTCTTCGTATGACATATGATAATCACTATGAAGTAGAAAAGATTGCTAAGTATTGTAAAAATGCGGGATTAATATTAAGAGTTGATGTTCCTAATTTAAGATCTGTGGTAGAATTATCTACAAAATTTGGAGCAAACCCAAAAATATGTATAGATTTAATCAAATTTGCCGAAAAATTTGGGTATAACGTTCAGGGTCTGAGCTTTCATGTTGGAAGTCAATGTAGTAATTTTGATAATTATGTTCAAGCTTTTGAAATAACGCACGATATCTTTGAACAAGCTAAAGAAATTGGACATGAAGTAAAGATATTAGATATAGGAGGAGGCTTTCCCGTTCCCTATGAAAAAAATATTCCCAGTTTTGAAAGTTTAGCGGAAATAATCAATGAAAAAATTGCGCAATATTTCGATGACCCCTCTATTGAAATAATTGCTGAACCAGGTCGATTTTTAGTCGCAACTGCAGCTGTTTCTGTTGTGGAAATTAATGGAAAAGCCTTAAGAGATAATAAAATATTCTATTATGTGAATGATGGTGTATATAATACCTTTTCAGGAGTAATCTTTGATCATATTCAATATCATTTTAAGTCATTCAAAGAGGGTGAATTAAAAGAAAGCGCTGTGGTTGGTCCGACATGTGATGCTTTAGACAAAATTTCTATGAACGAACAATTACCCGAATTGGATATTGGTGATTTATTGTATTCTGAAAATACAGGTGCATACACAAACGCATCCGCTACTCATTTTAACGGGTTTCCTCCTGCAAAAATTGTTCATATTCACTCCTAAAAAAGATATTTTCTTTAATTATTCGATTTTCAGATATGTTTATAAACATGAACTGTCTCTTTTTTTTTATTAATCTTAAAAAGAAATAATCCTTTTAAAATGGGCAAAGAATATTATACATGTCCCCGCTGTAATAGGAAATTGGTAATAGATTTAGGGGATATTATCGAGTGTTCTCATTGTCATGAAGAATTTAGTAAAAAAGATATAGAACGTTTTGAAAAAGACCAAATTTTATCGCTCTCAGAAAAAAAAGATTTTATTAGAATTTTCTCAGAAGATATAGAAGACGCTCGTTAAATTATGCTTTTTTTTGTAAAATTATTTTACTTAATTATCTTCAGTATTAATTCTTTTTAATACAGGATATCTCCTACCAATTCCAAACGCACTTTCACTAACTTTTATCGTTTGAACGAGTTGTCGACGTTTATACTCTGAAGTCAAATATAATTTCTCCACTTTCTTTATGGTTTTAATATCAATTCCTTGCTTTATTAAATGTTCAAAATCAGATCCAATTCCATTTGTAGTAATTGCCTCTAAAATTCGATCTAATATTTCATATGGAGGAAGTGAATCAATATCTTTTTGATTTTCGCGCAATTCAGCCGTAGGTGCTTTCTTTATAATATTATCTGGTATAATCTCTTTCTCTTTGTTTATATATTTGCATATATCATAGATTTGAACTTTTAATAAATCTCCAGGCACATTTTTTCCTCCATTGGTGTCTCCATAGAGTGTGCAGTATCCTACACCTAACTCTGATTTATTTCCCGTCGAGATTAGCAACCAATCAAATTTGTTTGAATAATACATTAGGATGGTAGCTCTTATTCGTGATTGCAAATTTTCATCTGCAATATCAAAAGGCACGTGACCAATATGTTTCTCTATCGATTTTTCATACTTTTCAAATAAATCATCAATAGGGTGCACAATATAATTAATCTTCAAATTCTTACATAATTTTTCAGCATCATTGTTGCTTTCTTGAGATGTAAACCGAGTAGGCATCATAATGGCAGTTACTTTTTTAGGACCTAAGGCTTTTGCACATACATATGCGGTAAATGCTGAATCTACTCCCCCACTTAATCCTAGAACGACCCCCTTAAAGATATTACTTTTATAATAATAATCATGCAAATTGAGCTTCAAGGCTTTTAAGACATCTTCCTTCCAGTCAGATTTTTCATCTAGGTTTCCTGAAAGTTTTTGGTTCAGCACGATTAAATCCAATACATCAACACTTTCCCCAAAAGATTTTGACTTGAAGGTGATTTGCCCAAATTCATTCACCACAAAACTCTGACCATCATAGACGATTTCATCCAATCCACCGACCATATTTAAGTATACAATTGGTAGAGATAACTCTTTTGCCTTTCTGCAAATTATACGCTTTCTTAACTCAAACTTATGGATATGATAAGGAGAAGCATTAATTACAATTAAAATCTCAGCTCCGTTTTCTTTTAGCTTTTGTGCAACTTTTATCTCATAGTTATCATCCCAGATATCCTCGCAAATAAGAATCCCTATATTAAAACCCTTAATTTTTACGGGATCAAATTTATTCTCAAAGGTAAAATATCTTCTTTCATTAAAAACATCATAATCAGGTAATAGACGTTTATTTACAACAGCTTTAATTTCTTTGTCTTGAATAATTAGAGCAGAATTATAGAAAGGATGTAATTTATCTTCAATTTTGGGTGATTCTGTAAATGTACCCAAAATGATAGCTGTTTCTGATGAAAATTCTCGGATTTTTTCAATATACTCTTGATTTTTCCTCTTAATTAACGGATCGTGAATATGGTCCATTAATGGATAACCCACTAAAAACATTTCAGGAAAAATAACCAAATCAGCATTTTGATTTTTCTTTACGACATCAATTATCTTATTGGCATTATACTCAATATCTCCAACCACGGGATTAAGTTGAGCAAGGCATAATTTTAATGTAGAATTTTTCATTTTTCTTCATATTATAGAATTATCATTGACCTATTATTAGTAAATCATGCTTTCAGTATAATTTTATTTAAAAAAATACTGGATAATGGAATTCAATTTATCTATAAATTAAAGATAAAAAGTTTAATTGGCATTCTTAACATTTGACATTATTTAATAGCATTTTATTTATATTCATTTTGTAATAAATTCAAACGCAGAAGGTTCATCAATGACTAAGAAATCAAATAGTAATTTAGAAACCCAAATAGTTGAATTTTCTACGGGTATAGATTACTTTGAAAAAGCCCGTAAAAAAGGCGCTCGCAGATGGTTATTAGCCCATATATTCTTTGGATCTAATAAGTATTTCATTTTTATCGTTTTGTTTACAACAGTTATTGCATCAATACTGGCATCTATCTCATCAGTAATAATAGGTAACGCGGTTGAACAATTCCTAAACGCAAATATAAATAGCCTCATATTTTTCACTGTTATTATTTTAATCCTGGGATTATTAACTCCACTATTCCGATTAATTAATTACATGCAACGAGAATTATTGGCTCAAAGATTAGAAAGAGACTCACGAAAAGAATTTTATGCAAATTTACTTGGAAAAAGCCAATCATTCCATGATAAACAAAAAATTGGAGAGTTAATGGCTCGAGCAACTGATGACGTCCGTATGTTAAATTTTTTAATGAGTCCCGCAATATCATTGATATTGGAATCATTTACCTCATTAATTATCCCCGTAATCTTTATACTTTTATTATATCCTCTACAATTAATTTTTGAACCTACAATATTTACGGTTCTTTTTTTAATAAATTTGCGCTCCTATAATCGAAAATTATCTCCGATTACTGGAAGGCTCAGAATGAACTTTGGGATGATTAATTCAACACTTAATGAAACACTTTCTGGCATAGAGGTGGTAAAAGGATCCACTAAAGAAGAATATGAATTTGAAAAATACGAGGCAATAGCGAAAGACTATAGAGATGCATTTATAGAACAAGGTAAAGTGCAAGCAAAATATTATCCCATTCTCTTCTTGGCAATCGCAGTTACTATTGGATTTACACATTCACTAATACTATTCTCTCAAGGAGTAATGTCTATTGGACAAATTATCTCTTATATAGCATTATTAGGATTATTGCAATTTCCCACATTTATTTCAATTTTTGTGTTTGCAATCATAAAGTTAGCTGGATCAAGTGCGAAAAGATTGCTTGAATTAATGAATAAAACATCTGAGATTGATGAAAATCTTAAAGGTATTACTCAAATACTTCAAGGATCAATACAATTTGATAACGTAAGTTTTAAATATCCTGGTACCGATAATATGGTCTTAAAGAATATTTCATTCGAAATAAAGCCCGGACAAACTGTTGCCATAGTAGGCACAACCGGTTCTGGAAAAACAACTCTTACAAAATTAATGTCACGCTTATATGATGTTTCAGAAGGCCGTATTTTAGTAGATAATATTGATATTAGGGATTATGCGCTTAAGTCTTTAAGAGCTCAAATCGCATATATTGAGCAAGATGTATTTCTCTTTTCATTTTCGGTATTTGATAATATAGCATTTGGACGCGTAAGCTCATTAGATGAAGTTAAAGAAGCCGCTATACAAGCCCAAGCAGATGATTTTATATCAAATTTACCGAAGGGCTATGCTTCTAAGATAGGAGAAAGAGGTGTACAATTAAGTGGAGGAGAAAGACAAAGAATAGCTATAGCACGTGCATTTCTTTCAAATCCTAGAATAGTCATTTTAGATGATTCAACCTCAGCTATAGATTCTAATACGGAAGATAAAATCCAGCAAGCAATTAAAAATGTATTAGCAAATCGCACAACATTTCTCATCACTCACCGATTAAGTCAAATACGATGGTCAGACATTATTATTGTTTTAAAAAATGGGGAAATTGTAGCTAAAGGAAATCACTGGGATTTAATTAAAGAATCTGAAGAATATCGGAAGATTTTTGTCAAGAAATTTGATATAGACGAAGAAAAATTACTTAGAGGTGAAATTTAATCCTGTGTACGTTGGTTTAGAAGCAGAAGAGTATGATAGAACCTATAAAGACAAAACCTTATTGCGAAGAATTTTCACCTATTTTTCTCCATATAAACGTTATATGTTAATTGTCGTAATTTTTCTTACAATTTCATCACTAACCACCTCGTTTATTCCATTTATAACATCTGCAGCGATTAATAACATCGAATCGAGTAAAAATGTTACATATTTAGTCTTTTTAATTGTTCTAATATTTACTTTCAATATTTTAAGCTTCGTGTTTAATTATTATAGACAAATAAATAGTGCAAAAGCTATAGCGAATGTGGTTCTAGATCTACGAGGTGACGCAACCAAATCCATTTTAGACCATGATCTTTCATTTTTTGACAGAAATCCAATAGGAAAGATAGTAAGCCGAATAAATACCGATAGTCGCGATTTTGGACAGACTGTAGAACTCCTCATTGAAGTTATTTCTTCCTTAGTGATTATGATTATCATTATTATCCTTCTTACAATAATTAATGCGGTATTAACACTTTATATGTTATTAGCAATCCCACTATTTTTTATAGTCGCATTATCTTATAGAAAATACGCCAGAAAAATGACCTTATTAGGTCAGCGTGCTTTAGCTTCAGTTAATTCATTTGTAAAGGAGAGTTTTTCTGGTATACAGATTGCAAAAACATTTCGACAAGAAGAAAAATTATATAGTCAATTTAATGAGGTAAATATTCAATCTTATAAAGTAAATTTAAAGAGAGCTTTTATTTTGAATGCAATTTTTCCATCCTTAGGAATTGTTCAAGGAATAATCACTACAATCTTAGTTTATTTAGGCGGAAACTTTCTCATTTTTAATACCATAAATGTTGGAGAGTTCAATATGTTCCTTCAAAGTCTTAACCTACTCTTCTTTCCACTTTTAACAATTGCCTCATTTTGGCCACAATTTCAATCAGGATTATCATCATCCGAAAGAATTTTTGCTATAATTGATACTCCTCCTGCTGTTATTCAAAGTGATAATATTGTACCTTCAAAATTGAAGGGTGAAATTGAATTTCAAAATTTAACTTTTAATTATGATGAGAATATAAAAGTTTTTGACAACTTTAATTTAAAAATTAAACCAGGAGAATCTCTTGCAATTGTTGGTCATACAGGAGCAGGTAAGTCAAGCCTCGCAAACTTACTAGCTCGTTTTTATGAATTTCAGAAAGGAGATATCTTAATTGATGGAATTAGCATTAAGAAATATAATCTAAAAGAATACCGGAAGCAAATCGGTATCATTCCTCAAGTCCCCTTCTTATTCGCGGATACAGTGGAGAATAATATAAATTATGGATGTAGTTCAACTACCTGTGAAGATGTTATTTCAGCATTAGATAAAGCTGGAGGTTCAGAATGGGTAGATAGTCTTCCCAATGGTCTGAATACTCTTGTTGGAGAGCGAGGAAGCCTTCTCTCAATGGGACAAAGACAATTGGTCGCCTTTGCACGGGTTTTACTAGAAGATCCTTCTATTCTGATTTTAGATGAGGCTACTGCGTCAGTCGATCCCTTTACTGAAACAAGAATTCAAGATGCCCTTGAAAAAACAATAGAAGGGAGAACATCAATAGTGATTGCTCATAGATTATGGACTGTGCGTCATGTTGACAGAATAATTGTGTTAGATAAGGGAAAAATCATCGAGGAAGGAAATCATACAGAATTAATGAAGCGTAAAGGATATTATGCTGAACTCTATAATACCTACTTCCGGCATCAGTCTTTAAAGTATATAGAAGAAATGGGTAAAATATGAAATAAATTCTTTTTACTTCTAAACATTTAATAACAAACTAGATGAATTAATAATAAATCACTATCTTTTCAATTTATATTATATTCTATTACAAAAAAGTGAATAAAATGAACTTAGAAAAATGAAAAAAAATCGCGGCGATTTCTGAAATATTAGGTTCGGTTTTATTTTTTCTATTAATCTTTATTGCTATGTTCTCTTATACTGGAGGAACAATGGATAACCCATCAATCCCTGGATATTCATTTTGGGGAAATACAGTAAGTGATTTAGGAAGAATCATCTCTTATAATGGTAGCTTCAATATAATTTCAATGGTATTGTTCACTATTGCCATCGCAGCCCTATCAATACTATCAATCCCTCTCTATATTGTATTTCCAAAATTATTTTCTACTAAACGTTTAGAATCCATTTCTGCAAAAATTGGCTCGATATTAGGTTTAATTACTTGTATTGGTTGGATAGGGATAATATTTACTCCTGCGGATATATTCCATGATATCCACTGGCTCTTCGCTTATTTGATTTATATCGCATTCTTCTTTAGCGGTGTATTTTATACTATTTCCTTATTCCTCAACAAAAAGATCTCTAAGAAGTATGCAATAATATTTACGCTCTATTGCATAATTCAATTCGTCTCAT
>Ga0307433_1000958_pt1 | contig 18020 bp, 24 predicted proteins | sample SalMarWE160210MG_FD_202166 | JGI IMG/M metagenome (GOLD analysis project Ga0307433, IMG submission 202166) | Salt marsh sediment microbial communities from the Plum Island Ecosystem LTER, Massachusetts, United States - WE1603-210 | ecosystem: Environmental > Aquatic > Marine > Intertidal zone >... | reverse complement strand
ATGTTCCTTCTCTCTCCCCTGACCGACGATCCGATCACCGAGCACCGGAGAAAACATGGAAATGTGTACATTGCTCCACTTTAAGGTCAAAAGTGGCCAAAAGCTGTCATGGCGTGGGGCCCAGATCGTCGTCCTGTCGGTGACATCGCAGTACATCGACGATGACGACCCATCCGTCTACGGAGCGCATCTGCTCGGGCACGAGGGACAGCTCGGGTACCTGATCACCTACCGGGAGGCATCGTGACGGACCCGGATGACTGCCTGCCTCTGACCTGCGGACAATGCGAGCAGCGCCACAATCCCCACCTGACAGTGACCGCCCGGTTCCTGTTCCGTCCCCCGGTGCGGGGATCACGGGGCACCGGATCACCGGTCCTGGTTCTGCTGTGCTCCTGCTGCGGAGCGGACATCCTGACGCCGCAGCAACAGCAACAGCTCGAAGACGGAACATTGATCGACTACACGGCCCGGAGAAAGCGCGCATCCACCGCGTTGCACACCGATCTGTCCAACATCTCGCCGTTCGGACATCTGCGGTGAAGCGGCGGCCGAACCTCGTCCGGGCCGTCAGGGCGTCGCTCCGGGACTGTCAGACCCTCGACCGTGACGGCGCCGCCGTCGCCCTGGTTCTGCGGTACGCCCTCGTGATCGATGAGAGTTCCGCCCTGATCGCCGAACTCGCTGCCGCTCACGACAACGCCGTCGCGGCCGGTGAGGACAACGCCGTCGCGAGTCTCGCGAGGTTGCGAGCGCGGGTCGAAGAGGTCCAGGTCATCGACCAGCTCGGGCCAAAACTTCTGGCAGCGCTCGCAGCGCTAACGATGACTCCGGCGGCGCGGGCAGCTGGTCGAGGAGGGACTCCGGGTGTCCAGACCCCTGCTTCAGCCGCTCTCGACAGGCTGCGAGCAGTCCGAGGGCAGACCTCTGCTGCTCGGCAGCACTGAACCTCGGCTCTGGACTCCGCCTCTCCGGGATCTCTCCGAACCAGGGGCGTCCTACGGCCAGTGGGTTATCGAGTTTGCTACTCAGGTCCTGGCTGAGCCCCTGGACCCGTGGCAAGCCTGGCTCGTCGTGCACGCGGGAGAGCTCCTGCCGGACGGACGGCCCAGATTCCGCCGCGTGCTGGCGCTCGTGGCTCGGCAGAACGGGAAAACGCACCTCCTGCGGACGCTCGCCCTGTACTGGGTGTTCGTCGAGCGGTGGCCGCTCACCGTGGGGACCTCGACGAACCTCGACTACGCGAGGGAGTCGTGGGAGGCGGCCGTCCGGGCCGCCGAGGATGTCGAGGCACTGTCCTCGCTCCTGCCCGCGAACGGCGTCCGCCGTGCCAACGGGGAGCAGTGCCTCACGACCTCTGACCGATGCCGTTACAAGATCGCTGCCTCGAATAGGAAAGGAGGCCGGTCGCTTTCCATCGACCGCCTGATTGCGGATGAACTCCGTGAGCAGCATGACTGGAGTGCATACAACGCGGCCTACCCGGCGATGAACGCCCGCCCTTACGGGCAGGCGTGGTTCATCTCGAATCAGGGCGACGACAGATCCGTTGTCCTCGACGCTCTCAGGGACGGTGCGCTCGCGGGGATGGATTCCCCGGAGTCCGGGGACAAGCGGCTTGGGCTGTTCGAGTGGTCGGCGTTGGACGGATGCGACCTCATGGACCCTGCCGCGTGGGTGGCGGCGAACCCAAATTTGGGCCGCCGCCTTGACGAGGACACCGTGCGCGGCTCTGCTGCCCTGGCCAAGAGCAACGGGGGAGAGGAAGAGGCGGGGTACCGGACCGAGGTCCTGTGCCAAAGGGTCCGGAACCTCGACGCCGCCATCGATCCGGCGGCGTGGGTCCGGTGCCGCGACGAGGGGACCCTCGACGGCGAGCGCGAGTACCTGACCGCCTGTATCGATATCTCACCGGACTGCCTGCACGCCACGCTCGCCGTGGCGGCAGCCATGAGTGACGGGCGGACGCGCGTCGAGGTAGTGGCAGCGTGGGACGGCCTCGGATGCCCCGGCATCATGCAGCGTGAGCTGCGCTCATGGTTGCTGAGGATTCGGCCTAGGACGCTCGGGTGGTTCCCCGCTGGTCCGGCCGCCGCGCTCGCTGCCGAGCTGAGGGGCGGTGGGCATCTCATGATCCCATGGCTCAAGATCACTGAAATTCAGGCTGACACGGCGGCCGTGTGCATGGGCCTCGCTCGGCTCGTCCTGGATGAGCGGATCGCTCACTCAGGGGATCCTCTGCTGGACGCTCACGTGGCGGCGGCTGAAAAACTCCGGTCGGGTGACCGGTGGACGTTCTCCCGTCGGAGAACCGGCCATGTGGACAGTCTCTACGCCGTCGCTGGTGCTACCCATCTCGCACGGTCCATTGGTCCGGGCGTCGGCAGGCCGAGGATCATTCGCCCTGCTCGCCGCCCGTAGTAGCTCCCTCCTCCCTCCTCCCTGGGAGCTGGGAGCCGGGAGCTCCCTCCTCCCTCCTCCCTGGGAGCTGGGAGCCGGGAGTAGCCGGCCCTGTTCCTCCACATGCTGAGACGGCCGGCTGTCCACACTGTGGAACGCCGGCTTTCTCACAGTGTGAGATCATCTGAGGGTGGGCATCATGGCGAGGATCCGGACGGTCCTGAGAGCGGCTGATACCGCCGAGACGTTCTCAGCGCCCACTCACCCGGTAGATCAGCTGATCGTCGCTCAGAAGCGCGCCGGATGGACGCTCACGATCTCCCGGGAGACGGCGCTCCAGGTCACTGCCGTCCTACGGGGACGGAATCTGATTTGTTCGATATCGACGTTGCCGCTCACCCAGTTCGGCCCGGACGAGCGTCCAGTGCGCTCGCAACTGTTCGAGCAGCTGGACTCTCAGGTCCCGAACGTGGTGACGATGGCCCAGACCGTCGAGGACCTGCTTTTCGACGGCCTGTCCTGGTGGAGAGTCGTCGAACGAGGGTGGAACCGGTTCCCGACGAAGATTCAGCACATCGATGTTGACCGGGTGCATCTGAACCCGCCTCCAGGCGCGCAATCTTTGAACCTCCTGCCGTCGGGCGCTGACCCATCGGCCGCCGTGTGGATCGATACCGAAGTGGTCCCCGGCGCGGACATGATCCGGTTCGATTCACCGAATCCTCCCCTGCTGAAGGCAGCGCGTCGCGCGATTCGCCGTGCTGTCCTTCTGGAGCGGGCGGCCGAGCGGTACGCGGAATCTCCGAAGGCCCTCGGATTCTTCACCCCCACCGAGGGAGCCGACCCTGCCGACGATGACCAGATCGCCGAACTCTTGGCGGACTGGAACGACGCGAGGAACTCGAATGCTGAGGGGTACGTCCCCGCAGCCCTGCAGTACAACCCGCTGACGAACCCATCGCCCGCCGATCTGCAGCTGGTGCAACTGCAGGCGCGCGCGTCCCTGGACATCGCGAACGCCGTCGGTCTGGATCCGGAGGATCTCGGCATCTCGACGACGTCCCGCACGTACCAGAACGCCACCGACAGGCGTCAGGACCGGATCAACGATGTCTTGGCGCCGTACATGCGGGCGGTGACCGACCGGCTGTCGATGCCGGACATCACCCGGCGCGGTTACCGCGTTGGCTTCAACCTCGCGGACTACCTGAAAGCAGATCCGATCACCCGTGCCACCGTGTCAACGCAGATGCGGGGACTCCGTGCGATCACCGTGGACGAGATCCGGGCGGACGACGGTCGGCCCGTCCTGACCTCGGCGCAGCGCGCCGAACTCGCCCAGCTGGACAGCACACCACAGGAGGCCACCGTGCCGCAGGAGAACTCAGCTCCGACGTCGGCCGCGTTCGCGTCCGCCGACGTCGATGAGCATCTGGTGTTCCCGGACGGTGGGACGACCCGGTTCGCTGCCGACGCCGAGAAACGCACCATCACCGGGACCATACTGCCGTTCGGCCCTGTCGGATCGAACGCACGCGGGCGGTGGCGGTTCGAGCCCGGATCGGTCTCGTGGAACTCGGCCGCCGTTTCGCGTGTGAAGCTGAATCGCGACCATGACCGGGCGCTCCTGCTCGGCTCCGCCACCGACATTCGCGCGTCGGATGACGGCGTGACGGCGCGCTTCAAGGTCGCGCGTGGCGCTCAGGGGGACGAGGCCCTGTCCCTGGCCGAGGACCAGGCGCTTGACGGCCTGTCCGTCGAGATCGACATTCTCGACTACGCCCCGGATTCCGATGACCCATCGGTGCACGTCGTGAGCGACGCGCGGATCACCGGGTGTGCTCTCACTGCGACGCCCGGTTTCGATGACGCGCGGATCACGAGCGTGGCCGCTTCTAAGGAAGGAACACCGATGCCAACACCGCCCGTCCCGACACCGCCCGTCCCGACACCGCCCGTCCCGCCTGTCACGACTGAGTTCACGGCCGACCAGGTGGCCATGTTGCAGGAGATCGTCACGGCTGCGGTCACTGCCACTCTCGACGGCGTGCAGGATGGACCGGCCACGGTGAACCCCCGCCGGACCGCATCCCTCACGGTCACCCGGAACGAGCTCCCCTACGCCTTCAACGGCCGCAGGAGCGAGCACGAGTTTTCCACGGACGTTTTCTCTCTGGCACGCCGCAGCGACGGAGAGGCCGCGCAGAGGGTCGAGGAATTCTTCCGCGAGGTCTTCGACGTCACCACGGGGGACGTGGACGAGCTCAACCCGACACGGAACCGGCCGGACCTGTACGTCGACAATCTGGATTTCACAACTCCGGTCTGGTCCACGATCAACAAGGGAGCCGTCGCGGACTCGACGCCGTTCACGATTCCAAAATTCGGGACTTCCGCCGGGCTCACCGGTCCGCACACCGAGGGCGTCGAGCCCGCCGGTGGGACGTTCACGACCACGGGGCAGACCATCACCCCTACGCCCGTCTCCGGGAAGATCGAGCTCACCAGGGAGACCATCGACCAGGGTGGTAACCCGCAGACGTCCCGGATCATCTGGAGCGAAATTGTTCGGTCCTACAACGAAGCTTTGGAAACCGGCGCCGTGGACCTTCTCGACAGCCTGGGACCGGCCACCATCGCCCTGAACGGCACGGATGCGGACCTCGATCAGGACGTCGTGAGTAACTTCGCGCTTCTGCAGTTTGTCAGGGGCGGGAATCGTTTCCGGTCCTTCTTCCTCGCGAGCCCTCTCTACACGGCGCTCGCGGAGGCCGTGGACGACCGTGGGCGCCGCCTGTACCCGATCCTCGCGCCGAGCAATGCGGGAGGACTGGCGGCCCCCGACTACGCCTACCTGTTGGTTGGCTCCCTGCCAGCACGCCCGGCATGGGCGCTCGAAGCCGGAAATGGAGGATCCGACCTGTCGTATCTTTTCAACTCCGACGACGTCTCCGGGTGGGCAACCGCCCCTCGGAAGTTGGAGTTCGAATACGAAGTCAAATCGGTGTGGCTCGGGGTTTGGGGTTACCAGGCGTTCGCGAACACCCGACTGACCGGTGTCCGGCAGGTCACGTACTCCGTCGTCTGATCCGTCCCCTACCCGCCCACGCCCCGTCAGGGAGAGAACATGAGCCGCGCGACCCGCGCCCGCACCGACGTCATCGGCAGCTTCTCGCACCGTCCCACCGCCGCCCCCCCGGCATCCGGAGCATCCGAAGATCTTTTCTCCATCACCGGTCAGGTCCTCATGACCGGTTTCTACGGGTTGCTCACCGAGGACATGTCCGCCGAGAGCATCGACTTCGATATCGACCTCGACCCGGACGACGGCGGAGCGGACGCCGCGCTGGCAAGCACCATCGTCATGGACAGCAAGCCGTCCGGGACGTGGCTGACCCTGAACACCACCACCGGAGGCATCCTGATCGCTTCCACGGACATCGGCGCAAACCTGGCCTTGGAAACGCCCCTGCCCCTGGTCGCTGGGGACGTCAAGCTGGTCGTCTCCGGGGGCGGAACCACGAACGGAAGCGTGGAGTGGGGGCTGTTCTGGCTGCCCCTGTCCGCTGACGGCGCTGTCGCCGTCGTCTGACCGGCCGCCCCCTGTCGGTGTCTCCTGCCCGCGCGGGGGGCGGTCCACCATCTGAGAGGACACGCTCATGCCCCTTGACGCTGACACCGACCAGAGCGTCACGCTCGACATCGGCGACGAGTGGGTCATCGGCGTGGCCGCCACCGACGACGAGGGATGGCCCGCCGCCGCCACCGTGGCTGTCTCCGTCACCGATCCAGCTGGGGCATCGTCGGCGCCGACACCGGTCGAGGAGTCCGGGACCTGGACAGCACGCCATCTCGTCGCGCTGCCGGGCCGCTATCTGGCCGTGGTCACCTCCACGGGGGCAACCGTCGGTGTCGTACCGTTCACCGCGTGGGCTGTCCTTCCGACCACTGCCGAGGGAATGCCGACGACGTCCGATTGCCTGGCCTACCTCGGTGATACCTCGGCCACGGACGTTGAGATCCGTGACGCTCTCACGGCTGAGGCAGCGGCTCAGCGCTCACGCTGTCGCGTGCCCGCCGTGTACCCGCCGGACCTCCGGCAGTCCCTGCTGCGCCGGGTCGCCCGCAATCTCGCCGCGCGTGGGGTTCCGTTGACGTCGTTCACATCATTCGAGGGGGGCGGGACGTCGACGAGGGTCCCGCGCCTCGACGCTGAAATCGTGCGGTTCGAAGGGCCTTACCGGCGCCGGAAGGTTGGCTGAGGAGACATGGAACCTCTCGCTGGAACTCGGGATCTGATTGCCGAGGTCCTATCCAGGGTCGACGGGCTCAGCGTCCGTCCCCGTGGCGCACCGAAGACCCCGACGCCGGGCGACGGCTGGGTCACCATCGGCAGGATGTCTCCTGCCAACTTCACGGCGTCGAGGGTGACGTTCATCGTCGTCGTTGTGCTCGGTTCGGACCCGGTGCACGCTGACGAGCTTCTGGAAGAGTGGGCCGTCGACGTCGTCGACGCCGTGACCAAGGCCGAGGACCTGTATCCCACGGACGTCGAGCTGGAGCCCGTGACCCTGGTCACGGAGGGCGCCGGAACGGTCCACGCCCTGACCCTGACCCTGACCACCGAGGTGGAGGCTGAGTAAATGGCCACGATCATCGGCACCAGGAAAACGCTGTTGTTCCTCGGCGCCGGACTCGACGAAGTTTCGGCGCAGGTGTCGAATGTCCGCCTCACCACGGATAAGGCCGACTCGGAGTTCATGAGCTTCGTGGAAGCACGCTCAGGAGGAGCGCGGGACTACAAGCTCGCGCTGACGCTCCGGCAGGACACGGCCACGGACTCGCTCTGGTACTACACGTGGAACCTCGCCGGAGATGACATCGCGTACGAGTTCTGGCCGAACGGGCAGAACTCGACGAGTCCGACGACTCCGACCGCTACGTACCCGAAACTCTCGGGCACGGTCACCATCGTCGAGCCCGACGGTAATTTCCTCGGTGGCGAAGCGAACAGGTCTTCGACTGCCGTCAATACCACTGAGGTCGAGTGGCAGTGCACGGCTAAGCCGACTCTCGCCATTACCTGAGAGGGGAAATCGTGGCTACCATCATTGGCACCAGGAAGACGATTCTTAAAGTCGGTGGCACCGACTATTCGGCGGCCGTCAGCAAGTGCGTGGTGACGTCCGACAAAACTGACGACGCTTTCGTTTCCTTCGCCGATGCCCTCGCGGGCGGGCGGCGGGATTACAAGCTGGCGTTGACGCTCCGGCAGAACACGGCCGCGGACTCTCTGTGGTACTACATCTGGTCCTCGGCGGGTACGGATGTCGCGTACGAGTTCTGGCCCAATGGCGGTGGCACCACCGAGTCGGCGGACACCCCGAAGATCACGGGCACGGTGACCATCACCGAGCCCAACGGCGACCTGGTCGGCGGTGAGGCGAACCGGTCGAGCACCGCCGTCAACATCGTCGAGGTCGAATGGCAGTGCACCGACAAACCGACCCTCGACATCACCCCGTAATGCCAACTGGCGTACGGGTGGAGAACCTGACGGCGACGGTCCGAAGCCTCCAGAAATTGGGCGTCGAGGTCCAGGACCTCAAGGATGTTTTCGCTGGAATAGCGGCCGAGGGTGCCCGCCTGGCGTCCGCAGCGGCCCCGCACCGGTCCGGGAAGCTCCGGGCCAGCGTTCGGGGCAACAAGGCCAAGAACAGAGCCGTCGTCATGGCCGGCAGGGCACGGGTCCCGTACGCGGGACCCATAAACTACGGATGGAGAAAAAGAGGCATAAAAGGAACGATGTTCCTTCAGAAAGCAGACTCTCAGCTTTCGGACATTGCACCAAAAATGTTGGAAGACGGTCTACAACGAGTTATGGGAAGAAAAGGATTCTGATGGAACAGTTCGACCTGAAAGAAAAACTCCTTTCCGTGAACGGGTTCGAGGACATCGCGATTTCGAGAGCGTTCGGGAGCCGGATCGACAAGTTGCCAGAAATGGAGTGCGTCAGGGCTGTCATTTTCACTCTGGCTATCCGTGATGGTGCCGACCGTCAGGCAGCTTTTCAGACGGCTATGAACATGACGGCAGGTGAGGTCCAAGCGTCGATGCTGACGACCATCGACGACCTCGACCCGAGCGAGCAGGAGACGTCCGACGCAGAGTACGCCCAGTTCGTCATGAGCACCGGGATGCCCTGGCTGCCGGACCAGTACCGGGAGCTCACGGCAGGGCAGCGCATCGCACTGATCGACGCTGCCAAGAGGCAGAGAGGCTGACATGGCCGGTCCGATCAAGATCTCTGTCCTGGCCGACGCCGGTCAAGCCTCGCAATCCATGCGCGACTTCGCGACGACCGTCCAGCGGTCCATGACCTCGGCGAGCGGGTCGGCGTCGGAGGGCGTGACCTCGCTGAAGACCAGTACGGGCGAGATCCGCCGATCGATGGACGACGCCGCCGAGGGGTTCGATCGCACCGACACCGCCGCCATGGGTTTCCGGGACGGCGTAACCGGAATCCAGGACGCTATGAGCCTCGCGAAAGGCGATTTCGACAATTTCGGCGAAGCATTGTTGCTCGGTGGTTTCGCCATCGGGGACATGGCGTCCAGTATGGTTAATTTCATGATCCCGGCCTTAAAAGGTGGGATCGGTTGGATTAAAAATCTAACGATCGTTCAACGCATCATGAATATTACGATGCTGTCGAACCCGGTCTTCCTCGTCGTCGCGGCCGTTGCCGCGCTCACGGCGGTCCTCGTCGTCGCCTATCGACGGTCCGAGACTTTCCGGCGCGTCGTCGATGCCGTGTGGGCGACGATGCGTGGAGCCTGGGGAAGAATCCCGGGATTCGTATCAAGCATCGTCCAGCGAATCGCCGGATTCTTCTCTGGCGTGAAGGGAAAGATTCTCGGATTTTTTTCCGGCGCCGGTGGGTGGCTGAAGAAAGCAGCCCGAGACATCATCAATGGTTTTGTCGATGGTCTACGTGCCGGTTTCCGGAGAGTCGAAGATACTCTCGGATCCTTGACCGGGATGATCCCGGATTGGAAAGGGCCAGCCGAGAGGGACCGGGACCTGCTGTCGGAGTCCGGGCGACTGGTGATCGAGGGGTTCCGGCGGGGACTGGAGGAGCAGTACTCCGGGGTCGAGCGGTCCCTGTCCCGGTGGACGGGTGGACTTGGCACGGATCTGACCGCCGACGTCACCGGTACCGCCACGGGCAGCGGCAGGACGACGGGAGCCCAGCCGATGATCCTGACGCTCGCACCAGGGAGGTCCGGTGACAGGCTCGTCGACGCCCTGTGGGATGAGCTTCGGCACCGGATTTCCGTCCGAGGTCGAGGCAACGTCCAAATCGCGCTAGGACGGTGACCGTGGCTCTCCGGTACACGTGGGCGGACTCGGATACCCCTGTCGCGGTCGAGCTGCAATATCCCATGGTCGCCGATTTCTCGGACGACTTCGAATCCGGGGGGCTGGCATCCTGGCCGACGGTGACAGGGAACGCGGCCGTCGACACGTTGGCCGCCGACCTGGGGCTCTACGGGCTACGGATCGACCCCGGCGGAGGGGCCGCCGCCACGGTGGCAACCTCGACCGTCAAATGGACGCAGGATCACGGCTGGGGACTCGCCTGGTGCCGGTTCCGCCTCGACGAACTCGCAACAACCGGATCGATGGACCTCTTCACCCTGCGGAACACTGCCGGGGCGGGGCACGCCGACTTCTTCGTTCACTCGGCGGGGAATTTTTGGCTCGATCTCGTGGGGGGATCCTCGGAGGTCGACACCGGGATACCGGCGGACGTCGGAGTGTGGCATACCCTCGCGCTCCGAGTTCAGTACGGGGACACGACACACCGAGCGTGGGTCTCCCTGGACGGGGTCGAGTTCGACATCTCGCAGAGTGGGGCGACCCCCTCGTACGTGCGTTCCCTACACCTGGGGACAACCTCTACCACGAAGGACTACCGGGTCTCCTTCGATGGTGTCGGGATCGTCGTCGCGGATTCCGATCCCGGATTGTCCGCCGGGGACACCTGGCACGACGTCACCGAGTACCTGTCCGACGAGGGATGGTCCCTGACCCGCGGGCTGACCGCCGAGGGCAACGCCGCCGACCCGCAACACCTCGCGTTCACCTTGCAGAACGACGTCGGGCAGTTCACCGTCCTACACCCGGAATCGCCCCTGTACGGGCTCGCCGGTAGGTCCACGCCCTGTCGGCTACGCACGAAATTCGACGGGACCTGGTACACGCGATTCGCTGGCGAGGTGGCCTCTTGGGAGCTGTCCTGGGGATTGAAAGGCTCGCCCTCGTCGATAGTCCGTGTTGAGGCCGCCGGGGTCATGCGGCGTCTCGGCCAGGGGGAGGAATCGACTCGCTCATCCCTCTACCGCGGGCTGTCCGCCGCCGACGAGCATCTCATCTCGTACTGGCCGATCGAGGATGGGAAATTCTCGACCGAGTGGACGTGCGCGCGCGGCGGTCCCTCTGGTCAGATCACCGGTACCCCCGCCCCGGCAGGGCACGACGAGTTTTGGGCCTCCGACCCGATCGCCACGATCGGCACGTCACGAAACCACTTCACCGTCGCCGAGTACACGGACACCGGGCAGTGGCAGGTCCGGTGCCTGGCGTACCTCCCGGCCGATACTCCCACCGGATCGGTAATCCTGTCCGCGCAGTGCCACGGCGGGACCATCGCGTCCATCGGGGTCGTCTACCGGACCGGGGGAGTTCTCACCCCCACCGTCACCTACTCGGACGGCACGACGTACACGTTCCCGGACACCAGCTACGACATCGACGCGTCCAACATCATGATGTCCCTGGAGGTCGCCCAAGCCGGGGCTGACGTCGAGATCCGGATCTCGACGGTCGAGCAAGGCCACGACACGGGGACAACCCAGCTGCGCACGGCCACGACCCAGACCGTCGGCCGCATCGTCCAGGTGATCGTGAACCCGTGGCGCGCCACCCTGTATTACCTGGCGGCCGGGCATTTGCAGGTGTGGGACCAGATCACGTCGCTGTACGCGTACGCGTGGGAGCTCCGCGCGTGGGACGGGGAGTCCGCCGTGTCCCGCATCACCGGACTGTCCACCGAGGAGGGCGAGCCAGCGACCATCGTCGGGGACGACGGGACCTCCTGTCGCATGGGTAAGCAGTCGAGGAAGAGTGTCCTCGACCTCATCACTGAGGCGGCCACGGTCGGGCGCGGACTCCTGTACGAAAGTCGTACCACCGGGGGTATCGCGTACCGGGCACTCGCCGGGATCGTGAACCAGGAATCGTCGGTGACCATCGCGTACACCGACAATCTCGTGGTCCCCCTGAAAATGACGTCGGATGACCGGTACACGCTCAATCGCGTCATCGTGACCCGCGAGGACGGTGCGTCGGCGACCGTCGAGGACAGCACCGGTCCGATGGGCACCCGGACGGCCCCCGCCGGGGTCGGCGTGTACTCCGACCCCGTGACCCTGCCCCTCGCCGTAGACGCTCAGGCGAGACAGCAAGCGGGCTGGTCCGTCGGACTCGGGACGACGCCGGGGGCGAGGTGGCCGGCTGTCGGCGTGAACCTCGCGCACCCGACCATCAAGGCCAACGGCGCCCTGACGGCTGACCTGCTGAATCTCGACGTCGGCGACCGCCTGGACATCACCGGCCTACCGGCCTGGCTCCCGCCCGACCCCGTAGAGGGCGTGGTCCTGGGCTACACCGAGACGGCGGACGCCGAGGACTACAAGATCGTTTTCGTGCTCGCCCCCTACGCCCCGTACCGGGTGGCCGTCGCCACGACCGGCGGCGGGGACGGGTCCCGCTGGACCAATACCTCGACCACCACCACGGTCGGGCTCACCTCCACCGAGACCGACGTCGACGTCACCTCGGCGAGACCGCCCTATTGGACCCACGCCGATGGGGACTATGACGTCACCATCGGCGGCGAGGTCATGACCGTCACCGCCGTCACCGGGGCGGGACCGGACCAGACCCTGACCGTCACCCGGTCGGTCAACAGCGTCGTCAAGGCTCACGCGGCCGGTGCTCGCGTGGGGCTCGCCGAGCCCCAGCACTGGGGACTCGGACAATAAGGCGTCACGCGAAACGTGAAACCGTTTCGCGTCACGCGAAACGCGAAAGGAGTACACCATGGCCGTTGCCGCCGGGGGGTTGTTCGACGCGTCCGACGTCGTCGTCCCCGACCCCGTCGTGGGAGTCGGAGCGAGCACGAACCTCATTGTCGCCACGTCGTGGGCCGTCCTGCCCGATAACCCCGCGCAGGTCAGCATCACGAACCCGCACGCGGACGCTGATCTGCTCTGCCTGATCACCTACACCGCGTGGATGAAATCGGTCACCACGGGATGGGTCCAGGCAGGATTCGAGCTCACGGGGGATACGACCATGGCCGCTCCCGGACCGGGCGACGGGATCGGGGACATCGTGGCCGCGTACGCCTCGCTGCCCTGGACCAAGCTATCGGGGCTCGTGCCGGTTGCGCTCTCTCCCGGCACGACCACAGCCGAGATGACGGCCCGCGGGTCGGGCACCGGATCGCAGTACGTGGACTACCCCGTGATCCGGATCGTCCCCTTGCGTTACCTGTTCTGAGGGCGGCATGAAATCCATTCCAGCGTTCTACCCACCGGCAGAGCTATTCTTGGTCCCTTGGAATTACCAGCGAAAAAACGGAATCGACCGTGTTCCACTATTCACCAAAAAACCCGATAGCTGGGTATTGCACGAAGCAGAAACAGATGATTCCTTGCGATGGTTCAGGGACCTTAAAAAGAATCTCAGGTTTTCGCACCTGTGGTTCGGCAAAGATGGTGAAATTGAACAATACGGCGACCTGCGCCGAATCTCGTGGGCACAGGTAAGAGGTAACAAATGGGGCTGGTCCCTCGAAACTGCGGGGCACGCCGATGAACCGCTCACCGATGCCCAGCTGACCGCACTTGCCAGATGGCATGTATGGTGTGGTGCGAAGGATCAGATAGCAAATTCTGTGAATGGACGGGGTATCGGGACCCACTCCATGGGTGGTGCCGCGTGGGGTGGGCACGCCTGCCCGGGGGTGATCCGGGCGGGACAGCGTAAGGAAATTATCCGTCGAGCACGGAAAATCCGTGCCGAGCAGAGAAAGGAACACGATATGGAACTGGGCGACATCGTGTACACCGAGACGAACGGCGTGCCCGTCGATGTCCGGATGTGCCTCAGGTCGGTATACCGGCTGGGACTCGCCATATCGAACAACGACACCGTGGGGGACGTCAACGTGATCCGTGCCGCCGTGGAAGGTGACAAAAAGTGAACAGAACAGATGTCTACGGTCAGATCGCCTACGAGAATTACTGCCTCGCCGCCGGGGGAAAATCGCTTGCTACCGGCAAGCGACTTCCCCCGTGGGAGGACCAGACACCGGAGATCCAAAACGCGTGGAACGCCGCCGGGGCGGCGGCTGGCGAAGCCTACATGTCAGCTCACGAGGGGTAGGAAGGACGGCTACCTCATGGTTGCCCTATCCTGAGAGGACAGGGGCAGCTTCCCCAGCACGGCACGGTGCTGGGGCTCCCTCGATCGCGCCGGGTGTCACAGCGTGAGCCCCTGGTCGGCAGGCGGACCGGCCGACGTGCACGAACCCCCCGCCCCTGGTCGGCTCGACACAGGGGCGGGGGGTTCGTCGTCCCCTAGGGACCTACTGGGGCAGGCCGGACTCGCCAGCGATCCGGACCGCAGCACCGTTCCTGGTCCTCCACAGCTTGGATCCCTTCACCCGCACCCGGAACGCGGGCAGGAGCGGATGAAGGATGTCACCGGTCGCATTCAGGGCAAGCCAGCCCTGCACACCGTTCGGTGTGTACGTCTTGCGCACTGATCCCACGACGTGGCTCTTGTACATGACCACCCAAATGCTTGTCGATCCGGGAACCAGCTGGATACCCCAGCCCTGGCCCATCCCGTGCAAGGGAATCCGCTTCACAATGCAACCTCCAGCTTTTCTAGAGTTTCCCCAAGACATAGAATGATCCCGCAGCGAAAATATTGTGCCATTTCCGGATCAAGATCTCTTAGATCACCTATCTTCACTCTGGCACATGCATTCTTATGTTGTTCGGGATCACGTATCAGCCACCTATTGTTCATCAGAATTTTTCTCGCATGGTGGCATTTCGTCTTCGATAGACCAGTGATCCGCGCGAGATCGGCAGTGGAAATTTCGACCTCCTCCCGGGCCAGGAAACGTGTGGCATACACGTACGCTAGGTGTCTCTCGTACGGATCGAGATCCGAATTCTCGATCCCCACGATCCAACAGAGGACCTGCGCAACCCTGTCGGGAGATACAAACCTGAGCGACATAGATACCTCTCTCACTGGGCACACCATATGACGATGAATCCGACGAACATGAGACAGGCAAAGGTCGAAATGACCTGTGCCGCCTCCTGCACGGGATCCGGCAGGAGATCGCCGAACAGAACAGTAACGATGGTGAAAAAAAGAATGGCTGTTCCCCAGTAGTGCAGGGGTGGCGGGACGGCTGTCATGATGGGCACGAAACCTCCAGTGGTGAGTTTCAGGTCAGGGGACGGTGCGAACACGTCCGGCACACCGTGTTCGCCCCGTCCCCTCACTATGCCACTGGCGTACTACGCCGTGCGAGGAATACGTTTTGTGTGACACACTTCACACCGCCGAAGCCGCCCGTCCGACAACTCGACGAACCCACAATCACACCGGGAACATCCCGGTGCCGGAGCGCTCCCCACCGACGGACGCACCACCACCTGACGCAACCGCGCTCGCAGGACAGCCCCCGGGTACCGGGCACCCTCAAAGGACCTCTCCAGGGCTGCCCTCGACGCCATGAACCCGGTCCAGGAGTCCCCTGATCCGATCTGCCGCAGGAGGTCCAGGAGCTCACTCCGGGGCAGCGGTAGGTCTGGCATCGCCTGCAGGGCCCGGACGGCGTGCTCGACCGCGGCGTCCTGGTGCTCGTCGACGGCGTGCTCGACCGCGGCGTCCTGGTGCTCGTCGACGGCGTGCTCGTCGACGGCGTGCTCGTCGACGGCGTGCTCGACCGCGGCGTCCTGGTGCTCGACCGTGACCAGTGGGGATCCGGTGCCATCGTCGTACGTCGTAAGCCAGTACCGGCAGCCCACGATGCCGCCACGGCGCATCACCTGTACGGACTCGATCAGACCGACCTCACGCAGTCTGGACAGACCTTTTTTGACGGCGCCGATGCTGTAGCCGGTCAGATCGGCGATGGTCGCTCTACTGGGCCAGGCGACACCCGAGGAGTCGGCATAGCTCTCTAGGGCCATGTAGACGGCACGCTCAGCGCCGGTCGAGGTCGCAGCGAGCGCCGCGCGCATTCGTGTTCGTCGTCCGGGGCGTGTACGGTTTGTCATGCCAGCTCCCGTCTGGCCACGGCCCGGATCCCCTGCCAGGGATGCCGGGCCTCACGTATGGGACAGACCCCCGCGTGGGCGGGGACAACTACTTCCGGTCCGGTCACCGTCGAGGACTACAAGGACCACCCCCGCGTGGGCGGGGACAACTTCTGATCCGTCACCGGATCACCCCCGCAGCGGCGGGGACCATGCCGTTCGTTCGTGACCATACCCTGCCCCAGCTGTCCGGACCACGGTGGACCTGTGGTCGGTGCGCTCAGGGGGGGTAGGGGGGTTCAAAAACCTTCCTTGGAACCCTTCTGTGGGTCCTGGGCAACCCTAGGTGGGGTACTGGAGGACCCCACCTGTGGACACCCGAGGATGTGACATCCATCACAGAAACGCCCCGTGAGTAACAGACGGACCTAGGGGCTACTATTCTTGCCCCATGGATGCTACTTACGTGACTCGGTGGACCCGAGAGGTTCTGGAGAGCGACAAGGTCAGTTCCAACGGACGCCGGACGGCGCTCGGATACATGCTGCTCGCACTGGAGCAGAAACTTCCCTCGGACGCCTACGGGCGTTCACACGTGATCAGCTCAAAAAAGGGACTCGCCCATTGCCTACGTGTCAGCGAGGCAACGGCGATGAAAGGCCGCACTGAGTTGCTCAACGCGGGATTTCTGACCGTAATGATCGCTGGTATTCAGCGGAGGTCTTGGGGCAAACCGATGCGCGTTGTCCTTACAATTCCGGTGAGGGAGCCCGGTACCCGAGAGTTTTCCTGTGAGACAGAAAAAATGTCAATGATTGCCTGTTGGGAAGGAAATCCCGTTGGATTACATCAAAAGGACGGTACTCCTGACTACGTACCGGACGGCTACGATTACCCGGAAGAATCACTAGAAGAGGGATGAGTCAACGCATGAAAATCAATCACGTTCGGGCGGCGTTCCGGACCGTCCTGCACGGCCTGATTGTCACCGTCCTTACCCTCCTGCTGGCAGCGCCGGAGATCTACCAGGGCCTCGGGTACCACGCTGCCGAGGCCACGGGCATCGTGGCCGGGATCCTCGCCCTCTCGACCATCGTGGCACGCCTGATGGCTCTACCAATCATCGATGACTGGCTGAAAAAATATGGCTTGTCAATCGAACAAATTCACAGTAAGAAAAACGGAGGAAAATAACATGAATCGTCTCTTCACAAATCGGATCTTCCTACAGATTGCATTTCTTGTCGTTACCCTGGTCCTGGCTGCCCTGGTTCTGTCCGGCTGCGGATCCGGCCCCTCGGCCGCCCCCGTAGCTACACCAGACGCCGCCGATTGCAAAGCGTCTTTCGTCGCGACCATCACGGGAGCGCTCGCCGAAGCAAAAAGCGAGAAAGAGTTCAAGGAAGCGATGGGAAAACTTAGCCCGGAAAGCTTCCCCGAATGCGCGGGGTTGCCAGCTGCGCAGAGGGCAGCGATCCGGTATCAGACCATCACCGAGCTCACTCCTGCCATGCTGGCCAAGTCCGCAGACTGGGCCTGATCAGGGAAAACATCGGAACCAGACTGGAGAAAACACCCGCATGAACGACAATATCGACCTCATCAACCTCGACCGAATCGACCTCGATCGATTGACCATGATCGACAATGCGCTCAATGAACAGCTGGTCGTGAGCTTGGGAGACCGCTGCGATCACGACCTTGGGATCCTGAAGACTCTTCTCCGTGATGGGCTCGCCGAGCTGGCTGTCCTCCCAGCAAGGGGTCTTACGATCTACCCCACGGAAAAAGGCATGCACCTTCTCGACACTGTCAGGCGGATCCGCCATGAGGAGACAGCTGAGGCACTCCGTCGGACGGAAGCCCGCATCGCTGAGGTCTTCACCAAGGCGACTACCTGAGTCATGAGCAGGGCATGGGCAGGAGGCAGCACGCGGAGATGGAGACGGACCCGCGCCGCTGTCCTGGCACGTGACCGAGAGATGTGCCAGCTACGCATCCCCGGGATCTGCACAGTCCACGCCACGGACGTACATCACACGCAGGGCAGAGCACTCACAGGAGACGACCCGAGGTACTTGGTCGCCTCCTGTGAGGCGTGTAACTCGCACGTCGGAGACCCATCGACGAGTCGTGACCCCGATCCGGCACCACGAACGGTCTGGTGACCGTTTTTCCCGCCGGATCTGAGTCACGGGACAT
>Ga0307433_1000955_pt1 | contig 18120 bp, 19 predicted proteins | sample SalMarWE160210MG_FD_202166 | JGI IMG/M metagenome (GOLD analysis project Ga0307433, IMG submission 202166) | Salt marsh sediment microbial communities from the Plum Island Ecosystem LTER, Massachusetts, United States - WE1603-210 | ecosystem: Environmental > Aquatic > Marine > Intertidal zone >... | reverse complement strand
TTCCTTGATCATCTATTACTGTATTTTCAGGCAGAGGTTTGTTAATTCGACTATTCAATTCAACCTTTCCCCTCTGGATAATCGAAGTAGCTGCATCTATCAAGAAGGGAAAAGCTTCATCCGTAGGTGCACCGACGGTTAATGGATTAGTACCAAGCATAGGTTCAACTCCGAAGGTAGGCGGTATTGAGGGTCGAGCGTTCGTGACTGCTAAACCAATCATACCTTCTTTAATCGCCATAAGGGAATAGAATCCTGCGATACCGAAATGTGTTGAGTTGCGAACTGCTACAGCTCCGAGTCCGTACTTCTTCGCTTTCTCGATTGCTGTTTTCATTGCTTTGTAGGCAATCACGTGCCCCATACCACTATTTCCATCCCATAGCGCAGTTGCATGATTATCTTTTATTATATCAATTTTTGTTTTAACTTCATAAATTCCTTGTTTTATCCTGTCATAATACATCTTGCAACGTTGAATTCCGTGAGTATCAATTCCTCTCAAGTCTGAAGTTATTAGGACCTCTGCTATAATTTTTGCATCCTCTTCTGGAACCCCAAGTCCGATAAAAACGTCTTTCATAAAATTCTCAAGTATCTTGGCATCCAGATATACTATTTCGTCTTTCATTTTAGTAACTTCTTTTTTTTAATAATAAATGAATTCTTATATATCTAAATTAGGATAAATTCAGATTTTACTTTAACCTTAATAAAATATAGAAAAAGAGTGAATTTTTAATTTTAAAGGGAGAAGATAATATTTCCATAACATGAGATTTTTTGAGACCAAATTTCGATTTAATGAAATATGAAATATAATGATTTAAACACAAAGGTAGAAGGAAGATTTTATAAGGAGATTACCATAGATAATGATGACGGCAATGTGACTTACATTTTCCCAGATACTAAAGAGTTCATTTCAATTCTTAAAAGGGATCTCAATAAGAAGTTAGTAAATAGTTTAAAAAAATAAACAAAATAGAGCCCAAATCGGATTTCTTTTTAGAAGCTATTAGGAATGTAAATGTTGAGTTAATTAATATTAAGAGAATAGATTGTTTAATATTAGGAAGAGAATAAGAAAAAAACCTGATTCTCGTATTCAATCCTATTATTATACTCATTGATATCATACCCCTCCACGCCTGACACCACAAAGCGCGAACCACTAGCCTTACGGGTGCTCCATCCCTGGCCTGACCGGGTTTGACATTATGAGCTTATACCTTTCCTACAAAAGGTACTACTCTGCGACCCGCCTATGTAGCCGACGCTTCGACAGGATATAATAATGGATAATAATAACTCATGAAACCTTAAACCAGGCAATTTCCGCTATGAGCATTTTACGGTCCATCCAGCATGGGACTTGAGACATTGCCCAACTTGTCCGAGATTGAATAATTACGCATGTAATTTAAAATTAATTATGAAATAGATAAGAAAAAGAAGTCTATTTTTTTTAATGAGAATTATTTTTATTTGAAATCTTTAGGGTATAATTACAAATTCTGCCATTATCTGCTAAAATACATTTATTAATATTCGCGTTAAATTCATATTGGGGGAACATTTTCATTAAAAAACTTTTAGTATAAGGATAGCATATATTATCTTGAATTATTGTTGCTTGGGAAGGATTAGTTTTTCCTCCAATAGGGCAGAATTTTTTTGAATGCTTTATAGAAACCTCATATGTAGATTCATCTATCTTTTTAACCGTGGGAGTAGCTCCTAATACTTTATAGCTTCTCTTTAATGCATTCTCAATATCGGTATTAAAACCACGAATTTTGTATAATTCCCCTAATTTAGCGCCTAATTTGGTTGATACTGCTCTTGGGAGATTTTCACCCCCAACTTCAATCATTTCATTGATATAAGCATGAAAAAATTTTAATGCGTCTTTATCCATATTAACCAGCTTATAGATTATAAAAATTCCAATTACTAAATTTGTTTAATTAATTTATCCGCTTAAAATACAAATGACAATTAATATAAATTGTATATAAATATAGTCATTTATGTTAAAAAGAAAAGTATGATCTACACAATAACAAGAGAATTTGTTATTCAATAAAACCATGAAATAAGTACTTAGGTTTCAATCCAAAATCGCAACAATTTTTCTCGATCTTCTTCAGCATATTCAATTCCAATTCTTTTGCCTGTGAAAATATCTTGTTTATTCACTTTCTCTCCAATACTAAAGAAGAGCTTTGCTTTATTAGAGCATGAATCGACCCCATTAAACAGTTCTTTGGTGATATCCATGGCCATACACAACTTACCCGGCCCATCCATAAGATTTTTAAAATTTTTTCCGATTTTTACCTTCCTTCTTTCTTTCATTATTTCTATTCCGTCAATAGGATATAATTTTCGAATCAATACCGCACAAGGGATTCCTTCTTGTTCAGTAATCACATTTAAACAATAATACATTCCATATACTAAATATACATAAAGAGTACCGGGTTTCTCATACATAACCTTGGTTCTCTTAGATTTATGAAAATTATAACTATGCGATGCTTTATCATTTGGTCCAAGATAAGCTTCAACTTCAGTGATTTTACCAATCATTCTATAATCACTTTCAGCTCTAATGAGAAACTTGCCGATCAAATCTTTTGCGACTATTATTGTGTCACGAGAAAAGAAATCTCTCTGAAGCCTTGTGAACTCTGTCATCGCTCTATGAGAGTATAAGGTTAGTTTTATACCATTTCTTTATGAATTAATTGTTCCTTAAGAAAAGATTCCATTTGTGTATTACACGCAATAAATGGAAATCGCTGATTTATTGATAATTCTAAATCGATTTCATTTCCGTCAAAAGAGAATATATTTCCACCCGCTTCTTTTAATATTAAATATCCGCCCGCAGTATCCACCAATCGATTGCTTTTTCTCATATTAATAAATGCTTCCATACTACCGCCAGCAACTTGGCATAATGTCAAAGCAGTACTACCTAATATCCTAATTCTGTAAAATTTTGAAATGATTGGGCTTAATACTTGTAGATTCTTATTGATATTTTTTGGTGAGATATTAATCTCAAAAAATGGTTTATCTGAGATCCCTAAATCCGAAACGTGAATTCGCTGGTCATTCAGAAATGCCCCCTTTCCTTTTTCTGCCCAATATACATCCTTTGTATTTAAATTAATGACAACAGATTTAATTATATCTCTCATATGGGAACCTTCAGCATACGCGATAGATACTGAACAGTACGGAATCCCTCTTACTGAATTATTTGAACCATCAATAGGATCAACAATAAGCACATGTTTATTTTTAATAGCGTCATTTTGATTACCTATATATTTTTCTCCTACTTCTTCACTAATTAATAGGAGATCAAGACCAAGATTTTCTAAGTTCTCTATTATTGTATTTTCTGCTAAAGTATCTATATACATGGTCATATCACCGCCTGCACCTCTATTCGATATTTGTGCTGCAACCTTTTTTCCTAATAGTGGATGGACATTTTCATATACATTTAAACCAATCTGTTTTAATGTATCTATTTCGAGATCCATATTTATCACAAAAGAAGTCTTTATAATAAAAAAATTAGAATGTTAAATAATTTTTATTATACTAAGGATTTTCTATCTCTTTTTTTATAATATCCCTTAATTTAATTGCCTTGGTGATTATAATTTGGATAAAACTGTTTTCAAAAATTAAGTTTGGACCCATATTTAGTTCTTTTCTTAAATAAAGCTTATCTATTTTCTCAGAAGTTAACCAATCAGCAATTAAAATGCCTTTTCTCTTCTCAAGGTTTCTAAATTTATTTGATATAATTGTATAATTTGAGAGAATCTCTTTTCCCTCATTAATAAAATCTAATAGGGCAAAAAATGGAGCTTCACCAAAATGATCTGAGATTTGAGAATCCAAATCACTATTTTCAGCTATCGGAATTGCTATTTTAATAGATTGTTTTGTTGTTGCTTCAGTAATTATAATTATTTTAAAAATTTGGGGAAATCTTGATGTAATTTTACTTGATATAGCCGCTTTTAAATCTTCTATAACTTCCAGGTGGAGTTCTTTATTTAAGGTAATATTGACTTCTAAAAAGATATATCTGCCGTAAGAGCGTACTTCTAGTTTTTTAATTTCTTTAACTGTTGAAAACTTAGTAATTAAATCGTATAGTTCCTTTCTATTTTCAAAATCAATTACAGCATCAAGTAAAGTTTTTACAGATTCGACTAATATATCGTATCCCCCTTTAATGATAAATATCGCAATGATTAAACCTATTATAGTATCAATGAGAAAGAGTCCAAACAAAGCTGAAATAAAACTAATAATAACTGAAATAGAGATAAAGTTGTCATATAATTTTTCACTTGCTTGAGATTGAATTATTGGTGATTTGGTATTTATCCCAATATATCTTAAATATAAAGTTAATAGAATCGTGATGAATAGAGATACGAGCAAAAAAATGAACACTTCAAGTGTTATGTTCAACGACTTCATTGTACCATTAATGAATAATGAAATATCCGATATTGCTTGTAGAATAATATTATAGGCAGTATAAAATATGAGTAATGAAATAACTAGACTTATAATGTTTTCAATTTTATAATAGCCATAAGGAAATTTTTCGTTCGGTTTTTTATTTACGTATATTAACCCTATTAAAGCTACGAGAGCCATAATTATGTCTGTTAAGGAATCAAAAGCATCAGCTTGAAGAGCTAAACTGTTAGTTATGATAGAAAAGATTATTTTGAAGATGAATAATCCTAAAGTAATAATTAAGAGGATTAGGTTTAAAAAGACCGGATTTTTAAACAGTCTTTCATTCTTGGATATAGTCATTATTAATCTTATTTTTTTCAATGATCCATTTATCTACTAATAATTTCTGTAATTTCTTCTTCTGACTTACATCATAAGTATTATGGATTGTACTTTTTGGGATCCAGAATTCCGCTCCTGATTCAAAGGTTATTAAAAGTGCTTTTGGACTTTCAACTTTTATTTTTGCCGATATCTCCAAAGTATCAACAGATACTCCATATTCTGTAGTTTCAATTATTTGCAATCCATCTCTAGTTGTTATATGTTCTGAAAATACTCCATACTGACTTTCATCATCGGATTTTTCCTCTTCTTTTGCATCAAATGTACCTGAAGTTGCAAATTCAATTTTTTCGCTTAAAATATGCTCAAGCATTAATATAAAGAGAGTTAAATTTGGAAACCGTAATTTTTTCACATAATCGCCAATTTTAATTCTTATTGCTTCCCTCGCTTCAGATTCCCATCCAACATAAATTTCGGTTTTTCTTTCTTTAAATACATGAGACCCTCTCCAATTTGCACTTTTCTTTTTAAGGACTTCTAAAATGCAAATTATTTCTTCGATTGACAATCTCACTGTCTTACCTTCTTTTTTTGAAGGTTTTTCCCAACTCCCATCTTCTTTTCTATTAATGCAACTCAAGAAGATATAGGGTACTTTTTGTGCAGGACTCGTCAGAATGAGCCCCTTTTTCTGCCCAAAAAAAGTTTTAGTATGAAAATCTGCCATGATTTCACAATTTTATTAAATTATTCAGAGAGAATCTAATTCCTTAAATGATAATTGCATTTTCTATGATTTAAATCTGATTAATAATTAACTACTATTGCTGTTTTGTTATGTAAAAGAGTTTTGAAAATTTGAGTTAAAATGGAATTGGTTCACGTCACATTAATTCAATTTCAACAAGAACAGATTCAGGGATTTGAATTTTCATTATAAGATGCATACTTCGTTCATTTGCGATAATCTCAAAAAGTCTTTTATGGATTCTCATCTCAAATTTTGCCCATGTATTTGTCCCTTGACCTGATGGTGCTTTTAGGGTAGGAACGCTTAATCGTTTAGTAGGGAGAGGGATTGGTCCATATTTTTTTATTCCTTGATTCTTACAGACACTTTCGATTTGGTCGCATACATTTTGAAGTGAATCAAGCTGAACACTTGAAAGACGAATACGAGCGGCTTGCAAACTATATATTTCTCCTTTTTATGATTCTCATTTATTAATAATCATTAATCGTAGGATGGATAATTATTATTAAAATAAATATTTTATTATCAAATCGCAAAAATCTAATAAATAATGGAGGATCAAAACCTTAAAAGAAATTGATTCCCTAAATGTACATTGACTAAATATTTTTTTGCAATTTTAAAACAAGCTAATGCCTGATCTTTAGAAGTAATAGGTAAATCACGCATCTGATAATCTGGATGGAAAATTAATAAACTATAAGGAATCTTATTATCAATTTCACTTATAAAATGAGCAATTAATTCCACTTCATCTTTATTAATATATCCTGGAACTAATAAAGTACACGCACTCATTTCAGGTAAATTTTTACGCTTTCCAAAATATGCTTCAGCCAAGAACTTAAAATTTTCCAAGGTTCTCTTATTACTCACACCACATAAAGCGTAATTTAATCGTTCATGATATGATTTTAGATCAAATTTAATGTTTCCTCCCGTTTTCAGAGCAATTTTCATACAATTCTCTACTAATTTTCTATTTCCACTGCCATTCCATTCCCAGCATACTCGAAACTTTCGATCCTGTTTATTATCGCTAATTTTATTTAATATCAATTCTGCTAGATTAATAGAAAAAGGTAATTGGGGTTCGGGTGTACCTCCAAAATAACAAATACAGGTTATCTTTTTATTATTATATATCTCATTTGCCAGTACTTCAACATCATACAAAGTTCTAGTTGAAATATATTTATGAGAAGAATTTTGGCAAAAAAGACAATTGAATGAGCACCCATATAGGAATGCCGCATAGGAATACGTTCCTAATTCAGGACCGTTATGATTTGAATACTCTGGATACCCATTAGACGTTCCAGCCGGACAAAACCATGCATTGCAACAGTTTGTAGGATTTGCATCAATATACCCATGAATGTATCCTTTTGATTTTGTTGGAAACGGTAATTCTCCCGTTTGATTTTTTTTAATATTTCTCAATCCGCAATAGCTAATATCAGAGGCATTAAGACTACATTCATTCATACATAGATTACATTGTAATTCTATCTTATCTTTTGATGATTTAGGAGGCAACCCCGGTAAATCTGCGGTTTTTCTTACTTGTTTATGTATATTTAATAAATATGGTTTCACGACAGCCCAGTTTTGATCAAGGATGCAATTACGGCATATTTGAAGAATTTCCGAGATATTTCTAGAGGTTGTTCCACAAAATTTACACATACCCATAGTATCTCTCATGCTTTTTTTAATAATAGAAAAGTTTGACCCGATTTCTGGTTCGGGTTTTGTTTTATCATAAATCCATTAAATCCATTGTTAATAAAAGAAGATTTAAACTGATTTAATTCTTCTTCATCATTTGGATAAAATTCCAGTACCATCCTGCTATTAGGTTTTAAAATTGTATTTAAGTATTGAGCTGTTTTTGTTAATAAAATATTTTTTTCTTTAGATGTTTGAAGCGTATTTATAATAAAATTATATGCTGAGATTGAAATGATGTGGTCAATTGAATTACCTCTAAAAGGTAACTGATTAATGTCTGCCAAAATATATTCAAGAAATGATTTCTTATCATATCTTTTCATTCTATCTCTCGCTTTAAAAATCATGTCCTTCAAAATATCGATTCCAATTACTTTAAATCCATTTTCTAACAATGTTTCAGAAGAAAATCCCGTTCCACATCCTAAATCCAAAACTAAATAGGGTATATCTTGAAGAGAGTTGATGATATTTAACCTATCCAATTGATCATCAAACAAATATTGAATGCAGAGCAATGTGGTTTTTTTTTGATTTCTCTGCATCCAAATTGATTCATCATATTCTTCTGCTTTTTCGCCAATGTATGAATTGGGAAATTTTGGTTTCTTCGTTTTTCGTGACATTGATGAGAAATTATTTGTGGTTCAAATAAACTATTAAATACGTAAATAAATATATTATAGTTAAAATAAATTCAAATGATTTATTTATTTTAAAACAAACGAACATAAAAAAGAATCAGTCGGGGTTGATTATGCCAGAAAATAAGACAATATTAGTCGTTGATGATGAACCAGATATTGTTAATTTAACAGAAAAGATATTAAAGTTAGGAAAATTTAAAACTCTTACATGCAATAACGGGAAAGAAGCATTAAAGATTATTGAGGATAAATATTCCGAAATCTCGCTTGTTTTATTAGATCTAATGATGCCAGGAGTGAGTGGAATGGAAGTATTGAGAACTATCAAGTCCAATGATATATTTAAACATATACAAGTGATTCTATTTACTGTAAAAAGTTTTAAAGAGGATATCCAAAAAGGAAAGGAGATGGGGGCTGATGGTTACATAACAAAACCATTTTCCGGTAAACAGCTCTTAGAATATATAAATAAAGTGTTTGAAAAAAGCTGAATTACCTTCCTAATCCCGTGAAGTAATCAATTTTTCCATAAAAAGAATCTAATTTCTAATTAATTTTCTCACATCGTTATATTTAATCTTTGCAGTATATCATTTTTAATAACAGGATCATTTGTTTTTTTCATGACATTATCGATCAAATATTTAAAATTCATAAATATTTAAAAAGTAGATAAAAGATACTATTCATAGAATTCGATATATGCTAATATTACTATATTTTATTAAGTAGATGAATAAATTATGAGCAAAGTGGCGGGTAAAATATTAATTGTTGATGATGAACCCGATATCGTCAACTTAACTCAAAGTTTTCTACAACTCGAAAATTATAACACACTTACTTGCGGTGATGGGGAAGAAGCTCTTAAGATTATAGAAAAACACCATGATGAAATAATGCTCGTGTTATTAGACATCATGATGCCAAAAGTGGATGGCTATAAGGTGTTAGAAAAAATAAAAACGAATGAAAAATATAAAAAAATACTTGTAATCTTATTTACTGTAAAAAATTTTAAATTTGACATAATTAAGGGAAAAGAACTAGGTGCAGACGGATATCTCTTAAAGGCGATATCTGGAAAAGCATTGCTTGATTATGTTAAAAAAATTCTCGAAAAGAAAGTATTGTAATATTTTAGAAATTTACTTTAATTCAGAATTTTTTATTTGCACTTTTTCTTCCATTTTTTCTAATACTATTCCGACTATAACATTGATGATCTCTACTTATATCTAATTTTTTTTATGGAATTAAATTAGTTATTGACATTATTACAATTGTAAATATTGGAATCAAAAGGGTAAAAATGCATAAAAATTTCCTTATTTTATGTGCGATATGAATTCTTGGTTTTCTGCCAATCCGATCTAATAGGACGGGATACAGATTATGATCATGGGGTTCAATTTGATACCAATATGCTGTTGATGACCAGTCATCACCACGATGATTATCGTGACCATGTTCAATGGAAACCGTTATTTTCTTATTGAAATATATTGGATCCTCAATATGATACCGATAATAGGTGATCTTTCCCCAAAAGTTAAAGCCACCCGGCAATATTGTCCCATGGTATGGTGAAGAATGTTCTTTACTCGGTCCATATGCTTGATTTACATAATCCTCTGTTCCGGTACCGTATAACGTAGGGATCCCTTTGTCAACATCTTCATCGATAAAGATCATGTCATCACCTTCACCGGGCCAATTGATACTCCATGGCATGAACGTTATATTGTCGATATCTAAATGACATCCGACATAATGACCCTTACCTTTTGCTTCTAAGATTTTATAGTTATAGCTCATAGGTTCTGTATTTTTGCCACCTCTATAGTTAAATTCAATTGGATTTCGTGTTTTAAAATTTTTTCCTGTTTCCAAATCTTTTTTCTTGATTTTTGGCGGATTTTCTCTTCTCCATTGCGCATGAAATCTTCCATATCTATTCTTTAATTCGAATTTTTCTTCATAAGATTCATAATCTATATAATAATAGAATTGTAAAGGTTTTGGATTATCATTTTCTAAAGTAATTTTGAATTTAGTTGAGAATGGCATTGGCCACCAACAATTAAAGCCTCTTCCTCCTCGAGGAGACATTTGAAAAGGAAGTGAGACAAAACTTTTCTTTTTGGCATGACCTAACCCAAAGAAATCGCCAATAGGGACTTCGATGCTAGGTTTATTAAGTTCCTCGCCATCCCAATACATCCGTAAAATAATATTTCGTAAATAGTATTTCGATTTACATCTCATGGTACACCATATATGGGTTATACATCCAGCAATACCCTCTACTTCTGCTAATGTGATCGATTCTCCAGATTGTATATCTATCCAATCATGATTTCCCCCTGTTTTATCATAACTTGATATTCTCTTTCTTTTTATCGAGTCGGGACGTATTTTACCTATATTATTCAAACTAGAATTGCCACTTTTCATGTTACTATCTAAAAAAATCAATCTTTAAAAAAATCATTTATTTCGTGTTATCTCATAACCATACCTTACTTAATTCAATCTCCCGTTGGTTTTACAGTAAAGTCTTCTATAACCAAAACCGATGTCCGAGTAGGAGCTCTGGTTCTATGCAATGTTCCTTTTGGAACCGTAAAACCTTGTTTTGGCTTTAATTCAATTGTTTTATTCTCCAAATCAATTAAAAGTAGCCCATCAAGTACAAAAAAGAATTCATCTTCTTTATTGTGCTTATGCCAATGAAATTCCCCTTCAATTACCGCTAATCTAATTACAGAATTATTCACGGTGCAAAGAGACATATTCTGCCATTTCTTAGTACTTTGATCTATTAATCTTGGAACGTCAATAATTTCCAAAGGCTTATACTTTACCTCAAGATCAATTGAATATTTAGTATTATTTTTCATGTTCAATCTCTTAATTGGGTATTTTTTATCACATTTATTTTTATTACATTAACTAAGTATCTTAAAGGGGCTTGAATTCAAAATTCTTCGGGTAGAGTATGGATCATGGACTCTTCATAGTTAATTTAATTATTGGTTCCTTGTCTGCAATTATAAGTCGATTCCAAAGAATATTTAGCTAACATTGATTTATTATGAAAACTCTTAAATAATATAAAAAATCAATTTATTTTATTAAAAACTCATAAAAATAAAAAAAGTGTTATGAAATGGTATTGGAAGCAGAAAGTGATAAAATTCCTTTTATGAAACAATACTTTTCGGTTATTATCCTTGCGGCAAATATAATTGTGTTTATTTGGCAGTTGTTAGATCCAGCAGGACAAATGCATATCGAAGCGGCGTTTGTTCCAAACGAATTTTTCAAAGGGGAAAAACTATGGACGTTAATAACATCCATGTTTATGCACGGAGACATAGTCCATATCGTTATGAATATGTGGTTTTTCATAGTTGTTACAGATAACTGTGAACACGCTTTTGGTCATGGTCTATACCTCTTTACATACTTTATATGTGGATTATCGGGCAGTTTACTTCATGCTTTAAGTACTATAATTATTCCAGTGTGGGGCCCTATTTTAGCAGATATACCCTCACTTGGGGCTTCGGGAGCAATTTTTGGGCTTATGGCTGTTTATGTCATTCTTTATTCCGGAAATAAATTTTATCTTCCTTCTTCAACGGGTATGTCAATGCGCAAGGTGAGTGCTGGTTATTTCATTGTGACATATTTTGTAGCTGAACTAACTTATGCGATTTATTCGCTTTATGATCCTTTCGGAATGGGGTCTACGGCACACTTCGCTCATGTTGGGGGTTTTATATCAGGAGCGATTATTGCGGGAATTTTTAAAGCTGTTAAAGGAACGAATTATAAGAAGAAGAAGCCATAGACAGGTTTTTTTTTTTTTCTTTATTTATTATCATTCTAAACTTTTTTCAATCATGTGGGATTTTTTCTAATCACTGATAGATCTTATATATGAGAAAGGTTATTATGAGTGAAACCGTTCATATTTGTGTCATAGGAATGGGTTATGTAGGCATACCTATGGCAGTTTTACTTGCTGACGTAGAAAATTTCTATGTTACTGGAATCCAACGAAAATCTCAAAGATCTGGATGGAAAATTGATTGGCTCAACAATGGGAAAAATCCTTTTGAAGGTGTTGAACCCGGGTTAAATGAGATTATCAAAAGGGTGGTAGAAAATAAGAAATTTCACGTAACTGATGATTTTAAGTCTTGTGAAAATGCAGACTATATATTAATTGACGTCCAAACCCCCGTAGATGATGAAAAGAATCCTCGATATGAATCCCTTATTGAAGTATCCGAAAAAATTTCTAAGCATATGAAAAAAGGTGTAACAATCATTTTAGAATCAACAGTTGCCCCAGGAACTACAGAAAATATAGTTCAGCCCATAATAGAAGAAGGAAGCGGTTTAGTAAGAGGTAAGGATTTTTATTTGGTATTCTCATTTGAACGTGTTATGCCAGGTAAGCTATTGGAGTATATAATTAATTTTCCTCGAGTAATTGGAGGTGGATGTAAAGAAGCAAATGTAAAAGCAATGTTTCTCTATGGAAAAGTTGTAAAAAAAGAACTCCAGATAACAGATACTTTAACAGCAGAACTAACAAAATGTATAGAAAATGCTTATAGAGATGTAAATATTGCTTTTGCAAATGAGATGGCGCTCCTATGCGAAGATTTCAATCGAGACATATTTGAAATTATCACCCTCATAAATTATAGGCATGACAGAATGATGCATTCTCCAGGTAGTGGAGTAGGAGGACACTGTTTAACGAAGGACCCATGGCTTCTCATTTATGGTTTCGAGAAATATACAAACACAAGAAATAGAGATCACATTAAGTTAATTCCGGAATCGAGGAGTTTAAACGATTTTATGCCTATCCATATGGTAGAACTTATGGAGGATGCTTTAAAAGAAGCGGGAAAAATAGTTGATAATCTCAAAATTACTATTTTTGGAGTATCATATAAAGCAAATACAGATGATACAAGAAATACTCCCACAGAACACATCTTAAGGATTTTAATGAAACGATATCATAGTCATAATATTAATTATATTGCTCATGACCCCTATGTGAAGGAAAAGGATTACCAAATGACCGAACTGACTAACAATTTTAGCGAAGCTATTATCAATTCTGATGTACTTATTTTTGTTACCAATCATAAAGAATATTATGATATTGATTTAAAAATGGTTAAAGAAAAGGTGAAAACTCCAATAATTATAGACGGTAGAAATATTTTTGACAAGAAAGTTGTAGAAAGCAACGGTTTTATTTATAGAAAGATAGGGGAGGGTTCCAATAAACCATAGTTATTATTCTTCACCATATTTAAATATAGTGTAATTTAAATGTGTTGGTTTTTGTTATAAATATAAAATAAAAAGAAGAATTATGTTTCTCTTCTCTTGTTCGAGCAGAACATTAAAATTAAATCCTAAGATTTTTCGATTTAATTCTTGAGAATTTTACTATATTCTATTTATTTTTCTTTTCTTGACGTTTAATTTTTAAATCTCTTAAGCACTTTATCAGTCCATCAACCATAGCTCATCCCGTACAGGAGAGATTATCATCTGAGTTAGTGGTTGCAAATCTCCTTTTCCATTCAGACATTTTTTTATATCGTTTTATTTATTTCAATATTTTAGTAATATATTCGAAAAATAAATGTATTTCTGTTATAAATAATAATTTACTCGAATTAACAGTAAATTAGAAAAATCTATAAGAATTGGATTCTATATTACGGTTATTAGTTAGAATAGAATTAACGCGTAAAATGATCTTAAATGGGCATTAAAGATGAACTTGCTAATATGAGGAAAGCCATGGAAAGCATGACTTCAGAACTCCATGAGACAAATATGGCAATCCGCGAATCACTTAAATTAACTTCCGACACTATTAAAGAAATGAGCCAGAACTTTTCTGTAACCCTAGAAAATACCTTAAAAACAATGCAGGATATGAAAATTCAGATGGATATTAGGGATACAATTATTAAGAGTTTGGGCATAGAAGGCATGATTCCTGATTTCTTAAAGAAAAAAAAATAAGGTTTTCTATTAAATCACTTTTTTTCACTTCTCTGAAATATAATATAAAAAATAATTAGAGAGATAATGTATACTATGGCTATGATTAACCATATATAAAATTCTTCACTATTAGATGAAATTAAATTTGAAATTGCCATGTAAATGAAAAATATAGTGAATAAACTTAATAACCGAATTCTTGATTGAAGATTACTCATAATTTTAAACTCATTTATATTTCCTATAAAATTCAATAAATAAAATAATTTTTAAAATTAAAAGTATAATATTGTGTATTATAAGATTTTAAATTAATGATGTAGAAGAATGCCTAAAAATCCACCCTATTGCTATATATGTAAGAAAAATTGTGATGATATTATTGAGAAATGTGTGTATTGTATTTGCGATATTACTGTATGCGATACATGTCTTAATTCAGTGAAGATCAATGAGAATATTTGGATATGCCCCCACTGCAATGAAGAACATGATATTGAAAAGAGCAAGTTATTTAGAGATAAATGACTTTTATTGAGAAAGATTTTTTTATATAATTGAGTGAAATAAATAAAGTTTTCTTAGCCAATGATGAAATTTTTAACTATGATTTAAGGTCTATGAAAATGAAAAAATCTAGGAAGTCTGAGGCTAAATTTTAAACTTAAAATTATGAAACATAAAGAAATATATACTTTTAAAATTTAATTAAGTTAAATATTAAGAGTAAGGCTGATAGAATTATGTCTAAAATATCAAAAGTATTAGAAATCGAAAATTGTAATAAAGATCTTCTTGTAAAAGCGCTCTATATTTCAGAATTCTGGGAAGCAATTAAACCAACGAAGAAAATGGAAGCAAAGTTTATTGCTCCTAATGTATTACATACTAAAATTCACGATGAAATAAATGTTGTTAAAGTTCCAATAGAAATGGAAGGAGAATTAGTACTTATCGATAAAGGGGAAGATGGAGATAAAGGAAGATTAATTGAATTTAATGTGAGAAATAATAAAGATGTGCGAGAATTGGAAGGGAGAATAAGAGTGAAATCATTATCAAATACTAAGTCAAAATTAGGGATTTTCATTGAAACATTCTCACTAAGTTCTGATTTCTTAAATTTAATCGGTGGCGCTGCCGATTTGACTCTCCAATTGAAAATAACAGATATGCTGAGAAATTTAGAAAAATATTGCAAATCAAATAATTTGAATCATTTTCTAAAAAAATAATAGATTTTGTTTTCCAAAAGAATTTTATTGGTAAACAATTTTTATAATATCAGAGATATTATCTGATAGCTTAGAATGAAAAATGAATATCTGGATTTTAGATTCTGAGAGTGGGATTACTTTACTATACAAATCTTATTTGTCCTTGCCTCTAGATGAGGATTTGGTGAGTGGATTATTAGCGGCATTAAATCAGTTTACAGTATTCGAGTTTCAAGAGGGCATAGAATCGATTGACATGGGTGGGTTGCGTTGGGTTTACTTAGAAGATAAAGAGTTAAAGCTTTTATTCGTAGCGGCTTCTGAAAAAGATGTAAGCTCGAATATATTAAAAGCACGCTTAAATATTATTAAACAGACTTTCATTTCCCAATATGCCAGTGATAATGAAGAATGGAAAGCCCTGTGGAAGGGTAATACAGATCATTTTAATCCATTTAAAAAAATAATTGAAGAGTACTATTCTCAATGGCTTACAGCCGAAAATATTACAACCATCGCTGAATTTTATGATATTTTGGGAGTATTCCAACAAATTTTAAATTTACTCATAAATTTGATAGAGGCTCATATGATCCCTGATAAAAAGGAAAGAATTTATATTAGAATTGAAAGTATGTTCGAAAATTATCTAAGTCATGATTATGTCAGACAACACCCTGAATTAAGTAAATTTTCCTTCAATCCAACCACTGGAATAAATATCATTAATATAGATCCTACAAATTGTGATATGTTAGTAGTCGAAAAACAAATCATAAACTTAATCAGAAGACTTGTTGAATTGATTAAAATTGAAGAGGGTTATCAAAAAAGTTTGAATTATTTCATTGAAGAAAATATTTTTGATTACATAATATCAAACATGGCGCTTTTAAGTGAATTAAATCTGTTTAAATTCCTCTTAAGACTATTTTTATTGAAATAAAGTATAGGAAAGGATATTTAGAACCCATATACTTTACTGTAAATCTCTTGTTTTTAAATTATGAATAGATTTATTAAACCCTATTTATTAAATTTAATATCAAAATATATCTTATTGTAGAGTAGATATGGACATCCCTCTTTTAATTTTACTTTTTATCCTTTTTGCGCTAGTTATTGCTAGCTACTCTATTGCAAAACTTGATTTTGTTGCTATTTCCTTAATTTGCATGTTCTATGGAGCAACAATTACGGGTTTGAAAATGGGAATTGAATTTTCTGAATTCATTGGATACGTTGAATGGGAGGCGATAATTATTATATTAAGTATGAGCATTATCACGAAGATCGCTCAAGATTCGAATGTTTTAGAATATGTTGCAGTCAAATTATTTAAAATATCGAGAGGAAACAGAAAAGTATTTTTGTATTTATTATGTACAATCACCACATTATTAGCAGCGATAATTACAGATGTGGTTGTTGTTTTGATCCTTGCTCCTGTTGTTGTTCGTCTTTGTCATTTTCTAAAAATTAGATCCGGTACATATCTACTCGGTATGACCATCTGTATAAATATTGGCTCAATCATAACTCCTTTCTCGAGTGGTGAGAATATTATCATATCTACGGCATTTGGATTAGATACAGGATACTTTTTCCAATATTACTGGATTTTCTCATTTCTTTTACTTTTTCTTACTATTTTTCTTATTGATAAATATATGTTATCAAAAGAACCAAATATTGATGAAGAACAAAAGAGATTTGTTTTAGAGTTAGTGGATGCCGATGTTATGATAAAAAATAAAAAAATCTTCTATTTTAATAGCATCGCAATAATTATTACAATTATTCTCTTTGCAATTTTACCCTTACTGTATTTAACCGCAATTATTTCAGCATTAATCTTAGTACTTGTAAACAAGGCTTATACAAAGAAATCAATGGGAGAATTATTAAAAGATATTGAATGGGAAATTATCTTCTTTTTCATTTCATTATATATTATAATTGGCTGCCTACTCCAAGCGGGATTTAGAGATTTGTTTTTGGGTATCCCATTTGAATTGTTCAATCCTGTATTACTCTCGTTAATCTTGTTAATCTTTATTAGTTTAATTTCGGGTTTTGTAGCAAATACTCCCACAGCACTCATATTTATACCGATAGTCAGTACACTCATCGAAACATTTAACTTTCCCTCGGTTCCATTACTCTTTGCATTTATTTTCGCAATAAACCTTGGAGGGAATCTAATACCTCAAGGAGCAGCGGCAGATATGATGACATTAAAGGTTGCTCAAGATAGTGGTGTAGAAAATCTAAATTACAAGCGTTTACTTAAATCAGGAGCCGTTTTTGCATTAATTCATATACTTTGTTCTTTATTGTACTTGTTCGTATTAAATCTATTTGTAGGTTAAGAAAAAAGAAGTCAAAAAGAAAGGAGTGATTCATAGATTATGGGAAGAAGCCTCTTAACTGTATAGCTTTTGCAACTCTAGACACTGCAATAATGTAAGCGGCGGTTCGAAGAGGAATACCTCTTGCTACAGAAATTTTATAGGTTTCTTCAAAAGCTTCAAGAATTATTCGCTCCAATTCTTGATTGATTCTATCCAATTTCCAGAAATAGGAATGAATATCTTGAATATATTCAAAGTAAGAGACACAAACTCCTCCACTATTAGCTAAAATGTCCGGTACCACATGTATTCCTTTATTGAATAGTATCACATCCGCTTTTGGAGTTGTTGGTCCATTTGCACCCTCAAGAACAATCTTACAATCAATTTGATCGGCATTTTTCTCTGTGATTTGATTTTCAATCGCAGCTGGCACCAAAACATCACATTTAGAAGTAAGTAATTCATCATTACTAATATATCTATAATTTTTA
>Ga0307433_1000954_pt1 | contig 18124 bp, 12 predicted proteins | sample SalMarWE160210MG_FD_202166 | JGI IMG/M metagenome (GOLD analysis project Ga0307433, IMG submission 202166) | Salt marsh sediment microbial communities from the Plum Island Ecosystem LTER, Massachusetts, United States - WE1603-210 | ecosystem: Environmental > Aquatic > Marine > Intertidal zone >... | reverse complement strand
GGCTCTTCGCCGACTTGATTTCCAGCCCCGTCCGGTTCGTGAGGCTGAACCTCAGCCGCGACCCCATCGCCTGCACTTCCTGCCCGCCGTACGTTACGGTAACCACCGCGAACGCCTGAGGCTTGGTCGCCGGCTCAACCTTGGTGTTGGGCCTGGGCGGCGGCGGGGTCGGCGCGTCTCGAGGAGGCGGCACGACCACCGGACCGGAAGGCGTCGCCGGCGCGGTTGCGGTCGTCGCCGGGGGAGTCGTCGCGGGCGTCGTCGCAGCCGGGGGAGTCGTCGCGGGCGTCGTCGCAGCCGGGGGAGTCGTCGCGGGCGTCGTCGCAGCCGGAGGCGTCGTCGCGGGCGTCGTCGCAGCCGGAGGCGTCGTCGCGGGCGTCGTCGCAGCCGGGGGCGTCGTCGCAGGCGTCGTCGCAGCCGGGGGAGTCGTCGCCGCAGGCGTGGTCGCGGGCGTGGTCGCGGCAGGCGTGGGGGTTGTCGGTGTCCCGGTCGGAGGCGTCACGGCCGGCGTGGGCGGCGGGTCGCCTTCCCCGTTTCCGCCGAAGATCAGGAAGCACGCCAAGACAATGACCAGGACGATGAGGGCGCCGGCCGCCGCAGATACCACGGCAAGCAGCAGCGGCCTCGCCTTCAGGGCCGCCATCAGGTCGGGCCTCGCCTCGGCCGGCGCGGCCGCAGGCCGGCCGGTCGGGGGAGGTACTTCCTCGGCGACCGGTACCGGGCGTGGCCGGGCGTCCGGTGCGGCCTCCGTCGCGCCGGCTGCGGCACCGGCCGAGGCACCCGGCTCGCCCAGCAGGCCGCGGACGTTCTCGACCGGGTACCACGACTTCATGTCGTTCGACAGCAGGTAATGGTCCTTCAGTTGCCCGGAGGTGGCAAGGCCCTTCAACTGGGTCCGTGTGAAGGGGCCCTGAACGGGGCCGTCCTGTTTCACCCTGACGTAGACGCCCATGCGAATCCCCCAGCCAAGAGCGAGGTGACGCCATCGCGGATCATCGGCGTTCTCATTATGTAGGGAGTCCGGAACCGTTGCAAGACCTGATTTGCCACCGGCGATATTCCAAACCTCGTCGGCGGCGGGGTGGCATGGCCACGCAAGCGTGGGTACCTGTTTAGCGTGTCGGTTGTGGCTGTCGCCCTGAGCGAAGCGAAGGGTCTCGCCGTGGAAACGACGAAACAGCAAAGACCACGGCGAGATTCTTCGGCCCGCAAGCGGGCCTCAGAATGACAACGCTAAACAGGTACAAGCGTGGCCATGCCACCCGACAGTTCCGCCTTGGGCGGATTTGCGTGGCCGCAGGTGGCCGGGGTGCGGTAAACTCCCTCATACGGTCCGTTATCAGAGGGCACGCGTCGAATGCGATACGTTGGCTTGACAACGGCGCTTCTCGTGGCGGCCGCCTTGGCCGCGCTCGCCGCGGCGGGTTGCGGCAATCCGTACGTTACCATCCAATACGCAATAGGCGGCCCGGACGAACGGGTGGACTACGATTCGGCCACGTTCCGGTTGGTCCGCGGGCACCAGGTTCAGATCATCCTCTTTCGCCGCACCGCCGCCACCGTCGGCGAGGCCGAGCCTGACTTCGAGTACCTCTTCCTCGAACTGCCCGAGCGCAGCCGGTACGGGTGGCTCCGGGGCGACCGCGTGCCGGCGTACCGCTGGGTGCGGCAGGGAGGGCAGGACCGGGTGTGGCTCGGCACCGCCGGCCAAGTCCGGCTCCGCATGAGAGATTCCAAGCAGCGCATGCACTTCGACTTCCGCGTGACGATGGAACCCGTGGCCGGAACGCCCGGCGGGGCCTACGTCCTGGCCGGCAAGCCCAAGGTCGTCGAGGACGCCGTCAAGACCCAGAGCCTTATCAACCGTTACGGCGAGTGGCTGTCTTCGATCGTCAACCCCGAGCCGCCGAAGGAGAAGACGCCGTAGCGCCCGGCGGCCCCGGAGGGCCCGCTGTGCAAACCGCGCGCCGGCCACCCGAGGCCCGGTCTACGCTCATCGCGAGTTAGCGTAGTCGCGTTAACGCTACAGCGCCACTTCGTGCGCGGTGGGTGCGGAGACCCACCGCGCACGAGGTGCTAGCCGTAGGACGGGTGCTCCGCACCCGTACGCGTTTAGCGTGTCGGTTGTGGCTGTCACCCTGAGCGAAGCGAAGGGTCTCGCCGTGGAAACGACGAAACAGCAAAGACCACGGCGAGATTCTTCGGCCCGCAAGCGGGCCTCAGAATGACAACGCTAAACACGTACCCGCACCCACGCGGCGCACGCGAGACCTCCTCAGCGTGGGTGCTCCGCACCCACCTTCCGTCGCGCCTGCTTGACACCCGGCACGGACCCTCCTAGACTGTGCGGTTCCATTTGAAGGGTCTGTCACAGGAGGGGCTGTCCGATGGACCGGTTCGACTACCGAGGTGGCCGGCTGTACTGCGAGGACCTCGCCGCAGCCGACCTGGCCCGCCGCTTCGGCACGCCGCTGTACCTGTACAGCGCCGGGACGCTTCGGCGTCATTACCGTCGCCTCGCCTCGGCGTTTGCGGCGGTTGAGCCGCTCATCTGCTATTCCGTCAAGGTCTGCCCGAACATTCACATTATGCGGGTCTTGAGGGATGAGGGCAGCGGCTTCGACATCGTCTCGGGGGGCGAACTGCATCGCGTTATCGTCTCGGGCGGCGACCCCGCCACGTGCTGCTACGCCGGCGTCGCCAAGACCGACGACGAGATTCGCTTCGCCCTCCGGGCCGGCATCCTTCTGTTTAACGTCGAGAGCGAGGCCGAACTGGAGAACCTCCGACGCCTGGCCGCCGAGACGGGCACGCCGGCCCGGGCCGCCCTTCGCCTCAACCCCGACGTCGACCCCGAGACGCATCGCCACATCACCACCGGCAAGAAGGAGAACAAGTTCGGCGTCGACCTCGAACGGGCCGAGCGCATCTTCCGCGACTTCGCCGACGCCGGCACAGGCGAGCACGTTGCGCTGACGGGCGTCCAGGCCCACATCGGCTCGCAGATTACGACCGTCAAGCCGTACGTCGAGGCGCTCGAGAAGATCGTGGCCCTCATCGACCGCGTTCGCGCGGCCGGGCACGAGATTACGACGCTCGATTTCGGCGGAGGGTTCGGCGCCGATTACGAGACCGGCGAGGCGCTCGAGGCCGAGGCCTTTGCGGCCGCCATCCTCCCCGTCATCGAGGGGCGCGGCCTGAAGATCATCATGGAGCCGGGGCGATTCATCGCCGGCAACGCCGGAATCCTCATCACCCAGGTCCAGTACGTCAAGCCGGGAGGTGACCGCACCTTCCTCCTGTGCGACAGCGGCATGCACCACCTCATCCGGCCGGCCCTGTACGGGTCGTACCATCACATCTGGCCGCTCGAACCCGGCGAGGATTTCGTGCCCGAACAGCGGACCCGCGACGAGTCCTTCCCGGGCACCCAGGCGGTGGACGTGGTGGGCCCGATCTGCGAATCGACCGATTTCTTCGCAAAGAACCGCCACCTGCCGCCGGTCGTCCGGGGCGACTACCTGGCCGTCTTCTGCGCCGGGGCCTACGGCATGGCGATGGCCTCGGAGTACAACTCGTTTCCACGCCCCGCCGAGGTGCTCGTCGACGGCGCACAAGCCCGCCTCATCCGCCGCCGCGGCACCTACGACGACCTCGTCGCGCCGGAAAAAGACGTGTAACGGCGGCGCTATGCGTTTTCAAGCCATCCGAAGTTCAGGCCGTGCTCGCCTCGATTGAGGATGGCGTACGAGAAAGGCTCACGGGCGATAACTGGCTCAAACTCCCGCTTGAGAGGCTTCTTGGAATTACGGTCCACAGTGAAGCTCGCGATGCCCGTGTCCGCGCTGATGAGTATCCGACCGTGCCAGCCTGTCTCCTGCTCAATCCACCCCACGAACTCTCGCACGGGCTTTGCCGCCCCAGGGTCGTCGGGGCGCACCAGTGCCGCACCCGGCTTGGCGGCCAACTCGAAGCCGGAAAGCCTTTCCTTGAGATTCCTGAACTGCTCGAAGATGGTGCGCGGAGTGAATCTCAGCATGCGCCGGCAGATGGGATACAAGGGCGACGCTTCCTCGCTCCCGCCCAGCCAATCCAGCCAGCCGAGCGCGTTGGCTTGGTAGTTGATGGCGTTCACGAAGCTGCTGTCAATATGAAGCAACAGCGTCGTCATCTCGTCATCGGGATGAAAATCGTTTACCCAGCCCCAAGCGCTTGCGCAGGCAAAGAGAAAATGGAACGTGCTGAAAGGATACTTGTGGTCGAACTCCTTGTTATAGACAATGCCCCTCAGAAGGTTCGGATTCAGGCTGCTGCGCCCTTCAGTGTGCAATGGGATGGGTATGTCCTGGGACCATGCAAGCATGTGGTGCCCGATACTGTCAATGTCTTGCCGGTATATATCATGGTCCAGGAAGAGAAAGGCTCCCTCGGTTAGCACGGTTTCGATGGAGACCGTGCCGGAAGGAAGGCATTCGCGCATTAAATGAAGCGAACTCCCATCATACGTCCCGACCACTTCCCAATCCAGCAGGTGCCCCATGAGCACCCCGGATAGGAGGCCATCCAAATCGGCGCTCACGATGCATTTCCTGCCTCGACGAAACATCTGGTCGAATTCGGAGAGGACGCGCTTATAATCACAGCGGTCTCGCATGTGGGGATAGGCCATCGCTGGAATCACTTAAACAAAGGCATGGTTTCGGCGCTGACCGACGAAGCGACTCGTGTACCCAATTTCTCAAAGATAGCGATGAGCTGTTGCGGCCGAACGGCAAGACGCTCGTCAAGCCTGCCGGTCGCATAGCGTACGTATTTCTCTTCGACATCAAACCCAAGGAACCGGCGATCAAGGTGTTTGGCGACCTTCGTTGTCTGTCCGGACCCGTTAAACGGATCAAACACAAGGTCGCCCGGATAGGAATAGAAAAGCGTCAGGCGAAACGGTATTTCCTCGGGAAACGGGCAGGGATGGTTCAGGTGGCCTGGCGGGACGGGAGCAATGTGCCACACGTTGTTGGCCATCTCCTTTGTGAAAAGATCGTCGATCTCCAGGCGATTCGATTCCTTCTCTTCCTGGCTGCGGTGTGAGTAGATTGCCGGTCCGGGTTTCCTGAAAAGAAGGATGTATTCCGTCATGATATTCGGATAGAAATAGCCGGGAGAAGGTCTCTGGATGAACGAGCCAGCTCGCTTCACGCCCCCTGTTACTTTGTGCCAAATGATGTCCTGATGGAACTGCCAGCCCGACTTGACCATCAAAGCCGTGAAATCGAAAGGCAGGGGGTAGTGGTCGCCGTTCAGCAAGATCGTGCCGATCACAACGGCACAGAAGCCGCCGGGCTTCGTCTTGCTCAGCAGGGGCCGGAAGGTCTTGCCGAGCCACTCCAGATAGTCAGCGTATTCCTTGTAGCCGCTCGAATACTCCCGCGTCCGGTACCAGTCATTCTTCTTGCCGCGAGCGTGGACGTCGTAGTCGATGGCGTTCCAGTAAGGCGGCGATGTGATAGTCAAGCCAACGCTCTCGTCGGCAAGCGGGCCCAGATCAAGAGCCGATTGCTTGAGAATCACATCGACCGGAAACGAACCACCAGAACCCATTGCGCTCCTCCCGACTCACACGAGAGCGACTATAAGTGGCGAGCCGCGCTTACGCAAACCAGAAATGCCCTACTTGGCCGGCGGCAGAACGATCTCGACTTGGTCGGGACCGTCGGGGCCGAGGTGAACGTCGAGGACGGCTTTGCGTCCGTCGTATTGGGCCGTGATCCGATGGGTGCCGAAGAAGGCCCACACCTTCACCTTGCCGCGCGAATCCGTCCGCCCGGCGGCGTCGGTCCGCCACAGGTGGTTGATGAGCCGGTCGAGCACCTTGTAGGCTGGCTTCGGCGACAGGTCGGCCCGCAGCAGGCCCGCCGGGGCGTTCTGCCACGCGAACCGGTCCGACAGGTCCCACCACGTGATGCTCGCCACCTTCGGATGGGCGAAGGCGGCGGTGTAGAAATGGCGGACGGCCTCGGCCTGCTCGGCTTCCGTCTCGGACCCGCCGAGAAGGGTGACCGCCGAGACGTGGACCGGCCGTCCCGCCTCGCCGCATCGGTTCAGTGTCCGGCGGACGCGGCTCAGTGGCCAGGCGCCGCCGTGCTGGTGGGCCGTGATGCCGATGCCGTCGAACCGCACGTTCTCGGCACACAGCCGTTTGGCAACCTCGGTGAGGGTCCCGGGGTCGTCGCCGCTGACGAGCAGCCGTCCGCGCGGTTCGGCCTCGGCCGCCCAGCGAAGCGCCTGGACCACCTCGATCTCGCCCTCTCCGACGCGCAGGTGTTCCAGCGGCGCGTGGACCACGTCCCACCAGGCGACGGTGTCGCGGTACCGTGCGACGGTCTGCCGCACGTGGTTCCGGACGGCGTCGCGTGCCTGGTCGTCGGTCAACTCGGCCGTCCACGGCGGGATCGCCTCTTCCCACAGCAGCGGATGGGCCGTGACGGCGAGGCCTCGCTCGCGGCACCAGCGGACGGCGGCGTCGAGCGGCGCCACGTCGGGCCGGCCTCGCCGTCTCTCCAGCACCGACCAATACAGCGGGACGGTGGCCAGGTTAAAGAGCGCCTGGAACCGGCGCTGGTAGAGGGCGTTCTTCTTGGCGTCGCCCCACCGTCCGAGGGCGAACAGGTTGCAGCCGAATCCGAAGTCGTGCCGCTGCTGGACGACCTGGACGTCGGCCCCCGGCACCGGTCGGCCGTCGGCGTCGCGGACGTGGAGGCTGACGTGGCGTCGGCGCCAGTTCCGGATGTCGTTTTCGAGCCGGGCGTTGCGGATGCGTTCGCCTTCGATCCGTGCTGCCAGGCGTCGGCTCCGGGCGATGAGTTCGGCGACGTCGCGGGTGGCGGCGGCGAGTTCCCTTCGCAGAAGCGGTTTGCCGCCGGGCGCCAGCCACACCTTGTGCCGACGGACGAGCGAACGGGCCACGCGGTCGGTCTCCTGGGCGAGGACCTCTGAGAAGCCTCTCGCGGCCTCCGCCGCCATGTGCTGGGCCGCGCGGACCGCCTCGGCGTCGAGGTCCTCGGCGACGGCCTCCTGCCACAGCGACGCCATGGCCTGGAAGAACATGCGGCCGAGGCTGCGCGCCCCCTCGTACTCGGCAAACGTGACGTAGCCTTCGGGCGTCTCGGCGAGGCGAGGCAGGACCGCCTTGAGGTCGGCCACGAGGATGGCGGCTTCGCCGGCGAGGAACTCCGCCGTCTCGCCGCGCTCTTCCACCGTGACGGGCTCATTGAGGCGGCACCCGGCCTCGAGGGCGTTCGGGCAGGCGGCCTGGTGCCGGACATCGAGGGGTTGGTCCTTCGCGCCGGCCACGCGGACACTGGCGGCCCACTCGCCGCCCCGATCGACCACCCGCACCAGCATCCGGTGCCAGCCGCGCGCCAGGTCGACCCGGACCCTGTCCTGGTCGGCGGCCCACGGCCTTTCGATGTCGTTGCGGTGGAGGGTGCGGCCGTCGATGTCCAGGCGGACGGCGTCGTCGCTGCCGATTCTCAGGACGTACGTCGCGTCGGCCGGGCACTCGAAGAACGTGTGGAGCAGGGCGGTGCCGGGCCCCGACTCCGGCCACAAGGCCCGAAGGTCGATGCGTCCCTTGGGCTCTGCCTGGACGGGCAACCAGACGGCGCCGGAGGCGAAGAGGCCGGGGTATCCGACGAAGTCGGGCGGCAATTCTGGCGCATCGAGCCGCGTGCCCTCAATCGGGCCGCACACGGCCCAGTCGCGCAGGAATCCGCCCGTCCCGCGTGCCGCACACGGCCCCGCCGCAGCCGCCACCAACGCAGCCGCCAGACCCAACCGGAGCACAAACCCGCCGAGGACGCGACGCATAGGCATTCCTTCGAACACGTCGAGGCGTCCCGTTAAACCCAGGAAGCGGTGGCAGGTCGCGGTCCAACAGGCCGTCGCGGCGTCGCTACAGCAATTGCGTCAGCCGTTGCTTCATGGCCGACAGCGCTTGGGCGCGGTGGCTGAGGCGGTTCTTCAATTCGGGCGGAATCTGGGCCATCGTCCGGCCGAGGTCGGGAAGATAGAAGTGCGGGTCGTAGCCGAAACCGTTCGACCCGGCCGGCTGGTCGGTGATGCGGCCCTCGCAGGCGCCTTCGGCGACGGCCAGAACGCGGTCGGGCGTGGCCAGGGCCATGACGCACCGGAACCGGGCCGTCCACGCCTCCTGGGGGTGCGCCGCCAGGGCCTGCATGAGGGTTTCGTTGTTGAGCCGGTCGTTTCCGTCCTGGCCGCCCCATCGGCTGGACCGGACGCCCGGCCGTCCGTCGAGCACGTCGACCTCGAGGCCGGAGTCGTCGGCGAGGGTCCACTCGCCGGTGGCGCGTGCGTAGGCGAGCGCCTTGGTCCGGGCGTTGTCCTCGAAGGTTTCGCCGGTTTCGGGGACGGCCGGCACGTCGGCGAAGGTGTCGAGGGCCATCGTCCGGACGCCGAGGGGGCCGAGGATGGCGGCAATCTCCTCGAGTTTCCTGGGGTTGCGCGTGGCGATGACGAGCGTGCGGGGCATAGGGGCGTTTCTGTCACAGTGTGCCCGGGCGGCGGCGCGGCACGCCGGGCCCGATGCAGGGTGTCTCGCGGCGGCCTGGTCCGCTGCGGAGGCGTATGCCGAAGGCCGCCCCGCGGGTTCCGCAACAGACCCGGAGGCCCACCGCGCACGACTCGACAGCACTACATCACTTTTGCAACCGACCCGACGACGAGCAGGTCGAGCGCCTGGAACCCCTTGACCGGCTGGGTTCCGCGAAGCACGGCCTCGGGCTTGAGGCCGGCCGCGTCGAGCATCTGGTGTGTGCCTTCCCGGCTGAAGAGCCGGATCTTATGGGCGCCGGCAACCTGGAGCGCGGCGTTGAGGGCCTCCAGGGCGGTGGCGTCGACGCGTTCGTCGGCGGTCGCGGGATCGCCCGCCAGAACGCCGACCACGCCGATGCGGGGGAGGTTGCCCGGCGGGAGGGCGGCCATCAGTTGTTTGACCAGTGCACCGATGAGGGTCGGCAGTTGGCGTTTGCCCTGCGCAACGCCGGAGGCCTGCATGCGGCCCTTGGCCAGGCCCGTCTTGGTGTCGATGAGCGAGAGGGTGACCCGGTAGAGCGCCCTGGGCCGGAGGCCGACGTGACTGGCGGGGGTTTCGCGTCCGGGGATTCTGCCGAGGTACGTGGGAACATGGGCCTCGGGCGGCGTTTGCTCGCCTTCGAGTTGCATGGTACGGAACTTCTCTATCAGCGCGTTGACGTGGGCATCGATGATCTTGGGCTTCTGGCCGGGCCGACCCACTTTGCCGGGGTCGTCGAAGACCTCCGGGCCGAACGCCCCGATCGAGACCGTGCTGACCCGTGGGCCTTGGTACACGTAGGCCTCGAATCCGCGGGACCGGAGACTGCCGGCGTACCGCTGGGCGTTGGCCATGCGGCCGGGCGCCCTCCAACTGGCGACGATGAGCGTGTAGAACCCGTCGGCTTCTTCGAGCGGCCAGGGGTTCTTGGGCAGCGGTTCCGGCACGGGCACCAACATGACGCCGGCAAACGGGAACTGGCCCTGGGCGTCGCGGATGACGCGGATGCGCTTGAGCATCTGATCGGCGTCCTCATCCTTCCACGAATCGTATCGGCCGACGCAGACGCTGGTGTGCTCGTGGCCCTCGACGGTGTAGACGTCGGGCAGGCCCTGGGCCGAGAGTTCCTTGACGAGCCTGCGGCCGCTGTCGGCGGCCTCGGCACCCTTGTATTCAACCAGAAGGACGGTGAGTTGGCGTTGGTCGGCCCCGGGTCGGCATCCGACCATCAGGAGGGCGAGGCCGGCAACGGCCAGGGCCTGTGCCGCAACGCGTCGTGAGGAACGCAAGGCGCCGTTCATGAGCATCCTCCCCTTGGCCTCCGCTACCGACCGCGCGGCAGCGGGTGTGGCAAGTTTTTCTGGCGAGCGCAGGCGGTTGTAGCGCCGGGCTTTATGCCCGGCGGTCGTTGGCGGCGGCGCCGGCCACGATGCGCCGGGGATAAACCCCGGCTCGTGCGGCCAAGCCGCAGGAAAAGAGTCCCATGCCAGAAATCGTTGCCACACCCGCGGCGGCTAATGCTTCTGTTGTACCGCGCGGAGTTGCTTCTTCGCCAGTCTTTCGCAGCCGCTATGGGCGAGGCGAAGCAGCCGCGACAGGTCCGACCGACGAAATGTGGCTTCCTCGCCGGAGACCTGGACCTCGATGAGGCGGCCGTCGGGCGTCATGACGACGTTCATGTCGGCGTCGGCCTCGCTGTCTTCGCGGTAGTTGAGGTCCAGGACAGCCCGGCCGCCGACCAGGCCACAACTGACGGCCACAACCTGGTCCGTGACGGGGTCGGGACCGTCCGGCAGGCGGCCGCGCTTGCGTGCGGCGGCGACGGCGCGGACCAGGGCGACCCAGCCGCCCGTGACGGCCGCCGTCCGGGTGCCGCCGTCGGCTTCCAGGACGTCGCAGTCGACGGTGACGGTGTTCTCTCCGAGGGCACTTAGGTCGATTCCTGCTCGCAGTGCGCGGCCGATGAGGCGTTGGATTTCGGTCCCGCGCGAGTTGACCCAGCCGGGACCCGGCCGCCGGTTACGCCTGCCCGTGGAGGCCGGCAGCATGCCGTACTCGGCGGTGACCCATCCCTTGCCGGTGTTTCGGCGCCATGGGGGCGTCCTGTTTTCGACGGTCGCGGTACAGACGACGCGTGTGCGGCCGATCTTGATGAGGGCGGACCCATCGGCCGAGCGGATGAAGCCGGGCGTGATCTTGACGGGCCGGAGCCGGTCGGCAGGACGGTTGGCGGTTCGCGTCATCGCGTCACCTCGCTGCGTTAGGGCGCTACGTGCCGTGTGCCTGCCATTCGTTCATCGCTTCGGCGAGGATGGCGAGCCCCTCGTCCAACTGCTCGCGTGTGATGTTCAGGGGCGGCATGATGCGCAGGACCGTCTCGTGCGTGCAGTTGACGTGGAGTCCCTTGTCGAGGCAGGCGGCTGCCAGGTCGGCGCCGTTTTGGGTCAGGTCCACGCCGATCATGAGGCCCGTGCCGCGCACCTCCGCAATGTGCGTCGTCTCCTGCTTCAGTTCCAGCAACTTCTGCCGCAGGTACGTCCCCATCTGGGTCGCGTTGTCGAGGAGGTTCTCGTCGCGGATGATCTCGAAGACGGCGCATCCGGCGGCGGCGGCGAGCGGGTTGCCGCCGAAGGTGGCGGCGTGCGTGCCGGGTACGAGGCTGGCGGCCACGTCTTCGCGTGCGCACATGGCGCCGATGGCGGTGCCGCCGGCGAGTTGCTTGGCCATCGTCATGATGTCGGGCACGACGTCAACGGTCTGGTATCCCCACCACGTGCCGCAACGTCCGACGCCGGTTTGGACCTCGTCGAAGATGAGCACCATGCCGCGCGCATCGCACAGGTCGCGGAGGGCCTTGAGCCATTCGGCGCGGGCGAGGTTGACGCCGCCTTCGCCCTGGATCGGCTCGACGAGGACGGCGCAGGTTTCCTCGTCGGCCAGTTTCTCGACGGCCTCCAGGTCATTGAGCGGCGCGTACACGAAGCCGGGGACGAGCGGCTGGAACCCCTGGTGGTATCTCGGCTGGGCGGTCGCGGTGATGGAAGCAAAGGTGCGGCCGTGAAAACTGTCCTCGAAACTGATGATCTTGTACTTGCCGGGCGGCGTGTGGATGCGGGCCAGTTTGATGGCGGCCTCGTTCGCCTCGGTCCCGGAGTTGCAGAAGAACGTCTTGCCGCCGAAACCCGTCTCGGCGATCCACTGGGCGAGTCGGCCCTGCGGCTCGGTGTACCACGTGTTCGGCATGTAGATGAGGCGGCCGGCCTGCTCGCGGATGGCCTCGACCAGACGCGGGTGACAGTGGCCCACGCCCGTCACGGCCCACCCGCTGAAAAGGTCGAGGTAGCGCTTGCCGTCGGCGTCCCAGAGGTACGGCCCCTCGCCTCGGACCGCCACGATGGGCAGCCGCGTGTAGTTGCCGATGACGTACCGGCTGAAGCGGTCGATGGTTTCCTGGGTTCGTGAGACGGCCTCGGGTTGGTCGGTCATGCGACACTCCTTTAACGCGGCGGGCAAGCCCGCCGGCTAACATGTGTTGTCGAGCCGGGAGCGGCAGATCCCGGCCGCTCAACGCGGCGGGCAAGCCCGCCGGCTAACGTTTCTTATGTGCTCGTTACGCCTGTTCGGCGACGACCTGGCGGCAGCGGGCGCAGAGGTCGTCGGGCTCGGCCTGGCCGACGCTCGCGCGATAGTTCCAGCACCGCTCGCAGCGTGCGTACTCCTGGACGAGCAGGGTGGCCGAGTGCAGTCGTTTGACGTCGGCGTCCTCGGCCATCGCCTTCTCGCCTTCGAGCGTCTCGGCCTCCTCGGGCGCCAGCAGCATCACCTCGCTCACGAGGAACAGGTCGGCCAGCCGCTCGGCGCCCACGGCGCGGAGCCGCTCGAGTTCCGAGGCGTCGGCGACGGCCAACGCCACCCGCGCTTCGGTGTGCTTATCGAACCTGCCGTCGCGGCGGAACGTCTCGAGCACCGCGTACGTGTCGCGCCGAACGTCCTGGAGCCAGTCCCACTTGGCGAGGAGGTCCTCGTCGAGTGCCTTGGCATCGACCTGCGGCCAGGCGGCCAGGTGAACGCTCTCTTCGCGCTCGCCCTCGGCCGGGGCGGGCAGATGCGACCACGCCTCCTCCGCCGTGTGGACGAGAATCGGCGTCACCAGCCGCACCAGCACCTCGGCCACCTCGGCCATGGCCGTCTGGGCGCTGCGCCGCCGAGGCGAGGCCGCCGCCTCGCAGTACAGCACGTCTTTCTGCACGTCCAGGTAGAAGGCGCTCAGGTCGTTCACGCAGAACAGATGGACCAACTGGTAGACGCGGTGGAACTGGAACGCCTCCATCTCGGCGGTGACCTCGGCCACCAGCCGCTCGAGCCGCGCCAGCAGCCACCGGTCGATCTCCTCCAGGTCGCCCGGTTTGACGGCACAGGCGGGGCCGAAGTCCGCCAGGTTCCCCAGGAGGAACCGGACGGTGTTGCGGATCTTGCGGTAGGCGTCTTGCAGTTTCGAGATGAGCGTGTCGGAAGCCCGCATGTCGTAGCCGTAATCGACGCTCGACGTCCACAGCCTCACCACGTCGGCCCCCAGCCGCTTCACCTCGTCGAGTACGCTGACCGCGTTGCCGAGGCTCTTGGACATCTTGCGGCCGTCCTCGGCCACGACGAAGCCGTGCGTGATGCACGTCCGAAACGGCGGCTGGTCGCGCGCCACCACGCCCATGATCAGGCTCGACTGGAACCACCCGCGATGCTGGTCCGAGCCTTCGATGTACAGTTCCACCGGCACCTCGAACCCTTCGGCCTCGCACGCGCCGGCCCAGGAGATGCCCGAATCGAGCCAGACGTCGAAGACGTCGGTCTCCATCCGCCAGTCGGTGCCGCCGCACTTGGGGCAGGGCGGCGCCTCGCCGAAGACCTCTTCGACACTCGCCTCGTACCAGGCGCCGCTGCCGCGAGAGCCGTAGAACCGGCCGGCGGCCCGCATCATGTCGCCCGTCAGCAGCGCCTCGCCGCACCCTCGGCAGTAGAGGGCGGGGATGGGCACGTCCCAGACCTTCTGGCGGCTGATGCACCAGTCGGGCCGCGTCTCGATCATCGCCCGGATCCGCGACTCCGTCCATGCCGGCAGCCAGTGGACGCCGCCCACCGCCTCCAGCGCCTGATGCCGCAGGCTCTTGCCCTCGTCGGCCTTGTCGAGCGCGACGAACCACTGCTCGGTGGCCCGGAAGATGACCGGCTCGCGGCACCGCCAGCAGTGCGGGTAACGGTGGGCCGTCATGCCCGAGGCCACCAGGTGCCCGCTCTCGGCGAGCCGCTCCAGGATGATATCGTTGGCCTCCCAGACGGTCTTGCCCCGGATCCATTCCGGGACGGTCTCGTCCATGCGGCCCTGGGCCGTGACGGGGCTGTAGGTCGGGATGCCGAACCTGAGGCCCATCAGGTTGTCCTCGCGGCCGTGACCGGGGGCCGAGTGCACCAGGCCCGTGCCCTCTTCGAGGGTGACCATGGCGGGGTCGGCCCGGACCTGGCGGAACTCGGCCCCGGAAGGCGGGCCCATGAACGGATGCTCGTAGGCCAGGTCGGCGAGGTCGGCGCCGCTCAGCGTGACGAGCGTCTCGACGTTCTCCAGGCCCGCGCCCTTCGCCACGGTGTCCACGAGGTCCTCGGCCACGATGGCCACACGTTCCTTCCCATCCTTGGCGTACCGGACGGCGGCGTACTGGTAGTCGGGATGGACGGCCACGGCCATGTTCGCGGGAAGGGTCCACGGGGTGGTGGTCCAGATCATCAGGTGGACTGGCTGGCCGGTGAGCGGGCCGGGCAGTTTTTCAACCGCCTCGTCGGTCAGGGCAAACAGCACGTAGATGCTCGGCCCCTCGTCGTCCTCGTACTCCAGTTCGGCCTCGGCGAGGGCGGTCTCGCACTGCATGCACCAGTGGATGGCGCGGAGTTCGCGGTGGATGAGCCCCTGGTCGGCCAGGTGCGCCAGCGTTTCCATCTGCCGCTGCTCGTACTCGGGGGTCAGCGTCAGGTACGGCTTCTCCCACCGTCCGAGAACGCCGAGCATCTGGAACTGCTCGCTCTGCTTCTCGATGAACGTGCGGGCGTAGGCCTCGCAGCGATTGCGGATCTCGACCGGGCCCATGCCCTCGGCCTTCTCGCCCAGTTCGCGGCGCACCGCGTGCTCGATCGGGTGGCCGTGACAATCGTACCCCGGCACGAACGGGGCGTCGTAGCCCTGCATCGTCTTGTACTTGACGATGATGTCTTTGAGGATCTTGTTGACGGCGGTTCCGATGTGGATGTCGCCGTTGGCGTACGGCGGCCCGTCGTGGAGGATGTACCGGCCCTTCGGGTGGGCGGCGGCGCGGATGCGGCCGTAGAGGTCGATCTCGGCCCAGCGCCGGCGCGTCTCGGGCTCGCGCTCGACGAGGTTGGCCTTCATCGGGAAGGCCGTCTTCGGCAGGTTGAGCGTGTGCTTGTACAGGTTAGCCATTGCGTGTGTCCCCGTCGTGGGATCCGAAACCGGCGATCTCGGATTTCAGATCCCCAAAAGATAGGCCCTGGCGGCGCGTCGGAGCGAGGCGTGCCAGGGTCACCTTATCCGCGATCACCAACCGTTTGCCCCGGGCACTGCCTTATCCGGCAATATCCGCGCGCAGGGACCTGGCGCGGGCGGTCTCGGCCGTTCCCGTGCGGCGCAACAGTCCCATGCGCGACACTCCTTCTCTCGGCCCGGGCAACCGGATTGAAACCGCCATGCTATCGGCCCTTCGGTCTGTGTGTCAACGACTTTATTCGCCCGCCGGCGCGCCGCGCCGGCCGGATGCCACGGCCGGCCAGGATGACCGGAGGCTTCCGCCCGGTACGTGTTGTAGCGTGTCATTCCGAGTGAGCGAAAAAGAGTCGAGGAATCTCGCCGTTATGCGTGTTCGGACGACGAGATTTCCTGCGGGCACTCGGGGTACAGCGCTCCGCTCACCCTCGCCTTTGGCGAGGGCTCGGTCGAAATGACATCGCTTCGCGGGCACGCTAAACACGTACTCCGCCTCCGGCGCGGACCTGCGGCTCGGGCTATTCGGGCGCACGAAGCACGTCGGTCTCCATGTACGAAGCCAGCGCCTCCGGCAGGCGGACGGTGCCGTCGGCCTGCTGACCGTTTTCGACGATGGCCGCCACGAGGCGGGGCACGGCCACGGCGGCACCGCCGACCGTATGCACGAGGCGCGACCGGCCGTGGCCGTCGCGGTACCGCGTGCCGGTGCGGCGGGCCTGGTAGTCGGTGAACGTGGAGATGGCGGCCACGTCGAGCCATCGGCCCGTGCCGGGCGCCCAGACCGCCAGGTCCACCGTCTTGGCGGCGGCGTGACTCAGGCGCGGCGCCGGGCGAGGGGTGCGGTGAAAAGCGAGGCCCAACCGCCCAAGGATCGTCTCGGCCGACCGCACCGCGCGGGCCAGTTCCTCCTCGCTCTGGTCCGGCCGGCAGACGGTGTACACCTCGACGGTCGGGAACTCGTGCAGCCGCAGCAGACCGCCTTTGCCGCTGCCGTGACTGCCGACCGTGCGCCGGAAGGCCGGCCCTGCGGCGACGAAACGTTGCGGCAGTTGCTCACCGCGAAGCACCTTCCCCGCCCACAGGTTCGCCAAGTGTGGTTCGGCGCGCGGCGCGAGAAATACGTCGTGACCAGCCCCGACCGTGAGAGAGGGGGCCGGAAATACGTCGTGACTAGCCCCGACCGTGAGAGAGGGGGCCGGAAATACGTCGTGACTAGCCCCGACCGTGAGAGAGGGGGCGGTGCTGTGGTTGGCGTGGTGGCCCTCGACGGCGTACATCTTCCCTTCGAGCAGCGGCAGATGGGCTGAACCGGTCAGGGCCGACCGTGTGACAACCGACGGTGTGAGGACCTCCTCGTAACCGCCTTCGCGCGCATGCACGTCGAGCATCAACCGGACGAGGCCCCGCACCAGCCGTGCGCCCAGCCCGCGCCACACCAGAAAGCCGCGACCGGCTGAGGCCGCCGTCTGCGCCAGGCCGAGCATCTCGACCAGGTCGCGATGAGCGAGCGGCGGGAAGTCCTTCGGCCATGGGGGAGAGCGTGGCGGCGGGGGATGCCCCGCCGCGTCCGCGGCCGACTCGGACGCGGACGCGGGCGCGGGATCGGTGGGGGGCGCTTCGGCGGGCGCGTCGGTGGCGGGAAGGTTCGGCAAGGCAAGCAGCGCCTCGTCGCGGCGTGCGGCCAGGTCGGCCATCTCGGCCTCGACGGCGTGAAGTTGCCGGGCGACTTCGCGGCCGGCCGTCACCAGGTCGGGGGCGTGAAACGTGTCGGCATTCCAGTCGGGCCCGGCGCGCAAGGCCGCCTTTCGGCGTGCGGCCTCGTCGCTGATTTGGCGTCGCCGGATGCGCAGCGCCTCACGGACCTCCCGTCGTGCGGTCCAGCGGCCGTCGAGTTCCGTCACGTCGTCAACGGCTTCGTGGCCGACGCCGCGGCGCGAGAGGGCCGCCTTGACGCGCGCGGGCTCGGCGCGGATGAGTGCAAGGTCGAGCATCGCCTCCCCACAGGTTCGCCCGGTGCTCAGCCCTCGCCGCCGGTGCCCGAGCCGCGCATGAGTTCGGCCAGTTCAATCTGGTTCCGCGCGATGCGGCGCTGGCCCCGCGTCACGAAGAGGCCGACGAGCAGGATCAGAACACACAGGGCCAGGATGAGGAAGCCGAGGTGCTCGACGGCTGCCATGAGGTCCTGAGTGGTCGGCATCTGTGCGGCTACTTTGACGGCTTCGACGGTTTGTTCCGCGAGCATGAGCATGAAGATCTCCTTCCGATGACCGCACGGTCGCTTTCTGAAGTCTCAGGGTACCCTCTGGGGCGGTGTTACGCAAGGCCTGCGGCCGCCTTGAGTTCGTCGGCGTAGGCCGCGAGCGTTTGCTCGAAGGGGGCCGGCTCGACACCGAATGCCTCCGTCATGGGGCCGATGTCGCACGGCCGCGCCGCCAGGAGCATCCGCACCTCGTCCGGCGCAACGGGCGGGTTCGCCATCAGGTGCGCTGCCAGCCACGCCCCGGCGCGCACGGCGAACGTCGGCACCGGCATCAGGCGTTTCTCACGCCCAAGAAGCACACGCGAGAGGGTCCGGTAGAACTGCCGCAGCGTCAGGACGTCCGGCCCGCCGACATCGTAGGTACGGCCGACCGTCGCGTCACGGCCCAGGGCCGCGACGAATACGCGGGCCACGTCCTCGACCCAGACGGGCTGGACGGTCTGGTCGCCGCGGCCGACGAGCGGCACGGGACCGAATCCCGCCACCATCTGCGCCATCTGGATCATGAAGGCGCCATGCGGACCGTGGATGACCGACGGCCGCACGATCGTCCAGTCGAGCCCGGAGTCGCGGACGCACCGCTCGGCGGCTTCCTTCGTGCGAAAGTAGCCCGTGTCGGTCCCGCGCCCGACGCCCAGCGCACTCATGTGCACCAGCCGCCGGACGCCCGCTCTCAGGCATGCCGACACCACGTTTGCCGTCCCGTCAACGTGGATGGCCTGGTAGGTCT
>Ga0307433_1000953_pt1 | contig 18142 bp, 20 predicted proteins | sample SalMarWE160210MG_FD_202166 | JGI IMG/M metagenome (GOLD analysis project Ga0307433, IMG submission 202166) | Salt marsh sediment microbial communities from the Plum Island Ecosystem LTER, Massachusetts, United States - WE1603-210 | ecosystem: Environmental > Aquatic > Marine > Intertidal zone >... | reverse complement strand
GCTTAAATCTTTTTTCCATTAAATGACTTCACATCTAAAAACGCAGACGGAGGGATATTCGCATTTTGGGTAAATCCACGAATCGATTCGAACCCCCGAGCGCTCACGCGCACCGGCTCGCTTGGTTAAAATTAACACTCAAGGCCGGCGTCTTACCAGCTAGGCTACGTCTGCGCGTTTAAAATGGTGAATAACCTAAGGATGAAACATTAAGGTATTCGTATTATTATGAGTATGTTCAATTAAATAAAATTTTTATTATTTTTACCATTCAACTTTAGAGCTTACTCCTTTTATTAAGAAAAATATAAATTTTATGCTTCATTGTCCTCAATATAAGGTTGTGATAAAATGAGTGGGGCAAAAGATTTCAGATATTTGATACCACAACGCATATTTGATGAGCTTACTCAAAAAGCTTCCGAAGAAGGAAATAAGGATTACATTATGCACTTTTGGGTTTTTGCGGATCGAAAGGAAAATTTCGGAATTGTTAATAAATATATCGTTAACACCGATTTGCGAAAATCTAAGGTCCATGTAAAACCAAGAAGTTGGATGCGATATAAGAAATCGAAGATATATAATATGCGCAAGTTTAAACAAGAGTTAGGGGTAGATATTGTGTGGCAAGCTCACACACATCCGAGTGGGAATGAGAAGCTACACGCGATTGACAAGAGGATACTGAAGTATTTGTCAAACGGGGTGATGTTGATCATAATTCCTACAAATAAAGAGAAAGCTCAAGAAGCTAACTTAGTAGGATGGTATTATGATAAAAGGTATACTAAGAAACCCATCATAGAAAAAATGGTTTTTGAGATAATCTCCGAATAATTTTTTTCTTTCTTTTTTTCAAAAAATCACAATGATATGATTATTGCTTTTAATTTTGTATTTTCTCCTAATATCTTATACGATTATCCACGTGTAATAATAAAGTATTAAAATTTTGAAGTTTTATATTCAAAATATAATATTCAAAATCAAATAGAAATTAATAAGCAATCGTCGCTTAGCCTGGTAGAACGGAATAGCGTGCCGAAAGCGCTGGATTGCTAATCCAGTGTCCGAACGGATACGTGGGTTCGAATCCCACCGATTGCGTATTATTTTTAGCTTTTTTCTGAATAGGGACGGGCCAGTGGTCTAGTGGTTATGACGTCGCGCTTACACCGCGAAAATCGGGAGTTCAATCCTCTCCTGGCCCACTTTTTCCATTTATTTAATTATATAGTGACTTTATTCTATTCGGTTTTATAGCGCTGAATTTGCTATTCTTCAATAACTTTCCAATGTCAGAGATTATTCCGGGTGATTGGGTCCCTTCTCGTAGAAGAACAATATTTTCTAAAAATCCAAATCGTTCAATAGATACGATATCACGTAAATGCCCTGTTTTTACAAGAGCTTTTTTAACTTGGCCTTTACTTTGACCGCTAATGAATACCCCTTCGATATTTTCTTTTATAAATTTTTGAAATAAATTAAGCGTGCTATTATCTAATAATCCTAATACTCTCTTTTGTTCTTCATCGATTGACTCAATTTTTACATAAACAGGAAACATATCAATAAAGTCATATGCTTTTACGATTTCTGATAGCGATTTAAGCATTCCATTACACAATTGTTTTCTGAGTGCATGTAATGGAATTAAAACGTCGGTCTTTGGATTTAATATTGCACAATCAACAAATATTCCAAAACCCACTTTACCGATATCGACCATGGTTCCCTTGTATATTTTCCCTTCTTTGAGCTCGTCAAAATTAACAATTGTGCCGATTTCCTTCTTTATCAAATTAAACATGAAGACTTCTTCTGGACCATCTATTTCTATCTCAAATCTACTGTCAAAGGCTCTCAATTTCTTAATATTAATATTTGTTGAGGGGAATCCTTTAACTTTCTCTCCTAAGTATTTTAGATATCTATTTTGCAAAGCTCTCTGCTCTTTTTCTGATGAAAAATTATATATTTTATCATATAAAACTAACTTTTTTACCATATTTTGAACCAAATCTTTCGAAATTCTAAAAGTTTCAAGTATAATAATAAAGAAGGGCTAAAATAAATTTTTTAGGGATTGAAGTATCGTTCTAAAAAGATTTAAATTAATTAACTTTCATGTAAAGTTAAATAAAGAGTATATTGAAAACACATGGAAGAGCAAAGATTTTATAGTCTCTTAGAAAAATTAAGAGAGTTTGATGGAGTTGAAGAAGCATTTTTACTGAATAAAGATGGAGCAGTCATATATAAATCACATGACTTTTCTTTACCTCCAGATGAGGCAATAGGTATTCTTTCAGCATGGAAAAATAAAGAGCCCGCACTAATGTACCAAGGATTTAGATTTGCGATATTAAAGAATGATGAAATTCAACTTGCTGCTAAAAATATTGTTGGTGGTAAGGGAAATATCGTAGGATCCATAACAAAAGAAGGAGATTATTTTCTTGCGCATACTCGCGACGAAGGCATGATCTTACTTGAATGGTCAATCCAAATAAATAAAGTTGCATGGAGTTAATTACGATTTTTATTTGTCTATTTTTATGATTTTTTTTATTCTATAAAAAAAAAATATAAATTCCATAGTTTATTACTTCTTTGTAATTAGAATAAAAAAATAATGTACACCGAAATTAATTAAAAATAAAATATCTTAAGGATTTAACTTATATCAGTTAAGAATTTTAAATTTTCTATTGAATTCGAAATAAAATTAAAGAGGATGATGAAAAATATTCCAACAGGCAGGCCGTGGCTATGACATGGCGATAACTCAATTTTCCCCAGAAGGTCGTTTATTCCAAGTGGAGTATGCGATAGAGGCCGTGAGAAGAGGAACGACAGCAATAGTATGTAGAAATAAAACTAGTGTTGTATTTGCTGTCGAAAAAAAGAGTTCTGAGCTTCAAGAGGTTATTGGCTCAGAGAAAATTTTTAAAATTGACGACCATATTGGGGTTGCAATTGCCGGTTTGACTGCAGACGCACGAGTCTTAGTTGATAGAGCTCGTGTTCAAGCTCAAGTTAACCTACTTAATTATGATGAGAAAATTACTGTAAAAGACAGTACTCTGAATATCTGTGAGTATCTTCAGTTGTTCACTCAAAACGCAGGGGTCCGACCATTTGGTGTAAGCCTTTTAATAGGAGGTATAGATCCTGATGGCAAGCCTACTGTGATTTTGACTGACCCTAGTGGAGCTAATTGGAGTTATAAAGCTTTTGCAATTGGCGCTGGTTCAGCTGAAGCCCGCAAATATCTTGAGGAAAATTATAATGAAGATATGAGTGACGAAGAATTAAAGTTATTTCCCTTAAAAACACTGAAAGAATTGATGGGAGATAATCTTAATAAAAATAGTTGTGACGTTGCTTATGTCCTAAAAGACGATAGAAATTTTAAATTATTAACTGTGGAAGAAAAAGAAGAGTTAATAAGCAAATTATAATACTTGAGATATTTTGGATTTTAACAATATAGTTTGTTAGGGCAATAACCAAAGCGAAATAATTCAGTAATAAAATCATAAATTGCGTGAAATATTCGATGATCGATAGAGCAAGAATAGATTTAGGAGGATATATCATAGGACGGATCGAAAAAGAAGGAAGAACTTTCGAAATGCTCTTAGATCCAGAAAAAGCATGGGAAGCAAAAAAGATCATTCGTGAAGAGATTAATAAAAGACTAAAAGATGGGAAAGAAAAGTCTCGTATTTCAACAGAAGAGCTCTTGAACAATCCAAATATTTCAACAGACCTCATTTTTGAGAGTTTTACCGTATTTGAAGATCTACGTCGAGGTAAAAAAGCTACTGACGGAGATATGGAAGCAGTTTTTAATACAACTGATGGAAGGATTATTGCGTGTATCATATTACTTGATGGAGAAATTAATTGGACGAAGGCTCAACGGGAAGAAGAAAGAGAAAAGAAGTTAAAGCAAATCATAACGATTATAACAAAGAATGCAATCAATCCCCAGAATCAAAAACCACATCCTTATCAAAGAATTGAAAAAGCAATTGAAGAAGCTAAGGTAAAGATTGATTTAATGAGGAATGCAGAAGAACAAGTTGATGACGTTGTAAAAAGTATTAGAGCCATCATTCCTATACGTATGGAACAAGTCGAAATGGCTTTAAAGGTCCCTTCCGCATTTACTGCAAAAGGATATAATGTAGTTGCCCAATTAGCTCAAATAAAGAAAGAAGAATGGCAATCTGACGGATCCTGGGTTTCAGTTGTCAGTTTACCCGCTGGTTTACAGATGGAGTTAATTGATAAACTTAATAAGTTAACCCATGGAAGAGTTCAAACTAAGGTATTAAAATCCTAACCAGATGTTTTTAATTAATTTTAGCTATATTATTTTTTCATTGGTTAGGTAATATAATTACAAATATAGAGAGTGGTATAAATTAATGGAAAATGAAGAACTTGAATCAGAAGAACTTGATGAATTTGAATCTGAGGAAACTGATCGCGAAATTGTTGTTCCTGGAGAAGTGTTAACTGAAGATGTAGAACATTTTATTCCAGGAAGAGGTACATTATTAAATAAAAATAAAACAAAAATCATTGCATTAAATATAGGTTTGAAACAAATAAAGAAAAATTATATTAATGTTATTCCTTTAAGAGGATTTTATACTCCCAAGCCTGGTGACAAAGTTATTGCTTTAGTTATCGATAAAAATCCCGTAAAGTATAAATGTGATATCAATGCTAAAGATCTCGCCGTATTAAAGCCTAGAAACGCAATAAAAAGGGGAAGAATAAAAAGTTTTAGAGGTGGAAGTCAAGGATCGAGTAATATGGAATCTGAAGAATTTGAAGTAGGTGATATTCTCATAGCCAAAATCATTTCAGCAGATCGCTTGAATATGCCTGAATTAACTATAGTAGGAAAATATTTGGGAAAGAGAGTAAATGGTATAGTAATAACCATTGATCCTCCTAAGATTCCGAGAGTTATTGGACGTAATGGGTCAATGATAAAACTTTTAAAAAATCTAACCAAATGCAACATTTTTGTTACTCAAAATGGGCGAATATGGATTAAAGGAGAAAATATTGCTTATGAAAGACTACTTTTTGATGCAATAAAAAAAATAGAAAATGAGGCTCATACTGTTGGTTTGACAGATAGAATGTCTCATTATATAGAAAGTGAAAAACAAAAAAGAGGTATTAAATAAATGCCGTTAATAATTAATGACGTATATCCAAAAAAGTTATTCCGAGAAGATGGAAAGCGACTTGATGGTCGAGAAAATAATGAAATTCGCCCCATCAAAATGAAGGTCGGTGTTATAAGTAATGCGGATGGATCTGCTTATTTGGAATGGGGTAATAATAAAATATATGCTGCAGTATACGGACCGAGAGAAGTGCACCCTCACCATTTAGCAAAACCTGATAAAGGTATCCTAAGAGTATTCTATCGGATGGCTACTTTTTCTGTGTTTGAAAGGAAGCGTCCTGCTCCTGGTAGACGAGAAAAAGAGATTTCAATGATAATTACTGATTGTTTAGAACCTGTGCTCTTTTTAGAGCTTTATCCTGGTACTGCATTTGAGGTCTTCATTGAAGTGATGGATGCTGATGGAGGTACAAGATGTGCTAGTACAACAGTTGCTGCTTTAGCACTGGCAGATGCGGGTGTACCTATGAGAAGCTTAGTCTCTGCAGTTGCAGTTGGAAAGATTGATGGGCAATTGATTACAGACCTGTCTGGTATTGAAGATAAAGCAGGTGAAGCTGATTTACCCTGTGCAATCACATGGTTTAATGAAGAACTTTCTTTACTACAATTTGATGGAGACATGGATTTAGATGAATTAAATGAGTCTTTGGCTAACGCTAAAACGGCCTTAAATGAAATTCTTCAAATTCAATTAAAAGCCTTAAAAAGTAAATATACAACAATCTTAGAAGAACAAGAAGGAGGAGAGAGTTAAACTTGATGAATATTAGAAGAGTTATATCGACAATTGAAAAAAAATATATCATTGAAAATTTGAAGAAAGGAGAAAGAATAGATGATAGGGGTTTATGGGAATATCGAAAAATGAATATTGCTCATGATATCATCGCATCTGCAGAAGGTTCAGCAGAAGTAACATTAGGAGAAACAAGAATAATGACAGGGGTAAAATATGACGTTGGAGAACCCTTTCCAGATATTCCAGATGAAGGTGTTTGTACTATAATGGCGGAACTATTACCATTAGCATCTCCTTTATTCGAACGAGGACCTCCGGATGAACAATCTATTGAACTAGCAAGAGTTGTGGATCGTGGAATTCGGCATGCTGATTGCATCCAAACTAAAAAATTGTGCATTCAAGAAAACAAATTAGTATACATCCTTTTTGTAGATATGTATGTAATGAATTATGCTGGAAATCTTATTGATGCCGGAGGTATTAGTGCTTTAACAGCTTTAATCTCAAGTCGTATACCAGAAGGAGAATTAAAAGATGGGAATCTAGAGTGGACAGGTAAATATCTTACTGGAAAAGATATCGTGAAAGAGCTCCCATTGATATTAACTTATGGAAAAATTGGTGATATAATCTTTTTAGATCCGAATTTGCCAGAAGAGTTAGTATCTGAGGGTCGTATTTCTATTTCTGTAACAAAGGATAAAATTGTGTCAATTCAAAAGAGTGGTCCTGCTACTTTTTCAATTGAGGAAATTCAAGAATTAACAAAGAGATCGATGGAAATAGGTAAAAATATTAGAGAAAAGCTAAATCTATGGCAATATAAAGTCAGTAATGATTAATATTATTTTTTTCCAGAATTCTTATTTTTTTATATATAAATTTTAATTTCTTATTTTTCTAAGAGTTTCAAATGTCCCATATCCTCCTTTAATTCCATCAAGTTCAAAATCTCCAAAAGATTGGATAAGAATAGACGTATTTCCTTTAAGATCTTTAAATGGAACAGGTATAATCGAGTTAACTTTTCCTTTAAGAACATGTTTTACTCCCTTATCATCATTAAGTTCCAATTCTGAACTAATAGGTAAGATACCATTCTTTTCAAACCTTTGATCAATTATTTTTATTGTTTTTAAAGGTATATTCTTTCCATTTTTATAAAGAAAACCTCCTGTGGATAATCGTCCATCATCAGTTATGATTGCTGCCGGATTTATTGCTAAATCTTTATTGAACCATATCACATAATAAAACCAATCTCCGACTCCTGTCCAATCTCGCACGCCATAGGTATGATCACGTTGACTCATAACATCTTTAAGCTTATAAACCGTACTTCCAATTTTCAAAGCCCCTGTTAATCCTCCAATTTGCTCCCAATGTTTATCACCGGATTTCTTTCCTATTTCTAACGATTCGGGAGTCATAAATTCACTATATTCATAAATATCATTAATTGGCTTATATAAGCACTGTAATTCCACTTTCTCTATTTTCAAGATTAGCTCTGGATTTTCCTTAATTTTCGGTAAATCCAATGAATTTTTTACAAAAAACATATTGCCTTTAAAAATGTAATTCCAACTTTCATCTTCTTGCCAATCATGAGCCATACCTTTGACTTTCAATTTATCATCGAATTTTTTCATTTTAATTTCTTGATGATACCCCCCGACAGAGCCGTCTGGGAGGAATAAGAAAAAGAAAGTCATCCCCTCTTGCTTATTAGGTTTAAATCCAATTCGTGACATACCACCAATATTTTTATTTTTATCATAAAAAACAAAGTAATAACTCTCATTCCATTCTGGATGAGCTGTGATTTTTTCTTCATGAATTATTTTCTCCATTTCAAATTCCTCTTTATGTCTAATTTTTTAAAAAAACACTCCCATTAAATCCATTGATAGTAACCAATTGACCCGTTTTAAATATCTTACACGCATTAGGAATATTAGTAACAGCAGGAATTCCATATTCTCGAGAAACTACCGCTCCATGCGACAGAACTCCGCCTGTTTCAGTAATTAGACCGCCAATTTTTGCAAATACTGGTGTCCAACCTGGGTCAGTTCGAGGAACAACAAGAATTTCTCCTGCTTGAATTGTAGGAATAAAACTAATATCATGGAGAATCCTAATTGGAGCGGTAATTATTCCATGACTGGCAGGAATTCCTCGAAATTGATTACTATTCTCATCAAATTCTAAAAGGTCATCAAATTCATTCGAACCTAAAAGAAATTTTGGAGGAATGACATTTTCATATTTTAAAAACTCATTCATTCGATCTCTCGTCAATTTTGACAACTGGCTCATCTCAGAAAGATTATATTCATCAAATATAATCTTCCTTATCTCCTTTTTATAAAGAAAAAATATTTCATTTCTGTTCTGGAGAATTTCTCGCTTTACTAAGATTCTACCAACTTCTAAAAATAGTTCTCTGTTTCTAGTAATCCATTTATCTAGATTAAATCTCTGATTTTCACGGAAGATTATGTACTTCCTACTATTTTTCAAGATACCTGAAAATAATTTCCATATAAGGGGTCCAAATATCTTAGATCTTAACCTTTTTTCAACTGAACGCTCTACTATCTCTTGTTTATGTAACATCTTAGATTTAATATCATGATTTTGATCCCAATTTTCTGAAGTCAATGACTTTAATATATCAAAAACAAGATCAGGAGACTCTTTCCACCGTGGATAATAAATTTCTCTGGTAAACCCACGATCACCAAATTTTTGTAAAAAATCCTCAAATTGATTTAAAAACCGGATAACATCTGGATTCTTTTCTGTTTTTATTATCTGATAAATTTCATCTGATTTCTTTTCTCTAAACAAAGATTTAAGATGCGAAGAACTTAGTATCAAGGATGCTAATTGATGAATTCGATGATTAGTTTCAGTTAGTTTGTGATCTAAACCAGAAATTAAGATAGGAAAGATATTTTGTGACTCCTCTTTACCAAAAAACTTAGTAAGAAGATATTGAGTCATTAAATTCATACCGATATTATGGACAGGAATTCCATACCTGATTAGACGGAAATGGGAAATCATTACTTTGTTAAATTCCTTCCATAAATCAAATAATGCTTTTAAATCATCTGTATTTAATAAATCTCTTAGTTTCGAATCGAATTCTTCGCAATAAGGGTCAAAAATCTCTTGAGTCCATTGTTCGTATTTCATGGCAGTTTTAGACATAGCACCATCGGGATCATGAAATTTAACGCGTAACTCTGAAAAAATTCTTCTCAAAAGGCGAAAAGGGAGCTTTTTCATGGTCTCTTTCCCATAAGAACCATACCCTTCCGGAAAATAATTCAAGACATCTTCATTTCGTACAAAAGTAGGGATTTCATATTCTACCTTACTTTTTAACACATCTAAATTAAAATACACATGACCTTTATATAACTTTAATAACTGTTTATCTATACTTTTATATCCCATGATACTATTGAGTTCGATATTTACTACCTTTGTTATTTGATCTCCTAATAAATCAAAAAACAATGGAGTTGTATCATCATTCCAATAGTCATCAGCATACCCTCTTGAATAAATTGGGAGCCCTTCTAATTCAAGAGATTTTTTGGAGGTAACAGGTCGAGTTTGTAGAATAAATATATTATTATTATTATCAATTGCCCATTCTATATCTTGTGGTATTTTTCCAAAAGTATTTTCTATTTGAATACCTATTTTGCTGAGAGAGATAATTTGCTTATCAGAAAGAGAAGGTTTTTCATTTAATTGATCTGAAAGATCAAAAACATCTATTCCAGATCCTTTATCCAAAGATTTTGGATGAATTGAAAATTTTTTATTTCCAATTCTTTTATCTATGATTTTGAATAAAAATTTCCTTTTACTTTCTTTTTGAATTATAAATTGATCAGGGGTAATTTTTCCAGAAACAATCGATTCACCTAATCCATAGTTTGATTCAATAATAAGCTGTGATTCATCTGAGGTTATAGGATTTGTTGTGAAGAGGACACCAGCAGATTTAGCAGAAATTAATTTTTGAATAATCACAGCAAGTTTTAGATTTTTATGAGGAATTTGATTTTTAATTCTATACGAAATAGCTCTCGTAGTCCATAAAGAAGAATAGCATTGTTTAATATGATTTATTGTATCTTTAACGCCATTTATGTTTAAATAAGAGTCATATTGACCAGCGAAAGAAGCTGTTGGCAAATCTTCTGAGGTTGCTGATGATCTAATTGCTAAAGGATAAGGTTCTAAATTTTGAAACTTTGAATGAATTTCAGAAATTACTTCCTCAGGCAATTCACTTTCTAATATAATGTTTCTAATTTTCTTCGAAGATGATGCGATTAAATTTAAATCATCACTATTCATTTCTGATAAGATATTTTGGATTATCTTTTCAAGGTTATTGTATTCTAAAAACAACTTATAAGCATCTGTACTTATTACATATCCTATTGGGACATTAAATTTATTTTGAATTAATATCCCAAGATTTGCGGCTTTCCTTCCGATTAAATTAACATTAACTTTATTTACATCGTTTAAATGAATCATAAACCTTTCTTCTGCCACCATAGTAAACACATTTGAATAATATTACTAAAATTTTAATTAAATTCATAAATTTATCTTTATTTAAATTTCTTTATATATGGTTAAAATCCTTTAATTGAATCGATTTAGAATTCAAAATTAATTTTATTTGAATTAAATTGGAAAAATTTAAAGTATATAGATGCTTTTATTTAACAATAATATCAACATCTCTTTAGTGGTATAAATGACTAAGAAAGTCGGACTAGCGGGACAATTCGGCCCAAGATATGGGGCAAATGTCAGAAAAAGATGGGCGTTAATAATGAATAAACAGAAGGGTGGAAATTTAAAATGCCCACGTTGTGAGACTAAGGGATCTATTACAAGGGAATCAACAGGGATTTGGTTTTGTAAAAAATGTGAAGCTCGCTTTACTGGGGGAGCTTACGATATCTCAACTCCAAGAGGCTCAGAATCCTTTAGAATAGCAAAGAGAAAACAAAGAGAGTTGGAATCTATAGAAGAATGACCCTCTCAAAAGATCATTTCAAAATTCATTCTATTATCAAATTTAAATTTGAAAATTCTGATTTATGCTCAATTTCTTATAATTCTTTTTTACCGGAATTAGATTCTATTAAATCTACAAGATCTAAAATTTCGATGGAAAAAAAAGAAAGTATATTGATATTTACCATTGAAAGTAAAGATATTATAGCATTTAGAGCTAGTGTAAATGAAATTATTAGTTTTGGAAAGATTGTGGATCAAACCTTACATATTTCAGAAAATTTTTAATCAAAAAGAGAAAATTTCAAATTATTATGTAGATTTAATATGTTCAAAAAGGTGAGTTAAAAATTACTGTAAATCTAGACCAATTAGACGAAGAAACAAAAAAGAAACTTCAAAATTTAACAGCATTAAGTCAAAGCTTAGAATTTCTCACACAACAAAAATTACAAATTGATAGTACGATAAGGGAAACAGAATTAGCAATCGAAGAGTTAGAAAAAGCTGCCGCTGACACTACAGTGTACAAAAATATCGGGGGAATTATGGTTAAAAGTGATAGAAATAAATTATTAGACGAAAAAAAATCTTTAAAAATCACACTTGAAATGCGCTCAAAAACTATTGCTCAAAAAACAGAGAGAACAAAAAATAGTTTTGAATCATTACAAAAAACTCTTCAAAATGAACTGCAAAATAAATGATATGTATTTTTCATGAATTTTCAAAAAATTGATATTTTCTTATCAAAATTATCACATAAATCTCTTTTAATTACTACTCATGATCAAGTGGATCTTGATGGTTTTGCTTCTTCTCTGGCATTAAAATATTTTCTTGAAACTTATCTTAAAAGTATTGAAGTTCACGTATTTTTTCCTATCTTATCAAAATATACCATTAGCTTTAAAGAGAAATTAATGGAAAAATTCCCAAATTTTGATTTTTCAAGTGAAGAAGAGCATTTTATAAAACTTGACTATTTCATAATTCTTGACACCAATAATTTGGAACAAGTTGTTCTTCCTGACATTATTAAGAGAACTAGTAAAAATATTCCGTTTATTTTTATTGATCATCATTTTGATTCAGAAATCAAATATGAAGAGAATCTTGAGCTATATAATATAATTTTTGATAATACAACTTCTACAGCAGAAATAATCTTTGATATATATAAACACTATCAAATTGACATTCCTATCGTTATTAGATATCTACTCATAGCAGCTATTTTAGCAGATACAGGAGGTTTTAAATATGCTACTAATGATACATTTCATCGTATTTCTGATTTGCTACAAGAAGATCTTAGCTTTCAAGAAGTTTTAATGCTTACTGAGAAGGAGAGTGATCTCTCGAAAAAGATAGCTATTATTAAGGGCTTACAAAGAGTAGAAATAATTAGAATCAATAATTGGCTAATTGGATTGTCTCATGTAAGTAGTTATACTTCCTCTGTTGCATCAACAATGCTTAATATTGGATTTGATGTGAGTATTGTCTACTCTAAAGAGCTCTCTAATTTTAGAATCACGACAAGAGCAAAAAAAAAATTTTGTTTAGAAACAGGTTTACATTTAGGTCAAATTTTAGCTGAAATAAGTGAGGGAAGGGGTGGAGGACATGATGGTGCGGCTTCCTTAAATGGCGAGGTCTTATTTGAAACCACACTGAATCAAATTCTAGGTAAAATAAAAAAAACTTTAATCAACTCATAAATTTATATTAAAAAAGAAGTTAGAAATTTTGTAATAATGGCTTTTATTAGATTTAACAATTTCTCTTTTCGCTACAAGGGGAATGATGAATATGCACTTGAAAATATTAATTTAGAAATTGATGAGAATAAATTCATTTTACTAGCGGGAGAAACTGGTAGTGGGAAAACATCACTCATAAGATGTATGAATGGATTAATCCCCCAGTTTTATGCGGGTTTTTACAAAGGTTCAGTTGAGATTGCTGGTAAAAATACGATAGATACACCTATATCAGATCTATCAACAGCAATTGGAATTGTTTTTCAGAATCCTGAAAATCAATTAGTTGCGATGAACGTTGAACGCGAAATTGCTTTTGGTATGGAAAATCTTGGGATTGAACCAGTTGAAATTAAAAAAAGAATTAGAGAAGTTGTTAAAATAACTGAAATAGAGGAAATATTAGATAAAGCGCCATTTGAAATCAGCGGTGGAGAAAAACAAAGAGTTGCTATTGCTTCAGTTTTAGTTTTAGATCCTAAAATTATAATATTAGATGAACCAACTGCTAATTTAGATCCTTTTTTTGCTAAGAAAATTCTAACAATGCTTAAAAAAATACAAGAAACAAAAAAAATATCAATAATTATTAGTGAACATAGAATGGATCTTTTGGTCCTACTAGTCGATGATATCATATTAATCCATAATGGAAAAATTCTTGCTTTTGATAAAAAAGATATTGTTATCAATAGTGAAATTTTCCGTAATTTAAATATTAATAAGCCGAAAATCTATTCCCTATTTAGAGGATTAGATAAAAAAAATCAAGTATATGATAAAATACCCATTTCCATAGAAGATGCTTTAAATGTTCTTAAAAAGTATACTTAAAAGTAAAGAGTGTTAATAATGGAAGCAGTAAACCCATTGATCCTTATAGATGAGATAGAATTTTCGTATCCAAATAATACATTTGCATTAAGGAATATCTCTTTAAAAGTGAACAAAGGAGAACTCATTTCTATTATGGGTCAAAATGGAGCAGGTAAAACAACGCTAATAAGGACATTAAATGGTCTAATCCGACCTTCTACGGGATCAATTTATATTAAAGGGGAGAAAATTGACTCTAAATCTGTTGCTGAATTATCTAAAATTGTCGGAATTATTTTTCAAAATCCTATGCATCAATTATTTTCAAACACTATTGAAGAGGAACTCAAATTTTCAATGAAAAACTTAGATTTAAGTAAAGAGGAAATAAAACAAAAAATAGATGTTATATTGAATAAATTCAATTTAGAAAAATATCGAGATCGTTCACCTTTTAATTTATCTGGTGGAGAAGCTAAAAAGTTAGCTATTGCATCAATAATTTGTCGTGATCCAGAAATCATTATATTTGATGAACCTACCTTAGGACAAGATGCAAAGGAAATAGATTTTTTTCTCGAATTGATACACAATGAAATAGAAAAAGGTAAAACAATTGTTATGGTAACTCATAATATAGAATTTACTTTTGAAAATATTCCACGAATAATTTTAATGGCAAATGGTAAAATTATCGCAGATGGACCCACAGAAAAAGTACTAACGAATGAATTTTTGGTAAAAAAATCGTCACTTATTCTACCCCAAATTCAGCAATTTAAACAAGGATTAAAAGAAATTGGCATTAAAGTTCCCAATGAGATATTTAAACTAAATGATATGATTATGTTCTTAAATAATTATTTAAAAATTAAATTATCAAAAGAATAATGGAGATGGAGATATAATAGATGTCTTTAGAGTTCCTTAACGCATTTAAATTTTTAAGAAAAGATACTATTATTCATAGATTAGATCCACGTGTAAAATTAATTTTTGCTATAGTATATACAATAAATGCTTTAATGTTTACCGAAATGATACCCCTTTTCCTGATCTTTCTTAGTTTAATACCATTTATTTTGTTGGGAAAATTAGTAAAACAATGGATAAAGAGTATACGTAGTTTAGCATTCCTTTTTATTTTTATAATAGTCATAAATACACTATTCATAACTAATAATGGTTTTTCTTTTTCGATTGCTATGATAATAAGAATTTCAATAATGATATCCGCTTTTTCTATATTTTTCTTAACTGTAGATCCTAATGATTTAGCCTTATCATTAATTTCTATGAAAATTCCTTACGAGTTTGCTTTCTCATTTTCTTTAGCATTTCGGTTTGTTCCTACAATAGCAAATGAAGCCCAAAATATCATTGATTCACAACAGAGTCGAGGATATGAAATGCAAAAGAAAGGGATTATTAATCAAATAAAGAATTTATTTCCGCTGTTAGTACCTCTCATAATAAGCTCAATCAAAAGAGCTTTTAATGTAGCGGAGGCACTTGAATCAAGAGCTTTTGGTAGTAAAAAAGAACGTACGTTTTATTTTTCAATCCATTATACCAAAACCGATTGGATTTTCACATTTATACTATGCTTTATATTATTAGGATTAATTTTTATCCGTTTTCAGATAATAATAATGCCTGAGTGGTTTAAATGGAGCTTACCCCTATGATCATCAAAGAGTTTTCATTTCCTGAGAAGAATCTAAATTATTTTGTAGGAATTAGCTCGTTGATAGTTAAAGAATTGACATTAGACAAAATTTTCGATTTGTTAAATACTATTCAGAACGCGTATGATAATATTATGGTTCAATTTTTTAACAAGAATCTCATTCTCAATAGCAATCATGTTTTTTATGCTTCTTATCATACCTTTAAGGCTTTTAGTTCAGAAACAAATATCTCCAATAAGAAAAGCATAGAATTTTTACTGTATTTAGCAGCAAATCGCCAAATTAAAAGAGCAATTGAACATTTTGGAATAAATGATCTTATTGTTAATCAAAGTGTCCTTCATTTTTGTATTATTTCTCAACGGAATAATCTCAAGATTATTATTGAAGATTTACTAAAATTATTCAATGCTAAAGCAATAGAAATGAATTTAGATGATTTTTCTATTGATAAATATAATAAAATTAAAGAATATTTTGAGTTTAATGAAAATCAAATTAATACTATTTTGAAATCGCATGGAATAGAACTTGATGATATAAAACCTAATAATAATAATATTAAAAATTTATATTTGGCAATTGAAGATTTGATATGTGAAAAAATGGCGTTAATTAGCTTAGAAAAAAGCTCAAACGATTAACTATCTACTTGGTTGGTGGTTAAAACATCATTATTTCTAATAAATGAAATTCCACATCTGTTTCCTAATACTTCTATCCAGATGATCTTATCTGGATTAGTGAGATTAACCTTATTATTGATAACACTAGCAATCTTTTGAATAAAGGTTTCTCGCTCTATAATTATACTTTTTCTTCGTTTTAAATTAATCATGAAAGTCTCATCTGAATTTATGTAATCTTTATAATATTTATGAACCAATTCCTTTATCATATCTGTGTTCGTTTCACAAACAAAATCAATAGGTATAACTTTTAGAATGTATTGAAAAAATTTAGGATCTTTTCTAAGGATTTCCTTGATCAAATTGATTATTTCTCTTGGATCTTGATTGATAAAAGCACTTAATATCCCTGAATAATTCAACTGTGAAATAATTGGATATTTAACACCACATACTAATAAGGTAAACCATAGTTCAGCTTTGGCGTTATCTTCATTAAATCGTGAGGTTGAGATTAATAAATTAAAATTATTTATTTGAAGCACCATCCCCAGATAAATTTTCACGATCTAAAACATTATAGATATCTTCTTCTTTTATAGCACCTATTCGCAAAAATTTAGGGCTTTCAGAACTACAATCTACAATTGTGGTCGGTATTTTAGATATAGATTTACCACTATCAATGATTAAATCAATTGGGCTTAAAAATTTTTTCGCGACCTCATCTCCACTTACTGATGGAGGTTCTCCAGAATAATTTGCTGAAGTGCCAATTATACCGCCAAAATTAAGTTGAGATTTTAAAATCCTTAAAATTTCTAATATAATCTCATTATGGGGTACTCTTAACCCAATAGTATCTTTAAAAGCAGTTAATTCAGGAGGGATAATATTTGGTTCCTTTCTTTTTAATATTAAAGTTATTTGACCAGGCCAAAAACTTTTTGCAAGAAGCTCTGCTAATGGATTAAACTGCGCAACCTTTTTTGCTTCCTCAATATCACTAACAAGTAATAGCAATCCTTTAGAGCGATCTCGAAATTTAATATCAAAAATTTTATTGATAACATCAAGATTTTGAGGATTTCCTCCAAGACCATAAACACTATCAGTTGGAAAACCTATAATTTTACCTTGAATAATATAATCAGCAGTGAATTCCAAATAGCTTCTAATTTCTTCTATAGATTTTCCTTTAAACTTAATTAATAATCCCATTTACTTTCAAAAAATCTAATCTATCTGATAATATATAATAATAAATAAAGGATATTATTTAGGATAATAATCTTGACAACTTAGATCGACTTCTATACGTTTCCAAGTATGATCTAAATATTCTTGAAGTTCGATTAAATCTTTTTCTGATATATTAGCAAATCTCTTTTGTTTAGAAAGATAATCAACAAGTGGAGTTCTCTTAGATGGATCTAAAAGAGGTTTACTTGCTTTTGACAAAGTCATAATGCCATTTTCTATTTCGTATAATATCCAAGATCCTGTTTTTACAGCTAATCTTGCAACTTCTATGGTTTCTTCTGACCCAAAACCCCATCCAGGGGCACAAGGGGCTAGAATGTGGATATATTTGCACCCTTCTATAGATTTTGCTTTCAAAAATTTGTCAAAGAGATCAAGTGGTTCACTGATCGAACAAGTCGCCACATAAGGTATATCATGTGCAGCCATGATTGCTGGAAGATTTTTCTTAAAGCGATCTTTACCTTTTGTTGTTGTAGTTGTCCATGCTCCGTGTGGAGTACTAGAGGATCTTTGGATACCGGTATTCATATACGCTTCATTATCATAACAAACATAGATTTGATCTGAATTTCTTTCTGCGGCTCCACTTAATCCTTGAATACCAATATCAGCAGTACCACCATCACCAGCAAAAGTGAGTGCTGTCATTTTATCCCATCCCTTTCCAGGAAACCTATATGCTTTAGCTTTAAAAGCTGCAGACATGCCTGTAGCAGCAGCAGCTCCGGCAGCAAAAGCCATATTTGTAAAAGGAAAATTAGGTGCTGTCTTAGGCCATAATCCCACTACCACATTAAGACATGATGCAGGGGTAACTAAAGCAGTATTCGGACCTAAGGCTTTCATCGCCCATCTAAGGGCTATTTCCAATCCACAACCAGCACAACAAGAATTTCCTGGAAGAAAATATTCTTCTTGACAACTCTCCAATGCTT
>Ga0307433_1000951_pt1 | contig 18245 bp, 16 predicted proteins | sample SalMarWE160210MG_FD_202166 | JGI IMG/M metagenome (GOLD analysis project Ga0307433, IMG submission 202166) | Salt marsh sediment microbial communities from the Plum Island Ecosystem LTER, Massachusetts, United States - WE1603-210 | ecosystem: Environmental > Aquatic > Marine > Intertidal zone >... | reverse complement strand
TTATCTAATATATTATGTTTATTGACTATTTTTATTACCATAAGGAACATTCTATCTGTTATCTCTACATATTTTTATTCAAAATAGCATAAATTAGAATGGTGTTAATTTTAAAAATATATATTTATAAGAATAGCAAAATGTAATCAATTCATGAAAAAATTTTTTCCAGATAATAAAGAGGTTCCAAAAGAACTTATATTTGATAACATTAAGATAAGACAGTTAAGGAGTACAGATAATGAGCTTGATTACAAGGCAGTGATTGAAAGTGGCTTCAGACCAGAAGGCTTTCCGAAAGAAGAAAATTTAGAGCAAATATCAAGACATGAAAAAGATCATGATAACAAGATAGAATTTGCTTTTACCATATTGGATAAAAAGGAAACGGTGTGTTTTGGGTGTTTATTTGTCAAACCAATCTCTCCTTTCTTGCAATTTGCTTTTTTTAATGAAAGATTATGCGATGAGTTAGAGTTAAAGGAAGATGATCCAGGAATTAGCTTCTGGATCACACAATCTGGATGGAAACAGGATTTATTTGCCATAACCTTAGAGAATTTGGTTGATTGGTTTAAAAAAGACTGGCCATATGAAAATTTATTTTATCTAGGAATGAGACCTTCACAAGAAGAAATCAGTGAGATAGAAAAAATAAGTCTGAAGCAAAAATTTTTACTACAATTAGGAAATGAACAATATTATCTTTGGCAGCTTTTCTGATTTAAGGCGAGGATATAAGATGATTGATAAGATATTTGGTCTTTTAAATCCTGATGAAGTGATATTGTGGAAAAATCTTAAGAAAAAAAAAAACATTATAAAAAATTTTCATCTTGACAAGTAACCGGTGGATTCAAAAAGATTTAAGATAATAATAAAAAAACTAAAATGATAATAAGAATTATATTTTTATAGAGACTTCAAATTATTGAGAATATGTTTATCGACTATTTTTATTACCTCAAGGAACGATTGCCGGTATCGATCACCGAATATATGACCCTACTTCAAGCACTCGATAAAGGGTTAATCAATAATCTCGTAGAGTTCTATTATGTCTCGCGATCTATATTATGTAAAAGCGAGCATCATTTTGACATCTATGATATTGCGTTTGCTAATTTCTTCAAAAATGCGGCCTTGAAATTTCCAGAAGAAATTAAGCAGGAAATATGGGACTGGCTCTCAAAAGATTTAAATCCTCCTGAGCTTCCCGATGGATTTCAAGAATTTGTCAGCCAACATTATGATTTAGAAGCACTCCAAAGACAATTTGAAGAACTACTAAAAAAGCAGGATGAGGAGCATAATTTCGGTAATCGCTGGATTGGAACTCAAGGTGATTCTCAGTTTGGACATTCCGGACAAAATCCAATGGGTATGCGCGTTGGTGGGTCGTCAGGAATGAGAATGGCAATTCAAATCGCTCAAAAGAGAATATTTGCGGATTATCGAAAGGACGTCGTTTTAGATACACGCCAAATTAAAGTCGCTTTGAAACGTCTACGCAAGTTAGAAGAAATCGGCAAACAGGACGAGTTAAATATGGATAAAACTATTGATAAAACCGCAAAAAATGGCGGTGAAATTGACATCGTCTTTGAAAAACGCAGAAAAAATAATGTAAAGCTTATCTTACTAATGGATGTTGGAGGTAGTATGACGCCTTATGCGCACCTGGTTAATCTTTTGTTTTCTGCCGCCAATCAGATGTCTCACTGGAAAGACTTCAAATATTATTACTTCCATAATTGCATTTACGAGACACTTTATCACAATGCACAACGCAATCCTGATGAGGCAACTGAATTCGAAGAGTTTTTAAAGAAATATAACAATAAATATAAGGTAGTCCTGGTGGGCGACGCTGCGATGGCTAGCTGGGAGTTAACTGAACGTTATGGCTCAATTTATTATTATCATCGAAATGAAATGCCAGGTATCTATTATATCAAGGAACTCGCCAACCATTTTAAGAATAATGTCATATGGCTCAATCCCGAGTTGATACGGGCCGAATGGGCTCCCTGGACACGTAAAATAATCTCTAGCATCATCCCGATGTTCAATCTAACCATTGAGGGCATTGAGGAGGCGATGGATTACCTCCGCAAAGACGGAAAGGATATGTATACCACGGTTCAGATGCTTAAAGGGCTGAGCTATTAGCTGCTTTATTCTCTTGCTTGCATTCGGAACACCAATTTTTATGACTTTTAATATTGTTAGGGGTCGATTTCCATTCATGTCCCTTGCTGCAGCGCCATACGAGATATTCTTTTCCTCCTAAATATTTTGGTGAAAGGCATTCACCTCCATATGACTTCGCAAGTCGGTATAAATTCATTGAAGTGAAAAGTTAATAATCAACCAACAGCAATATTAATAATTAATGATAAACAGAATCATTCATAGGGATATAAAATATGAAAGTTAAATACGCTACGATAATTGTTGAGAATATGGAAGAGTCCGTGAAATTTTACACAGAAGTTATGGGATTTAAAGTAGATAGCCAATTTACACCCCGACCTGGAGTAATAATTACATTATTGAAAAGCGAAGGGGATGCGATGATAGAACTCATAAAAAATACAGAAAATGAAATTGGCTTGTTTTCAGTGGGAATGGAAGTTAAAGATTTGAACACCACAGTGAAAGAACTCAAATCTAAAGGTGCTAAAATCACCATGGAGCCTGTACCAATAACCGTTGGGAAACTTGCATTCTTAGAAGATCCAAATGGAGCCAAAATAGCGCTTATTCAACACAACTAAGTTAGTAATTTAGTGGAGTATGAAATTTCCTACAGGAGACCCCTTTTTATGAGAAAATCTCTTCTACTTGTTTCAGACTTTTTACTTTCTTTTTCAGTGTCGGAGGTAGTTTTTTTATGATTTTCTCATCAGCAGTACAGAACAACTTTTCTAAACCTATACTTAATCCAAGATAGGAAGCATCGTAGATTGATAAATCGTATTCTATGGCAGCATTAATCATATGTTTACGTATATCATTTTTTATTGTGATTGCCTTAAATCCATAATTCTCTAAACTTTCTCCCGCATCCTCAAGCTCATTAGGTTTGAATAGTTGACTGTATTTTAACGCATTCAAGACTTCAAAATATAATAATGTTGGAACGTATAATTCAACTTTTCCCTCTATAAACTTATCTCGTAGAAGTAGTGCTTTATCTGAATCATTTTCTTCTATAAACCACTTGACTACTACACTTGCATCAATAACAATTTCTCTCATTTATTATTGCACTCATCTTCTTTAATGTCTTTCTTCTCTAAATTTACGAATGATTTCCACGCTATTGAAATTTTCAGGAGCAATTTTGCGGATTTTTTCGTTCAATAAAACAGCTTTCGCTTTACTTATTTCTGTTTCATTCCGTATTTCTGATCTAATCGCTTTTCGTATGATTTCACTCCAATTAAGATGCTTAAGTGAATCCATCTTCTTTTTTAGTTCTGGATCGATTCTTATACTAAAATTAGCCATATGTATATACATTATAATACGTATATATAAATATTATCATTTTCAATTAATTTTGAGTGATGTTTTGATGATAATCAAAACATTTCATTTGGTTAAATATTTTATAAAATTCATGCCGTTATTTAATTTTATTACCATGCAATTAAATGTATCTCGGCGAGTGGCCTAATATCCGCTAATAATTTGATCCTAAATTCATAACCCGGCATCATTTCTTCTATATGATGCTTTGTTTTAAATAACTCTTCTGGATTATGATATATTGATAATAATAGGAGGGATTTAAATTTTTTAATTGTTTCTTTAGCTCCGTTTAATGCTTGTAATTCATACCCTTCAATATCCATTTTAATGAGTCCAATATCGAGTTTATTTTCTTCAACAAATTCATCATTAGAGATAATATCCATCTCAGATTTTCCATTTTCAGATATGTATGAAGTAACATCTAAAAGATTATATTTCACTCTTTTAGAAGATTCGCCAGCACCCTTATCTACGGGTACTATCTTCTTTAAATTGTTCAATTTGATATTTTCTAAAAGAAGATTATAATTATCCGATACTGGCTCAAAGGAATAAATTTTATGGGGATCAAACTCCTTCTCAAATATTAATGCAGATTCTCCCATATAGGCTCCACAATCTAGGATGTCTTTATGTTTTATAGAATTTATAGCTTTATCAGGAATATAAATCAATCCATGCTTATATTTAAAAATGGATTCCTCGTACATATCTGTGGGTAATGGATAATTTTGCTTAATTATCTCCATATTATCCAAATGCTCTAATGTATAGGAACCTCTCATAAGGAATCTTTTGATGGTCTCATCTAAGGAATGAGTACTCATATAGTTAAGATTGTCTAATATCGTAGTCATTTCCATTTTACTTTCATAATCTAAAGCATCTAAAAATTTTTCAACTTCTATTGGATGATTTTTAATATAATCGATAAAGGGTGGACTAGCTTCGTAATCCAATCGAATAGACAGAATATCAAATGTTAATCGGTTCTTCTGAAAGGATGTTAATTCATTATCTTTAGCATACTCATTAAGAAAATATCTTTTTAATGCTGCTGGTTTCATGATATTACAAAGTGTTAGAATTGAATTTCCTTATACTATATTAGAATTAGGTGCTATAAAAAGGTTTATTACAGAGAAAACTAAATGGAGTAATAGGTAAATAATTAATTAAATCTTATTAACAGTTAAGTTTAATTTTTCATATTAATGTGAGTAGATATCGAAAAAAATATCAGAAATAGCATAAAAACCGTAAAAATATATTGCAGTTTTGTTTTCATAATATACAATACCCCTATGTTCCCTTATACTGAAATTAAATTATTCTATAAAAATTATAAAGTCCATAAATATAGCTTTTTGTCTTTTTCAAAATTTTCATTTGGGAAGTTTTAATACTCGCACAGGGCTATGTCTTATCTGTGAAAATAAAAGGATCTCTTATGCTTGAAAACTATAGGGCGAATATTTTGAGAAAGCAATTGACTGGTTTGCAGAAAATGGGTATATAAAAAAATGAATTACCTAAATAAATTAAAATAATTTTATAATTATATTTTTAAACGTTTATTTTTTATCTATTCCTAAAATTTTACGGATTTAAATAGATATGAAAGGATCAAAATTAATACAAACCAGTGTTGGAGATTTTGAGGCAATTCCAATCCAATAAAAAATTTTGAAAGAATTAGAATTTTTAAATTCAATAGAAGATAATAAAAACATTCATAGCTAAAATATTAAAAAAAAAAAAGTTAGGTTTTGATTATATTTCAGAACCAATAAAGAAAATATATCGTCCACTTGCGAATGCATGAGATCTCTCTTCAAAAATCCAAACGGTAATCCTACTAAAATCGTTGGATCCTACATAATAATCATATTTATTGAGTAATTTCTGATATTGGATATTGAAAAGAAGGGTGTCATCACCCACTCTAAAATAGATGGTTTTATCATTGATAAAAATAGTTGCTTTTTCACAATTCCAATATCTACATCTTCCTATCGCCCCATAACCTTCAAGCATTCTTCGATTGGTTAACCATTCATATGTAGGTTTGCTTACTTCAATTTCTGAATATTCTCCTGAATACACATCTAAATGGCCATAACCCCACAAATACACTCCTGTGAAATCGGGATTAGCAATTCCATGTCTGAAAGGTCCCCAGTAGTTAAATCCGAACAGTTCACTAGTGAATCCTAACAATGGAACATCTATTTCATTAAAGTGATCATCAAAATCGTAAGTAACATATGGACAATTATCCCAATTTAAAATTGCGTTACTCTCAAGACCTAATCTTGCAGGCCAGTATCTATCAAATGTAGCATCAATATGTATCATTACCAAAGGATCCCCATAACCGCCAACGATATTAGTAACTGCCCCTTCTCCCCATGCTACATAAAGCATATAGGCTGCCCATTCAGATATATTAGTCCATGGTTCTCCCGTAAGAGGATTGACTTCGGGAAGTAAAGGGGTGCCAGGTGGTAATTCCGCAGGAGCACCTGGATTTGCATCAGCATATTTCATTGCAAAAATTGACCCCGGAGTTCCACCAACTTCGCTATACCACATTCCTGTATCAATCATTTCCTCTAGCTTTTCAGTCAAATTATACGAATTAGTGACAATTTCTGGAAATTTTCCCCCAGCTCCTCCATCACGTAAAAGAATCCCTTTTAAATCTTCTTCCCAGTATATTGATGCATAATTCATCGCAGCACTTCCTCCAAAACTATCACCTGATATGTAGATTTTCTCCACTCCTGACGTAGCTTTAATGAAATCAACCGCTTCTTTTATATCGCTTATCCAAGTATCCCAGCCCCAATTTGCCATAAATGAAAGATCCTCAGGGTTTAAGTATTGATTAACAAAATGAGTTCTATAATCTAAAGCATAAACATCAAAATCTCTATTAGCCAAGTAATAGGCAAAAGTATGTGATTCATCTTTAGTCCAAGGATCATCGAGTGGATTTGATGTTAATTGTTCACCATTACTCCAAGTTCCAGGTAGCATAAAAACAACATCTTTAGGTTCAATATCCGCTTTTACGACTCTATGAAGATCTATTTTATCATAACTACCGTAAGGCGCTCTTTTTAATTGCCAAATTGATTCCTTCAAATCGGGATAAAGTTTGATATTTCTACTGTCTATACTTTTAACCCATTTTAGCAAAGCTGCAGGGGTGACATCAACATCATTAATGATATCAATGAACATCTTAGTCGTTGGTACTAGTTCCTCTTTAGCAACTGTATCCAAAGTGTCATATTGAGTGAATTGAGGTGCATTATGAGAGATATAATTTATAGTAGGAACACCTAATGCATGGAATTTTCCTCCCTCTCCTGGAACTGCGAAAGCTCCTGGTAAGATTGAAGTCCTTTCCATATCATTATTTACAATCGCTTCAGATGCGTAGGAGAGCATATATTCATTAGCTGAAAAAGTGGGTCCCGATATAAACATCCCCCTTGGGGCAACTAATCCTGTTTCAACGAACTCTCCATCAATAACTTTAATTTGTTTACCAATCATCTCAATATTTATAGCACAAGCGACTTTAGGTAAGATATTGTAAACATAACAATCATATTGATTCCAGTAAGCTTTTTTACCAAAATGGCTCCCAAACAAAACAAATAATAATGTTTTTTCTCTTGACCATTTGGGAAATTGACCAAAATAATCTGCTAAAGCCATGACGACAGATGCTCCTGAAGCCTCGTTTGTTGCCCAACCATCAAAATGAGACATAATCACTATTACATCATCACTTTTTCCTGGTAATGATCCATAAACATTATACGTTTCCCCTAATTTTGTTTCACCAGTCAAAATAATGGTTGCCTCTATTGCTCCTGCTTCAGCTTTAATGGTTGATTCTTTTTTTGTTTCTGCGTTCAATAGTTCTTTTAAATAATTACCATCATTTTTACTTACTGTTAAACCTGGTAAAGACTCATCACCATACCAATGAAGATATTGATTGACATAGTCAGCCATAAAGTTAATTATTCCAATATATCCTACAGCATCATATTCAGCTGCTAATTCATATGAACTATCTAAATTATCTAAAGGCCAATTCTCAGTAGCCATGGGATCATCTGCGAAAGTATTATCAGGATCCCATTCAAATAAGATAAATCGTTCAAGAAACGCTCGTGACCAAGGCGCTCCTAAGAGGTCTACAAGAACAATTTTATCTGCAACACCAAATGATTCTTCTGCTTCTTTAAATTCAGATTCATTTCCCGTACCTACATAGATCATCTCCGCTTTAATTCCTTCTGGAAGGGTAAAGTTAGTATAACGTAAGAAATAAGAGGGTATATTTTTATCTTCATCACCAATATGCACGGTTAAACTCCATTCATCTGGCAAACAAAGAGGTGCAGGTACTGGTTCAAGATATGTATCTTCTAGTCCTGATTCCTCAAACTTGTGTAAAACATAATTTGCACCTTCTAGATCTGAAGGGGTCCCAGGCATGAGATAACCATATTCCCCAGACGTTCCAATTTCATAGATATCTTCGACCCAACTAAAGATCTCATCTTCTGAAGCAACACTTGGTCTATGACATCTTCTACAAGGAGGTTTATTGTCGCACGCAGCTACAGGATTCGCAATTACAAATATTCCTAAAATTACTAAAGCTGTTATTAAAAATAATTTTTGCTTTTTAATTTTCATCTTATTCATCCTTTCATTTTTATATTTTATATAATAATACGCTCATAACGTTTTGTTATAGTATGTAGATTTTAAGATGGTGATTTTTGGTTAGATTTCGGTATAGAGTAAAGTTTGACAAACTAGTATATAAATCTTTTTTTAGTCAACCTTTATCGATTAATACAATATCAAAAAAATTAAGCATATAAATACCTACAAAATTTGCTTAATAGATATTTTTTATAAAAAGTTTAAAAAATCAGCTGAATTGGTTTAAATGAAAAAAAGAGAAAATTTTAATTCTTAATTGCGATAATTGTATTGATAAAATTAATGTTTTAATACCCGTACAGGATTCTGTGTTATTTGCGATAATAAAAGAATATCTTATGCTTGAAAATTATAAGATAAAAAAAGTGCAACGAATTGTATTCAAGGACACGATATTCTTTTAATGTTGCTACTTTCATAAAACCGTTTATTAAAATGAAAGAGAAATGGATTGATAGGCAAATAATTAATTAAATCTTATTAACAGATAAGCTTATTTTATGTGAAGTATATTATCCTTTTTAATTAAAGCTTTTAAGTTTTCTGGATAATACTCTAAAATTTCATTATAAATTTTTATAGCTAGATCATATTTTTTAATTTTAATAGAAATTTTCGCAATAACAAATAGAGTTTTTAGGTTTATGGGATTAACTTTCCTTGCTTGGAGAAATGATTTAAGTGCTTTTACATTTTTATCCGCTTTTAGATAGCCATAGCCAAGATTTATCCATACTTTTTCATCTAAAATTAATTTGAAAATTTCATTTCTTTCATCTTTATTAAAATATTTCAAATATCCATTTTTAATTAAATATATTTGCGTAGAAGGATTAAAACTTTCAAATCTTAATTTAATTTCCTGTTTAAATACCTTCTTTGCAATTGGATCTCCAACATTAGTTAGCCTTTTTAGCAGTGGAAACGCCAAGTTGCTATGGAGCAATCGAGGATCATATTTATATTCCATCCAGGCTTGTAAATTAGAACAATGAGCCCAAAATTCTGTTTTAGGAGAAATTTTAATTTTAATTTTAGGTTGAAATTCTAAAATATGATTTAATTTTTCAGCGGCTTCATCAATAGATTCAATATCCTCTAATTCTCTAACCTTATCACTGGGGATATTTAATAACAAAAATCTACATTGAGTAAACCGTTTTCTATTTACATATATATTAGTTCTATTATTTTCAAGTCTTAAAGTGAGATGTTGGTTAATACTGTATTCTTTTTTTGGCAATTCTTTCTTTTCTGATATATAATCAATAAAAATAAAAAAGCAAGATTGTAGAATACAAATTACGATTAAAATTAAATAATAAAATGGAAAAAAGGGTATTTGTAAGAAGTACCTACATAATTCTAGAGAGAAAACATCAATTAATACCGTACTAACAACAGATTTTATAACTTTTTTTCTAAATGTTGATTTACTCGTTATTATTTACCTCATTCTCTTTTTTTTAATCAAAAATAAAATTCTTTTAGGGTTTCAAAATATAATAGAAGGTATATGAATATTCCATAGTCGATTATGATTAGTTTTAATTTATTTTTATAGGATAATGTCCATATTTCTCAATTGCTTTTGGAATTGCGAGGATATTGGGAATTGATACTCCCCATGGTAAGCTACAAACGGGGCAGCAAATATATCTACCCCCAGGAGCCAAGTTTAGGATGTTCTCTTTTACCTTTTCTTCAACGTCAGCAGGAGTTCCTGTGAGCATTTCTCGACTTACGTCAATATTGGCACCTATAATTGCGATTTTTGGGTGCTTCTTTCTAAAATCAATCCAATATTCAATATCTAATGGATGGCTGCCATTAACCGCAATAAAGTCAATTTCCTCGACAACTTCTGTGAAATATGGTGAAGTTCCGCAGTTATGAAGCATAAAAGGGACTTTTATTTTATCCATCATTCTCTTAATAAACTGCCCTTCATAGCGCATAGCATCTTGAAAACTCATCATATGACGGTTGAATGCATATCCTGCGATAAATACATTAGGAGGCATCCCTACAATTTCAAGCCAATTCTCATAAATGTCCATTTGGGATTCATAAATTTTTTCGCACAGTTTTAACAACAAATCAGGATTTCGACGCATATCCTTATAGGCTTCTATGCCACGCAATTCTTGAACAACAGACCAAATACTTAAGCTAATTACCTGGGGAAATCTAATTTTATCTTGAATCATTTTTGCTGCTTGTAAGGAATTTCTCCATACACTATTCTTACTATGATCTGGAATTTCTAGCTTGTCAATATCTTCTTCAGACTTACAAATTACCCCCTGTTTACACATTAGGGGTTGATAATCAAACCACTTAATTGCATCTAACTTGTTGTTCGCTTCCGCGAATGCTAAACCCTCAATCGGTCCTGCATAAGCACTTGGAACATTTATAGAATCGGTATTTAAAAACTCAAAAGTGTTTATAATCGCATTGGCATATATTTTTGGGGAACTATATAATTCCTTTACAGTTTTGCCGGTTACTCGACAAATCATTTGTTCCCCTGCAAATGCAAGAAACGGAACTTTATCAACTCTTTTTGATCCTGCTATTGTCCTAAATATTCTATTAACAGAAGCAGCCCAATCTTTAACCAATTTATTATTACACCTCTTTTATTCAAAATAATTTATTTATTTTCTTAACTCCTTCCCAACCATCTTTGGCAAAGTCATCGGCTCCTATCATTTCACACGATTCTTTTGATAAAATTCCACCACCAACGATTATTCGAGATTGGATATTCTCACTTTTAAGCAAATTAACAATTTCAACCATTTTAGAGATGCTCATTGTCATTAATCCACTCAATCCTATCAAAATGGGATTTATTTCTTTTGCTTTTCTTAGAAACTCTTCTGGGGGAACATCTGATCCTAAATCAACAATATCAAAACCTTGTCCTTGTAATAGTGAGACTACCAAACTCTTTCCTATATCATGGATATCACCTTCTACGGTACCAATTAATATTGTGCCTTTAGATTCTATTTCTGATTTTCCATTTAATGACCCCTTTAATATTTCAGTAGCGGCATTAATGGCATCACCAGTCATTAGTAAATCAGGAAGAAAGTATTCGTCCTCTTCATATAAATTCCCAGCTTCTTCAGCGCCTTTAAGAATTGCTCTATTCAAAATCTCTTTGACTGGTATTCCCATTTTAATAGAGATATTAACTAATTCAATTGCTTTATTTGGATCTCCTTTTAAAATTGCGCTTTTTAATTCTTCTAACAATTCTTCTTGTTTCATAATTAATATAATATTATTTCTGTCCTTTAATTTAAAAACATTTTTTTTTATGATAAATTTTTTTCTAAAACGAGATATATTGATCTTGATGCGTAGGAATTATGAAAAAAAAAGGGAACTTAGTTCTAAAATTATTTTGATAATGCATTCATTTTATTTACTTTTTATTCTCTCTCATATAGAAAAATCCGTTGAGGATTGCCAATAGGATAATCAATATAGTGTCTAACCAATGAAAGCCGAGATTCGTCATTGAACGAGTGACATATATTGCAGATGTAATGTTGATAATTCCTATCACAATAAGAAATACTAGTACATAAAAGACAAATGATTTGATGTCATTCCACTCTTTCTTTATGAAAGCATATATCGCTACAATTCCAATAGTCAGTATAGCTCCACCGAAAAGTCGCCAGAAATGAGGATCAAAATATGGTGCATCATTCATAGAATAGACAATTTCAGGAAGAAAGACATACAAGATACCGTAGATAAAAGCAATAATTATGTCAATAATTAACATAATTTTAAATTCTTTCGATATTTCTGCCATTATTCATTCACTTTAGATTTCATTTTATAAAGATTGTGAGTATGATTAAGAAAGATGAATATTAAAGTCTTCACAAAAATGTAAAATCGTTATAGCTATATAATGATTGATTACCAAAAATGAGTTTAAGATGTTATTATCAAATTTAATTGATTTCTTTGATACCTATAGCAGCAATCCATCCTTTTTTTCTCTCTTCAAAAATTTGGATATTACAAAATCCTGCTTTTATTAAGAAATCGTTGTATTGTTCAGGAGTATGGATATGAAAATTTCCCAATTTTGACCATTTTTGAGCAATTTCCCTTTTCTTCTCATTGTTACATAGATATCCTTCATTAACTAAGATTAATTTCCCTTTTGGTTTAAGAACTCTATAAATTTCTTTTAAATCCTTTGGCAAATCTGGCCAAAAGTAATATGCTTCAAAAGCACTTACTATGTCAAACATATCTTCATTAAAAGGTAGAGAAGAAACAGAGGCTTTATATATTTCTACAGTTCCATCATTAATATATATTTTATTAAATTTTCTGCTTGCATGTATCGCTGTGTCTGAATAATCAATTCCATAAACCTTTCCATTTTCTATAATTTCCGCAAACTTTCTTATATTTCCCCCGCCCCCACATCCAATATCTAAAATATTAAAATTTGGTTCTATTCTAATCTTAGATAACCCCCATTTTGCTAATTTTGCATGTCCTTTATTCATTCCCTTAGCTATTACTCGCCCTAGTTTTCCACTTGGATTTCTCACTTGATTTACTAAAGTTTTTTTAAAACCCATTTATAATCATCTTTAAGTTTTTGATGGTCTATTATTAATAGACTTATTATTTTATTTTTTATAACTAAATGGAAGATACCTTCCTACCTTTAATCTATATTCTTTATATTTATCACCAAATCGCCTACTAAGAAATTTTTCCTCATCCCTTATTTTAGAGTCAAATGTTATCACATTTGCTATTAAGAAGATTAATGAAATTACTGTTGGAATGATAAGAAAACTTCCAAGAAGAAGCAAATATACTCCCATTACAATAGGATTTCTCATTAACCTATAAATTCCTGTAGTAATTAAAGAAATTTCTTCTTTTGGAAGTTCAATTCTAAAGTTAGTTCCAAGAGCGAATGTGCCCCACCCATCTAATAGTAGTCCAAAGCTAACGATAATAAATCCTATGATTATAACTAAGTTTGAAGATAAAACATCTATTGCTAAAAAGCGTGACATAGCTACATCCACTATGATATATGCAATGATATATAATAACCATGAGAAAATAGTAAAAGAAGTTAATCTTGTCAGTAGGGAGGCATTTTCATGTGTCCCATGGGGATCTTTACCTTTCTTCTTTATTATAACCATAGGTACAAACAATCCTATAAGAAATAAAGTAATAACAATAATATAAAATACTTTTATGATAATTGACTCAATCATTTATATTGCCTCCCATACTTTTAAAAAAATATTATCTTTTAATAATTATTTAATTTATTTAAATATTTTAGTCATACCTAAATTATTAAATTATATTGGCAATAAAAACCTCCTTTAAACTAAAGTGAAGTATTCTCATGACTAAATGCCTACAATTAATTAATTGAGTAATAGAATAGATCTAAGAAAAACAATTTTAATTTTAATGAGACATAATCCGGAAGAAATAGATATAAGATACCATATAAAAAAGCAATAAGTATGTTTACTTTTATTTTCAGTGATTAATTTCTAATATTTTAAATTTAGATGTTCATTAAATAAAACATAAAATAATCCAATTTTCTCTAGTAGAGTTGAGAGCTTAAAATGAGAAAAAGAACTATCTTCATGATATTAATAATTTTAACATCTATTATAGTCCAATTATTTGGAATTCCATATTTGGGAATTAAATTTTCATCCAATGATTTAGAGTTTGATTTTATCTATAATTGGGATCTTATTGGAACAGGAGGATGGTATGAAGGTTATACTGAAAATTATATATCAACTGGTTCATATATTGTGGAATTTAATGGAGAAATTGCTAGTGTAACTGGAAGTGTATCATGGAGATGGTCAGAGAATTATTATCATACCTCTGATAGTGCTACAGAATTACATTCCTTCACCTATTCCTTAATTAATGGGACCTATTTAACGGGAACTGATCAGGATTATGATACAACTAATATGACGGTATGGTTTCACATACCGGGAGGAATTACAGGGGCTTCATATGATATTCTTGATACGTCCTATGATGTAATTGGTGATTCAATTATTTGGTTTGGATATTTAATGCCATTCACGGGGAAGAATTTGCATTCTGAGGGAATATATGCTCGTGATGATGTCTATGGGCAATTTTCAGCAAATTATCGGGTTGATGATTTTTTTACGGCGGAAGGGTATCTGATTGGAGAAATATATACAGAACAAGATGAAGGATATGATAAAGATACAGGATATTGGTCTGAATTTACATTAAATTCAATCTTATTTATAACGGCATCCAGTTATTTTAAAGGCTTTAATTTTGGAATGTATTTCTTAGCTTATTGGGGCCCTATACTCCTTTTCTTGATCCTATTATTCGTGGTTTATGAGAATTTAAGATGGAAACCACGAGTGATTAGCAAGAACTTAATAGAAAGAGAAATTATCATAGAATGCAATCTCCCTAAGGATGCTGCATTTGAAATTAATTCTGCTTATTCCGGGGTTATATCATCCTATCTTGTTCGCGCAAAAGCTCAAGGTAAAAGAATCATATGTGCTCATGATCAAAAAAGCATAATTGGGATAGGTTTTGTTGAACCGAATGGAAAAATTGGCACTTTTTATGGAAAATACAATGCTGAAATGATAAAATATTCAAAAGTGAAATATGCTTTTACTGAGTCTGGAAGAATTTTTGGGTTTAAAACTATTGAAATTTATGATATTTTTCAAATTGAAAATCTCCAAAACCGAAATTTTACCTATGATACACTTCATATAAAACCTACGATCCCACAATACTTGACAGGAATAATGAAAATGATTGCAAATGAAGATAGTGGAAAAGCTAAACCTCGTTATGCTAAATGGGTTCAGAAATCTTATGAGGATGATATTTCAGTGGTATCAATAGCTAATCGACAAGAAAGGTGGATTCAATCAATTATAACAGATTTATATCGTCATAATTATCCAAAACCAGAAATGATTGATTCGGAAGTAATAATGGGAGCGGGTTTTGCAACGCCAGGAGAAGAAACAGGATGGTTATATGGATTATATGTTCATCCTGCATTTAGAAATCATGGGTTGGGGAGAATGTTAGTACTCTCTCGACTTTCTGCTCTTAAGGAAATGGGATGTGGAACAGCAATTACAGAGATTGCAGAATGGAATAGTCCAGCCAAAAATATTTATGATGATTTAAACGCTCAAAATATAGGTAAAATCAATCTATTAGGAAAAAAAATGCCTAAGGTTAAGGTGAGAAGATATTGAATGAGTTTAACTTAGGAGACTCTTCGTTGTATCATAATTTTTTGCTTAATTCAACTGATATAAAACTTATAGAAAAAGAACCTGAACATCAAACAATTAACCCCCAATTTAAATCACTTCACAACTGGATAAAGCTTTATTTAGGACCTGCTACGGCAGAACTTCATAATATAAATAAAAAACAGCATCCCGCTATTAAAGATGAGAATCGTAATGCAATAATACCAGCGTTTAATATAAAAATTAAGGATACTCTATTTTATTTATCTGTAAAAGGATGTGGAGCATATGAGGATATGTTCTTAGGAGGAAAGTTAACGCCTTCAAAATTGAAGGAATCATGCCGAGATCCAAAACTGCATTCTAGCTTAGAAAAGCTATCAACAGGATTAGGGTTTATGATGGGGGAATCATGGATGGGAGAAAGCCCTTATGGAGCGCAAGGACATATTAATGCTTTTGATGAGCTAAACTTTTCAATGCTAGCAAATATAACCTCAATCAATGGTGCATACATTTGTCCTACAATAGGAATTGTTCAATTACCAACTGAGATAGAGAAGATTGCAAGAAACTTTTTTTGGTTTCGGACGTATAGAGACCATTTTTATCAAGTACTACGTCTCGTTCCATCTAATATACGATTATATTTTGAATCAAATTATATAATAGCTAATCCAAGTTCAATTTTTTCTCTATTTGAAATTGATACTGCTGAAAAAGTAGAAGCGTTCGAAATCAATTTCATTAAAAGTGGAATAGCTCTACTATCTTTATTTACCAGATCTGTTAAATCTAAAGGAGAAAATATTACAGGTATTATATACCAGGATGTGTGGTTTGATAAGGATTGCATTGTTGCTCCAAATGGAATCATCTACTTTGCCGATATTGAGGGTTTGATTTGGAAGACAATTCCTTTGGAAGATTTCGCAGAAATCCAAACAAAAGAATGGCAAAAACTAGTCTATGAATTTCTTTATTGCCTTTTTAAAATAGATTCATATCGCTATTTATTACAAGAAAGGGAGCCCAAATGGTCAAAGCAACGAGAAGAGTTAGCCTTATTGATACATCACGCATTAAATAAAGATTTAATTACATTTGCTGAAAATCAAAATAACAATTTAGTTATTAAAATAGAGGGAGACTTACTTCCTTCAATTGAAATTCCATTAATTGAAAAGGTGAATTATGTATGAAATGTGAAAGAGCATTAGAGATATTATATTCTATCAAAAATAAAGTCGATATCATCACATCTTACGAAGAGATATCGGAATTATTCCGTTTTAATTTAATTTTAGAATTTTTTTCACAAGGGCCAAGCAAACATTTAGAATATGATATAAAAGGACTGAAAAGTCAGTTTATAACTCTCAGTTCAGAAATTAGAGCTTCTTACAAGAATATTATTTCAATGGAAGGAGAATATAAACATTTATCCATATTTAAAAAACTTTTAGCACATTTAAGAATCGGAATCGGACATGAATTAAAGAGTGAACTTAAAGAGCTACAACATATCATTGAAGATAAGGAAATACAAGTAAAAAATCTTAAAAATCAGATTTTACAACTAAATTCAGAAAAGGAAGCTATTGAAAGAGCGGTTAAAGTAAACGGAAAAAAAGTGACGCTTACACCTATAGGTGACACAATGATTAATGAAATAAGAGCTCGTAGGCGTTTCTATTTTAGGGAATTAAGTGAATTAATTGATATTCTTAACCGATTAGATGTAGTATTCACAGATATTATTACTCAAGTTGGAAATCTGATGCGAAAGAATAGTTTTTCTCCAATATGGGCATTATATTTAATCAACATCGACATGCTAAACCTCTCAAAACTCTTAAATACAATTACAATGAGTGAATATAAATATGATACTGCCCAGAAAAGAATGATGATACTTTCTTTTTATTTAATGAATCATCCCGATGTATTGACACCGAAATCAAAGCATGAAGCTACTAGTATAGAAAAGCAATTGAAATTTAGATATCATTCAAATAATCCAAAAGAGCAGATTAATGAATTATTGGACCGTACCAATTACCCGACTAACAGTGCAAAAAGAGCAATTTCATTGCTTGGTAAATTATTTTCCATTAGATATGATAAAAATATTTTTTTCAAGCAAGAAATAGATACTTATTTAGAAAATCTCGAGATTCTTGTTGAATATCATTCAAACTTGCCGATGATCGGAAAAGAAACGCTCTTATATAAGCATTTAAAATCTTCTAGAGATGAAGAGATGGTTCATGTGCTATTGATATTAGCTCTTTCTACTCACTTAGATTCGTATAATTATTTTTTTGAATTAATGCAAGATATTCCAGATGGTACGAAATTTTTCTCTTCAGTTTGTTCTTTATTTCCTTGGGATCCTGAGGAAACATGGATGATAATGCTGAGGGCGCAATCAAAAATACTTAAAGCCCAAAGTGCCAAATTTATTCCTGAACTAATAGAATATTCTTTATTGATGAGCCTAAATCCAATGATTCTTTCCATTGCAAATAATGTATCAAAAGAAGAACTTGAAAGATGGAAAAACATAATTATTCCGATAATTCAATTGAGTATATATTCATACCT
>Ga0307433_1000949_pt1 | contig 18304 bp, 18 predicted proteins | sample SalMarWE160210MG_FD_202166 | JGI IMG/M metagenome (GOLD analysis project Ga0307433, IMG submission 202166) | Salt marsh sediment microbial communities from the Plum Island Ecosystem LTER, Massachusetts, United States - WE1603-210 | ecosystem: Environmental > Aquatic > Marine > Intertidal zone >... | reverse complement strand
CATGGCCTCTGCCTGGTCATGAGTAACATGGATCGCTGTTAATTGGAGGTCTTTCACCAGTTTTCTGATTTCGTACCTTAAGGCTGTTCTGATTTTCGCGTCTAGGGCGCCTAAGGGCTCATCCATGAGTAGAAGCTTGGCGCCGGAGGATAATGCTCTAGCCAAGGCAATTCTTTGTCTCATTCCTCCACTTAATTCGCTTGGAAAAGCGTCGGTTCGCTCAAAGAGTCTGACCAACTCTAGCATTTCGCGGCCGATTCTGTCGCTCTTCTCTTCCTCCCATCCTTTTACGCGTGGTCCGTAGGTGACATTGTCCCAAACGTCCATGTGGGGAAACAGTGCATACTCCTGAAAGACATATCCTATGTCTCTGTATTCTGGGGGAAGATTCGATACTCGGCGTTCGCCGATGAATATTTCGCCTTCATCGGGCAATTCTAAGCCTGCTATCATTCTCAAGGTAGTTGTTTTTCCGCATCCGCTTGGTCCGAGCAAGGTTAGATATTCCTTGTCGCGAACATGCAAGTCTATGTGGTCAACAGCAATTATTCGCCCTTTATCAAAGGTTTTAACTACGTTCTTCAACTTGACGTCGGACATTTCAGTTCACCTCAACATGAAATTTTTCAATTAATTTATCTTGTCTCATCTGGTGGTCACCTTTCTGAAAACCATAAGGAGAACAAATGAGAGAGCAATCAGGTAGGTTGATGCGAAGAGCGCCGCGGGAATTGCAAGGGATTCAACCATGTTGACTACGAGGGGAGGAATCGTTGTGTCGCTGCCCATAACCAGAAAAGTTGCGCCTGTTTCTCCCAAGGAACGCGTAAAGGACAGGATAACCCCAGTTAAGATTCCCCTCTTCAACAGAGGAAGAGCAACCGACTCGACAGTGTTATATGGATTGGCGCCTAGGGTGCGGGATGCCTCCTCATACAGGGGAATGTCAGACCCCTCGAACGTAGCCAGCATAGGCTCAACTACCACAGGAACAGAGAAAACTATGTGCGTTAAGATTATAAGCCATATTCCCGGATCTGCGAGTCTCAATCCGCCTGGACCCCACAGAAGGAGGATGGATAGACCAAGGGCTGACGTTGGCACTATCAGAGGGATTCTGAGCAGGGCTCTGAGGAATCGACCGAACCTGTAACGTTTTATCAGAAACACTGTGGGGATGGCGATGCAAGCTGCAATGTAGGTTGCAATTCCGGCGGAGGCAAACGAAACGACCGTGGCATCTAGCAGAGCGGAGAAGTAGTTTGGTGGTCCGAACAGTTGGTAGACCACGCTTTCTGTCACTTTGCCCGTGTTCGGGTCACTGCTCCAGGATAGCGCCACGGAATTCAGGACAACAAATATTGGGACTACAACCACGATAATGATGAAGAGGATTATGATTGCGTCTCTGACTCGCGACAGTTTCCGAGAGGCAAAATCTTCGATTTTTAGGAGCTTTTTTTCGATGTTGAGAGTCGAGAAAAGCGAGAACGTTGAGACCCCCTTCTTCTGTAAGATGAACTCTATTGGGAGAATTATCGCTGATGCCACAATTATCAATAGGCTGCCTAGGAAAGCGGCTGGTCCAAACTTGAACTGAGACACCCAGCTGATAACAGCGATGGGCGCCGTGGTATAGACGCTTTGCACTACTAGCGTGGCTCCAGTTTCTCCGAGAGACCGCGCAAAAGCCATAACTGCTCCCGAAAAAATTGCGGGTAATGTTAACGGAAACAGGATTTTTCTGAAGGTTGTGAGAGGTGAGGCTCCGAGGGTTCCGGAGGCTTGCTCAAGCAGCGTTGACATGTCCTCAAGTTTGGCTTTAAGAGTTTTTACGATGTATGGAAAGGTTAATGCAATGTGTACTATCAGCATTATGAAGGGGACATTGATAACAGGAATCAGATAATTTGTTTCCACTATTCCCCTTCCGAAAAGAGCACCTATTCCAGAAACTGTTGTCCATGCCATCAGAGTCGCAAAACCGAAACCTGACGTGGGTATAACCAAAGTGAAGGTGATGAGGTCTTCAAGGAACCCTTTTCCCCAGAACTTCTTTCGAGCCAGTATGTATGCAAGAGGAACCCCAAAGATGAGGCCTACTATAACTGCGGAGATGGCGAGACGCAAAGATAAACCAAGATACTTCTGGATTTCCATCCAGTTTGTGTCTCCTATCAGCGGATTAGCGAAAACTTCGGTGTAAACCTCGGGCCATCTGGTAAACGTAAATGATATCAAAAAAAAGCTTGGCAAAAAAACGAAGATGATGAGACTTGCTACGGTTGCGGACACTCCAATTCGGGAGAGCAGATTCTGTTTCCCTTTTGGCTGGCTAAAAGCGGTCACACTCCCGGATTCTTCACAGAATGCCATATAGTGAACATGTTTTCCATCGATTCTCCTGAAAGAGGTCGATAAGTTGGAATTTTGATTTCAAATTCAACGCCGTTTTTTTCGTTAAAGACTTCAGCGTCAAGAGGGACATTAGGGTTGGCTGGCCTAAATCCGTAATCCTGAGCTTTGTCTTGATTCTCTTCCTGAAGCAGATAGAAAAGATACTGGGAGGCAGCAAATTTCTGGTACTCACTAACCCAAGGCGCATTCAAGATTACAAAGGGGTGATCAGAGAGGAGGGTCCCATCTTCGGGATAAACTGCAACCAATGAATCGCCCCATTTCTGGGTAGCTTTGTCAGCGTTACTGATAACAACGCTTTCGTAGACTGCAAAGCAATCTATCGCGGAGGGACCGTTCTCTGCTGCCCATCTTCCAAAGAATCCGGTGCTCTTCCCATACATAACTGAATTCGCTTCGATAAGTCTAACGAATTCGATGGCGTCTTGGTTTGTGAAATCGTCGACAGTGAAATCTTCAGGATACTTGTCGAGAGCATCAGCGAATTCCAGAACCTCAGCCATGACGCCGCCATTGCTCAGTAACGGGTCCGGATGCCCGTACTTGAAAGGGGTTCCATCCGCGGCTAGCTGATACAAGTCGTGGAAGCTAGTCACGTTATATTCTTCAAAGAAGGAAGACCAGCCGGCTATTACTACAGGAGACAAGACAAGAGGAGTCGAATCCTGAGCAATTTCTTGTCCCTTCTCTAAACTGGTCCATTTCTGGTTCAGGTAGGGTATCCAGATGCTGGAGGCTGGGCTCCAAGCGGTTGGCTGGGCGCTTTCCTGAAGGATGAGGTTTACGCTGTCGTGGCTTCCTGTCACCACAAGGTTTACTTGAACGTTGATGTTGAATCGTTCAAAAAACCAGTTCTCAAATGCGGGGGTAACTTCCTCTAGCCAACCCTGCTTTTCGCTGGTGTAAAGGAACGTGAAACTGATGCTGGAGGGTAAGCCTTCCTGTCCAGAACCGCCTCCGCCTCCTCCTTGAGAAAGAATTGAGGAAACAGCCAAGAAAACCATGAATCCGATAAGGATTCCGATAAGCAGCATGATGTATCCCTGTTTCGGAAACAGCCTCAGGTGACGCTTGTTTCTCCGATCCATGCCTCTTAGCCTCGTAATAGTTTTCAAGTGAACGGTATAAAAACTTCGCTTACGGAAAAAAAGGTTGTAAAGATTAAATAGTTTGTCAAATGAGTGTATATAGGACTATATATTCTACATACAACTGGTGCAAAACTAATGAGGGATATTCATTGAAAGAGGGCGAAACAAGAAAGCTTCAGGTCACGGGAGGCTCCACCTACGTAATTTCGTTGCCAAAAAGATGGGTTACCCAAAACGGGCTAGAAAAAGGCAGCCCATTACTTGTCCGCCAAGAAGAAGATGGCGCCTTAGCCATTTTGCCTCCAGAAATGGGAAAACCGGAAAGAACAGAGGAGGCGCTGATCAAAGTTTCTCCAGAAGAGAGTTCTGAGGCGCTGATAAGAAAAACCGTTTCTGTGTATCTGCGGGGCTACAACATAATCCACATAAGAGCAAAAGATCAGCAGAAAGAAGTTTTGTCGACACAAAGGAATGCCATCAAAACTTTTGCTCGAAACATGCTTGTGGGAACAGAAATAGTGATTGACACCTCCACAGACTTGACTTTGCAGGTGTTGCTAAGTTATCCAGAGTTGTCGGTTCCCAGCGCTTTGCGGAGAATGACCATCATAACATCTTCGATGCACAAGGATGCCATAACCGCCCTCAGAAACATCGATCACCAATTAGCAAATGATGTCAGAGCCACCGACTATGAGGTTAACAGATTTCATCTATACATAATACGGCAGCTGAAGATGGCAATTCAGAATCCTAGGATAATAACGGAGATAGGGCTAAAAACCCCCAGAGACTGCCTCGGCTACAGGCTCATAACCAAAATGGTGGAGAGAACAGCCGACCACGCCACCAACATAGCAAAAAATGTTCAGCTACTCAAAAAACAGTTAGACGAAGAGTTTCTTCAGGCAATCCAAGAAATGAATGAGGTGGCGATTTCTTCTTTCGAAACTGCGATAGAATCGTTGTTCAGGCTTGATTACGGCTTAGCGGAAAGCGCTATTGCGAAAGCCAACAAGATAGTTTCATTGGAGAAGAGGGCGCTGCTTTCGTCAAAAGAGACGGACATCGAAGAAGTGGCTAACATTCGATTGGTGATTGAGAGCGTGAGAAGAATAGCCGAGTACTCTATGGACATAGCAGAGATTGTACTCAACATGACTGTTGATTCTGTAATAGAATAAAGTGTCTGAGCGGATAGATTAAGCATTTATTTGTGAGTTGCTAAAGTGTGTCTGGTGTAAAGGCTTGCAGTTTAAGGGACGCAACATAGTATCCATCAAAGATTTTAGCCGAGAAGAAATCGATTACATCCTTAAAATCGCCGCGGAGATGGAACCCATAGCCAAAAGCGGCTCAAACATGCTCCACGGAAAAATACTGGCAACCCTCTTCTTTGAACCCAGCACCAGAACCCGCCTCAGCTTCGAAGCCGCCATGAACAAACTGGGAGGAACCACCATCGGCTTCGCAGAACCCAAAGTTGCCGCAATCAAGAAAGGCGAAAACTTGGCAGACACCATCAGAGTCGTCGAAAACTACGCTGATGTTCTTGTGCTGAGGCATCCGCTGGAGGGAGCAGCCAGATTAGCAGCCGAGTTTGCCCGGGTACCAGTGATAAACGCTGGCTCCGGAGCTGAGGAGCATCCGACCCAAGCTCTGCTGGATTTGTACACCATACTGAAAGAGAAGGGGCGGATTGACGGTCTTAACGTCACTTTGATGGGAGACCTAAGGTATGGACGCACAGTTCACTCGCTGGCTTATGCCCTGTCTCTCTACAAGGTGAAGCTGTTTCTGGTTTCGCCTGAGCTTCTCCGCATGCGAAGAGAGGTTTCTGACGTCATAAAAAAGAAGATAGAGATAGTGGAGGGCTCCGCGGTTGAGGAGGTTTTGCCTGAAACTGATGTGCTTTATGTAACCCGCATTCAGGAGGAAAGATTTCCTGACCCAGCTGAATACGCCAAGGTCAGCGGAACATACAAGATTGGGGTTGACACGCTGAAGGATGCGAGGGAGGACATGATTATTATGCATCCTTTGCCGAGGGTTGACGAGATAGATCATGAAGTGGACAATACGCGCCATGCCAGATATTTCCAGCAGGTATGGAACGGCATAGTCACCCGAACCGCTCTCCTTGCCCTCATCCTAGGAGCAAAAAAGTAACCAAGAGCCCCATAACACACTAAGAGCAGCAGGTTTATAGACGGAGTTGTTGTCTGCTAGCGTTCTTTAATTGGTGACGGCGTTTTTGGAGGCATCCGATCCGGCGAAAGAGGCAATTTCTGTTTTTTGACACCTGTTACTCCTTTCTTGTGTACTATGCTTATGTGATTTGACAGCTTGTTTTCAGCATCCTTTCTTTTCGATTCCAAAGTTTTCCATTGGCAAAGGTCACATTTTGCAAGCCATTTTCCGTCTTTCTCTTGCCTAATCACGTTCAATCTTCCCATTAAGACATATACAGGTTGCACATTTATGGGTTTTAGTAATTCGCAGATTCGCTGATTATTTCCATTCGAGTATGCTCGTAACAGTAAAAAGCGGGTGAAAGACAGAATAGTTAGGTTGACATTTGAAGCGCCCTAACTGAGTAAAATGAGGAACATCTAACTTGGGATTCAATATTCTGCTTAAAAGAATCAGAGAAATCGGTCCAATTCTACGAAGATTTTTCATAAACACATTATTCGACTCAACGTTTACGCTGCTTGGAATAATCATAGGCGCGGTCTTTGCCGCTGTTCCAGATTTACGCCTACTAATAGGGACGGCGATAGCAAGCAGTCTTGCATTGGGCATATCAAGCGGAGTCAGCGTTTACGAATCAGAAACAATGGAGAGAGAAAGGAGAGTGGTGGAACTGGAGAAAGCACTTTTCTTGAACTTGGAGAACACGGTTATTACTGAGCATTACAAGACTTATGCGCTGATACTCTCTTTTGTGAACTTTTTGACGCCTCTTATCTGCTGCGGAATACTTCTGAGCCCCTTTGTTCTTGCACTGTTTCACCTTCTAGAGATAACAATTGCGTTCTGGATCTCCGTGACACTGGCTCTTAGCCTAATTTTTGTGGCAGGAACTTACTTGGGAAGAGGCGGTAAAATAAATCCTCTTCTGAAGGGAATAAGAATGGTGTTCTTCGCTGTTGCAGCCTTCGCCATCGGTTATTTTGTCCAAGTTCTAATCTAGAGTTTGGTGTAACTAAAGAGGTTATTTGGCTACGCTGATTTCGTCCACACCTTTTATTGAAACAGCATGCTTTTCCATGACTTTGCGGATTTCATCGTAATTTATCTGGGGACCTTTTATTGTCACTTTGATTGTTTCTGTATTAGAGTCAACCTCAACCACAGTGATGTCCACTTCGCTTACTCCATCAACTGAGCCTAAAGCCTTGGATAGCTCTATAATAGATAATTCGCGTGATTTCAGCGAATCCAGCAAAAGTTTCTTGATTTTAACAGACATCGAGCATCAGGTAACATTTCGCATCCCCACATATATTGCTTTTACACACTTGAACAACCAAAGAAGGACGAGCGTTGAAGAGGATTCTGCAGACTTTTGGGTGGCAATCACCGTGTAGCCTTGTATATTTTTCGGCATGTTTACAAAAATTTCTTAATCTCGCGGTATGCTAAAATTGTCGTGTGTGATCCTTTATGCAAGGTGGGGCACTCTTACAACAGCAATTGCTTGAAAGAATCAAGTCCATAGCCAGAAAAGATGATCGCATCAGAGGCTTATGGGTTGTTGGCTCTATGGCAACCGGAAACGCTGATAAATACTCTGACCTTGACATCTACATCCTTATTGAAAAAGAGAATTATGACCAGGTATTCAGTGAACGCTCATTTTTTGCTGAGAAAATAGGGAAGGTTTTGTTCTCTTTTGAAGTTGAGTGGCCCAATTGTCAACTTTATGGAGTGATTCTTGAAAATTGCGTCGAGGTTGACCTGTGTTACTGCAAACCGGAACAGCTGGAAATCTTTGCTCCATACATGATTCTGGTCGATAAAATGGGCGACTTGAAAGAACTCTTGTCGAAAAGTACTTTGGAATTCAAGATTGATGTGAGGAAACATTTAGTTGATCATCTGGATTTTGCCGCTTACAATTTGTTGCATGCAATTAATATGCTTGGTAGAGGGGAATACTGGTCGTCTATTCGTCAAGTTGAAAATCTGCGTAAGAGAATAATCAGTTTAATTGGGTTGCGTTCGCATTATACTGATGTAGATGAAGAATATCGGCGATTAGAGCATTTGATAAATGAAGAAGAAAACAAGGTTCTTCAGAAAACGCTTTGCAATTACACCTTTGAAAGCATTGAAAACGCGATACGAATTGTGACGGCCCTCTTCGTGCAAGAAGCAGAAAAACTCTGTAAGATGCATGACATGTATTTTCCAGCAGAAAGGTTTGAACGGCTTCTGGAATATCTCAACGAAGTCAGCTTGGAGAAACGTCTTCATTAGGTCTTTTTGCGGCTATTCTTTACGATTCTGATCCCAACTTCAAATGCTTTATCCAATACTTCACGGTTATTTTTCACGCCGCCCAACTCGTCATCGTCATGAGGATATAGAAACGTCTCTTCAAATCTGCAGTTTGCCCAATTAAAAAACCCTCTAACAGTGGTTTGAATTGTGTTAAATTCCTGGTCCGTGCCTGCAACAACCACGAAAATCCCCTTTTTCTCCTTTTTTATTCTCTTTTCAAAACCAAATGTTCCGTCGGATCGTTTGACGTAGGGCATCAAGCAGTTGCAACGGTCTATCATGAGTTTGACTTGCGCACTTACCGTGTCAAAGTAAACTGGAGAACCTAGCACTACAGCATCACAAGATTGTAATGCATCATACACTTCCTTCATATCATCATCAAAGAGGCAATATTTGGGATAGGGGTCAACTCCACAACTCTGGCAAGGCCTGATGTTTAGGTCATTAAGATAGATCCTCTCGGTTCCTGCTCCTTTGCTGTCTGCACCTTTAAGGATTTGAGAGACAAGTAGGTCCACGTTACCATTTTTCTTAGGACTGCCGATAATTCCGCAGACATTCATAATAATTACCATGTAATATTTGAGATTTAAAAGGGAAATCAAGGCAAAAAACTTTTCCAAGCAGAGCCCAAATCTTTTATCACACTCACAGGTAGCTCGTTTTTTCTCTCTCGAAGTAACTCCAACCGGCAAAACAAGACGACAGATTGTTTGAATTAAGCAACAAACCAAAACAAGGTTCGGTTACACATGGCTACCAAGAGAAAAAAAGCACGGAAAGCATGCTTCAACTTTTAAACCCCGAAGGAACGAGAAATCATAAGATAGAAAAATGGGGGAGTTTGCGGGAGATTTCGCCATTTTCTGCGAAAATAACCCTTATAAGACGTCCTGAGAATAATGATAATGTTTAGTGGGGGAGTATGCTCAGAACAGATTTGCGTTGAGCAACGAGCAAACCGACCTAAACGGCGAAAGGTCGGAAAGCGGCAAAGACGTTGTTTTAAACGGGTCGAACAAAAGTTCGAGGCTTAGACCCCGCTAAACAAAACAATTCTAGTGGCTTTAAGGAGCCGAGAGATGAATATGCGAAATAGTGGAGTGAAATAGAAGATGTCTCATGAGAAGAGGAATGTTAGAAAGAATGAAATAATCAACGTTAATGAATTGGACGAGCAGATCAGAAGGCTCGTTGACAACAAACTATCTGAAGAAATCGAGGAGCCAATAAGCTTTCTCTAAACAATCCCAGCATGACTTGCTGGAGGAAGTAACAGTTGTTAACCTGCTTGACGCAAAAGCGGATTCATGTTCTAAATCTATAAGAGAAGATTGAAGAGTGGGGAGGCAAAACGTTAAAGACCGACCGATAAAGTACTGTTTTACTGTTAGATTCTGTTTTGTAATGGAGAATTGGGTATGGTTTCAAGCAAAGTGAAAGATGTTTTTTCAAGCAAGTTTGAGAGCGTCAACCAAAAAGACACGCTTTCCGTTTGTCTCTCGCTCTTTAAAGAAGGGGTGCCGCCAGTCTTGGTGGTGTTAAATGACAAAGGAAAGTATGTGGGGGTAATTGCTCGCAGATGGATAATTAGGTCACGGTATGACCCTGCTAGAACCAAAGTGGAGACTTTGATGCGTCCAGCACCCAAAGCATCGCCAGAGGATTCTCTCAGTGAAGTAGCGAGGCTAATGATAACCAGCGGAATCAGCCAGCTTCCAGTTTTCAGCGGAGAGAAACTTGTGGGAATTATTACTGATGAGGCTGTTATTCATGGGGCAGTGGTTGGGAAGTGGGGCAGCACCAAAGTTGGGGAGATAATGACCAAGAAGCCCTTTCTTGTTGAAGAAGACGAGTCTGTGGGAGCCGTTCTAAGCCTCTTTAGGGAGCATGGCGTCTCTCATGTGCCTGTAGTTAGAGATGGCAACCTCGTGGGTATTGTAAGCATCAAGGACATAATCACCGGCATCTTTCAGCCAAGACAACGCCAAACAGTAGGCGACATAGCAGGAGAAAAAGTTCCAGTTCTAAGCATTTCAGCGAAGGGAATAATGACGAAACCAGCTATCACCATTTTGCCCGGAACCACGTTAAAGGATGCGGAAAAGAAAATGCACAGATTCGAGATTTCCTCGTTGGTGGTTGCCGAAAAAGGAAGACCTGTAGGAATTTTAACCAAAAAAGACTTTCTTGAGCCGTTAGCGGCGATGGAAAAGCCGATCAGAGCAATCACTGTCCAGTTTTCGGTGAAGGATGTGGGGATAAACGAAATTCAACGCGGCTTCATCATGGACGATTTCGAGTCCTTTGCGCGCAGATACGAAAACACGATTCGGGCGGGAACACTTTTCGTGTACATGAAGGGGCATGGCACAAACTTCAAAGGAGACCAGTTGATACATTGTCGCCTAAAATTCCGAACCCAAAGAAACACCTTTTTCAGTTCCAGTGAAGGCTATGGAGTTGAGCAGACTTTCCGTATAGCCTTGGACCGGATTGAAAAACAGCTATTAAGAAGCCAAGAGCTTGCACATGAACCAAAATATGCGAAACGATACCTGAAAGAAATAGAGTTTCCCGAAACAGAGCTATAGAGCATAACAAAAAGTTTGCAAAGCAGAGTTTACGGTGATAGACTACCAGTTGCCGGTGTCAAGGTCAAGTGGCTCTTTTCCATTGAGTATAAGATCAAATTTCTCCTTCGATTGGAGGGGAGCAACCATTCCATCTGTTTCTGTGTATCTTTTTCCGGATCTCCCAAGGTAGCTGTAGGGTTTATTCAGGGGGACAAAACCAACTCCATTATACAGTTTTACCATGGCAGGATCATGGATGTCGGTGCAGAGATAAGCCACATCGCAGTTCTGAGCAGCTAATTCTTTCATCGCCCTCTTCAATAAAGCGGTGGCAACTCCCATTCTTCTTTTTTCCTTTTTAGTGCACAGATTCCCTATGCCCCCGAGAAGAATTGGTTCTCCTTTATAGTCGATTTTTCTCTTGAAAAGGAGAAGGGTACCAATAACAGAGGAGTCTTCTAGGGCTAAAAGAAACGCAAAGGGGGTGCTGAAGAATTTGTCCTCTGTATCTTCCAATTCTTGCTGCGACTGTCCTGCCCTGAAGTTGTTATACCAAAGCCTGTCAGCTTGAAGCCTAAGATTTGGATATAAGAAAGTGAATAACTCAATTCGAAACCAATCCGAACCGCGGCTTTTGCTGTTTAGAGGCAAATTAATCTCCTTCCGTCATCTTCATGTGCATGCATAGTTATTAATGGGAGCTTCGCCAAATTCTTTTGCTATGAAGCCGTTACACATCTATTCGGGGGTCACTGATACTGGGGTGGACATTTGTTTTCGAGAAGAATCCTACCCGATAGTATATCCAGCATCGGTTTGGGGAGCAACTCCCAAAGAAACGAAAACAGCACTGAAAGACAATCTTGCAGTCGCCGCCACAATGCATCTGCCGCTTGTACTCGACGCACCAGGCATCGTCTACCATTCGGGGTGTCCATTGCTGGAGCCCTATTTTGTACAAAACTTTCTGAAGGACATCCCCTCCTGCACAGAAGTCGACGGAACCAGCACCGATGAGGCGGTAAGAAAGTTCTTCAACACAGAGTACCAGTTTCTAGACTCAGACATAGCCTATCCTTCTAGGCAGCCTGTGGATTCGCCGCATGGCGCACTTGTTGGATTAAGCTTCGGAAAGGACAGTCTCTTAACATACGCCGTGGCAGACGAAATTGGTCTTGAACCCGAAATGGTCTACATTGTGGAGCAGAGCATGACCTACGAGCAGAAACACAAAACCGAGCTGGCGAGACGCTTCAAAAACGAGTTCGGCAAACAACTAAACATTTTGAGGCATGAAACAGGAAAGTTCAGGGACTACCCGTATCTGGGGGTGCCCTTCACAGAGATGGGGTGGGGACTGCAAACAACAGAGTACGCGCTGGAGCTGATACCCTTCGCGTATGCCCTCAAAGCCAAGTATCTGCTGTTCGGCAACGAGCAAACCGCCGCCTCAACCTACATGGACGCTGAGGGCAGATGGACAGTTCATCCCTGCTACGACCAGTCTCACCGCTGGACCGTGCACATAGACCAAATCACACAAACGTTTTCGGGTCGCTCCGTCAACACAGGCAGCTTGATAGAGCCGCTCATGGACATGATGATACAGTACATTCTGGCGCATCGCTATCCGCAACTTGCAAAGTATCAGATGAGCTGCTTCACCGAAACCGAGGCAGGACGAAACTATCACTGGTGCCACAACTGCTCGATTTGCGCTAAGATGTATCTGATGTGTGTTGGAAGCGGAATTGACCCAGAGAAGATTGGGTTGCGAGTGAATATGCTGGAGCGGGAGTATAAGCGGTTTTTTACGTTGTTCGGCGGAAAATCAATCACCATGACATACGCTCACACTAAGGTGGGCAGGGACGAGCAGCTTTTTGCGTTCTATCTTGCAGCCAAGAAAGGGGCAGAAGGAGGACTCGTTGAGGAGTTTAAGGCAAGCCCACTGTATGAGGAAGCAAAAGACAGGGAAGAGGAGCTGTGGAAAACGTTCTGCACCTTACACACTTCAATATCTGTGCCCAAAGAATTGAGGGCTAGCGTGAATTCAATTTATAGAGAGGAGCTGGCTTCATTCCAGATTTAAATAACAAAGGTGAGGGCTAAGATTTTATTCATGTTCAGATTCCCTCTTTAGAGAAGGATGACCACAATGAAAATAGCGCTAGTTCTGAATACTCGCCACACAGAAACCGAGTTCGAGGTCGAGTATGACCCGCCTCACACCATCGAACTCATAAAACATGGCATCGAAGCCGCAGGACACGAGTACGTCTTTGTTGAGGCTGACGAAAACTTCACAGAAAACATCAAAAAGGCAAAGCCAGACCTTGTCTTCAACAGGGCAGAGGGGCTGAGGGGAGACAGCCGCGAATCACATGTGCCCGCCATACTTGAAATGCTGGGCATACCCTACGTTGGCTCCAGCGTATTGACCACCGCAATTTGCCTAAACAAAGCATGGACAAAAAAAGTTCTAGTTTATCACGGCATTTCGACGCCAAAATTTTTTGTATGCCAAAACCTTGGAGAGGTAAAGAAAATCAAAGAAGGCTTCCCCTATATCCTGAAGCCCAACGAAGAAGGCTCATCCATCGGAATCAACGAAGAAAACATTGTACAAGACAAAACGCAACTGCACACCAGACTAAAGCAGATGCTCAGAGAGTATCAGCAGCCGATACTTGTTGAACAGTTTATTGAGGGCAGAGAATTCAGCACCGGACTGCTAGGAAGGGCAGGCGAAGACCCGGAGCTTCTTTCGATTCTGGAAATCGATTTCTCCAAGTTCCCGGAGGTAGGCGGCGTACTTGGGCAAAGAGCCAAAACCGTTCTGGACTCGCTTGACCATTACGTTTGTCCCGCACAAATCCCAGAAAAGCTGAAGGATAGACTGGAGCGGCTTTCAGTGGACATCTGGTATGCGTTGGATGTTAAAGATTTTGCGAGAATCGACTTTAGGATGAACAGTGAAGGAGAACTGTTTTTCTTGGAGATTAATCCTCTGCCGGGAATGGACTTCGACACCGAAGAAAACGACCTGTCATTCTATCCTTACATGGCAATGAAGTCGGGATACACCTACGATGAGCTTGTCCGCAGACTGCTGGAGTCTGCCTGTGCCCGTTATGGCTTGAAATTATAGAAAAGATTTAGAACTCAAGCTTGTTCATGACAGTTTCGGGGAGAGAAGAAGCATTGAGGGAAGCAAATCCGATACTGCAACCTGAAAAAGATAATCCATTTTGGCGGCAGCTTTTACGCCAACTAGCCAAAATATTCAAGGGAGAAGTCGAGATAGTTTTTCCCACAGAATGGAACAACCATTACTTCTCGTGGTTTCACAGCATAGAGGAGACGGGCTTCAGGCGGGAGCTACAGTACTCCTTTGAAGAAGTAAAGAAGAGCCTTGAAAACCCAGAACTGCTTTTCTTGTTTGTCACAGTGGATGGCGAACCACAAATTCTCCTTTTTGGCTACTCGATTCCAGACGGAGAAGCGAAAGCATTCTATCTGGACACTTTAGCTGTCAGGCGCAGAGGCGAAGGCATCGGAAACATTGTCATAGAGTTTCTGATTCGCTGGGCACAGACAAAACAGTATCAGGCAATAGTTTTGGACACCGAACTAAGGGACGAGAAAGGAATTCCTTTACAGCGTTTCTATGCAAAACATGGATTCAAGGTGGTCTCCGTCTCTGAAAAAGGAGACGTCATCATGAAACGCGGGTTATAGTTCAAAAATGGGCTTTTTGGCGGGATTTAGTCGAAGTCTCTGCCAGTTAGGATTGCCACGAATGTTCCTTTCACGATGAAGCCTTCTCTGCCAAGAGTCTGCATCACAGCGAGGGTGCTGGCGGCTGCGGGAAGAACGCTTAGTCCCTCTTCTGAGCGGATAAGCTTTGAGAACTCCATCATTTTTGTGTCCGAGGCGTATTCTGCGAAGCCTCCAGATTCATAGATTGCGTCTAGGGCAAGCTGCCCATCGAATGAATGCCAGTTGGTTAACGGCTCATTGACTTTGCTCTCTTTAATTTCCTCAGGTTTCAAATCAACTATGGTCCGTTTGTTTTCCTTGAAGGACTTTATGACTGGGTTGCCTCGCCGAGTGCTGGTAGCAACCATCTTTGGAACAGTCATAGTTCTACCTGAGAGATACAGTTTTTTGAAGCCAGCGTAGATGCCCGCAAGGGTTGTGCCGTTTCCAACAGGACAGAATATATAGTTGGGAACCCGCCTTAAATCGCGGTAAATCTCACACGAAATTTCTCCATAAGCGGCTAAAGACAATTCTGGAACCTCGTTAACTCCAGGATTGGCGTCAAACCAATGGTTCTCTATCGCCTGATGGGAAGAGTAAGCCACCGCATCCTCATAGTAGCCATCCACAAAGTGAACCTTTGCCCCAAAATTTTCCATACGCTTCAGCCGATCCTTTGGCACCTCATACTTTTGGGGAATAAAGATGTGGGCAGCCAAATCATAATGGCGCGCAGCGTAGGCCACAGCCACACCAAAGTTGCCGCAGGTCGCAGTTGTAATCCCCTCCAGCCCTGACGTAACCGTCTGATCAGCAAGTATCATGGCGATGCGGTCCTTCTGGGTTCCGGTAGGGTTGCTGCCCTCAAACTTCAGATAAACGCGTTCACATCCTAGGACAGGAGCCAAGTTTCTGGCTTCAAGAAATATTGTGTTGCCAACCATGACTTGCCAAGATTGGCGTTTCAGTTTCAGTTGGCGTTCACGGTTGTCGCTCCAGCCGGGTGGTCGCAAATCCGACAACACATGGGATGAGAGTTTAGAGGTTCCGTTATTTCTGGCCTTTGCCATTTTTTTGTTTTGACACTCCAAATAGAATCGCGGGAATTCTTCGCAATGATTCGTGCAGAACTATTTTAAACTTACTGTACAAAGGCTAAAAAGAGGTAGATTTGGGGAGATTTTGTGTTCCCCGTAACATTTGCGCAGGCTTTTTTACATTCCTGTTCTGTATCTGTCCATGAGTTCCTGTTTTTTGCTTGTGTTCCATCCGCTCACTGCCTGGTAATAGCCGGTTACTCTGGACCACCATTCTACTTTGTTGGAGCCACAGTAGGGGCACTGCTCAAAAATGGGCGAGGTGACTTTTCCGCAGTCGCTGCAGACAGTTAAGTCCTTAGTGTATGCGTAGTAGCCTACGTTGCTTTTAGTGGCGATTCTCTTGGTCATGTTATAGAGGGCTTCAGGGTCCGGATTGGCGTCTCCCAGCCACACATGGAACATGTTTCCTCCATTCAGGAGTGGGAAGAACTTCTGCTCAAGATCTAGCCGATCAAATATTCCCATATTAGCCTTTACATCGACTTGAGTTCCGTTGCTGTAATAGACGGGAACATCCTTATTCTTGTCAGCAAGCATAAACTTGGCTTGCTCTATGTCTCCCTTAACAAGCTTCTCCGCATTGCTCCGGTAACGGTCCGTAAGGAGGTCAGCAATGGCGAATGTCTGGGCTGTGGACTCAGCCGGCGTTCTAGCTAGAGAGATTTTGTAGCCGCTCCTCTGCTCCAGCACTTTCTTGTATTTCTGCATTTCCAGAATCAGCTTAATCAGAATCTTGACTGCTTCAGGATTTTCGTGCAGTTGATAGCCAGTGTGATACTGAGCCATCTCGTTTCCGCCCACAAAACCGATCGTGAAGCTTAGTTGACCAAAGTCCACAGCTTGGGTTCCCTTCTCGCCAGTTCGTGGATCCAAGGGTCGCTGGGTAGCGAAGGGTATCCGTTCGTTCTTAATAGCGCGGTCCATCCACTTCTTTTTTGCTTCGAACACTTCAAGAGATAAATCCATCAGTCTGCGGCTCTCCTCGAAGAGCTTCTCGTCATCTCCGTTGGCATTGTAAGCCATTCTTGGAAGATTCATACTTGAAACCTGCCAGCTTCCCATGGTGAAGTGTTTTCCGTTGTCGAAGTTGAGTTTCTCGTCGAAGTCTTCGCTGTCTTCAGGAGTTTCAACAAAACAGTATGCGCAACACTGGTAACAGGAGACCCCTTTGCCGTAGCCCCTGTAAGCAGGCATCATGTTGTCGAAGTAGGGCAAACCAAACTTAGCTACAACCTTGTGGACGTCAAGCCACTCATCGTCATATTCAGGCTTGAAAAACTCTGGAGTAATAGAGTTCTCAAGCTTCGGAAAGTTGAAGGGCTTTCCCCAGTAATCGCCTTTACCAGCCACGTCGTAAAGGGCTCGGAACAGGAGGCGAACTTCATCCTCGTAAGTTCCGTAAACGTCCGGTCCAACATGCCCATGCATTACGACAGGAACATTTTTCCACAGATCAGGAACCCCAGGCTGCACCTGAATGTTACTGAAGACCAGCTGACCGCCTCTAGCCACGTAGGCTTGAGTGTACTCGAAGAACATCATCTGCATAAGCTGCCGAACCCGCTCGTAGCTCAAACCTCTAACGTAGGGGGCAAGGAAAACTAGGAAATTGTAGAAGCCTTCGCCGCCGGCAAAGTTTGTCTGAGCAGAAGCCAGTATCTTGGCTGTGTGCAGAACCGCCACCTCCGGATGCTTAGCTGGACCAGCGATGCTTGTTCTTGTGCCCAGCCCATCAGGCATCAACCCGTAATAGAGGAAGTAGCGGAGGTCCCAGTCTTGGCAGAAGGGTCTGGTTCCGAAATACTCTAGGTCATGTATGTGGATTTCGCCTGATAGATGGGCATCAGCGACTTTCGGAGACATCAGCAACAGATATTCTTCCTCTGAAACCCAGTCTGCCTTCCTTTTGTGGGAGGTCTCGGGGTTAGGTTGAAGATTCGCGTTTTCCTTCGCCTTGAAGCCCTGTCCCAAATCCATCAGGTAGGCGTCGTAGACGGGTGCGCCTACTCGGGTCAAAAGGTTTCGGTAAAGGGCGAACTCTGGATGCTGTGCGGATTTGGCTAGGAGGACATTGTTTACTAGTTCCCGTATGAGGGGCCCGCTGATGAACTTGAGATTCAGGTCGAAAATCTTGTTTTCTACCTCAAGGGCTACCTCTTCAGCCTCTTGTCTGCTTATGGCTCTTGTTTCGTAGAATTCTTCTGCCAGTTTTGTTTCGGTTAGGAGTTGTTCCACGATTTCGTTTCGATCCCAAGGTACAATGAAACCGTCGGTTCCTCTAACCATAGGTCGAAGATTATGAACTAATTCGGTCATTTACATTACCTCAAGAAGTTTTGAGAAGTCTAGTTTGATCAAACCGTTATCTTCGAAAATCTGGCTTTCTGTGTAAACATTTCCTTTGACTTCTATGGCTGGCGCCGCCAAAACCACGAAGTTTCTCATTACTAGATCTGCCATGACGTCGGAGTCTCCCAAGTTTTTTTCTTCAAAATTTGTTTCTTTATTCTTTAACCAATTTTTTAGCATTTTACATCTGGGGCATCCTTCGCTTGTGTAGACTACTACACCGCTTTCTGCGGAATGCTCAGAGGAACTCCCGAAATCTTCTGAAAAGCCCATGAAAATTTACCTCTCTTTATTTGCGAGAGTAATGTGTAGAAAAAGTCCACTATTTAATTTTTTAGTCCTAATGGTATAAAATTCTGTATAAACGCCCAATCAAATTAACATTTAGCTATCGCGCCCAAATTTGCCAAATATAAGCTGGCAACGAAAACTAATGAAGTGGTATTGGTCAAGATGTGTTTTTGTTATATAAAGGGGAGTCAAACAGACAGAA
>Ga0307433_1000948_pt1 | contig 18346 bp, 18 predicted proteins | sample SalMarWE160210MG_FD_202166 | JGI IMG/M metagenome (GOLD analysis project Ga0307433, IMG submission 202166) | Salt marsh sediment microbial communities from the Plum Island Ecosystem LTER, Massachusetts, United States - WE1603-210 | ecosystem: Environmental > Aquatic > Marine > Intertidal zone >... | reverse complement strand
TTTTTGGTGGAATTAATTCCGGAAAACAAGATGTTATTTTAACTTATTCCCCGCCTTTGCCCTTAGGAATTTCAGCTTATTTACTGGGGAAACTTAAGAAAGCACCATTTATTTTTAATGTTCAAGATATTTTCCCGCAAAGCGTAATTGATTTAGGTTTGTTAAAGAGTAAGATTTTAATTAGAATATCAGAATTAATGGAGAAGTTTATCTATAAAAAAGCTTTTTGTATTACAGTGCACTCCGAAGGAAATCGAGAAAATATTATTTCTAAGAGTGTTAGTCCAGAAAAAGCTATTACGATATATAATTGGGTTGATACTGATTTAATAAAACCTATCAAAAACCAGAATAATAGTTTTAGGGGAAAAAATAATTTAAGGGATAAATTCGTGGTGTCTTTTGCCGGTGTGATGGGATTTGCTCAAGGGTTAGATATCGTGGTAAATTGCGCTGATCTGATAAAATCGTATAAGGAAATATTATTTCTATTAATTGGAGATGGTATTAAAAAAGGTGAATTGATGAAGATGGCAAAAAAATTAGGGCTTAATAATATTAAGTTTCTACCACCTCAGCCTAAAAAGATATACCCCTCTATTTTATATGCTTCGGATGTTTGTTTGGTTACTTTAGACAAGAATTTATTAACCCCAGCAGTTCCAGCTAAACTTTTAAGTATTATGGCTAGTGGTCGTCCTGTGGTAGCAAGTATGAATTTAAAAGGTGATGCGCCAAAGATTATCAAAGATGCTAGATGTGGATATTGCGTTGGAGCTGATGATGTAGATGGTTTTTCTAAAGCAATTTTAAAATTATACAATAACCCTAAATTAAGAAATGAATTAGGGGAAAAGGGCAGGGCTTATGCGGTAAAACATTTTTCAAGGCAAATTTGCGTGGGAGAATATGAAAAATTGTTTTTAGAAGCGTATATGTACATAAAAGAAGTAAAGTAATTTGATAAAATTATGCTTATATAGTAAAGAAAAAATATATGCTATACTATATTTATTTTAATATGTTTGAAAATATTTTTTTAACTGATTGAATAATCAATTTATGAGGAGAGTGGGTTTAATGTTTAAAGATAAAATATTACTTATTACCGGTGGGACCGGTTCATTCGGTAATGCGGTATTAGAGAGATTTTTACACACTGAAGTGAAAGAAATACATATATTTAGCAGAGACGAAAAAAAACAGGAAGATATGAGGCTGAGGTTGAAAAATGACAAAGTTAAGTTTTATATTGGTGATGTCAGGGATTACGAAAGCATAGATTTTGCCACAAGAGGGGTAGATTATGTATTCCATGCAGCAGCGTTAAAACAGGTTCCTTCCTGTGAATTCTACCCTATGGAAGCAGTAAGAACTAATATTTTAGGAGCCGAAAATGTATTAAATGCGGCTGTAAATAATAAAGTGAAAAAAGTAATTGTATTGAGTACAGATAAAGCAGTGTACCCTATTAATGCAATGGGGGCCACCAAGGCTATAATGGAAAAATTAATGGTAGCTAAGTCAAGAACTGTTGATGGGGGGACAACTATATTATGTGGTACTCGTTATGGTAATGTTATAGCTTCAAGGGGTTCGGTAATTCCTTTATTTACAAAACAGATAAAGAGCGAGGAACCGTTAACTGTAACTGATTTAAAGATGACTCGGTTTATGATGTCAATGGATGGTGCAATTGATTTGGTATTGTATGCATTTAAACATGCTCGGCAGGGAGATATTTTTGTTAAGAAAGCCCCGGCATGTACTATAGGAGATTTAGCTATTGCCTTGAAGGAATTGTTTAATGCAAAAAACGAAATTAAAATTATAGGAACCCGTCATGGGGAAAAATTATATGAGACTTTATTAACCAGAGAAGAAATGGCTAAAGCAGAAGATTGTGGAGAGTATTTTAGAATTTCAGCAGATACGAGAGATTTGAATTATAATAAATTTTTTATTGAAGGTGAATCAGAAATATCGAAACAAGAAGATTATAATTCACATAATACAAGAAGATTAAACATCGAAGAGATAAAAGAGATGGTACTAAAAATAAATTTTATCCAGAATGAACTCAAAAAATAGTCTATAAATCTTAATAAAGTATAAGGGAATAGGGGAATTAATTATTATGAAAACTGTCTTGGTAACCGGGGCTAAGGGTTTTATAGGAAAAAATTTAATCGTTGGATTACAAGAAGTAGATGATATTAAAATAAAATCTTTTGATAAGGAAGATAATATAGAGACTTTAAAAAAATATCTCCAGGAATCAGATTTTATTTTTCATCTTGCCGGGGTTAATCGTCCTGAAAAGGTTGAAGAATTTAAAAAAGTTAATGTAGGGTTTACTAAGGATATGATAGGTTTATTAGAAGAAATGGGTAAAAGAATTCCTGTTGTGATAACCTCCTCTATTCAAGCGGAACTGGATAATCCATATGGTAAAAGTAAAAAAACGGCTGAGGATGAATTGATAAAATACAGTAAACAAAATAATATTCCGATATATATTTTTAGATTACATAATGTTTTTGGAAAGTGGAGCAGACCTAATTACAATTCGGTAGTTTCGACTTTTTGTTATAATATAAGTCATAACTTAGATATTACTATTTCTGACTCTAAGAGAGAATTAAAATTAGTTTATATTGACGATGTGATTAGTGAATTTGTTTCTTTGTTAGCTAAAAAAGAGAGGAATTTAAGGAAATATTTTTATAATATCAAAAGGGTTTTTAAAATTTCCATAGGGAAATTAGCAGAAAAAATATATCGAATAAGAGATATAAGAAAAACTTTAATCGTTCCGGATTTATCTGATGATTTTATGAAGTTATTGCACGCTACTTATTTATCTTATTTGGACGAGAATGATTTTTCATATGAAGTGGATTTAAAAGAAGATAATAGGGGAAATTTTGTAGAATTAATGAAGTCAAAAACATTTGGCCAGGTTTCTATCTCCAGGTCGAAAAAGGGAGTTACAAGAGGAAATCATTATCATAATACGAAGAATGAGAAGTTTTGCATCATACAAGGGAAAGCAATAGTAAAATTGAGACACATCCTTGATGATAGAATTATATCCTATCATGTTTCTGATAAAAAGATTGAAATAATAGATATTCCACCAGGCTACGCCCATTCTGTAGAAAATTTAACTGATGTTGATGGTGAAATGGTTCTATTATTATGGACCAATGAAATATTTGATCCTGAAAATACTGATACCTATTATTGTGAGGTGTAAATAAATGAATAAAATGAAAGTAATGACTGTTATAGGGACGAGGCCTGAAATAATAAGATTATCAGCAGTTATTAAAGCCTGCGATAAATATTTTGAGGAGATTTTAGTACATACCGGACAGAATTGGGATTATACCTTAAATGAAATCTTTTTTAAGGATTTAGAATTAAGAAAGCCTGACTTTTATTTGGATGCAGTTGGAGAAAATTTAGGGGAGACCATAGGGAATATAATAGCTAAGTCATTTAAGTTGTTTGGGGAAGTGAAGCCGGATGCTTTATTGATTTTAGGGGATACCAATAGTGCTTTAAGTGCAATAGCAGCAAAAAGGTTAAAAATTCCTATTTTTCATATGGAAGCGGGTAATAGATGTTTTGATCAGAATGTTCCTGAGGAAATAAATAGAAAGATAGTGGATCATATAAGTGATATCAATCTTCCTTATACCGAGCATAGCAGAAGATATTTGTTGAATGAAGGGATTAGAAAAGAATATATTTTTGTTACCGGTTCTCCTATGCCAGAAGTATTAAATAATTGTAGTGACAGCATTAAGGGAAGCGATGTATTAACTGAACTTAAATTAGAAAAGGGCAAATATATTTTAGTTAGCGCACACAGAGAAGAGAATATTGATATTGAAGATAATTTTATGCATTTGGTTAATTCTTTAAATTCTGTAGCAGAAGAATTTAAAATACCTATAATATATTCTACTCATCCGAGAAGCTGGAAAAGGATAGAAGAGAAAAAGATAAAATTTAATCCTTTGGTTAAAAAATTAAAACCATTTGGATTTATAGATTATAATAAATTACAGCAGAATGTTTTTTGCGTTTTATCAGACAGTGGAACCTTAAGCGAAGAATCAGCAATATTAAATTTTCCAGCAGTATTAATTAGGACCAGCACTGAAAGACCGGAAGTGTTAGATAAGGGTTCGATTATAATTGGGGGCATTAAACCTGATGAAGTTATTCAATCTGTTTACAGTGTAGTAGAAATGTTTGGGGCAATGGATAATAAAAATATTTTACCTGTAGATTACCAGGATACGAATGTATCAATGAAAGTTGTAAAAATAATCCAAAGTTATACCAAGATAGTTAATAGGAATATTTGGAATAAAAAATAGTTTGCTATTGAAGGTATAGGATAGCGGATGAAATTAAAAAAAGGGGACAGGTAACTTTTTTGTTACAAAAAGTAGCCAGTCCCCTTTCTTGTTACATTTACATGGGCGGCGCTGGTCGATTTGTAAGAGAGGCTGCAAGTTGCATCTCATATTTATTTTTAGAAAAAAAGAGGATTTTGGGATAGTTTTGTCGTAATACATTAAGGTATGATAGTAAAATAATGGTACGGTAAATTTAAAGGATTAGGTCAGTGCTGATTTAAAATATTTTTGGTAAGGTAGTTTTGTAAATCCGGAAAAACAGAAAGGAAAACTATATGGTATTTTTGATTTTTATAGTATCATTTGTAGCTAGTTTTGCAGGGTTTCCCATAGTTATTCCTCGACTGAAGAAAGCAGGAATTGTAGGGAAGAATATGAATAGCGAAAAACAGGAAGAGATTCCCGAAATGGGTGGGCTGGTAATAGCGGCTGGCTTTGGAGTAGGAATAGTTTTTACTATTTTTTTAAGGACCTTCTTTGATATATTTCTTTCAATAAGTTTGACTTCAATTCTGGCGGTTTTATCGACAATATTAATCGTAGTTATAATCGGTGTTTTTGATGATTTAATTTCAATGCGGCAATGGATTAAGGCGATTATACCGGTATTTGCGGCTTTGCCTTTAATGGCCATTAAAGAAGGATACAGTATGATGAGGATTCCTTTTGTAGGGCTGATAGACTTTGGTATCTTTTATTCTCTGGTTTTAGTTCCTTTGGGGATTACCGGGGCAGCTAATGCAGTTAATATGCTGGCAGGCTTTAACGGTTTGGAAGTAGGGATGGGAATGGTGGCAGTTGGGACACTGGCGGTTATAGCTTATTTAAATGGGATAACTACTTCTTTAGTAATATTAATGGCAGCATTGGGGGCATTAGTGGCAGCTTTATATTATAATTGGTATCCGGCTAAGATATTGGTGGGTGATGTAGGGACTTTAACTATCGGAGCAGTTATTGCCAGTGCGGTAATTGTAGGTAATTATGAGACAGCTGGGGTTATTTTAGTTATTCCTTATGTAGTGGATTTTTTAATTAAGGCTAAAAATCATTTTCCTTATAGTTTTGGGGTTTATAGAGAAGGTAAGTTGTATTGCCCTGATGGGGGGGCGGTAGGATTAGCGCAATTAATAATGAAGGTGTGTGGCGGAATTAGCGAAAGGAATTTAGTGTTTGTACTGATGGGTATTGAAGCAGTATTTGGAGTAGCGGCGATTTTGCTTTATGTTTAGTTAGTGTTTAGAGTACAGCGTGGAGCGTATAGAAAAACAGTATATATTATCGAGTATCGAGTATATAGTGAAAATTAGTATCGAGTGAAGAAAGGAAAAAGAAATAGTCGTTTGTAGGGGCAGACCTTGTGTTTGCCCTTTTTAGTTCAAAAGAATCTAAAAGAAGTAGTAGAACTGCGTTTGGAAGAAATGGATTCAGAGGAAAAAAACAATTTACCGATTTCTTGACATTAAAATGTAATTACATTATAATTACTATAAAAGCTATTAAGAAGGTGGTTATATATGAAAGCTACTATAATTCCCATAGGTAATTCAAAGGGTATCAGGATACCAAAGGTAGTATTAGAACAATGTCATATAGAGAAGGAAGTTTTTTTAGAGATGAAAGGAGATAATATTATTATTAAACCTATCAAGAAACAATCCAGAAAAGGTTGGGAGAAATATTTTAAAAAAATGAAGGAAAATAAAGATGATCGACTAATTATTAATGATGAAGTTGATTTAGATGTGGCGGATTGGGAATGGTAATAAGACAATACGAAGTTTATCTTATTTCTCTTGACCATACCATAGGACATGAAATAAAAAAAGTCCGACCTTGTGTAATTATTTCTCCTGATGAAATGAATAAAAATATTTCCACAGTTATAATTGCTTCCATAACTACTCAATCACATTTCTATCCCACTCGCATCCCGTTTAAATTTACTGAGAAAGATGCGTGGATTGTTTTGGACCAACTCCGTACCGTAGATAGGAAAAGATTGATTAAAAGGCTGGGGAAGATAGAACAAGTAATTATAAATCAAGTAAAATCTATAATAAAAGAGATGTTAGTTGATTGAAAATGCGAAAACAGTATCGAGTATCTAGTATATAATATATCCAAAGAAAAAGGGGGCAGGCTACTTTTTTATTACAAAAAGCTAGGCCTACCCCCTTTTCCAATTTGTGTGGGCATCAGAAGGGTGTCAGTTCTTTTTACACTACATAGAATTGCTTGGAATATAGATAGTCTGATACTCCAAAAATATAATTTGGAAAGTGTTGGTTATGGTAAAAGTGAATTTTTCAAAAGTTAGAATTTGACAATACACCAAAAATAATGTATATATTAAATTAAGGGATAATATATGTATGAGGTAGAATTTTACAAGGATAGAAAAGAAAGATGTTTTGTAATTGAGTTATTGAATGAACTTTAAACAAAAGTTAGAGCAAAAATCGTAAAATGGGTAGATAAACTTGAAAAGGAAGGACCGGATTTACCAAGGCCTTATACAGATATAGTAAAAGGCAAGATTAGAGAACTTAGGGTGAGTTTTAGTTCAAATGAATGTCGGTTTTTATATTTTTTCTTTGGTAAGAGAATTATTATCACCCATGGTTTTTTAAAGAAAACTGATAGGATTCCGAAGGGGGAAATTGAAAGAGCAGAGAGAATAATGCAAGATTTTTTAGAAAGAAACAAAGGAAGTTGAGGAAATTATGAAAGATACAGTAAAGTTTAAAGATTATTTAAAAGAAGAATTAAAGGATCCAGAATTTCGCGAAGCATTTGATGAAGAAGGAGTTTACGCCTCTTTGGCTATTCGGATAGCTAAGATTAGACAAGAGCAAAAGTTAACCCAAAAGGAATTAGCTAAACAATTACACACTACCCAGCAAACAATATCGCGATTGGAGAATATTCATAACAAAAGTTATTCCCTACAAACATTAATTAAACTTGCGCGTATATTAGATAAACGGGTTATTATAAAATTTAGTGGAAGGGAAAGAAGAGGATAGGCTGACAGAAGAAAAAAGGGGACTGCACTGGCAGCTTTTTTATAACAAAAAGTAGCCTGTCCCCTTTTTTAATTAAAATAAAAATAAGGATAAAAACAATTTACCGATTTAATAATTGGAGATGTAAGGTGAAATAGTTGAAGGGGAACTTTGTTTTTATTCCGGCATTCGTTTGCATCACAAATAGCTAAGGATAAATTAGAATATAATAGAATAAAATAATAAGGAGGCTTTGAATGGCTAAAGTAGTAACATTACGACTCACAGAAGAAGAATACGAGAGAATATCAGCTGCTACCAAGATTGAGCATCATCCTATTTCTAATTTTATCACTACCAAGGTGATAGAAGATATAGAAGAATCTTATTATATAGACCCCATTGAGATGGCTCAGATTAAATCAGATAAAAACCTGATCGGAAAATTAAAAATCGGACATCGCGACGCTAAAGAAATGAATGGCAGATTTGTTGACTAAGTTTAGAATATTCGAGACCAACCAATTCCTAAAAGACCTTGAACAAGATTTTAGTGGACAGCAGGAACGGATAAAAACAAAACTCGTCAACTATGTCTATCCTCAACTAAAACAAAATCCTTATTTTGGCAAAAAACATAAAAAAACTCGTAAACTATAATCGGATACCTGGCGTTATAGAATAAGCAGCTACAGATTCTTTCATGAGATTGATAACCAAAACAAAATAATCTTTATGATATCTGTTGATAATCACCAAAATGCCTACTAAAAAAGTTAACCAAAGGTGCCAGGCACCTTTGGTTAACTTTTTTAGTGAGTTTGGGGTAGGAAGGGGAGTTTGTGCTATAATAAAAAAAATATTATCGGTTTTGGAGTAGGTTTTTTAAAATGGTAATAACCAGAATAAGAGAGGAAGTTTTGAGTTCTCCGAGATTAAGTGATAGACGAGGAAGATTTGGCGGGGTAGTGGTGATAGGTGGAGCAAATATTGATTTGAGGGGTAGACCTACTGAAGAGGTGCTGGAAAGGCATACCTCCAATCCGGGTAAGATAAATGTCAGTTCGGGAGGAGTGGGAAGGAATATTGCCCACAATCTGGCTTTGCTGCGTGTGCCGGTTACTTTATTGAGTGCAGTGGGAGATGATGGAGAAGGTATAAGAATTTTGGAGGAGACCGGGAAGGCCGGAGTTAAGACCGACCAGATGATAATATCGGGAGAGCATCCTACCGGAATATATCTGGCCATATTGGATGAGAAAGGCGAGATGGAAGTAGCGGTCTCGGATATGCGGATATTAGAGGAGGTTACGGTGGAATATCTGAGGTCAAAGGCTTATTTAATTAAAGAGAGTAAGATAGTGGTGATGGATACTAATATCCCTGAGCAGAGCATCGAATATATAGTAGATTTGTGTAATAAGGTTAAGGTCCCTCTTTTGATTGAGCCGGTCTCGGTGGAGAAGGCCAGGAAGTTAAGGAAGGTACTGGACGGAAGCGGAAAAGTAAGAGGAAGCGGAAGATGGGCTATTGATTATATAACTCCGAGTAAGGATGAGCTGGAATCAATTTTGGGGGCGGAGATGGAGAGAGATAGTGACGAGGATGAAGGTATAGATGTAGATGTGGTGAAGGCGGCAGAGGAATTAAGGCGCAAGGGGGCAAAGAATGTGATTGTCACTTTAGGAAAAAGAGGAATTTATGTCTCTTATAGCGGGGTTGATGAAGGAAGAAAAGAGGATTGGAACAAATTTATGGCACCCTACAGGGGCGAGGTAGTTGATGTAACCGGGGCTGGAGATGCGCTGGTGGCAGGCTTGGTCTATGGAATTTATAAAGGATATTCTCTGGAGATGGCGGCAAGATTTGGCCTGAGGGCGGCGGCTCTGACTATTTCCACAAAAGAGGCGGTAAGGAGAGATTTAAGAGAAGGATTATTAAGAAGCAGGATTAAAGAAGAAGATAATAAATAATGAAGATAACAAAGAAGGAAGAAGGTTAATTTAGATTAATTATGAGTGCAGGTGCAAGGGTGAATGGAGAAAGATTTTTTGATTTTAAAGAAGAAGTAAAAGAGGCTTTGGAAGGTGACAAGCCAGTAGTTGCTTTAGAATCGACTTTAATATCTCATGGGTTTCCTTATCCGGAAAATTTAAAAGTAGCCGGGGAAATGGAAGAGATTATACGAGGATATGGAGTTGTGCCTGCGACTATTGCAGTTATCGGAGGGAAGATAAAAGTAGGGCTGAAGAGGAGCGAATTGGAATTTATGGCAACTTCTAAAGATATTTTAAAAGCCAGTAGGCGGGACTTGGCAGTGATAGCAGCCCAAGGTTTAAATGGGGCTACTACGGTGGCGGCAACTATGATAATAGCAGAGAGGACTGGAATAAAAGTCTTTGCAACGGGTGGAATAGGAGGGGTTCATCGGGGAGTAGAGAAGACTTTTGATATATCAGCAGATTTGCAGGAACTGGCGCGGACGTCGGTAGCGGTGGTATGCAGCGGGGCAAAGTCGATACTTGATTTACCTTTGACCAAGGAATATTTAGAAACCATGGGAGTGCCGGTGATCGGATTTGGTAGTGAAGAGCTGCCTGCTTTTTATTGTCGGGAAAGCGGACTAAAGGTTGATTATGTGGTAAATGATGAGAAGGAAGCAGCGGGGATAATAAGAGCTATGCAGGATTTAGGATTAGGAGGGGGAATGATTATTGCTAATCCCGTTCCTGAGGAATATGCCCTTTCAATGGAGTATATGAATGAAATGATAGAAGCAGCTGTTAGGGCAGCGGAGAAGGAAGGGATCAAAGGAAAGAAGTTAACCCCTTATTTATTGAACAAGATAAAAGAATTAACCGGAGGCAAAAGCCTTAAAGCTAATATTGAGCTGGTGAAAAACAATGCTCGGGTGGGCGCAAAAATTGCTTATGCACTAAAAAGTTAACCAAAGGTGCCTGGCACCTTTGGTTAACTTTTTAGTGCATGGGATAAATTTGGTGCCGGGATCCTGATAAAGCATGTGGATAAAATAAAGTGTAATATAATAAAATTGTCTAAAAAGAATTCAATTTTCATATTGAGGTCGGTGAATTTAATGATTGGAGATGAAAAGATTAATATTATAAAAAATATTTTGATGCAGGCATTTAGCCCTTATCTAATTTATATTTTTGGCTCTACGGTAAAAAATAGAGACAGAAGAGAAAGCGATATAGATATTGCCATTATGACCGATAAAAAAGTAGATGATTACGGATTATTTATTCTATCTCAAAAATTAGCAGATATTTTAAAAAAGGAAGTAGATCTTATAGATTTGAATAAGGCTTCCACTGTTTTTAAAATTCAAATTATAAAAACAGGAAAATTAATCTATAATTCTAATAATCTAAAGAAAATGTATTTTCAGATGAGAACTATGAAAGACTACGCAATCTTAAATGAGGAAAGGCAAGAGGTAATAGATAAAATTAAATCAAGGGGTGCTCAAATATGATCGATGATGTAATTTTAAATAAAACAGAAATTGTTAAAAGATGTATTAGAAGAGCAAAGGAAGAATATGCTCATAATCCCAAGAATCTGGAAAATTATACCAAGCAGGATTCTATTACTTTAAATATTCAGAGAGCGTGCGAAGCAGTAATTGATTTAGGGATACATGTTATTGCTGAAAGGGGTTTGGGGATTCCTCAAACGAGCAGAGATACATTTGAAATTTTACAAAATAATAAGATTATTAGCCCTGAGATGTCCGAGCGGCTTAAAGCGATGATCGGATTTAGAAATATTGCGATACATAATTATCAAAGGCTAAATTTGAAAATAATCCAAGCAATTATAGAGAAAGACCTGAAGGATTTGCTGTATTTTACAGATGTTATTTTGAAAATATAAGAAAAGTAATGCATAGAAAGGTGCCTGGCACCTTTCTATGCATTTGAAGGATTCAATATTTAAATAAAAATATTGAATTAAGTAGTTGGTACATATTCAATGTCTGATATGCTTTATTTGTATGCAAAAAATAAAAAAGAGAAGATAAGCATATTTCGTAATCTCTTCAAAGGAAGAGAAGATGTGTTTGCTAAATATTGGGTTAGTCGAAGAACTGGGAAACAGGGTTATTCTCCAGTATGTAAAAATGAGTGGATCCCTCATATTTGTAGAAAACCGTGTGAGAAATGCGGGAATAAGGACTATGTTCCCTTGGATGATTTTTGGATCGAGAAACATTTAAGGGGAGATATTATTATTGGAATCTATCCTATTCAACTTGATGGTCGAGTGAATTTTTTGGCTTTTGATTTTGATAAAGGAAACTGGCTTGAGGATTCGATAAATTTATTAAAATTTTGCCAAAGCATTGACTTAGCAGCATATTTAGAGAGATCAAAATCAGGCAATGGATCACATTTATGGATATTTTTTTCTCAACCGATTAGTGCGGCAAAAGTAAGAGAGTTTGGTTTTACACTTCTTGAAAAGGCTGGCATTGCTAGCATTTGCGGGGATAAAAGTGGATTTGATCGAATTTTTCCCAATCAGGATTTTTTACATGATGGAGGATTAGGCAATCTCATTGCTTTGCCTTTACAATACCAAGCACGCCAAAAGGGAAATACCTTATTTCTTGATCCGGAAAATAGCTATATACCCTGTATTAATCAATGGGCTCTCTTAAGCAATATTAAAAGAATTAGCGAAATTGATATCGATCTATTTATTGAAAAATTTTTAGAAGATACCTTTTCACATCTATCAGCATCTCCATCTGAATCCACACCTCAATCATCGGTTCGAGATGCATCACAAGCCTTACAACCACCTATATCAGAAAAGAGATCTCTAAAAATTATCATTTCTAACTACCTTTCAATTCCTATAAAAGATATAGATGAAAAATCTTATCAATTTTTAAGAAAAAATTTAGTCATACATAATCCTATTTTTTATGATAAAAAGGCAAAGGGATTTTCTACCTGGGATACTCCTAAAATGATATATTGCCTAAATTCTAAAGGTAGCAATTATATTATTCCCCGAGGATTTTTAAAAAATATAGAAAGACATTTGTTTCAAAATTCGATGCCATTTGAAATTGAAGATAAAAGTATTATAACTCCTAACCGGGCATTTAAATGTAGAATCAAGGTTTATAATTATCAAAAAAAAGCTTTGCAGGAAATATTAAAGAATAATACAGGTATTCTGGAAGCTCCTCCAGGATATGGGAAGACTATAATTGCTTTAGCAACCTTAGTATATAGAAAACAGAGTACTTTGGTTATTGTTCATACCAGGGAATTATTGGCTCAATGGATTCAGAAAATTGGAGATGTTTTGGGAATAGAAAAAGGCGATGTTGGTATAATTGGAGGAGGAAAGGAAAAAATTGGAAAGAAAATCACCGTAGCTACCTATCAGTCACTTGTCAGAAAGAACCTAAAAATATTAGTCGATAAAATAGGTTATGTTATTGTCGATGAATGTCATAGAGTACCAGCAAATACATTCCAAAAAGTAGTAAAAGAGTTCAAAGCCAGATATCTGTTAGGTTTAACTGCTACCCCTTTTAGAAAAGATAAATTGCAAAAATTAATGTTTCTCTATATGGGTGAAATTATTCATAGAATCGACCCAAATAAAATTTCAGGTGAACTAAAAGGAGTTGATAGTATATTAGAAATAAGACATACAGATTTTTATCCAACTTTTGAAAAAGTTAAAAAATATAAGAAGATTATTGGAGCACTGACAGAAGATGAGAATCGAAATAATATTATTGCCAGGGATATCATCGGTGAATATTCTTTAGATAAAAGTATTCTTGTGTTAACCGGAAGAAAGGGACATTGTTTAGAAATTTCCCAAAGATTAGGACAAAAAGTTAAACATTCTGTATTAACCGGAAATTTATCTCAAAAAGCAAGAAGAGAAATATTAAGAAACTTCAACGACAAAAAAATAAGGGTGTTAATTGCTACCGGACAATTAATAGGAGAAGGAATTGACCTTCCTTTTTTAGATACATTATTCTTAGTATTTCCCATATCTTCGAAGACAAGATTAATCCAGTATATTGGAAGAGTGCAGAGGAAAAATAAAGGTAAATCAATATCAAAAGTTTACGATTATTATGATCAATATGTCTCTGTTTTAAATATAATGTTTCAAAAGAGAAAAAAGATTTATAAGAAATTAGGAATAAAACAAGCAAAACCAGACAATAAAGTATAGAGAGTGACAAGAAAAGTAATTTTTATACAATTATACACAATACACAATTGTGTCTTGACACAAATGATAAAAACCTGTATATTTATAATTAGAGGTGATAAAAATGAACGGCAAAAAAAGCTACGTGCGAAATAGACTTAGTATCGATATAGATCCTGAAGAGCACCAAAAAATAAAAGTATTTGCTGTTTTGCAGGGGAAGACCATTAGAGAATATGTTTTGGAAAGTATAAGGGAACGTTTAAATCGGGAATCTGAAGAAAAGCAATTACTAGCAATGACCACTCAAATTAATCCTGTCTTAAAGGAAGTTTGGAAAAATAAAAAGGATGATATTTACAATGAAATATAAACAAGGGGATGTAGTCTTAGTAAAAGTTATTTTTTCAGAAGGTTCGGGAGTTAAAAAGAGGCCAGGCTTGATTATTAGTGATAAATATTATCATAATCACCGACAAGAAGTAGTTGTTTCTGCTATTACTAGCAATATTGATAGACTATTAGCTGGAGATACAAAAATACAGGATTGGGAAAAGGTAGGATTGAAATATCCTTCTTTGGTAACCGGAATTATCCAGACAATAAAAACAAATATGATCGAACGAAAATTAGGAAAGCTTTCGGAGAGAGATTTCTTAGAAACACAAATAAATCTTAAAAAATCATTAGGTTTTTTAGGATGACAAATCTGGTGCTTGGCACTAAATTTGTCATTTTTAATGAAAAGGTGAAAAGTAAAGATGGAAATAGTTATTGTTGGGGCTGGCCCGATAGGATGTTATACAGCACAGTTGTTGAAGAAATGCGGGATTAATAGCTTTAGAATAATTGAAGAACACGATGAGGTAGGCAAGCCGGTAAGGTGTGCCGGGATTGTGGGAAGGCCGGTTTTTGAAGATAGTTTAATACCTTTATCGAAAAGCTCTATATTAAATCAGATTAACGGAGCCTCATTCTTTTACCGGGGAGATAGTTTTAAGATAAAAAGGTCTGGGGTGGCTCTTGTAATTGACCGGCAGAAGTTTGATAAGGAGCTAAGTCAGGGATTAGAAGTGGAATGTGGGAGAAGATTACTGGAGATAGAGGAAGAAGGAGAAGGTGATGGAAGTGGGAGTAGAGATGGAAGTAGGTATCGGCTAAAGACCAATCAGGATGATATCTGGGCTGATACAGTTATTGGAGCTGATGGACCGCGGTCCCGGGTGAAAAAGTTTATAGATTCGAAGGGAAAAGAGGAAAGAAGAGAAGGCAGGGCGAAGAAAGATGATGGTAATGGCAGTTATGGTAATGATGGCTCCGGGAAAACTAAATTTTATAAAGGGGTTCAGTATAGGATAAAATTAAAAGAATTAAAAGGCTTAGAAGATGATTTTTTTTCCGGTGAGATGTCCCGGGTATATATGCGGGAAGGAATCCCTTTTTTTGTGTGGATTATTCCTGAAAGAGATGGAATTATACGATTAGGGGTAATTGCAGAAAATGGACGCAGAGAGTTAGAACGAGTGATAGAAGAAGAAGGGATAAAAGGCGAAATTATCGATAGATTAGCCGGGAATATTCCGATAGGACTGTGCCAGAGTGTTTATAAAAATGTAGCAGTAGTAGGAGATGCAGCCCGGCAGGTAAAACCTTTGACCGGGGGAGGAATTTATTACGGAATGAAGGCGGCCGAAATTCTGGTGGAGTGTATTCGGGAAGGCGCGTTGGCTGAATATGACAAGAGATGGAAGAGTAAATTTGGAAGAGAAATTAAATTTGGACTATGGGCCAGAAAAGTTTATGAGAGATTAAATAAAGATGAGCATGAATTAGAGGACATTTTCTTGCTGTTTAAAGAGAATGCGGAATTTATCGAGCGGATGGCTAATTTTGAAAAGCACTCTTTAGTATTTAGGGAAGCGTTTAAGAAGCCGATGATATTTATGAAAGCCGGTAAAATTTTAGGCCGAAATATAGTGAAGATATTATTTTGAGAAGAATAATAGGAAAAAGAATAATAAAAAGAAGGATAATAAGAGATAAGAAGAGGGAGAAATTAAATTGAAATCAATTATTCTTTGTGCAGGAAAAGGTACCCGCCTTAGACCGCTAACTCATACTAGTGCTAAACATTTAATTCCTATTGCTAATAAACCGGTATTGTTTTACGCAATAGAGGCAATTAGGAATTGTGGAATAAAAGATATAGGTATAATAATTGGAGAGACCGGAGAGGATATAAAGAGAGAGCTTAAAGAGGGTGGTAAGTGGGGAGTGAATATTTCTTATATCGAACAGAAGGAAGCCCTGGGGTTGGCTCATGCGGTATCGGTGGCGCGTGATTTTTTAGGAGAAGATAAATTTTTAATGTACTTAGGGGATAACCTTTTAAAGAACGGGGTAGAAAGATATGCGGATAAATTTATTGAAGGAGATTACAATGCCTTTGTGTTATTGACTGAAGTAGATAATCCAAGGCAATTTGGAGTTGCTGAACTGGAAGGGGGAAGAGTCGTACAGGTAGTGGAGAAACCTAAAGAACCGGTCAGTAATTTAGCTTTAATAGGAGTCTATTTTTTTGATAAAAATGTTCATCAGGCCATTAAGAACATAAAACCCTCTGCTAGGGGGGAATTGGAGATTACTGATGCCATTCAGTGGATGATCGATAAGGGTTATAAAGTTGGTGCTGAAGTAATTGAGGGTTGGTGGAAAGATACCGGAAAACCTGAAGATATACTGGAAGCTAATGCTTTGATTTTGGAAGATATTGAGAGAGATATCAAGGAAGGATGTGTTTGTGAGGACTCCGAGATTTTGGGGAGAGTAAAGTTTGGTGAGGGAGTGAATATTGTTAATTCCAAAATAGTTGGTCCGGTGATAATTGGTAATAAAGTGAGGTTAGATGATTCATATATCGGACCATTTACCTCTCTGTCTGATGGTGTAGAAGTGAAAAAGAGTGAAGTTGAATATAGTGTAATCCTGGAAAACACTAAAATAAATAATATCAAAGGACGCTTTCGTAGCTGTCTAATCGGCAAAGGAGTTGAGATTTTACGTTCCCGTGCCCTCCCCCACAGCTATAAGTTTGTCTTAGGCGATCATAGCAAAGTCGAATTATTATAGAGATAAAAAAAGTTAACCAAAGGTGCCAGGCACCTTTGGTTAACTTTTTTAAAAAGAAGAACCTAAGGTAATGTAAACATCATATCCGTGGGGGGCGGTTAGGGCTTTAGCTGCTCCTAATCTTAGGGTAAAGGGAGAGTCGTATTTGTAATTAAAGTCTGCTTTTAATTCTGCTCCGATACTGGATTTAAAATTCTGCCAGATAGAGTTAGTTTCATCTTCTTCATTGATTACATTCATAGTTACAATGGGGCTTTCCCAGGCATTTCCTATATCGACAAAGAAGGCACCTGATAGTCTTTCTAAAAAGATGGAGAGGGGGCCAAGTTTAAGGCTGTGCTCAATGTTGGCCAGGGGAAAACGATATTCCAAGCTGGCTAAGAGAAGATTGTTTCCTTCAAGGGTGGTAGGTTTATAACCCCGCAGAGAGAAGGTGTTAGTGTCGGTATTACTACTAAGATTATCCGCAGAATAGTTACCTCCTAATTTAAATTTTTCCCTATCTAAGACTGATTCTAATATACTTGAAGAGCTGGTGCCGGCTACAAGGCGAAGGGCTAGGACCTGATGAAGGGGAGATAGAGGAATAAATTTCCTGCCATCAAATATTAATTTATCAAAAGTGTAATCACCGCCTAAGGCTTTATCGGCATGTTCGTAGGTTAAAGAGAAAGAGTTTCCCAATTCGGGGCTGATAGAGAATCCATATTTTTCTGCGTCAGAATAGGAGTAGCCTAGTCTCAGGCTGCTGATTTTCTCATAGTTAGCATTTAAGGGAGATGATGTGTCGGTGTCATTAGTGTTAGTAGTGGATGATTTTTCGTATTGATATCCAAGAGAAAAGATTTGTCTATAAGAGCGCGAATTTGTAGTGGAGGCAGTATATCCTTTAAATGGGAAATAAATATTTATTCCGGTCTTACCTTTTTCCCACCAGGAGGTTGTGGTTTGGGAAACTAAAACAGCATTTCCAGACAGATAAAAATTAATAATAGGAAGGTGGTTATAGTTATAATAATTGAAGTTGTAGTTTAGGTTATTATTAACTATTCCATAAGTAATAGTTAAAGGAAGAGAATGAAATCCCAGCACATCCTTCAATTCAGTTGAAAAACCAATCCCCAGGTCGTTTTCGGTGAGCTGGGCAGCGGGAATCCAATAGGTGGGCGGCCAGAAGGAGGTTAAAGGATGGTAAGGGTGGATCGGGTAATTGGCTTTAAGAGAACTATTTAGACCATTAGATTGTTGTTGCTGCTGCATTGGCCAAGTAGTATCCTGTTGCGTGGCAATAATTTGAGGCTCAACATATTCTATCTCTACTTCTGCCCACTGATTAGGATTCTGGTGCATTTTCATAAGATGCAGTTCATATCCTGTGGTGTGATAGGAAATAAAAGCTAGCTGGGTGCCATCGGGAGAGATGGCGGGCTGAAAGGCTCCTCCCAAGACATTAGTTATTTGATATAATTTTTTATCGGAAAGCGAGAAGGCAAAGATATTATAAATTCCGGTACGATCAGAGGCAAAGAAGAGATACTTGCCATCGGGAGA
>Ga0307433_1000945_pt1 | contig 18371 bp, 24 predicted proteins | sample SalMarWE160210MG_FD_202166 | JGI IMG/M metagenome (GOLD analysis project Ga0307433, IMG submission 202166) | Salt marsh sediment microbial communities from the Plum Island Ecosystem LTER, Massachusetts, United States - WE1603-210 | ecosystem: Environmental > Aquatic > Marine > Intertidal zone >... | reverse complement strand
TGCTGGCAGGGGTCATAGGGGGCTATTAGCGGTGCCAGTGTAGCTATTGATACCATTATCAGCAATATAACTAGTCCAGTTTTGCCAGCACTGCTTTCCTTGATCTCTCTCTTCAAGTCAATATGCATTGTTCACCCTCGGGTCAAGTCTGGGATAGAAGAGGTCAACCACGAAGTTAGCCAACAGTACAAAGATAGCCACTATCAGAAAGACCCCTTGAATAACCGGGTAATCACGAGTGAGCAGAGCCTCATAGGTCAGATATCCGACTCCTGGGTAGGCAAAGACCAGCTCGGTAAAGAGAGCACCAGTAACCACTCTACCCACCCAGATGCCAGTCCTGGTAACCACTGGTAGCATTGAATTTCTACCAGCATGGCGGTATTTGAGCACTCGCTGCGATAAGCCCTTGGCCCTGGCGGTAAGCATGTAAGGCTCTCTGAGAACGGTAATCATAGTATTGCGAGTCAACAGATAACTACCAGTTAGATAAGCAAGAGTCAGGGCAGCCACTGGCAGGAATAGATGCCTGAGCACATCCAGTGCTAACGGTAGCCCCGACAGACCGGCATAAGGGGTTAGTGCCCCAGCCAGAGGGAATACGTGCAGCGTGACCCCGAAAATTATAAGCAGCACCATCCCCAGAAAGAAATCAGGGAAGCCATTCAGACTCATCAGGCCGGCAAGCAGGGCACGGTCGGTTCTGGAGCCACGCCGCCATCCCGATTCTATTCCCAGCACTATTCCCAGCAGAGTGGAAAGCACCAGCGAAGTGCCTACCAGGAGCAATGTCCACGGCAACCGTCCCAGGATTACTGCTGACACCGGGGCATTGTAGTAGTAAGAGTAGCCAAGCTCACCCTGAAATAGAGCCAGAAGGTAAGCGCCGAACTGTTTCCACAGCGGCTGGTCAAGAGCAAAGCGCTCTATAAGGTGAGCCTTAAACTCAGGCGTCATGGCAATTAATGCCTCGTCACCATAGATAGCCATGAGTGGGTCTCCAGGCATCATTCTTGGCAGCAAGAAATTGAGTGCCAGAATAAGTAAGAAGGCTATAGTATAGGTAACTAGATTTCGCTTGCTGAGCATCTTCCTCTCTATCTTAAATGGCACTATGAGATTCATTCGCCGGGAGCAGGCGAGAAGAGCCCCTCAGTCAACCCTCTTTCTATTTGGAGCATCCAGTCAGCCACCTTTACGCCGTTCAGGTTTTCCTCCCATATCCTGATACAGGCTCTGGATGCCGCCACGCCCGTGACACATCCGTCATAGCAGGTGGAGATCAGGAGCTTATAAGGCTTGTTTTTTACACCCCCTAATTTCCACCTCCCTATCACTTATATCTATTCTGTACTTCGCCTCTCCCTTCACCTTTGCTATTTCACAAAAGACAGCCGGTTCAAAGGAAGAGGTATGCCATTAGCCACACCACCCTTGGTATAGAACAAATTCGCGCTGCCATCGTGTGCCCAGTACCAGTTGGGATAGTAGAGGGTCAGAGCCGGCAGTTCCTCAGCATAAATCTCCTGAATCTGGAATACGAAGTCCCGCCTCTCTTTAGCATCCATCTCGCTTAACTGGGCTTTGAGAAGCTGGTTCAGCCTCTGGTTTGACTCGTAGCGTGCACTATTGAACCACTCGCCCAGGATTACTTTGTTTAGAATGGATGGTTCGTAAAGTCCTCCGTGCCCGTAGATAGCCAAGTCAAAATCCCAAGCGCCTACCTTGACATCAACTGTCTTTGCCTCCATGGTCCTGAAGTCCACCTTTATGCCTACCTTTTCTAGTTGCCGGGCGATGAACTGTCCCACATCTTTGAAGCTAGACCCGGCTAACCTGCTGGTAGCTATGAGCTCCAGTCTTAGTTCTTGACCATCTTTGGCAAAATAGCCATTCTTTAGCCTGTATCCCAGCCCTTCCAAAAGCTGTTTTGCCTTGACCGGGTCATACTTGTACCGTGGAGTATCAGGGTTATACCAGTCGCTGGTGGGTGGTATCATACCGGGGCTACCGGCCATGGCATGACCACGCTCAGTAATCTGCACCAGGGCTTCACGGTCTATGGCGTAAGCTAGAGCCTGCCGGAACTGCTTTGAGGATAGAGGAGCCTTCTTATGATTTATCATCAGCTTGGCATTCCAGGCGTAGGGAGCCATGATTACGGTAAGTCCCTTCTCTTTCATCTCGGAGACGACCTCTGGAGGAACAGAGCCGGCATTTACTGAACCTTCCTTCAGTGCTGCCGGAATCATCTCAGCGCTTATTTTTACGAGCTTAATCTCATCCACAATTGGCTTGCCAAGGTAGTAATCAGTGTAGGCTTGGTAGAGGTAGGTGCCATGCTCCCTACCGTAGTCTGCCAGTATGTAGGGTCCAGTGCCGCTTACCGCTTGTGGAACGGTAAACTTTTCAGGCTCAGTAACATTCTGCCAGATATGCTTCGGCAGAATAGGCTGGGTGCCTGCCACATCATTGAGAAAAGGGGCATAAGGTTGACTGAGGTACAGCCTTACCGTGTATTTGTCAATCGCCTTGGCTGAGCTGACAATGCTGCTGTCAACCCACTGACAGGGATGCTCCCTGGTGTAGCCAAAGGTAAAAACTACATCATCGGCGGTAAACTTGTTGCCATCATGCCAGGCAACATCGTTCCGCAGCTTGAATATGTAGGCGTTCTCCTCTTCATCATATTTCCACTCCTTAGCCAATGCCGGAACAAAGCCAGAATCGTTCTTCCAAACCAGGGTTTCAAAGATAAAGCTCATCCGAATATATCCCGGACCCCGGTAGTAGTGGGTGTAAGGAGACGGGTACCCCCAGTCACCGGTAGTATCAGCGATGGTATACGAAGTTACCTCCTGTGGACTGGGCGGGCTGGCCATGCACGCCGGTAAAACTAAAAGTGAAGTCAGTACTACAAGCACAAGCAATTTTGCTACCAGATCCGTCACACTGTTATTCATCAGTCCCCTCCTCTAATAACCCGCAGGGGGAGTTCCACGGACTTTACCCGTGGGTGAATAAGAAATCGACCCAAAGGGCGTCACCGCAGCCATAGAGGACCAACTTCTCCTTTCCGTCCAGCATTCCCAAAATCTCTTCCATAGGCTTTTGCACTTGTCCAATCACTTTTTCTCTCCTTTCTCTGTAAATAGCGATGGATTAAGCTCATAGATGGGTGTTCCTGCTCGGGACACTTCAGCAAGTGAACCCAGCTTCGGACTCATCACCCCGCTGCCTTTGAGTTCGGCTATCAGGGCATCGACCCTATCCCCCAAGCCCAATTCATTGCACACCGTCTTTATCTGACTTGCAGTAATCCTGTGGTCCTTTGCCTGTTTCTCCAGCCGTGCAACCAATTTTGGTATTTGCTCCCAGTTTGGTTCACCCATGTCCCTGAAAAGCTCGGCTAAGGCGTGTGCTGCTTCCCAGCGTCCACAATCATTCTGGTATCTACCAAAACCGCGAGTACCCTTTTCAAAAAACTGTTACTCGTTGCATAGATACGTAGCTGGCTCGCTGGTTATCGATCAAGAGATGAGCTTCTACCCTGAGGAAACCTTATTGGCGAGTTCCCGCTGCATGCCTAACCATATTTCTTCAGCAATTCCTCCGCCTGTTTTAGTAGTTCCTCAGGGTTCACCGGCTTTTGAACATACCCCTCGGCTTCCGTGGTTACCCCTGCTGAAAGCGGGATATTCGTCTTTCCCATGCCCCGTGGGAATACAGTTAGCAGCAACACCGGAATCTTAGAGAAAAAGTGGTAATGGGGATTCTCCTTAAGTTCTTTGCAAACTGCAAACCCGTCCTTTCCGGGCATGACCACATCCAAGATAATCAAATCGGGTCTTTCCTCTACTACTTTCTTTAAACCATCATCTCCATTATATGCGGTAATGACCTCATACTTGCTCTCTAGGACGGTTTCTGTTGTCTCTACAAAATCAGGGTCATCATCAATGAGAAGCACCTTAACCTGCTTTTGCATCACTTTTTTCTCCTTTCCACTGTCCTAATCCACCGTGCCAAAACTCAGGCTTATGTCCTCTTCTGCAAAAGTTTCTCTACTCGAGTAACCAAAGTATGGGGATCGATTGGCTTATCCAGATAATCATCCACATTGAGCTGCAACCCTGTTTCTAGCTCGTATCTCCGACGGCTGGCATCCTCTCTTACTGAGGTCAAAATCAGGATTGGTATATTGCTATACTTGGACCGCCTGGGATCCTGGAGTTCCTTCAAGACAACAAACCCGTCCATCCTAGGCATTAAGAGATCCAGGATCATCAAATCTGGTTTCTCCTCCCGCAGTTTTCCTAAGCCTTCCTCGCCGTCGCAAGCAGTAACAACTTGGTAGGAATGAGCCTCCAGAACGGCACATATAGCTTCCAGGATGTCAGGGTCATCGTCCACAGCCAATATCTTTGCTTGCTTTTGCATTTTACCTCCTATATCAATGGTCGAGGTAGTAATCCCGCCTTTTCCACGATTGTTGGTACGATATCCTCCCAAGCCACTGCCATTATATGGATGCCGTGAACACCGGGTATGTCCTTAATCTGGTCTATTATCTCAAGGCATATCTTTAACCCTTCTTCGCGGGTATCCTTAGCGTCCTCCATCCTGGTGACTATCTCGTCCGGGACGCTTACCCCTGGGACGTTGTCCCGCATATAACGGGCCATCCCCGCCGATCTGATCGGTATTACCCCGGCTAGGATATGTATCTTCTTGTCCAGCCCTCGATCTGTTACCATTTCCATCCATTTGGTGAACTTGCCGACATCGAAAATGGCTTGGGCCTGGATGAAATCCGCCCCAGCCTTTACCTTCTTGACTAATCTCAGGACCCGGTATTCAAAGGGATCAGCATAGGGATTCTCCGCAGCCCCAATGAACAGTGGCACCTCTCCCGAAATCTTTTCTCCAGAAAGGAATTTCTTCTCGTCTCGCATTTGTCTCAACATTTGAATAAGTTGAATGGAATCCAGGTCAAAGACGCCTTTGGCGGAAGGATGATCACCGAACTTCTGGTGGTCACCAGTTAAACAAAGCACATTCCCAATGCCTAGCGCTATCGCCCCTAAGATATCGCTTTGAAGGGCAATCCTGTTTCTGTCACGGCAAACCATTTGTATTACCGGGTCAACCCCCAGTTGTTTCAAGAGGATACAGCCACTAATGCTTGACATTCGAACAATGGCGGTCTGGTTATCAGTTACATTCAATGCGTCACAAGAAGCCTTGAGCAACTCACCCTTTCTTTGGATGACACTTGGTACAGCCCCTCTTGGGGGACCTGCTTCAGCGGTTACCGCAAAGCCCCCGCTTTCTAAGACCTTCTCTAGGTTGGTTCCTGCTTTCATGACCTTGTCACTCTTCCCTCCTCTCAATCTGGGTTATAGCTATGTTTTTAGGCAAAGTGAAAGAGAATTTGCTTCCTATTCCACTTTCGGGGCAAGGGCTTTCCACCCAGATCTTGCCACCATGGGCTTCAACAATCCTCTTGGCTATGGAGAGTCCTAAGCCAGCTCCTTTTGAGTCCAGCCTGATACCTCGATAAAAGTCATCAAATATCCTGGGCAGTTCTTCAGATGAGATGCCAATGCCTGTATCCATAACCTCCACCAGAATATGGCCATCTTCCTCTCTTACTTTAAGAGTTACTGTTCCCCCTTCATAGGTAAACTTAACTGCATTGCCCAGCAGATTGGTAAACACCTGCTGTAGGCGATCCGAGGCAGCGGGGATGAGGGGCAACTCCTTGGACACCTCGACCCCCAGTTGCATCCCTTTTTCTTCAGCTAGAGGCTGGATGATTCCCCTGGTGCTTTCCACCACTTTAAGCAGAGACGTTGCCTCCATCTTTAACTCTCTGGCGCCGATGCGGGAAATGTCCAAGATATTATCAATTAGATTTAGGAGCCCTGTTATCCTATCACTACTTCTTAATAGCATATTCTTTTGTTTTTCGGTGATTTCTCCAGCATAGCCATCGAGCATAACTTGATGATAGCTTTCAACGGCAGCCAAGGGAGCTTTTAGGTCATGTGAAGCTATGGATAAAATGTGCGCTAGCGTGTTCCCACTAAGTTGGAACCTGGAGCGCCATATGCTGGCAAGCCTTCGCATAATGGTGTATCCAGCATAGACATTCTCTTCCAAGAAGTGGCAGAGTTTTTCCCCATTGAAAGCAAGAACCTTGGTTTTTTCGATGCACCTTGCCGACGCAGTACACATTTGTGTCTCACAGATCGCTGAGCAGCCCAAAGTGGCTCCCTTGGTTATTACATCAATTGTTCCCCGTCTCCCTGGGCCAGATCCAAGGCGAAGTGTTACCTCTAGAGCGACCCTTCCATCTTGAACGATGTAAAGCTCCTTCGCTTCATCGCCTTCCCTAAAAATGCTTGTACCTGGTTTGTAAACCTGCTCCCGGCATAGCTGTGATATCTTGTCTAGTTCGTCGCCGGTCAGTCCGCCAAATAGCTGGGATGTTGCTAAAGCTTGCTTAATAGACATAATAAGCTTTCCTCACCTTCCCCAAGCGGTTGCTGCTCAAATTATACAACTATAGCTTGCCAGTGCCTATAAAACTGCCTTTAATGCTTGTTGCAAAATGCGCAGACATTATCCTATCAATTCTATCATTCGAGGACAAGCGGACTGACTTCGATCTTGCGCGGCCTTTCCGTACGGCTCCAGTCCTTTGGTTCGATTATTTCTTCTAATTTCTCAAGTTCACCCAATTTGCTCAGCCGCTCAATGATCAATGTCCAGGCACAGTCACGCTCAGGGTCTACTTCACACTTACCATTCTCTGAACCTCCACATGGACCATTTAGTAATCCTTTAGGACACTGCGTCATCGGGCAAATGCCGGCGAACTGGCCAAGCAAGCACTCGCCGCACTGTATGCACTTCTCCCGAAATTTACTGGGGCCTCCACCCATATGCCCTATAGCATCATTTGCTGGATAGATAGGTTTCACCAACCCAAATTCATCCTCTAGCACGAACTCCCTCACAACCTGAAGCCCATCGCCACAGGACATCATCAAAATAGCGTCACATTCTTCAATCTCCTGGCGGTACTTGCTCAGACGCTCTTTACTCCAGGGAGCGTAGCAGGTGAACTCTCCGAAGGGTGGAGCAATGGCAGCCAGGATATTTTTCCCATGCCTAGAAAGAGTATCTGCCATTTCTTTTACCTCTGGCTCACCGCCAGTGTGGAAGACTGTGGCGCAACCACCGCAGCCATAGAGGACCAACTTCTCCTTTCCGTCCAGCATCTCTAGAATCTCTTCCATAGGCTTTTGCACTTGTCCAATCACTTTTCCTCTCCTTTCTCTGTAAATAGCGATGGATTAAGCTCATAGATGGGTGTACCGGCTCGGGACACTTCAGCAAGTGAACCCAGCTTCGGACTCATCACCCCGCTGCCTTTGAGCTCGGCTATCAGGACATCGACCCTATCCCCCAAGCCCAATTCATTGCACACCGTCTTTATCTGACTTGCAGTAATCCTGTGGTCCTTTGCCTGTGTCTTAAGCCGTGCAACCATTTTTGGTATTTGCTCCCAGTTTGGTTCACCCATGTCCCTGAAAAGCTCGGCTAAGGCGTGTCCTTCTTCCCAACGTCCCGTTTTTCGGGCGCCTTCCACTAGATACTTGACAATGTTGGGTATTTCATACAATTCTGCCGGCTCAGCCAGCAGCAGCCGGTCCTCCCAAGCAGCGCTCTTGAGTGTTCTCACCGGAAGAAGCAGCCTCCATTCGTTGCCCAAGAGTAAAATATCCTCGGCATCGCCATTGATCATCTCCTCTATTTCACGATAGGCTACTCTGCCTCTCTCAGAGGCGTGGGCCAGGACTTGCGCCAGATGATTTGTTAGCTCTCCATGACCCAACAGTCCACTTAAAGCCTTTTCCAGTCTATTCACGTGATCCCATTTCTTTTTACGTAATACTGACCGATGGCTTTACCGTCTTCAGCAGCCGCAGATATCCCCTAAAGAAAAACTCTTCTTCAGAGTCGGTGAACCCTTGGCTCTGAAGCATTTCCTTCATATCGAGCTTGAGGAATTCCACAGCTAGCTGGCATTCCCAATGGGTGAATGCCCAGCGAAGGGGAAGCCATACCCTCTCAAGGTCGAACTCACTGTAGTCTAGAATGTAAAAGGTTCCTCCCGGTTTCAAAGCCCGATGAGCACTGTGAATAATCCCCAGCTTCTGGTCATCCTCAAACCCGTGTAAGACAAAGGAGATGAACACCTTGTCGAACTCTTCTTTGTACGGCAGGGATAGCTCTATCCGCTGCTTCTTAAAAGTGATATTAGGATACCTACCACAGCGCTTCCAGGCTCGGCTTAACATCTCATCATTGATGTCCAAGCCCACAATTCTGCCCTGAGAGCCTACCTTTTCAGCCATAAAGCAATCGTTCTTGCCCGTGCCTGAGCCGAGGTCAAGTATTGATTGACCGGGCTTGATGCCCATCTTCTCAACAACCCCTTCAATGAGGTAAGAATACTGCCCTAGTGAAAACAGGTTTAAGAAGAGATCATAGTAGCGTGCTCCACCTGGGCCAATCTCTACTTTAGATCTTGCTGGTGGCAAATATACCTCCTACTTGAGCATTGCTAAATACTCGTCAGCGTACTTACCGTTTTTAGCTCCCCCAAGCATCTTACCCTCCTTTTCCCTTTTCAGCTTCCAGCGCTAAGTACTCGCTGACAGCCATGCCAGCAGAGGCTCCTTGGCTCCCCTCTTTCTTATTTTCCAGGCCTGATTTCGTCTGAAAGCAGGCTTATTAATCGGTCTAGGGTGACGCTGTAAGGTTCTATCGGAATCCCCATCCAGTCCGAAAATTCTAGTACTTTCTCCGGAAAATCTTGAATATATCTCCCATAAAAGCCCAGAGCATCTAGAAGGATCGCTTTATCATATCTTGGAAATGTCTCATTGGCCTTGGCCGCATCCCAATCGGTAAATATTGCTTTCCAGTATTTAAGCCAACCTGGGGTAATCCAGTAGACCTTTTCTCCTTTACTAATTTTTTTCCTATTTTTTGAATCCGCCAGCATGTCGATGCACCTGGCGGCTTTTATTCTGAAAATGTTCCCTTCACCTCTGTTAATCAGATCATCGATACTTTCAGGTGGTTCCTTCTGGAGATCCAGATAACAACTACTACCGTAAACCACAATGATGTTCTTTGAATATTCTAGTGCTTTCTCTAATTTATTGATGAGCTGCTCTTTGAGTTTTCTATAATCCTCGTGTAAACCAGGAGCAGTATACAAGATCTTTTTTGTATTTAGAAAACCACTTTCCTTCAAATGGTCCAATTCTGGACGCAGTGTACCGCAGGATACAATTGTATAGTTTTTAAATGATGGTTTGTAGTCCATGATCTCACCTACCTTGGGTCTGAATTCAGTAAAGATGCTCCATATTTAATTGATAGAACAAGTGGGGCAGTTATGGCTCTTTCTGGTGCTGGAGTGGCATTTTTACTAACCTGGTATTTATCCATTTTGTATATTGATAGCCTTTAACGGACATTCTCGGACACAGTCTCCACATCCCACGCACATTCTGGTTGAATAAAGCATCGGGGGATCCCCTGGTTCCTCTTGTATCAAGAGATCATGAGAGCATGCCTGAACGGCTTTACAAATCCCTTGATGGGGACCACATTTGTCCGGTTCACAAACTTGGTAGTTTATAACCGCGTACTTTGTTCCTAGCTCCATTTTTAGACCTTTTCTTCTTTTACTGACTTAAGCAGTCACAGATGTTTCCCTGAAAATGTTTTTCAAAGAGTTAAAAATATATTAAGTATCACAATTTATTCCATTCTTTTTCGATAAAATCGATCACATATTAAGATTTCATATAAAGCCTCCGCTTTATACCCTTGAACTCGCTTCTGGAAGGGGGGCGGGGATTCGCCGTAGGCGAATCAGCCTGTTGTTCGTATTGGCTGCATGAGTTCTCTTAAGGATAAACCCCTCAACGTCGGAGACGAGCTCCGACGCTACGAAAAAATGGATGTAGCGTCGCACCTTGTGTGCGACGTTATCTCTGGCGCGACACAGCGCTACATCAAACTGCAGCATAAGGACCAACTCCGCTTAGACCTTTAGGCTTTTGCCTTTCAATGCCCCTTTAGCTTACTGCGGGGTTCTTTGCCGACTTAAAAAGGACTCTTGAGTCAAAGGGCATTTCCTTCAAACAAAATTCGTTATGCCCCGGAACAAATAATCCCCTACCTTTCTTTGGGGTCGTAAATACGTCTTCTACGATCTCTTCTCTAACCTCCTAGGGAAATCCATGCAAAACAAAGGAAAGGAGCACCTTATCAAACACGGATGTCCCGTTAATCGTTGCAACCGACATCCTCATGGCCTCCATTCCTTACGTATCAAATCTTAGCGCGAAGCTGCTCTCATTGTCAACACCGACGTACGCGAAATGCAAGGCATACGAGTGCCGGGGATGCCTCATCACCGTCGTCTTCCACTTGCTCAATCTCTTCCTGAAGCCAGTTTAGAAGTCTGTCCTTCAGCGCTTTCAGGTCCTTGCAATCTCGCGTTACCTTCAAATGCGCGAGCAGCTAGGCTGATTTCGTCTGAAAGCAGGCTTATTAATCGGTCTAGGGTCACGCTGTAAGGTTCCATCGGGATCCCCATCCAGTCAGAGAAATCCAGGATTTGCTCCGGGTTATTTTTCATAACTTCCTCATAATATCCAATGGCATCCAGCATAATTGCTCCACCCGTGTGCTTGGGGAAATTCTTGTTGGCTAAACCTTTGTCGCATCCCTGATATACATAATGGCGGTATTTCATCCATCCCGGGGTAAGCCAGTAGACATCCTTACCCTGGCTTATTCTTTCCCTCTCTTGCTTGCTGACTAGCATATCAACACAATGGGTAGCTTTTATTCTGGAAATTTTAACTCCAGGTTCCCCTTGCTCCTGAATTATCGTGTCAATATCCCGATATGGATTATCAGCATTAACATAGCAGAACTTGCCGCCATAGACAACGATAATTTTGCTAGCGTATTTCTTAGCGATGCCTATCTGTCTTATAAGCTGGCTCTCAAGTTCACGAGGAATCTCATGCCGTCCGGGTGTGGTATAGAGAATTTTTCTGGCATCAAGAAAGCCGCTGTCTTTAAGATGGTTTAGTTCCATATCCATCGTGCCGCAGGCAACAATAGCGTAATCTTGAAACACGACGCGATTTTGCATATCTTCCCCTCTATAGACTTTACTTCATCCCAGCCTCGATTATGGCTTCAGCACAATATGTTCCCTGTCTGCCCCCCTACTATTTTGTTCTACTATTCTATCTATGTTGTTATGGAGAATTTCAATTGCATTAGCGATGGCATCTGTTCTCACTACTACACAGGCGAGTTTCTTAAGCAACCTCGGAAGGTTAGGGCCAAATTTTCTGCCCACAAGGACATCCACACCTTCCAGGACGGAAGACGTAGCCTTAGCTTTCTTTGGGTCACCATGCTTTATCGATTCATCCTCCTTAAACTCGACATTCCTCCTCTGTTCAACAAGCTCTTCTTTACCATCGGAGAACTTGTAAACGTAGAAATATTTCGCCATGCCTACATGGTCATTGTTTAAACTCTGGCCATCGTCCGTGCCAAAAGCAATCAAGAGCTCCATTGTTTACCCCCTAGCGAGTAATCCTTTCTACCAACATAGATTGGCACTTTAAGCCGGTCTCCATTATGCCCACTATCATATCATTTTTATGTAATTTACTTTACCTAAACTTATCTATCAAACGGTGCAACGGCACGGCTAACTGGTCCTCTTGAACATGAGGCGAGTAGCAGCTATCAATCTGCACCAGTTTGATAAGCGGCATTTTGCTGGCAATGGCCACAGCAAGCTTATCGACTGTGCCTGATACTATTTCCTCAGAGACTATTTGTGCCCCAACTAGCGTCCTGGTCTTGCCATTGGCAATAAGCCTGTACCGGGTGGGGCGGCCATTAAACCTCTCCCGAAGCCGTGGGGTGTCAATGGTAACAGAGGTAGTGTCTAAACCCTTTTCTCTTGCTTCCCTCTCAGTAAAGCCTACCGCCCCTACCTGATGACCAAATACTTTAGTGACAAAGGGCATAGCCGTTCCTTCATAAGTGATACAGTTACCTAAAACAGCATTTCTACCAGCTATGTAGCCAGTCCTGACGGCATTGGCAGCCAGTTGGTGTCGCCTCCTTGTACCGGTAATGATATCCCAGTTCTCCATGCAGTCTCCTATGGCATAGATATCAGGGTCACTTGTCTGTAGGTATTGGTTCACAGCTATTGCGCCGGTCTCGCCTATCTGTAGGCCCGCTTTTCGTGCCAGCTCAACGTTAGGCTCAGATCCGGTAGCAAAGAAAACGAAGTCCACCTCCAATTCTCTGTCGGAAAGACTCACCCGCTTCCTTTTCACCCTGCTCGCTATGCCCTCTATCTTGACTGGCATGATCAACTCCAGTCCGTTTTGCTTGATCACGCCCTCTAACGTTTCTGCCATATCCTCATCTAAGTATGCCCGTAGAATACCCCGTCTGACTAACAGGTAGGTCTTGACGTAGCCCCTTGCTCTTAGAGCAGTAGCTATCTCTAGTCCGATGAACCCCCCGCCGACAATAGCTGCCTCAGTATGTTGGCTAACGGCAGTCCCCAGGGCTATGCCATCAGCCATATCGGTGCTCAGGGCGAATTCATTTTTGCCATCCAATCCCGGGAAAGAAGGAATGGAGGGCGTAGTGCCCAGGGCTAAGACAAGTTTATCGTAGCCATACCTTGCACCTCCGGCCATGATGTATTTTTCGGCAGGTAAAATATCAGTAACCTCGGTATTCAAGTGAAGGTTTATGTTCCTCTTTTTCCAGAATGACCTCTGACGGAAGCCGCGAATCAGTTCATCCCAGGTGGCAACGCTTCCGCTAATGACCAACGGCATCTCACAAGGTGGACAGCCGAGCTTAGCCCTCTTGCTAAAGATGTCAATCTGTGCCTCGCTATCCAGGCGACGGATCTGATTTGCTGCCGTTGCCCCGCCATCTCCGGCACCAACAATGCAGACTCTCATTTCTTGCCTCCACTCTTAATGTTCTTTTGCCAAGGGGTAGCCCTTTTCCCCAGCAGGTATCGGCACTTCAAGCCAGTTCTCCACAGGCACAAAGGGGCAGGTGTAGGCTTCGCTGTACGCACACCAAGGATTGTAAGCCTGGTTAAAGTCCAGGACCCATTTTTCTTCTTGAGTGCGATCTCTATCTTGCTCAAGGTCAAGATAGCGGCCAGCACCATATGTTTCTTTGCCAGAGGTCACATCTCTAAAAGGAACAAACAGGGTTTCTTTCTGAGGGTTGCTCTTATAGGCTTGGAGGACCCGCTCCTTTCCGGCTATTTTGAAGCGAAATTCGCCCCAACGTATGAGATCTTGCTCATTGCCTTTGCTGTAAGCCATCCTTACCACCTGTTTTTCAGGGTGCTCGTGAAGCTCAAGCTTGAATCTATAGCTTGGGTCAGGAGGGTAATACTCTAAGCCTCTGAACCGGGGTCGATCTTGCGGAGGTATTGGTGATTGCCGGTGTTGGGCAAAGAAAGCATCCTTCCTTTCCCGCGCATCTTCCAGATTTTTCTTCCATTCGCGAGCCTGCACAGCGTTTTCATCTCCTTCTAAGAGCCAGAGAGAACCTCATTAATTTCTGGTTTTTAAATCCGCATCATGGTAGTCATAATGCCTTGTAGATTGTTATGAAGGCGAGGGCTGTAACCAGTACCGTGAGCCAATTTCTAACCATGTGGACTTAGTTTTTAGCGATATCCTGCTTCCAATTCTTGCGCCAATCATCGACCCTATAAGCACGAATACTGCTGGCAGCCAGGTTATATCGCCGCGATGCCAGTAAATAATTACCGCAGCAATAGCTGTAAAAATGGTCACAAACAGTGATGTAGCAATTGCCCTATGAATATCGAGTCTCATGGCTCTTAGGAAAGGGGGGAAGAGAGAACCGCCACTCCCACCACGTATACCAACTATTAGGTTTAAACCTAGTGAACCGGCAATAATGTTCCATGAACCTGGGTTTATCTTGCGGGCAAGTTCCGGGGTAATCCTGTCAAGATAGATTCCGAATACAGTTATGACAGAAATGATAACGAAGATGACTGCCAGAGCCAGTGTTGGAATCAATCCAGCGAGAAATGCACCCGTTACTGAACCTAAAGTCCCCCCAGTTATCATGTATAGAGCAATTCTCTTATCGATGTTCCTTCTTTGACTCACTGCCCCTACTGATGACGAGAAAGGTATGACTAGCAGGTTAATCCCAAAAGCACTCAATAAAGGCAACCCTGCCAGATTGAGCAAGGGTATCCTGACAGAACCTCCGCCAATACCAAACATGCCGCTCATGAAACCCGAGAAAAGTCCGACACACAGGTAGGGTGTGATTTCTGTGATCAATTATTTTCGCTCAAGAATAATCTTATAGCGGGTAGATTAATTTCCTGTTTGTTCCGCATCTTATCTCCTTGTCTTCAGGTTTTCTATTCTTGCTAGGATATCATCCACCCCCTGAGATAACTCCTTAAACTCTTCTCTTAAGGTCTTTAAGTTCATTGTAGAAGAGCTAACCCTTAGCTCGGGAAGGAGAACCTGCTGGAATCTGTGGCCATGGGCTGGCACTTCCGCTCCGATAATTTCGCTTATTCTGTAACCTGGCCAGGGATTCTGCCTGCAGCCAAAAGGTGAGGCTCTTCCTTCGGCTACTGCTTTTGCGAATTGACCGCAATTACCATACCCACAGAGCCCACAATTAAGCTTAGGCAGAGCTTCATAGATTTTTCTTATTTTCTCTTTATTACTGGCTGTCACCGTTCCTCCCTATCCACTTAATGATATTTGGCAAAGCTACAGCCCTCAAATTTCCAAGTGATCCACGGCTCAGTCTCGCCGTTTCCATTTATCCCGCTTGCTATAGTTCCCTCAGCACTTGGAATAGCTGCTCATTGGCTTTTTCCAGCTCTGCTGCTGCCTGTAATGCGCTATTGTAGATTGGGTCACTCTTGACATTTTGGGTTTTCTCAGTCCATTTCCTGAATTTCTCACTGTGCTTCTTGTTATGCTCCGCCCAGGAGGTCAAGACCACTTTGAGCCTACTCTTCTCATCTATTGGGAAACTTTGGGAAACACTATCAACCGTTGTTCGGATGGTGCTCTCGGGAACTGCACCGAGGATTTCATCAACCTTTTGCCCGTCAACGAAGAACATCTGCATCGGTATGCTCATAATCTGATATTTCACTGCTGTCCGTTGGTTTTCATCCACGTTCATCTTGCAGAACTTGAACCTGCCATCGTATTCCTGTGCGAGTTTGTCATATATCGGTGAAACCATCATACAGGGGCCACACCAAGGCGCCCAGAAATCAACCTCTGTGGGAAGGTCTGAATTGAGGACCTCCTCTTCAAAACTTTGATCTGTAACTTCTATTACTTTGCTCACGTTACCTCCTTTAGTGTTTGTCTTTATTTCGTGACCCTTTCCTGAAATTCAGGATTTTGCCCTTTTCAAGGTTCTTATTGTCGTGAATAAGCATCTCGGAGAGTTCCTTCTCCAAATGAAAATTTGCCTTTTTTATCTCATCTTCAGTCTCAGATTCCATATGTTTTGGCCAAACCGACATAAACGCAGAGGGTTTCATGATTCTATAAATTTCACTTAGTAATCTTCTTCTATCGTTTGCCTGTGGGAAATAGTAAGAATGAAAGACGTCAAAGAGGAGAACTACGTCTACAGACTCATCAGTTAACTCGGTTTCTAGTTTTCCCGATGTCTCCATTCTTTCTATGTTCCTCAAGCCCGTTGACTCGGCTTTTTGCATCAGCTCATCCAAGGCTTCCTTATCTTTATCTAAGGCGTACACTCTTCCCTGCTCACCAACTATTTTGGCAGCCGGAATAGTATACGTTCCAGAGCCACAGCCAAAATCCAATACACTCTGACCTCTCCTAATCCTTATTCTTTCTAATACCTCAAGAGCTCGTGATTCTAGCTTCATTTCCTTGTCTCTTGAAGATATTTAAAGGCGGACATGGCGGCGGTGGCACCATCCCCAACTGCAGCAGCAATCTGGCGAGGTGAGTTCCTGCGGATGTCGCCGGCCGCAAAAATACCAGGAGCTGAGGTAGCCATCGTTTCATCAGTGACGATGTAGCCGGCATCGTCCAGTTCAAAGATGTTGAAGAAGCTCTGGCTATTGGGCGTGAGCCCTATGGCAACAAAGACGCCATCCACTTTTAGGATAGATTGTTGCCCTGTCTCAACATTGCGCAGTTTGAGTCCATTTACCATTTTCTCTCCCAAGGCCTCCTCTACTACTGTGTTCCAAATGAGCTCAAGCTTAGGATGAGCAAAGGCGCGCTCTTGAAGGACTTGTCCTGCCCGGAGCTGGTCTCGCCGATGTATTACGTAGACCTTGCTGGCAAGCTGGCTCAGTTCCAGGGCATCGGTAATGGCGGTATCGCCTCCCCCCACCACTGCCACCTCCCTGTCGCGGAAGAAGAAACCATCGCAGGTAGCACAATAGGAAACACCTCTACCTGAAAACGTTTTCTCGCCAGCAACTCCCAGTTTGCGATACTCTGAACCAGCGGCGATGATTATGGCCCCAACCTCGAAGTTGCCCTCAGTGGTAGCCACACCATAGGGTTGTCCTTGAGCAATGCCTGTAACCTCAGCAGTCACCACCTCCAGACCGTATTTGGCAGCCTGTCGATGCATAAGTGAACCCAGCTCGGAGCCGACTATACCCTCAGGAAAACCGGGGTAATTCTCCACCAGCGTAGTATTTACCATCTGACCCCCCAGCGGGCCTCGTTCCACCAGCAGGCTTTTGAGCCCAGCCCGTGAGGTATAGAGTCCGGCAGTAAGCCCGGCAGGGCCACCTCCAATAATGATTACTTCATACCTAGCCATTGTCTGCTCCGTTTCATAACCTCTGAAGCTATCTCCCCTTCCAACCTTCCTGCTCCATAGTCAGGAAAGCCAGTCGTTCTTCCTCATTCATCTCCGCTATCCTGATCTCCACGTTCGCGCCCAACTTCCCTACCGCCTGGCGCAGACTGTTCACAAGGTAGTCCTTGATTGAAGCAGGAATACCAAGGAAAGGAAGCACAAGGGTAAGCGCAACCTCGGCATCCTTCAAAGCTATATCTTTGACCATCCCCAGATCAATAAGGGTGCGACTGATTTCTGGATGCATCACCTGTTCTATTGTGCGATGCACATCTTCCTCTGAGATATTCTCAACCATTATGCCTCTCTCTCTTTGATTAATTATGCGCTTTAGTCTCTCCCTCTTTTGGCAATATTTTCCAGCTGGCCCTTATTTGTGCTTCACGGGGCAATTTTTCACCAGCTCGAATTGGTACTTTAATCCTGTTTCTGACCTACCCCCATTTTATGTGCTACCCACAGTGAGAGAGTAACCCCCCTGAGTGACCGCAGCAAGAGAGCGGAAGCTGACATTTTCAACAACCTCGCACCGGCTCACAAACTCATAACGGTTGAAGTATTCCTCCCTGAACTTCCTGTTGAAGCTCACGGTGAAAGGGTTCTCCCACGGAGCACCAGGCTCGATGTGGATCGTATCGCAGTGATTCCTTTCTAGCCACTTCTGCAGGGATTGAGTGAGTCTCCCATAGGGCTAAGCACTCACGGGCGGAATTCGTCCGCTTGTGCTGGCAGGACGTTCCTGACGAGGTTAGTGGATGCTTACACAGGTTTGCGGATTGCTTTTGTTTGCAGCACCGTGAAGCGATCAGGCATCAAGGCTCACAGGCTTAGTCCCCCCGCCTTATGCTTAAAAATCAACAGGAGCTTTGGCCTAATTCTTTAGCCCGCAGAGGAAGTCCGCCAGCTCTTCGATCCCTTCAACGTTAAGGGCAAGCTCCCTTCCCTCTAAGCCATATTGCAAGATCCGCTCATCCTGGGGGACGGCCGCGATAACCCTGCTTCCATCCAGGGCTTCAAGAAGGAGGCCTTCCGTCTTACTATCGATTTTATTTAGGATGTAGTAGACCGGTTTGTCGATGCTCTTGGCCATCGCGGCGATCCTGTTGGCGAGTCCGATCGACTCCTGTGAGGGATCCACAACCACCAAGATGAGATCGCAGCCCCGCTCGACCCCTCGGCCGAGGTGCTCGATCCCCGCATCGGTATCCGCAATTAGGAACTCGTCATCTTTAAGCTCCAGGATCTCCAGGAACCTGGAGGAGAGGGCGTTGATAGGGCAGGCGCACCCTTCGCCAAAATCGTAGATCTTTCGC
>Ga0307433_1000941_pt1 | contig 18388 bp, 20 predicted proteins | sample SalMarWE160210MG_FD_202166 | JGI IMG/M metagenome (GOLD analysis project Ga0307433, IMG submission 202166) | Salt marsh sediment microbial communities from the Plum Island Ecosystem LTER, Massachusetts, United States - WE1603-210 | ecosystem: Environmental > Aquatic > Marine > Intertidal zone >... | reverse complement strand
GCTATGGTATTAAAGGCTTTTAAGAATGGTGCTGATGGAGTTCTCATTAGTGGATGTCATATTGGCGATTGCCACTATATTTCAGGAAACGAATATACAAAAGATAGATTTGAACGATTGTTTAGTATCATTATGAAACAGATTGGGATCGAAAAACGAGTGAGGTTGGAATGGATAAGTGCTTCAGAAGGAAAACGATTTGCTGAAGTAATCACAGAATTTACTAATCAAATCCAAGCATTGGGTCCATTAAAGAAAAATATTTTCTAATTAACTTTTTTTATCAAAAATTCTTTTTTATATTATGTCTGAGTCAGAAGAAAGTAAGAAAGAGGTTTTTGCGAAACAATTTATGGTTGAAGAGGGCATAAAAGGTAAAGCCACAAGAATAAAGATTATGAAAATTATAGATAACGTTGGATATAATAAAAACAAAATTAAAACAGCTCTTCTTCGATCAACTATAACTGAAAGAATGAAACATGACTGATTTGTTTAATAATTTAAGAACTAATTCAAAAATTGCATAAAATTTTAATGAAACATTTGACAGACTAATTAAAAGGAAAAAAAGGAAAAATTAGAGGGCTTTAAAATTGCTTGACATTGAATTGTATAGAAATAATATAGAGAAGGTTATTGAATCAGAGAATAAACGATTTAAAAATCCTTTAAACGCAGAAAAAGTGTTAGAATATGATATAAAATGGAGGGAAGTTCTCCAAAATCTTCAAGAATTACGAAACCAGAGAAATTCTATATCGATCGAAATTGGTAAATTTAAAAAAGCTGGCGATAAGCAACAATTTGAGGAGGCAAAAAAGAAATCAATTGAGATCAAAGAATCAATAGAAACTTTAGAGAAATTGGAGATCCAATATTTAGAAGAGAGAGAAAAATATCGGTATATGGTAGGGAATATTTTGCACGATTCTGTTCCTATTGGAAAAACTGAAGAAGATAATGAAATTTTAAGATCTTTTCAAAAACCCCCTCAATTTACTTTTGAACCCTTATCTCATGTCGATTTAATCTCTAAAATTGATGGTGCAGACACTGAAAAAGCGTCAGAAGTAACTGGGTCACGATTTTATTATTTAAAAGGAGATTTAGTGTTATTAAACTTAGCATTACTACGATTTGCCTTGGATAAATTAATAAAAAAAGAATATACTCCACTGTGGACTCCATTCTTTATTAAGCATGAAGTAATAAAAGCTGCAGCAGAACTAGCAGATTTTGAAGAACAGTTATATAAGATCCAGGATGAGGATTTGTTTATGATAGCCACTTCAGAGCAAACAATAGCTGCATACCATTACAATGAAATAATCGAACCTGAAGTATTACCAATAAAATATGCAGGAATCTCATCTTGCTTTCGAAGGGAAGCGGGCTCACATGGTAAAGATACATTAGGAATATTCAGAGTTCATCAATTTGAAAAAGTTGAACAATATATTTTCTGCAAACCTGAAGAATCATGGAAATATCATGAAGAGCTTATCAAAAATGCAGAAGAAATTTATAAGGAATTAGAAATCCCTTACAGAATAGTGAATATCGCTTCAGGGGAATTAAATGATAATGCTGCTAAAAAGTACGATTTGGAAGCGTGGTTTCCTGCTTCAAAAACCTATAGGGAGTTGGTATCCTGCAGTAATTGTTTGGATTATCAAGCAAGAAAATTACGAATTCGAATGGGAAAAGCAGGTTCTTCAGAAGAAAAGCAAATTGTCCATACTTTAAACTCAACTGCGATTGCTACAGAACGAACAATATGTTGTATTCTTGAAAATAATCAAAATAAAGATTATTCTATAAATATTCCAAAAGTCCTTCAAAAATATATGAACGGGAAAAAAGTTATTAATTCTAAAAAATAAAACTAAGTTGGATTATGGTTGAAATAGATTTAGAGGAATTTGAAAATTTTTATAAAGAGAAGCTTGATTCACTATTTATTAAAAAGAAAAAAGCAGTGAATAAACTCATTAATGATATGCGCGATGGTTTAATTGAAATTAAAGTGTGTATGGATCATTTCATAGAAGCAGGAGAGGGTAAGATAGAAGACAAAGCTTTAAAATCCTTACATTTCTTTTCAGATCGTATTAAGAAGGAGATTGATGATATCGAAGTTCCGGAAGGAGATATCGCGTTTGACAAAATAACAGAATTATTAAATTCCGTTAAAAAATTATTTACAAGTATTAATGAAATTGCCCGTAAGTCTTTGCCAAAATTTAAAAAAGAGGTTCAAGCAGAAATAAAAGAATTAAATTACATTACAAGAAAACTTGGAAAAAAGCAGGCTATTTTAGATGAATTTCTTAGAAAAAAATATGGTGATGTCCGAGATGCAGAAAATATACTCAATAAATTACCTAAATTATTTTCATTAAGAGATAACATAGAAAATGCAAAAAAAGATTTGGAGCTATTTGAGAAGGAACTGAAAGAAAGGAAAGATGCACAAGAGCGAATGAATAGTGAATTATTAGAATTAGAAAAAGATCAATTGTTTGTTGAGCTAGAAAAAAAGAAAGATGGTTTATTCAAATTGCGAATGGATATTAATGAGAAACTTGGTTTTAAAAAAGCTTTAAAAAAGTTAAAATTTGAATTAGAGAAGAATACAATACCGAGTACAAACATCGATTTGGAATTTCTTAAAGGATATTTAAAAGATCCAATTAATATGTTAACAAAAGAACGTAAAGATTTGCCCAGTTTTTCAGCTTTATTAATTCAATTACGCCATATTCTAGAAGATAATAAGTTAAATCTAAAATCTGACACCAAAGAAAAAACCATAGATCAAATAAACATTATCTTCGAAGAGAAATCAATTAATGATGAGATTGAAAAAGTGAAAGATTTAAATTCCCAAATAAAGGAAGTTGAAAAAAAAATAGAAGAAGCAGGATTAACCTCGAAATTGGACGACGTAAAAAATCAAATCTCACTAAATACAGTTAAACTTGAACATACACAAAATGATTTAGATAGGAAAAACAAAGATTATGTGCGATATCTATCATCCATAAAGGAAGAAAGAGAAGAATTCCAGAAATCAGTAGAGAATGTTATTCAAGAGGAGATTAAAGTTAACATTAAGTTCTCATTTTAATTTTTAAATACGAGATTCTTAAATTTTTAATTTTCTATTATTTTTGATATTCTTTTTTATTAAACCTAACTTTAAATTACTTGTAAGAAATGCATACGTCTCAGTTTTTACTAAATCGAATATCTTTAAATATTGATGAGCTAATACTAAATCTTGCTTAATATCAATATCAAATCCTGATCGAAACGAATCATAAATTGCTACTTTCAATTTAACTTCTTTAGCTGCTTCCAACATTGCCAATAACGATGGTGTTTCATTATCGGAAAAAAATGTGGGGATAATATCGGGTGGATTTCTCCCAAATACTGAAATTCCCGCTGATGAGATTGCAGGGCATATAACTAATTGATGGGTTTTTGTAAGCATACTAATTTCATAAAAATTTTGTGCTGAGATTAAAAGGATATCTAAGAAGGTAAATACTGTCGTTGTAGCATCATATTTATTTAATGCTATATGATTTAGATCATTGATGACCTGATCAAATGTTTTTCTCGGAGTTGTCAATTCCTCCTTTATTCCTATTAATCCAAATTGATTAGCTAGTTCTAGTATTTCTACACTATTGCAATAGACTATCTTATTATCAAAACAATCAACTTTTCTTAATTTTATCGCTAAATCTTTAAACATTGCAATAGTCAAATCTTTAAGTTGCTCTTTAGAAAAACATTTTCTAAGTCTAGACTTGGTTCTAGAAAGAGGGGCAATAGGAATTAATAAAATATTCATATAATTGCAAAATATAAAGATTTTAGAATTATAAAATTTATTTTACTTTAAATTATTTAAAATTTGAATAGATAATCTCTCAAATGCTTCATTAACATTTTGATTTAACTTTGCTGAGGTTTCGAAATAGTCAATCCCTAGTTTTGAAAGTTTTTCATTAATGAATTCAGGATCAACTTCTCTTTCTAAGTCAGATTTATTTCCAACAATGATATATGGAACTTCACCACTTAATTCTTCGAGCTTTGATATCCAAAAATCAAGATTTTGGAAAGAGGAATATTTATTTAAACTGAAAATAACCATAGCACCAACAGCTTGAATAAAATAGTACTCATTTGCAAAAAGCTTATCTGACTGACCTCCTATATCCCAGAAGTATAACTTAAAGCCCTTATCTTTAACATCGGCTTTTAATTCTTCACTCTTCAGTTCAAGTTTATCAATTATTTTGCCTAAGTCAATTTCCTTAATCAAGAAATTGGCTCCAATAGTTTGGTGATATTCATCACTAAATTTTTTATCTACATATCGTGACAAGAGACTTGTTTTTCCGACTCCTGGATCACCACAGAGTATAACTTTACCCCTATACGACATATTTTTTACCCCTAGATTATGTAATTCATAATATTTAGAGAAAATCTTTCAATTTAAATTTGATTTTCTTAAAACCATTTCTTTAATTAAATTGAATTTTTCACCATTTGAGAGCTTTATTTCATTATTAATATTATTCTTCTGTTTTTTGGGATGTTAATATAATTTCTTTACATTCGGAAGTAATAAAATGACGGAACAAATGTTCATAACCAGCTATTTGTTTTTTTCGCCCATTTTCTAGCCATAAACCAGATGTATATTCAGGTGCTTCTTGTACTTGATCAAGGGTTGTTAAAATGAAATCATCATCCGCAATTAATAAACCAAAGGGAATAACACTATCTCCCTCAATAGAATGCACCTTTATTGAGACTTTCAATAACTTTTTAATTTCTTCTTTTAGCAGATCAAAATATTTAAGTGCAATAACAATTTGTATATTAATTGAAAATTTCTTATTCCATAGCTCATTGAGAATCCATTCATAACCCCCTAGTTCATCCATTAATAGATCAGGTGTTATAATAAAAAAAATTCTGCGTTCAGAAGAGTTAATTAATTCTTTCACTTTTTTTCTGATTTTATCTCTCGAGCTAATAGACCATACGCGGGGCTCAGATTCTTCTTTATCAATCTCAATCTCACTAATGAACTTTTCTAAAATCATAGTATCATTTATTTTTTTCTTGTAATCCTCGCGAAGTGTCTTAAAGATTTTCTCAATTGGTATTATTTGATAATTCGCTCCTCTTTTTACTGGTTCCTTTTGAATAAATCCTTTCTCCATTAATCTATTTAAACTGTCATATACTCGTGCACGATCTACTCCCGAATACTTTGCAATATCAGCTGGGCTTAATATCTTGTATTTCGCAAGGGTGAGCAAAACTTTTGAATCATTTTTAGTGAAGCCAAGACTTTGTAGTCCCTGCTCAATTTCAGACCGACTAAGCTCAGTATTATGATTAGAAAATGTCAAAAATCGAATCAAATCCCTATTATTCTACCAATTAAATATCTTATCTTAATAGTAATATTTTAATTTTGTTTTTTCGAAATTTCTTTTTAATGAAAATTCTTCCTTCTAAAAGGTCATTAGAATAATAGGTATTTAAAAATTGTTATGATACTTTCTAAATTCTTATTGTGCTTAACTCTAGTTAATCCAAAAGAAGATTAGTATTTTGATTATACTCATTTTAAAATGGAGTTGCACAAAACTGATAAACAATTAATCAAATAAAAAAGGTGAAAATTTGAACTTTTTGAAATTTAACTTACTTACTGATTGGTTTATTTTCTATCGCTTAGCCTTTAAAAGATGAAAATTTTCAACTTGAGCTTTATATCAAAAGATTAATAAGGATAAAAATTTCAAGTTCTATGGTCAATATTTCTCATTGGAATGAGGATCTAGCAAAATTCTATTAACCTAGAATTTTTATTTTCTATTTAATAAAGATAAAAAATTTATTTTAATAGTGCTATTTTGTCGGACAACGTATTTTTAGCAAATTTCTGATCTAAAAATTTCAATCAATCATATTTCCATAAACAGTCATTTCGAACCATAATATTTATATAATAGAAATGAGTAGTTATTATTAATTATAAATCTATATTAAAACATACTATTCTTAAAAATATTAAGTGGAGGAATAAAAAATGGCTAAAAAGAAAGCTGCTCCAGCTAAGAAAACGAAAGCAGAAAGTTATATCGCAAAAGCACCTATTAGAAGATTGATGAAAAAAGAAGGTGCTGATTTAGTGGCTGCTGAAGCATTAGATAAATTAATAGGTTTTCTCGAAAAGAAAGCTGCTGAAGCAACAAAAGATTCGTTAGCAATCTGTAAAAAGGATAAGCGCAAAAGAATTACTGCTGCTGATGTGCGTAATGCTACAAGATAGAAAGCTTCAGATAGTTTAAAATCTGTATAATCTTTTTTTTCTTATTTATTTTTTTAAAAAGTCTCATAAAATTCTTTATTTAAAAATTTGTGGATATTTGCTTCCAATTTTTTTTTAACTGAATCCATACCTTCTGGTACTACGCGTGTTTTACCCACAATATCAATATAGCCCAGTTCAGCCCCATATCTCGGCACAATGTGAATATGGAGATGTTCAATACTTCCTCCCGCAATAATTCCCTGATTAATACCAATATTATATCCTTTTGGATTATAAAGACTATCTAATAATAATTGAACTCCTTGAATAGTCCGGTTAATATGTACGATCTCTTCTTTAGAAAGGTCTAAAAACGATGTGATATGTCTATTTGGGATTATCATTAGATGACCAGGATTATATGGATAAAGATTTAAGGAGATGAATAATATTTCATCCTCATAGACTTTAAGAGTTACAACCCGCTCATCATTGTCTTTCACAGCACATAATATACATTCTACCTTCGGTCTTGATTTTCCTTGAACATAATCTAATTTTCCTAAAGCTCTGAGCCAATCCTTAAACATTATCCTACACCTCCATAGAATTTATTTCTTTAAGAATATAAGGTAAAATCAGAATCTGAAGCAAAATCCTTAAATTTTCCAATTTCATCAGGTTTTATTTTTCCAATACAAAATTCATTTAAGAGAATATTACTATAAGCGGTACTATTAAACACTTTTCGAATACTAGTAAATAATTGATTTTTTGAAATACTATGATGTGGTTTAAGAAATATTTGATCACTTGTTTCATAGCGAAAATTTTGTATATCGATACGATAAAATACATCTTTTAGCAGGAATAATTTACGCAATTCCATAAAGAATTTTAATTTTTTTTTTTCGCCAAGAGACTTCAATGCATCTATATGTTGGGGGGATATCTGAGTTCCTGTACTTACAATTATTATATCTTTATTTTTTGGCTTATATACTACCATTAAATGTCCTTTAGAACCAGGAGGGAATAAAAATTGAAAGCCAAATTCGAGCTTTTTTTCTGAATCAGGAATCTGAGTACGAAGCATACCTTCATCTATTAAATACTCACGAATTTGGTTTTTTATTTTACTTTCTTCGATAGTCATTATTTATCGTAATTTTATGAATGATATGAAAAATATAACATTTTAGATTTACGCAAGGTCCATATTCTGCTTTATCTTCAAATATCCAAATAGATGATATAATAAATACATTTAAAATTTTAATAATTAATATTTACCCTTTGGCCTCGGTTGAGGTTTAATCCCTGCATTCTTGAGTTTTTGTATGTTTTGCTCAAGTTCCTCCTTTGAAGTACAATATACCACGTTTAAAGATTTGAAGTCTATAAATAATGACCCCACGATCCCTAATCCCATTAGTTGATTCTTATTATTTACAAACGTGCTATCTATATTCATTTTAATTGCTTTTATGTATTCCTCAAGTTCCACTAATTGAGGTTGACAAGCAGTATAACCCGTTCCTCTATTTTGGATCAAATAATTCATTAGAGCATAATCAAGCTCGTCATTAATTTCTCCTTTTTCCTGAAGAATTTTCACAATTTTAGGTTTATTCGTTGAACTCACTTTCATATTTAGCTAATATTTCAATTAAGTTATAAAAAATTGATTTAGAGCACAATTTATTTGGTTTCAGTTTCACATAACCAGTCATCATCATAAATATATACTTTATCTAGGCTATGTAAAGCACAATTGAGTTCTTCTAATTTTTCTTTTATATTTTCTAATTCAAGATCTCCCGTACCTTGAATCGTTATAAAAACAGATGTAGTTACATTATCAATCTCATCAATCTTTATTGCTACGTATTTTACACCTGGTATAGCTTTTAGAGAACGAGCGATGAGATCATTCCCTGGTTCATGCGGTTTTAATACGTCAAGATCATAAACTACTCTCATTTAAATGTCGATATCCTCCGCCGAAATGGCTTAATATTGAATATTGTATAATTATTTTTTTAATATATTTAAATTGAAATTATGCATTAATAGTATAAATTGTATTTATAATTTTTTTTATCTTTCAAATTAATTCTTTAAGTTCTGTTATTAGTGCATTAGGGATATCTTTTGGTTCAAGAACTATATTTGCTTTTTCAAAAGCACTTCTTTTAATATATTTAGGTATATTGGTTTTTAATGCGATACAATAAGAGCCAATATTGATTGCTGCTTCGATATCGGTATTTGTATCACCAATTATGACAATTTCATCAAATCCAAGCTTTAGTTGTTCACATATTTTTTTTACGTGATCAGGGTGTGGCTTAAGGTTGTTAATATCATCACGACCTATGATAACATCAAAATAAGTATCTATTTTAGCAGTTTTTAGAGAGAGTACTGCATTTGCATGTGTATTATAAGTGAATACAGCTTGTTTGATGTCGTTTTTATAAAGGAATTCTAATACTTTATCTATATCTTTGGTTAATGTTGCTTTGAGGGCAGCCTTATGTTCGACCTCAATCACCATTTTATTCACTTCAGTCACAATTTTTTGTATTTCCTCCGATGGGACCCCTTTCTGTTCAAATAAAATTCTAGAGGTTCTCACATTTTCAATGATAGATTTTTGAATGGAGATTAGATTTTTGGGGATGCCATTTCTTTTTAAAATTTTAATCGCTTTTCTTCGAGCTTCTACAGAATTGATTTTAAAATCAATTAGTGTTCCATCTAAATCCCAGATAATTGCTCTAATTTTTTTCTTAATCATTTAATAAACCAAATCAGTATATATTGGTCCTTGTGGCGTCAAAGTTGACTTTTTAAGAAATACTTTATTAATCTCGAAAGTACCGAATTCTCTGTCCTTATTTTCATGGATTAAATTTTTGAATATGTCAAAAGTTTTAAAATTTATGCGTTCTTTTTTCAGTCGTGCGATAGTCAAATGAGGTTTAAATTCTTTCCTCTTATCTTTAGCAATTGCTAGATTTTGATATAAATTTTCTTCCAATTTATTCTTTATATTCTGCAAAAAGGCAATATCTCCTAAAAGTGTAATCCATATTACAGAGAAGCTATGAAACTGTCCGACTCCTTTTAAAGTATAGGTTAAAGATTGTCCTTTAAACAACGGTGTATTCACTTCTTCTTGAATTACTCTATAGATTTTAGGGGCCATGTTTTCTGTAATATTTCCTAAGAATTTTAAGGTTAAGTGTAAATTTTCAGATTCTACCACTTTTAAATTATCTTGATTCTGTTTTAATCTATTAGAAAAAGTGCGAATATTGTCGATAGTTTGCTGATTTTTTAATTCGATTGCTATAAATGTTCTTATCAAAAAAAAACATCATCTCCTATTGCTCTAACCAATATTTTTTTATACGCCAATTAGTTTCTTCAAGCTCCTTTTTCTGTTCTGGAATAATATGCACATCCTTTAAATCTTGAATACTTCTTGATTGGATAATTTTAATTATATCTTTTAGAAATAAATTAACCATCCTACCTCTTGTATTTGCATCTGCAGAAGCGTTATGGGGCATTAAAATCATCCTAATATCAGGTTGTGAAGTTTTTATTGCTTTAATTCTTTTCAAAGTCTTGATATCAATTGGCTCTTGGGGGTACACATCAAAAGCGAAATTAACTAAAATTTCCTTTTTTTCTAGTAAATCTAAAAACTCAGTTAAATTTAAGATTTTACCCCTAGCAGTATTTATTAGAAAAGAGTTTTTTTTCATGACCTTTAGTAAATCTTTATTGATTAAATTTTCAGTATTTCTGTTTAGTGGAATGTGAAGGCTTATTATATCTGCCTCTTCAAACAAGTTCTCCAATTTAGTAACAAATTCTAAGTTTTCGAATTGTTTTTCTAATTCTTCCCGTCGCTCAATATCATAATAAAGGATTTTTAACCCCCAATTATGAACTTTCCTAAGGATCTCAGTACCTATTTCACCTAAGCCTATGAGTCCCAACACATTATTTTTTATTGAAGATGATAAATTTTGGTCCATATCCCATTTTTCCGACACAACCCACTTTTCTGACCATACATAATTGTGAAGATCAATCACATTTCGTAGATTACTCATTATTAATGCTAAAGTATAATCCGCAACGGCTTCAAATAATACTCCCGGGGTATGAGTTATAAGAATATCATTTTTTTCAGGTATTTGGATATGATTATATCCTACAGTTGCAGTGCATACTGCAACAATATTAGAGTTTTCTAACATTTCTGAGGTAATTGGATGGCTAAGATGACATCCCAATATGAGGGGATCAAACTGTTCAATATTTTTTTGAATTTCTATATCATCGGGAAATCGCCCGTTATAAATAATTACTTTCGCAATTTGATCCAATTCCTTCCATAGTTGAGAGAGAGAATCTCTTATATCTTGACTAATTTTTGGATTATTTCCAATTTCTGCAGATGAAAATATATTTGAAGTTAAAAATACTCTTGGTTTAGTAGCCATAACTAAAAGTTTAATAATTTTTTTTGATCCTATCGTTTTATTTTTTCTGGAAGGTAAAATTCATATTTTTTCTTAAAGATTTTAGTTTTTAGATATCTATCAAAACGTCTAACACTCTGAAATATTACCCACATATTTTTATCGCTCTTATAGTATTTCTGGATTTCTTCCAGTGTTATTGGATTGATAGCAAATTCACTAGCTTCTTCAGCAAAAAAATTATTTACTAATGTGATTAAGTTCGGTATTAATTCTGATCTTTGCTCTTTATAAAAATTAGCTATTAAATCTACTGCCACTTTTCTCCAATCATAGTATCGCCCTACAGTTTCTTCAAGAAAGAGTGCTTTTAGAAGCCATCTTAAAAAGGAAGGAGCGCTTTTAAGAAATAAAACCGCTTCCATAGCCTCAGCTCCGTTAATTCGTACCATAGGTGTGCTGGTGTCAAAATAATAGAGTTTGGTATTCAAATCTATTTTTGGATTTTTAGGATCATAATTGATAATAGCAAAGTTAGAGATCTGGCCATCAAGTCCCAAATCAATAAGCTTATTTTTTTTACTGTACATCCAAACCTTCTTCATTTCTTGGAGTACAAGTGTGATTAATGTATATATTTCATTTTCACTAATCTGGTGTATTACTTTATTTCCTACAGATTCTACAGCAATCTTCTCCTGTACACAGTAAAACTGAATAGTTCCATTATCGTCTTTAAACCATGCCGCATCGTAATGAGGCATATTTAAGCCTACGTCTTTCTCTAAAATTTTACAGTATGCATTATATGCCCAGATGTGCCTTTTCACCTGATCTTCAGAGTCAAAAATTGGAATACGTTTATAAGCTAAATTTTCAGGATCATCAAGGATTTCAAAAACGAGACTTATCTCACCAAAGCCTAAAATTTTAATGGGGATTTTACCTTTTTCTGGATGGATGGTATTGATAGTCCGTTCTAATTCTTTTAATAATTCAAGATCAATTTTCATAAAATATCAAATAACTCATATTAAATTCTGATAAAATAGATTTAAATTTTTAAACATTTAAAATTAATTACGTATTTAATTTGGACAATATTAAAGTAGTTACATTTTTATTTCTCATCTTTTTTATTTTCTCATGAATCGTTTAGAAAATGATTTAGTACCTAGACCCGAGTATCCAAGACCTCAATTTGTAAGAAAAGATAATTGGATTAATCTCAATGGAGAATGGAATTTTAAATTTGATGACTATAATAAGGGTCTAGAAGAGGAATGGTATAAGCATCAAAATTCTACTGTAATTGACAAAAAAATAATGGTTCCTTTTTGTTATCAATCTAAATTAAGTGAAATTTCTGATTTTACTCCTCATAGGTATATATGGTATAAAAAAACGTTCAAAGTATCAGAATCGTTCAAAAAAAATCGTATTTTTTTACATTTTGGAGCAGTTGATTATTCCTGTAGAGTTTATCTAAATGATTATTATATAGGTTCCCATGAAGGAGGGTATATAGGATTTTCCTTTGATATTACTCCTTATATTCAACTTGAGAATGTTTTAATAATATATATTGACGATCCATATGATGATTTGGAAATTCCAAGAGGAAAACAGTTCTGGAAAAAGCATTGGAAGAGTATCTTTTATCCAAATATAACTGGAATATGGCAAACAGTTTGGATTGAAGGCGTAAATATGGAATTCTATTTTAAAAAAATAAAACTATATCCTGATATAGATAATTCTGAAATCTTGATAGAATGCCACATACCAGGAATTGGTCTCGATGATTTAGCAATAAATGCAATAATATATTTGAATAAAGAATTTATTTCTGATGTTAAAATTCCTTTATCATTTTTGGGGCATTCTAAAAAAAAATCCAAAATCGGAGTGTTAGTTACTGAAAGATTACAGAATTCGGGTATTGAGCTAGATTTCTTCGAAGATCCAAATATGTTTAAGTTTAAAATGAAAATCTCTGAGGATAAGTTGGTATTATGGAGCCCCAGTACTCCTAACCTATATGATCTTACCTTTAAAATTTATAATAAGATTTCTAGTGAGACATACGATGAAGTAGAAACATATTTCGGTATGAGGAAAATTGCTATTGATAATAATGGGAAAATTACATTAAACAATAAACCAATCTATCAAAAACTCGTATTAGTACAAGGTTATTGGCCAGAGAGTCTATATACTGCGCCTTCTGATGAAGCAATTAGATTAGATATACAATATATTAAAAATTTTGGGTTTAATGGGTTAAGAACTCATCAGAAAGCATTTGATCCCAGATTTCTATATTGGTGTGATAGAGAAGGTCTTTTAGTATGGAGTGAAATGGGTAGTAATTATGCTTATTCTATTGAAGCCCAGAAGAGATTCATTAACCAATATATTGAAATGATAGATCGTGATTTTAATCATCCCTCAATTATTGTATGGACTATTTTAAATGAAGGATGGGGTGTTTTCTTGGCAGATAAAAATCCTAAGAAAGTTGATTTTATAACATCCCTTTATTATCTAGTAAAATCAATTGATTCTTCTAGGTTAATTATCGATAATGATGGGTGGTGGCATACTAAAACTGATATTTGTACTAAACATTTTTATGCAAACATAAAAGAGCTTTCTAGTACGTTCGAAGGAGAACTGGAACGATCGTACGTAGCTCCTAATTTTCCGAAAGTATATTTGGAACCATTTAAATATAATCATGAGCCTATTATTTATAGTGAAATTGGGGGAGTAGCAATGGATTTTTATGGAAATATGAGGAAATTTCGGGGGGTTGGAAAAGTTAATTCAAGTGAGGAATTATTAGAGTATGTGTGTGATTTAATCCAAAATTTCGCTGAAAGAAAAGGGTGGATTCAAGGATTTTGTTATACTCAGCTATATGATCAATTTCAAGAAATCAATGGTCTATTGACATTTGATAGAACTCCTAAATTTTCTCCAGATGTGCTAAGAAAACAATTAATTAAGTTGATTTACGATTAATTAAAAAAAATAGTTAATTATTTACCAATAAATTTTGGTTTTTCTTTATTTAATAGAGCATTTACACCAATCTTATAATCTTCAGTCTCAGCTGATTTGATTTGCATTTGTCTTTCACTTTCAAGATGCTTATCTAATGTAGTACTGAGTGCATCATAAAATAACTTCTTTGTTCGAGCATAAGTTAGTGTGGGACCATTAGCAAGGCGTTGAGCCCACTCGAGTGCTTTTTTATCTAAGTTGTTAGAGTCTACAACTTCATTTACAAAACCAAGATTTTTCATTTCTTCAGCTGAATAAGTATCCCCAAAAAATGCCATCTGAGTAGCTTGTTGCCAGGTTAATTGACGGCTTAATAGAATTGAACCCGCAAAACCAGGAATTAGGGCAAGATTACTAAAAGATTGCCTAAATCTTGCTTTCTCAGAAGCAATAATGAGATCACAAGAAAGTGCAAGGTTCATTCCGGCTCCAACGGCCCAACCATTTACCGCAGCAATTACTGGCTTAGGATATAAGCGTAATTCATATGCTATTTTGTAGAGATCCTTGGTTAAATCGTCCATCAATTGTCCAGGAGTGCCATCCTCAATACTTTGTTTGAATTTTTTAATATCTCCTCCCGCAGAAAATGCTTTACCAGAGCCAGTAATTATTACACATCTAATATTGTCTCGATCTTTTATACTGACTAAACTCTCCAACAATTCTTTAGCAGTTTCATTATTTAAAGGATTTAAATTCTCAGAATCAATTAAGGTGATTATCGCAATTTTATCTTTAATCACTAATTCTAATTTCTTACTCATACTATCACCTTTTTTATTTACCCCACATTCTTATCATTTCTCTTGATATTAAATACCTCATTATTTCTGATGTCCCAGCGGAGATCTGGCCTATTTTTGCATCACGGTAATATCTCTCTAAAGGATATTCCTCAGAATATCCAAGACCACCTACAACTTGAATTGCGTCTTGAGTAATTTTAACGGTATCATCTGACAACCGTGTTTTGATTGCTGCAACCGAGGCGCGGACGTTATGACCCTCATCTAACATCCTAGCTATTTGTGTTACTGCTATTCTATTAAGTTCAATTGCCATGTACATTTCGCTAAGTTTAAAGGATATTCCTTCAAAGGAATAGAGGGATTTTTTGAATTGTTCGCGTCTTTGAGAATAACGGTAGGCAACTTCGAATGCACTTCTTGCCAAACCTAAATATTGAGAACCCGTAAAAGTTCTTTCTCCATCCAATCCGAATAATAGCACATCTAAACCTTGATTTTCTTTATGTAATACATTTTCTATTGGTACTTTACAGTTAGTAAATTTTAATTTTGAATTAGGCATACCCCGACGTCCCATATGTTTGTAATCCTTTATTACTTCAAAACCCGGAGTATCTGTTTCGAAAATAAAAGCTGTCATACCTTGATGAGGCTTCACTTGATTATTTGTAATAGCATATAAACAGATATAGTCCGCAACACTACCGTTTGTTATATAGCATTTTTGCCCATTTAAAATATAATGATCACCCTCTCTTTTAGCCTGCAATCGCATTCCTCCAATCGCATCGCTCCCTCCGGAAGGTTCAGTAATTCCAATGGCACCAATCTTTGTTCCGTCTCCAATTGGTGTTAGATATTTCTTTTTTTGCTCTAACGTTCCAAATTCTATAATCGGTCCAGCAAACAAACAGGAAGATGCTCCAAATATACCTGCTAACGCATAACTAAATGCGGTAAGTTCTTCTCCTAAGATTGTACGATATAAAACGCCTTTTCCTAATCCACCGACTTCTTTTGGGATAATGATATTCAAATATGGTTTCATTTTTTTTAAAGTTGCGACAGCTAATTCTTTATTTCTTTCTCGATCTATTCTTTCTGCTACAGGTTCAACATTTTCTCTACACCAATTTCGTACTTCCATACGAAATTCATTTTCTTCTTTACTGAAATAATGGAGCCGATCAGGCATGCATGAATAGCCAAATTCAACATTTAATTCATCAAAATTGACATGATCTTCCATTTCTATCACATTATAATTATTTCTAATTCTTTATTAATGTAAGTTAAATATTATAAAGCTATTAAATCGCTATGCTTATTTAACAATAGTAGTTACTTAAAATATATTAGAATATCATAATTTCATAAGTTATTAAACTACAAAATTTTTAGTTTAATGCTAACATTTTGTAAATCTATTAAATTCGGGAGTTAAGTGATGAGTAGTTCAAACTTTTTACCAGCTAAAAAGCCAACGTTTTACTATATTGGGGTATCTACAACAAAGTCTTCAATTATGAGAGTATTCCCAAAATGGGCAGAATACCTTGGAATAGGAAATACACAATTTGTCGGTAATGATTGCAAAATTCATGATAAGCCTGAAGTATATAGAACCATTGTGAATTATATAAAAAAGGATAATAATTCATTAGGAGCATTAGTGACCTCTCATAAAATTGATTTATATGATGCAGCTAAAGATTTATTTGACAACGTAGATTCATATACCGAATTATTGGGAGAACTAAGCTGTATATCAAAGCGAAATGGAAAGCTGTGGGCTCATGCTAAAGATCCTATAACGAGCGGTTTATCCCTTGAATCATTTATTCCATTAAATCATTGGAAAAAAACCAAAGCGGAGATTTGTATTATTGGCGCAGGAGGGGCTTCTCTGGCGTTAACGACGTATATAATGGAGAATTTAAATGAAGATAATCGTCCTTCAAAAATATATATCTTAAATAGGAGCAAACCCCGATTAGACAAGATGAAGCTTATTCATAATAATATTAATCCAGGAATAAATGTTGAATATATTTGTAGCCCAGATTCAGAAAAGAATGATGAAATAGTAAACGCTTTGATTCCAAGGTCATTAGTAATTAATGGAACTGGCCTTGGCAAGGATGCTCCTGGTTCTCCGTTGACAGATAATGTTCAGTTTCCCATGAACGGTTTTGTATGGGATTATAACTACAGGGGGGATTTATACTTTTTAAAGCAAGCAAAAAGTCAACAAATTAAAAAAAAACTTCAGATCGAAGATGGTTGGGTCTATTTTCTCCATGGTTGGACAAGAGTGATTGCTGAAGTTTTTCATATCAATATTCCAACTAGTGGACCTAAATTTGAAGAGATTTCAAAAATAGCATTAAAAGTAAGATAAAATTGATAGGTGCTTAAAATTTGGTTGAAATAAAAAATATAAAATCTATGGCAATTAGGTTTGATATAAGCAATGGGTTATCTCCTGATAGAGACTCAAAAAAGCGAATGCTCTCAGATATGGATGGTATGTATTTAGATAATATTGCTTTAAAAGAAATGATTTCTAAACAAGATATTTTAGTTTATGAATTTTACGAACTAGGTATACCAGAAGAACCAGGGCATATAGCATTTGGCACGACTATTCTCTATCCTGGTAAAGTAGGAAATGAATTTTTTATGACAAAAGGGCATTTCCATTCTATCCAAGAGACTGCTGAAATTTATTATTGCTTAAAGGGACATGGGTTTATCGTAATGGAAAATCCGAATGGTATAACTGAAATGCAAGAGATGAATCCAGGTGTCTCTGTTTATGTACCTCCTCGATATGCCCATAGAAGTATTAATGTATCCAAAAAGGAACCATTAATATCTTTTTTTGCGTTCCGAGCGGATGCGGGGCATGATTATAAGACGATTGAAACAAAAGGGTTCAGGAAACTTTTAGTAGAATATGATGGAAAACCGAAATTAATTGACAATCCAAAATGGAAGTTGTAATGAAATGTATTAGAGGGAGATAAAAGGATGAAAGTATATGTTACGCCAAGATCAATAACTCTAAAGGGTCATCCTGCTTTAGAAAAGCTAGAGAAAGCGGGTTTTGAAATAATTTATGCATCTCCAGGTCAGCAACCCTCTGAAGAGGACCAATTACGAGTTTTACCTGATTGTGAAGCGTATTTAGCAGGAATAGAGCCAATTAATGCGAAAGTTCTAAATATAGCAAAAAAATTGAAAGTCATAAGTAGAAATGGAGTAGGTATTGAAAACATCGATTTAAAGGCAGCGAAAGAATTAGGAATAGAAATTAAAATTGCTAGTGGCTCTAATTCTCAAGGAGTGGCAGAGTTAGCGATTGCATTGCTCTTATGCGCGATTCGGGCTATATCATTAGGCAATAGTCTTATGAAAAATGGAAATTGGCATCGAGAACAAGGTGTTGAGGTCATAGGAAAGAGCTTAGGTATAATTGGATGTGGTAACATAGGAAAAAAAGTAATAGAAATGGCCTTAGGATTAAATATGAAAGTGTTAGGATATGATCTTTTCCCTGATGATAAATTTCATCCTTCAGATGATTTTGAATATGTCTCGCTTAGTGAATTATTTACAAAATCGGACTTTATTTCCCTGCATTGTCCACCAGGAGAAAAGCCCATAATTAATGAAAAAAGCATATTAAGTATGAAGAA
>Ga0307433_1000936_pt1 | contig 18537 bp, 20 predicted proteins | sample SalMarWE160210MG_FD_202166 | JGI IMG/M metagenome (GOLD analysis project Ga0307433, IMG submission 202166) | Salt marsh sediment microbial communities from the Plum Island Ecosystem LTER, Massachusetts, United States - WE1603-210 | ecosystem: Environmental > Aquatic > Marine > Intertidal zone >... | reverse complement strand
TTTGGAATCCAAATCCGAATCTTTTGTCAAGTACTGATCTTTTAATTGTTCAATAGAAATTTCTAAATATTTAGATAATTTTTTTAAATCTTCCTGATCTAGAACTGCATTAAGTTCTTTACAACAATTTGCACAAGACTCACAATCAATTTTTGAAGCTACATGGTGATACAATCTATGAACTATTAAATCCATTTTTTTCGAAGGAATATTACATACTTTTAAGAAAGATCTAAATTTCCAATTTTCATCTTCTTTCTCTTCTGACAATTTTTTAATTCTATTTAAATCTGTTTCCATGATTAATCACCACCTTTTACAAAAATATTTATTCTCTTTCGCCTAACTTTTCCATTAACCAAATTTTTATTTTTGCAATGGTCGTTCTTTGATTTAGTGGTAAAAATTTAGTTAAACCTTTTTTAATTTCCCAATCTGGCATCTTTTTGATAATATTCATCATTCTTTTAAAAATGTTTTTATATATTCGGCTTTATATATTTCATCTCATCCAGAAAAGCAGGTCTTTTTGCATATTTGGTCTTGAGTAAATTCACCAATTGGTTGAAATCGTCTTCAAAGCCCTTTATTCTTTTCATCCGACTTAGATAGTTGACGATATTTCTATAGTGTGATCTTCCCATCTTGCTATCAGCAAAAGGAATAAGTAGCTCCCTGTAAGCCTTAAAGTATCTTTTGGGGAATTTTGCTGATAAATCTTTATAGTATGTATCAAGAGTAAAAAGACTTTTTTTCGTAAGAACCTGTTCAAGTGCTTCTTTAAACATTTCTTCTTTTAGGTAGAGGTCAATGATTGTATCACTGTTAAAGCTATCTCTATCTTTTGGGAGGTTGTTTATAATTATCGAAAGTATTTTCTCTTTCCACTCTTCTTTAGAACAGATTTCTTTCAGCCTTTCGTAATCATTCCAGTCTCTGTTTTGAATAAAAAGATTTATTAGGTTTTGTTTATATTTCTCCGGAGAATGCTTTTTATAAAATCTATTTAAAAATCGACGTATTTTTATGAGCATATGCTCAGGAAAAAGATTAAGACCTTCTTCAGCAATTTTAATAGCTTCTTTGCATCTGTTATCTTTTTCTAAACGTTTAATATAAGAAAGACAAAATTCTTCCTCTTGGCGGTAATATTTTTTTACTAATTCATAGAATTCTTTTTCATGATTAAGTGAATCCAGGAGGTAAAGCTGTGTTAATAGGAGCTCCTTTGCTTGATAATATTCACTCCATTGCTCACTATCTGGAAGATTTTTAGGAAGGTGAGGTTTGAGCAGTTTTTTCCAATATTCCAAATCATCTTTTGAGAGACATATTTCGCTTAAAGCGCCATCATAGTTTTCTCGAAAATAGTCCGGGTCATTTTCAATATATTTACCAAAAAAATAGTCAATATACTTCTTTTTTTCTATATGGCTCAGTTCTGCTTCATTTATACAGTTTGCAAAATATTCTATAGCCAAACAAAATTCGTCTCTATAGTATCCATCAGAATCATCCACCTTTTCCATATTTTCAGCAATGACTTCAGATAATGCCTGGTAAATGGTAGCTGCTTCAAGAGGGTTTTCTGCTTTGATATATCGGTCAGCTAAATCACGAATATAAGAGAAATCGATTTCTGTTTCATATTCAATAAATCCATCGAGGTCGCTTATCTCACGGTAGGACAGATTGATCTCTTTTTTATAGCCATTGAGGCTTTTCCCTTTTGAGCTTTTCCCTGAAAAGTAAATTGTAAAGTGGTTTCTTAAAGGAGGATTGTTTTCAAGTTCAGATATTAGAAAATCTTTCAATTCATTAAAAGAGAGATTATTTAAAATTTTCTTAATTTTTTTCTCTTTTTTCTCTTTATCCTTTTTAATTTCTGGATAATTTTCTGATAGGGCGATAAGTGTAGCCACAATATGTTTACAATAACCTCCCCAATCGTAAGGACAAGTGCAGGTAGCTGTAATAGTTTTTTTATCTGTACGGATTGTTACCGTATAATCCCTCGTTCCTTCTACCGTAGCGGTGATTTTGTTCCCGAATTGCTCTAAGTCGGTAACATTACCCATCTGGAAATATTCCAAGCCACGTACAAAAGAAGTTTCGGTGCATAATTTTTTTATATCTTTCATTGATAATATCATTATTTTTCTCACAATTCATCTTATACCAAAGGCATTTTTAAAACGTTCAGCAGGATTATCAAAAATAACTTCATTTGTGTCAAAATGTTCTGAATCAAATTCTCCTCCAATCCATTCTAACCTTTCTTCATGTTGTTCATCATTGAGATTTCTTATGCTTTCTAAAAAGTCATCATAAACGAGAGGTCCTCCACAATCTTCAGGGGGACAAGCTCTTTTCCCTTTAATGCAAATAGGGTAGATAATATTTTTTTCTTTTGGGAGTATTTTTTCCAGGGTTATTTTATGTCTCCAATAATCACCGAAATCATATATATATTCAGCTGATTGATTTTCCATTAAAAAACAATCAGTTATTTTTACTTTCCAACCAGGAAGAACTTTTTTGTTCCACGTAAATTCCCACATAGGTTCTTCATTTGGGATTCCAATATTTACTTTTAAATCAATTAATGGATAAATTATTTCAAATTCATGAAGATGACAATCATACCAGCCCATAGCATCTTGAATAGCGACATGTAGGTCATAAAAAGTATAAGTTTTCGGAACTTGTATCCTCCGCCAAATGGGTGGCTTAATGCCCTTTAAGGTAATTTTAAATTGATATACTTGATTGAATTTCTTTTTTATAATTTTTCCTCCCCTCATAATTTAGAATTTTTATCAATAACATCTTTTTAAAAGTGTATATAAATAATATTCTCTAAAGATTTCAAAAATCCTCTTTTTTTGGGTAAAAAATGATAAAAATAAATTATCGGTTATTGGTTTTTAGATTTCGATTAAATATTGGTTCACTTGACAAGTTCTCCGTCACCAAAGTATAATATGTTAACAAAAAGATTAATTAAGTGTGCTTAGTTCAATGAAATATAATGATATAAAAAAAATAAATAAATTATATTTTGCTTACCAGGATGTAGCAAAAATACTATCTATATCTGAAGATTCTGCACGGGTATTGTGCACTCGGTATGTAAAACAAAAATATCTTATCAGATTAAAAAGGAACTTCTATATATTCAAGGAAAGATGGGATAATATTACTCCAAATCAAAGGTTGGAGCTGGCAAATATCCTTCAGGTCCCATCTTATATCTCTTTGATGACCGCTCTTTCATTTTATGAATACACTACTCAGGTTCAGCAGAAATTTATCGAATCTATCTCCTTATACCGTACATTTACAAAAGATATTGAGGGAGTTGTATTTAATTATAGCAGAATTAAACGGGATTATTACTTTGGTTTTTCTAAAAAAAACAATATATTTTTTGCCTCTCCTGAAAAGGCTTTTATCGATTCCCTTTATTTAAACTATTTAGGGAAATATAACTTAGACCTTAGTTCGCTAAATTTAGAAAAAATTGACAGAAAGAGTTGTGAAAATATATTAAAGAAGTATCCCTCAAAATTTAAAATATATTTTAAGAGGTATATACCATGAACGATTTGGTGCAGCAAGAGATTTTTGAAATAGAAGTATTAGCCTGGCTTAAGAACAAGGGATTTCTCCGCAATATGATCTTTGGCGGAGGGACCATGCTACGGCTTTGTTATAATTTAAAAAGGTGTTCAGTTGATCTGGATTTTTGGACCTACCGGGTTAATAGGATAAATCAATTTTTTATAAATCTAAAAGATTCTTTAAAGGCAGATTATGATTTAACTGATGCGCAAAATAAATATTATACTCTACTGTTTGAAATTAAAAAACCACCATACCCCCGAAAATTAAAGATTGAGATAAGAAAAGAAAACAAAGAAAGTAATTTTCAGGAAACAATTGCTTACTCTCCATATTCTAACCATCAAGTACTGGTTAAATCTTTTACTTTAGAACAGATGATGCAAAATAAGACAGAGGCTTTTTTAGACAGAAAAGAAATAAGAGACGTATTTGATATAGAATTTTTAACCAGAAAGGGAATTAACATTTCAGCAAAGAATGAAGAATTAAAAAAAATTAAAGAAATCATTAAAGGATTTGAAAAAAGAGATTACTATGTAACCTTAGGTTCTCTTTTAGATGATGATATTAGAGAATATTATAAGAAAGATAATTTTACATATTTACTGGGCATTATCGATGAGCATCTTTCTTATGAATAAAATTCTGTTTTTCTCTGTTTTTGAAGAGCCCAGTGTCTTGGGCATCTCCTGGTAAACAGGCTCGAGAAAATTTCAGAGTTATATTTTTAATTTTTTGGTGTTTTTACAAATAAAAGAGGGAATACAATATCACTTAGGCAGCAGGGGATCCAAACAGAGAGAAATAAAAAAATAAAAATAACAATGTAAGTAAACCAATTCAAGGTTTGTCCTAAAGCCATAATAATATGGAAGAGTGAAGCCCAGGTGCTAAGGAGAACATGACCAAAGTGAGGGAATTTTGTAGAAGGTCTTAGATATGCTGTTCCAATACCGAATAAGGCTAAGGGGTTAACCAGCCACCATTTTTCAATAAAACCCAAATGAATTTCTCGATGAGGCATATTAAGCAAAATTTCACCCAGATAGGGGATTACTGAATCGCTTAATGTAGCTATTCCGATAGAACCCACATAACCGATGAAGATTAAAATTCCCAGGTTGCATTTTTTTTTGTAAGGGTAACATTGGTAAAAATTATACATAGAGGCAGTAACCAGTGCACTTAGAAAAACATGGATGGGGTGAAGGATATAGAAAATATTATAGGCAGATTCGGAAGGTAGTTTTTGAAAAAATATTATCAGAATTATTCCGGTAGCAGCCCCGAAAGCAGTAAAAGGCATATGTTCTTTTAATTCTTTAAGGATTTGTTTGTGCATTTCTTCCCCTTATTTTTTAAGCCAAAACATTTTTAGGCGGATAGAGTGTATGGGTAATAATTATTTAATTAGGTTATAATAATATGTTATACTTATAAAAGTAGAGAAGTCAATAAAATTTCTAATTAATCTCAAATTTTTATTATCAAAATTAAATAATCGAAGAAGAAAAGAGGAAACAGAGATTGAAGATTGGATGCCATGTTTCTATCGCCGGGGGAATAGATAATTCTGTTGTTCGGGCTGGGGAATTAGGCTGTAATACTATGCAGATATTCTCTAAGAATGCATCTACCTGGCGGGAGAAGATATTAAAAGAGGACGAAGTAGGAAGTTTTAGAGAGAATTTAAAAAATTCTGGTATCACGCCGGTCTTTATTCATGCTTCTTACCTGATAAATTTAGCCTCACCCACAGATTCACTTTATCATAGGTCAATTAAGGCATTTGTTGAAGAGATGAAAAGAGCAGACCTTTTATTGCCCAATCCTTATCTGATTATTCACCCGGGAGCCCATACCGGAGCAGGGGAAGAATACGGAATCGAAAGGATAATCAGAGCCCTTAATATTATTTTAGAGAAAAGTGCGGATTTAGGTTTAAAGACGATGATATTATTAGAGGATACTGCCGGTTCCGGTACACATTTGGGCTATACTTTTTACCAGTTAAAGAGGATGATAGATGGGGCGAAAGATAAAAAGAGAATAGGAATATGCTTTGATACCTGCCATGCCTTTGCAGGAGGATATGACCTTTCACATCAGGAAGGGATCGAGCAGAGCTTAGAAGAGCTTGAAAAATATGTAGGTCTAGATAAGTTAAAGGTGATACATCTTAATGATTCAAAATTTCCTTTGGGTTCACGAAAAGATAGGCATATGCATATTGGTAAAGGATATATAGGGCTGGAAGGTTTTAGAGTGTTAGTGAATCATAAATATCTAAAAGACCTACCTTTTATTCTGGAGACTCCCAAGCATGACGAAAAAGATGATATAAGAAATATTAATTTAGTAAAGAGTTTGATACAGGGGACGGTTCTCCGTGTTAATTTAGTTTAAAATTTAAAATTATTATTAACACAGAGAACCGTCCCCTGTATCAAAGTTGAGGGTTTGAGTGGATGCCGGTAGAGAAAATCTTAAATGAATTAAAAAAATATAATAAGATAAGCTCCCATTTTACTACCTGGAGGCATATTCCGACTAAATCTGCAATTTATGAGGAATTTCCGGAGTGGGTAGAGGATAAACTGGTAAGGGTTTTGAAAGAGAAAGGCATTAGTAAACTTTATTCTCATCAGGCTTCCGCCTTGGAATTTATAAGGAACAAAAAGAATGCAGTAGTAGTCACACCTACTGCCTCAGGCAAGACTCTCTGTTATAATCTGCCGGTATTGGATTCTATCTTAAAAGATGAAAATAGCCGAGCTCTTTATATGTTTCCCACTAAAGCTTTATCTCAAGACCAATTAACTGAATTGTATCAATTAGTATCAGCCTTAGATGAGGGGATTAAAACTTATACTTATGATGGAGATACTCCTTCTTCCGCTCGGCAAGCTATCCGCAAGAAAGGGCATATTGTGGTAACCAATCCGGATATGCTCCATTTGGGGATATTGCCTCATCATACTAAATGGATGGAATTTTTTGGAAATTTGAAATACGTGGTAATTGATGAGATTCATATTTATCGGGGAGTATTCGGAAGTCATCTGGCCAATGTAATCAGGAGATTGAAGAGAATCTGCCGATTTTATGGTTCGAATCCTCAATTTATCTGCTGTTCGGCAACTATAGCTAATCCCCGGGAGCTTTCTCAGAAGATTGTAGGAGAGGATTTTGTTCTGGTTGATAATAATGGCGCCCCGCAAGGCGAGAAACATTTTTTATTTTATAATCCTCCGGTAATTAATAAAGAATTAGGAATAAGGAAGAGTTTAATTAAAGAAGTAGCCCGTTTTGTGGCCTATTTTTTAAATTATGATATTCAAACTATAATCTTTGCGCGGAGCCGTCTTACTACCGAAGTCCTGACCAGTTATTTAAAAGATTTTTTAGCCAAAACGGGGAGGCCTAAGGATATAGTCAGAGGTTATAGGGGAGGTTATTTACCTAACCTAAGGCGTGAAATAGAAAAAGGTTTAAAAGATGGGGAGATAAAAGGAGTGGTAAGTACTAATGCACTGGAGCTGGGCATAGATATTGGCCAGCTTGACGCCTGTTTTATGGCCGGATATCCCGGGACTATCTCCAGTACCTGGCAGCAGGCGGGAAGGGCTGGGCGCCGATCCAATAGTTCAATAGCTATCTTAGTTGCTTCCAGTAATCCTTTAGACCAGTTTGTAATAAATCATCCTGATTATTTCTTCGGGGAATCACCGGAGAGTGCAGTTATTGACCCGGATAATTTGAGTATTTTGGTCAGTCATATAAGGTGTGCTTCTTTTGAATTGCCCTTCGAAGAGGGAGAGAATTTTGGAACTAAAAAGCTACGGAATGTTCTGGAGTATTTAGAGAAGGAAGGTGTACTTCATTATGTGGAAAAGAAATGGTATTGGATGAGCGAAGTCTATCCCACTGAGGAGATAAGTTTGCGTAGTGCTTCGGTAGATAATTTTGTAATTATCGATACTACTGAACAGCAGGAACAGGTTATCGGGGAAGTGGATAAGGCCAGTGTTCCCACCCTTATTTATGAAGGGGCTATTTATCTTCATGAAGGCGAACAATATGCTATTCACAGGTTGGATTATCAGAATCAGAAGGCTTATGCAGAGAGAGTTAAAGTTAATTATTACACTGATGCCCAGGACGAGACTAATATTAAAGTTTTAGATGTATTTGAGAAGGGTGAAGAATTAAATATGGAACATGCTTACGGGGAAGTGGCCATTACTACCGTTTCTACCTGCTATAAAAAGATAAAATTTTATACTCATGAAAATATTGGTTTTGGTGAAATATCTTTGCCTCCGGAGGAGATGCACACCACCGCTTATTGGCTTGCTTTGGCTGATGATATTAGTGCATTGTTAAAGCACCAGGAAAGTGAAGGCACATCTTTTAATTTAAGCAGTGGGCTTTTAGCCCTATCTAATGTTCTTATTAATGTTGTTCCTTTATATGTTATGTGTGACCCTCAGGATATCAGGGCAGTTTCGGAAGTGCGTTCTCCTTTTACCGGAAGGTCGACTATTTATATCTACGATAATTATCCCGGGGGAGTAGGATTTAGCGAGAAGATGTTTGAACTGCGTCGGCCTTTACTGCAGGCAGCTCAAGAATTAATTCTTGGCTGCGGATGTGAAAAAGGCTGTCCCTCCTGTGTGGGACCCATTGATGAAGTGGGTATAAAGGGCAAGGAGAGTGCTCTTTTAATTTTAAAGGAGGCCTTGAGTTGATTATGGACCTAAAGAGTCGACTGGAAAAGATTGCCCAGTTAAAGAAGAATATAGATAAAATCAATCAGTCACAAAAAGAGAAAAGTTTAAAGACCGTAGAAGCAGAAGTAAAGATAGAAGAAGTAGTATCAGGAAAGTTTATTTCCACTCCTTTTGGAGACAGTTTTGTTCGGGAAAATTATTTTCCTCAGGATTATATGTGTGGGGAGGTTGAACTTTTTCAAATTTTTCAATCTTCTGCCAAAACAATTTCTAGTTTAGCCAGAGATGACAGATTAAAAAAAATAGATATTAATAAAACTGTCTTTTTGGATACAGAAACTACCGGGTTGGCGGGAGGAGCAGGGACTTATATTTTTCTTGTGGGAGTAGGATATTTTGAAGGAGACCAATTTTGTGTTCGACAGCATTTTATGCGGGATTATAATGAAGAACGAGCCCTGCTATCAGCACTAAATGAATTTCTTTCCAAATATGAGGCGATAGTTTCGTATAATGGTAAGACTTTTGATTTTCCCTTAATTCAGAGCCGCTTTATTATGTCCGGGATGAAATTAAATTTACAAGATCCCGGTCATTTTGATTTACTTTATCCTGCTCGCCGTTTGTGGAAAAGAAGATTGGAGAATTGTTCACTATCTACAGTAGAAAGAGATATACTGGGGGTAATTAGAGAAAACGATGTTCCGGGCTATCTTGTCCCCGAGATTTATTTCAGATATCTTAAAACCAAAGATGCTCGAGCATTAAAACAGGTATTTGAACATAATTTACAGGATATTCTTTCTCTGGTAGCCCTGGTCAGCAGGATGTGTTTTCTGGTAGAAGATCCTTTGAATAATACCAAATACGGGATGGATATTTTCAGCATAGGTAAGATGTTTGATGAAGAGAAGAGATATAAGCAGAGCACCCACTATTATACTGAAGCTTTAAAACACAATTTAGCAGAGGAAGAGATCTTAGAGATATTAAGATTGTCTTCTTTTGCTTTTAAGAGACAGGGGAAATGGGAAGAAGCAGAAAAAATATGGAAAGAGATAATAGAAAGAAGCCGAGAGTTTATCTATTATCCTTATGAAGAGTTAGCAAAATATTACGAACACCATTTAAAGGATTATCAAAAAGCAGAGGCGGTAGTAAAAGAAGCTCTAAATATTGAAGAAAATATTTTTCTAAGAGAAAAATTACAATATCGTTTAAATCGAATAAAAGGTAAACAATAGTGCCATGTACAAAAGTTTACCTTTAATAGAAAAGGAGTAAGAGATGGAGAAGAAGAATTATACTGTGAAAGATTGGCCGAATGAGGAAAGACCGAGAGAGAGGTTAGTTGAGCATGGCGTAGATTACTTGACAGATGCAGAATTATTAGGAATAATATTGGTTAAAGGTTATCAGGGGAAGACATCGGTGGAAGTAGCGAAAGATTTATTATCAGAAACAAAGAGTTTAAGGAAATTAGATTCTTTAAGTTATCCGGAGATGAGTTCTGTTAAAGGGATAGGCCTGGCTAAATTTGCCCAAATAAAGGCAGCTCTTGAGATAGGAAAAAGGCTTTTAAGAGAGACCAATTTGCCTAAAAAGAAAATCCATAATGCTGCTGATTTAGTAAATTATTATGGACCATGTATGAGAGATTTAAAAAAAGAAAAATTTAAAGCAATTTTATTAGATGTAAAAAATAAAATTATCAAGGATATTGATATTTCAGTAGGGAGTTTAACGGAAAGCATAGTCCATCCCCGCGAGGTATTAAAAGAGATAATCAAAGAATCTGCTGCCTCGGTTATATTTTTACATAATCATCCCAGCGGAGAATCAAATCCCAGTAAAAATGACTTAGATATTACTGAGCGCCTGGCGGGTGCCTGTGAACTGGTTGGAGTAAAAGTACTTGATCATATAATATTAGGAGAGGATAATTATTTCAGTTTTGCCCAGGAGGGCTTATTGAAAAAAGTAGGGGCAGACTTTGTGTCTACCCTAAAAGGAGTTAGCAATAGATGAAAAGTAATTTATTTATAGAATTTTGTCCTTATTGTGGTTATAAATTAGTCAGAAAGATGTTGGAAGGAAGAAAAAGATTGTATTGTTCGAGGTGTGGGAAAATATATTACGAAAATCCTACTCCGGTAGTAGCAGTGATAGCCGAAGATGATGAAGGTAAAATATTGTTAATCAAAAGAAAAATAGAGCCTTGCAAAGGTGAATGGGCTTTACCGAGCGGGTTTATGGAGTTAGATGAAAGTCCCATAGAAGCGGCTTTGAGGGAATTGGCTGAAGAGACCGGGTTAAAAGGAAAATCGAAGAAGCTGATAGGAGTTTATTCCAATAATAGCGAAATTCATGGTTATTTAGTTAGTATAATCTATGAGGCAGAAATAGTGGGAGGTGAACTTTGTGCCGGTGATGATGCGGAAGAGGCAGAATTTTTTACGGTTAATCAACTTCCTTCTTTAGCTTTTAAATCTCACCGGGAAGCCTTAAGAGAAGTTTTAAGATAAAGGTTTTAATTTCAATTCAAATTTTACATAGAATTATTTGATTGTATGCGATTATTTTTAAGAATAAAAAGGAGAAAACAATGGAAAAAGCAATTTTTTTTAAAGTTAATGAATTGAAAATAAAAAAGGTTTTAGAAGATTCTACGTTAAGGGTTGTGACAAATAAAAATACAATGGTAACCTTTTTTGAATTTGGTCCAAATACCAATATTACGCCTAAACATAAACATCCACATGAACAAATAGCAACAGTAACAGCGGGCTCAATAAAGATGGTTGCAGGAGGGGAGAGCAAAATTTTAAAAGTAGGGGAAGGAGTAGTAATCCCTCCCAATGTAGAACATGAAGTTACTCCCTTAGAGCCAAACACTAAGGTAATGGACGTTTTTTATCCTATACGAGAGGATTATCTTTAGTAAAATTAAATAAATTAAAGGAGTATATGATTGAAAATCTTAGCTTTAGATTTTGATGGAGTAATTGTAGATAGTGTTTTAGATTCGCTTTTTGTGAGCCGTAATGCCTATTTAAGATTTTATGGCCCAGGGAAAAAGAAATATTTTGGGGCAGAGCTTTTTACTTTCGAAAATTGGGAAGAGACTAAAAAGCAGTACCAGAAAGAGATAAAATATTACCGCACCCTAAGGCCTTATATTCGGGGAGCAACCGATTATGGTTTGATCCAGAAATTAATGGAAGAAAATAAATCTATTAAGAATCAGGAAGAATTTGACAATTATAGAAAGACAGTGAAGTTTGATTTTGAAGCCTATGAAAAAGAATTTTATAAAGAACGAGAAAGACTTCAAAATATAAATTACAGAGCCTGGTTTAATTTAGAGCCACCCTATCCCAAAGCAATAGAAGGGATAAAGAAATTATTAGAAGAAGGAATTAAAATTGTGATTGCTACCTCTAATAGAAGAAAAGCAATTGCCAAGTCTTTTACCCCTGAATATTTTGGTTTTACCATTAAACCGGAAGATATTTTGGATAAGAGATTTGGAGAAAACAAATCCGAGCAAATGAAGCATATTGTAAAATCATATAATATCAAGTTTGAAAAAATCTATTTTGTAGATGATCAGGTAAACCATTTGATTCAGACCAAAACTTTAGGAGTAAAAGTTTTTTTAGCTGGTTGGAGCTATGCAACTGATATTCAAAAAGAGGAAGCCCGAAAACAAAATATTCCAATTATTGAAAGAGAAGAAGATTTTTATCCAATTGTTGAAGATTCCTTAAGCGAAAAGATTGAAGAGCAAGTATAATTCTAATTTCGTAGGACAGGCGTCTCGCCTGTCTGATTTGGAAAATAGATATATTTTTATATTTATCCGTTAAAATATTTAACAAAAATAAAAAAATAGAAGAAGGAGAATAAAATGAAAATAGTAGATTATAAGGAAGTTAAAACTGAAGCCGTAGATTTTGAAGAAGCTAAAGATATCAAAGTAAGGTGGCTTATTTCTGATAAAGATAAGGCCCCAAACTTTGCTATGAGGTTGTTTGAGGTTGCTCCGGGAGGGTATAGCCCTTTACATACTCACAATTGGGAACATGAAGTATTTATTTTGGAAGGTGAAGGAGTAGCTAACGATGGAGAAAAGGAATTTAAAATTAGGAGCGGAACAGTAGTCTATGTTGCTCCTGAAGAAAAACATCAGTTTAAAAATACCGGCTCTGATACTCTAAAATTTCTCTGCTTGATTCCAATAAAGAAATAAAATTAGCGTATAGCGTGCAGCGCTTAGCGTATAGAAAAGATGAAGCCAAAAGAGTAGGGGCGTATTGCAAACGCCCCGAGTTACTTATTACACATTACCGATTACTGTATTTTATTGTGCTTACCTACTAAGAATTTACTCTACAACCGTAAAATCAATAGTTACTTCAGTGGTCTTTTCAGAAAAAACATCCTTTAAGACTAACAGAAATTTATAATCACCTACAGGGAAGGGAGAAGTTTGAGTGAGTGTATTATTAATAAACAGGTCGATATTTTTAGAATGCGAGGTTATATGATAGTCAAGGAAGTCTTCTTGTTTAAATAAGACATTGTTATTTTTATCTAAGATGTAGATATCTTCTTTAAGGTATATTTCGTAAAGATCTTTTTTAATTTCTTTAATGGTATAATTTCTTGCTTCACCATACATAAGGAAAGTTTCACCCTGAGCAAAGATGGTATCTTCTCTTTGGTTATACATACCAAATCCCCAAGCCTCTTCATCAGTAAATGTCACATTGACAAATTCTAAATCAGCTTTACTTTTAACTATCGCCAGGGCTTCTTCTAATTCTTCTACTGCTTTATTATATTTTTCTTCGTCAATTAATTTTAACGCCCGATTGATATAATCTTTTTCTTCACTGGCAAAAGAAAATGTAGCCATAGATGTGATGATAAAAATTAAAACTAATCCCAAAAGTGTAAGTTTTTTACTTAAATTCATTTTTTCCTCCTTTTCATTTTAAATTTTGTCCATTATACAATACATTTAAGATAATTCAAAAATGACTTAGTTGTTTTCTTAAATTCTATGAATTCTTTTCATCTATATAATAAAGTTATAACCAGAGTTACCTTGTTCTTAATAAAAGGATTGAACTAAAACATTTTTTAAATTATAATTGATTTATTAAAAAAAGTTAAGATAATTTGCTATTTTAAAAAGTTTGCCAGGCATAATTTAGTTAAAGGAGTATGGAGGAGATTGTAATGGAATGTAATATTGAAAAAAATAAGAGAAATTGCACCTGCACTTATGAACCTTGCAACCGAAAAGGTAAGTGCTGTGAATGTATTACTTATCATTGGAATATGGGTGAACTACCCGGGTGTTTATTCCCTTCCGAAGTAGAGAGAACCTACGACCGCTCGATTGAAAAATTCATTGAAATCTATAAATAAAATCAGTATATAGTATCGAGTATTGAGTATATAGTGAAGAAGAAAATATTAATGTATAATATGTAGGGGCAGACCTCGTGTCTGCCCATAATGAGTAATGTGTTGTAGGGGTTCGATTCATCGAACCCGCTAAAAAATAGCAAATAACCCGGGGCGGATGAATCCGCCCCCTACCTTTCATACTAAAAGCCTAATCGGGTATAAAGTAGGGGTGTAATGCTATGCACGTTGACAGGAACCCTGCTTAGCAGATGATCACTTAACAGGGTAAACATAAGACAAAAAATAGGAAGGGCACAATTCATTGTGCCCCTACAACTGAATCTTATTTTTTTTCACGCGATACTCGATACGCAATACGAATTACTGTTCATTAACGACTAATTTAATTGGTAATCGGTCAATTGGCGAATTAATTTTAACTGGTAAACCGGCTAACAGGTGAACCGGGCAACCACCTTAAATTTTACGGTAATCTAATCCTATTCAATGGCCAAAATATTACCCAGGCTCTACCTACCACATTTTTACGAGGAACAAAACCCCAATATCGGCTATCACTACTATTGGGTCTATTATCTCCTAAGACAAAAAAAGAATTATCAGGTACAATTGTAGGAGGCATATTCTCATACGATCTATTTTTTACATATGATTCCTCTAATTTTTCGTCGTTACGATAAATTTCTCCATTGGCAATTTCAATTTTATCTCCCGGAATTCCAATTATTCTTTTAATATAATTCCGTTTTATTTCTAAAGGAGGTCTAAAAATTATAATTTCACCTCTTTCAGGTGATTCAAAACGGTAACTAATTTTATTGGCAATAAGCCTTTCATTATTATGAAGAGTGGGTTCCATAGAAGCTCCCCTTACTACCGTAACCTGACCTATGAAGGTAATAATTATGAAAGCAATTATCCCTGCACTGATTACTGTTTCCAACAGTTCTCTTATCATAGATTTTTTCCCTTTTTTAATATCTTTATTATTTCTTTTCATTTTTCCCTTCTTTCCAACTATAGATATTCTTAAACAAATTTTTTTGCTTTTACTTATCTAAATATTTCAATAATGTGTTTTTAGTTTATAGTAATTGATTAATCGGTAATTTATTTTACTTAACAAAAAATATTATAACACATTTTTTGTCATTTTATGAAAGATTTTTATTATCTTCCTTCCCTCTGGTAATTTTCTATCTGCTTAATCGATACTCGATGCCAACTCCTTTTCTTCTTTCTTTTAATTTTCTTTCTTCACCGTATACTGTTTTTACATGTCACTCATTACTCATTACTGTATTTCTTTCCTGCACTAATTCTTTTCATCTTTTCCTTTTATTTCTTTCTTTCTATTTCTTCACGCGATACTCGATACGCAATACGCGATACGAATTAGGGTTTGCTAAAGCGTATCTTTATAGTTATAATTATAAAGAATTTATGCAAAAGGAGAGAGTGAAAATTAAGACCATTATCTTTGACTTAGATGATATTTTGATTAAAACTTCCAAGTTATATAATCGTGCTCGTGATGAATTTTCATCGCTTATGAAAGAATTAGGTTTTAACAGCGAAGAGTCTTTAATTAAGCTTGATGAAGTTGATATTAGCTATATAAAAGAGTATGGTTTTACGAAAGAAAGATACCCCCTCAGTTTGGGAAAAACTTATGAGTATTTTTGTAAAATAAATGGCGAAAAAATTAATCCGATTTTAAAAAAGAAAATTGAAGACATAGGATGGCAGGTTTTTAGGCAGATTCCTGAATTGGTCGATGGAGTTTATCAGATATTAGATATCTTAAGTCAAAAATATTTTTTAATTCTCGCAACTTTGGGTGACTCCCAGGTACAGGAAAAGAAATTGGAGTTAACTAATTTAAAAAAATATTTTTCAGCGATTTATGTTTTGAGATACAAAAGCGTGGAGGAATACCGGAATATTTTAACGGAACATAAGCTAAACAAAAAAGATACCTGGATAGTAGGTAATAGTGTTCGTTCAGATTTGAATCCTGGATTAAAATTAGGCACAAATTGTATTCTAATTCCTTACTTAAGCTGGAAGTTTGAGGAAGAAGAACCTCTATCAGAAAATTATTTACAATTAGATTCCTTAGAAGAGGTATTAAATTATCTTTAGGTGAAAAAATAATAAATTGATAAGCAGATTAAAATATCCGAAATATTTAAATATAAAAGAAGAAGAATTTGATAGACGGATTGAGAAGGCTTATAAATTACTCTCCTCTTGTGAAGTTTGTCCTCATAAATGTAGAGTGAACCGCTTAAAAGGAGAACAAGGAATTTGCCGTTCAGGGGAAGAAGTGATAGTTTCCAGTTATAATGCCCACTTTGGGGAAGAACCGCCCTTGGTGGGTAACTTTGGTTCAGGTACCATATTTTTTACCAACTGTAATTTAAAGTGTGTTTATTACCAGAATTATCCTATAAGCCAGTTAGGTAATGGCAATAAAGTTAGTTTATTAGAATTGGCTAAAATTATGCTTGCTTTACAGAAAAGAAAATGCCATAATATTAATTTGGTTACACCAACTCATTTTGTACCTCAAATATTAAAGAGTCTTAAATCGGCTATCAAAATGGGTTTACATATTCCCATAGTTTATAATACAAGTGGTTATGATTCTGTAGATACTTTAAAATTACTTGACGGTATTGTGGACATATATTTACCTGATGCCAGATATGCTGATAATGAGATAGCCAGGAAATATTCGTCTGCCCCAAATTATTTTGAAATAATGAAGAAAGCGTTGAAGGAGATGCACCGACAGGTGGGGGATCTGGTGACGGATAAAATCGGAGTAGCTCGCACAGGATTGATTGTTCGTCATTTAGTTTTACCAGAAGGTTTAAGCGGCACTAAAAAGATTATGCATTTTATCGCCCGGGAGATTTCCCCTCATACCTATATAAGCTTGATGGCACAGTATTTTCCGGCTTACCAGGCTGGCCAATTTCCTCCCCTATCCAGAAGGATAAATAGGAAAGAATACAGGGAAGCCTTACAAGCTTTTAAAGAAGAAGGGTTAAAAAACGGATGGTTTCAGGAAGATATATAGAAAATAACTGCGAAATAAATAGAAATAATTTTTAAAGGATATATAATAAGCAATGATGAAAGGTATTCAAGCAGAAATTTATTTATTGATAATAGTAATAATCTGGGGTTCTACCTTTGCCTTGATTAAAGGGGTTATTAATATAATCCCTCCTTATACTTTTTTAACTTACCGATTTTTTTTAGCAGCTCTAATTCTAATATTGATATTTTGGAAGAAGATAAAAGAAATCAATATAATGATTTTAAGGAAAGGCTCTCTAATTGGGATTTTCCTTTTTTTAGGCTATACCTTTCAAACCGTAGGGCTAAAGTACACTACAGCTACCAAAGCCGGTTTTATTACCGGTTTGTCTGTAGTTTTGGTCCCTATTATTTCCCATTTTTTCATCAAAGAGAAAATCAATCGAAATTCGGTTATAGGAGTAGTTTTAGCATTTATCGGTTTATGGTTTCTGAATTATAGCAGCAGCTTCAGTTTTAATTTAGGGGATTTTTTGGTTCTTTTGTGTGCTTTTTGTTTTGCCATGCACATTATATCAGTAGGATTATTTAGTAAAAAATTAGATTATGTTCTTCTAGCCATTACTCAGATAACTGTAGTTTTTGTATTATCTTTATTAATGGCTTTAATTTTTGAAAGGCCGGCTATCCATCTTTCCTATTCATTTGATATATGGTGGTCGATTGTGATAACCGGAGTATTTGCTACCGCTTTGGCTTTTTATATGCAGAATAAATTTCAAAGATATTCCACAGCCACCAAAACTGCTATTATATTTTCCGGAGAGCCGATATTTGCAGCAGTTTTCGCCTACCTTCTCCTGGGAGAGAAGGTAGGCCTTATTGCCTGGGCAGGAGGATTGTTGATAATCTTTGGCATGATTATATCTCAAAGAGAAAAAAAGATATAATCTTTTATTTTTTAATTTCCTCTATTAACTTATCTACATCTTCAAGTTTTTCAGGAATTGTTTCAGGCATCCCCTCTTTTTTCACATATACTTTTTCCCAGAAAGGTTCGGAAAGTTCACCATATTCTTTAGAGTACTGATCTAAATGTGCTGCACACTTAGTTAATACTGTTTGAGCATTACCGTGAGTAGGTTTAGCGCCAGTTTCTTTAACAACTTTTCTTAAGACTTCAGGATGGTCAATAATCATGCAGGGTCTCATTCGGTTGTCAAAGGTTGGTTTTTTCTGCTCTTCCCTTATTTTTTTAAATAAAGGAGAACCTAAAGCCTCTCTTAATGTGGCATTTCTTACATTATGAGTCGCACAATGAGTAAAGACGCAGGGTTCGTAATCACCTTTTACATTTACATGAAGATATTGACGCCCTCCGGCAATACATCCATTTACGTACATTCCATCATTCCAGAAGTCTCCGATAAAAACCGGATAGGTATTTCTAAGATAATTAACTCTTCTCCAACCATAGAGTCTTTGTTCCGGAGTTTGCATTAGATTTACATCAGGATTTCTACCGATAGGTATATAAGTGAAGTACCAGCCAAAAACGCAGCCTTTCTCTTCTACTAATATTTTCATAAGTTTATCGCTATAGATTGCTTCGGTATTGTATTTAGTAGGAGTAGCAGAAAAACCGTAAACTATCCTTGCTTCCCGACAGTTATCCATGGCTTGC
>Ga0307433_1000932_pt1 | contig 18576 bp, 11 predicted proteins | sample SalMarWE160210MG_FD_202166 | JGI IMG/M metagenome (GOLD analysis project Ga0307433, IMG submission 202166) | Salt marsh sediment microbial communities from the Plum Island Ecosystem LTER, Massachusetts, United States - WE1603-210 | ecosystem: Environmental > Aquatic > Marine > Intertidal zone >... | reverse complement strand
AAACCCTCCGCACCGCAAGCCCGCCGTGGCAAACCTGTCACCCACAACGGAGACAACACGCGGCAGATGCTTGGGGAAAATGCCGTTGGGCCGGGCGGCGTTCGGGTAGGGGGTACAGCGGCCGGCGCTGGCCAGCCGCCTCCGCGATGGGCCGCCCGCGTCCGGCGCTGTGTCCGCCAGAAGGGAATATTCCGATTCTGAGCACACCCAGGCCCTTGCCACGGCTGGCTGTTGGTGTCATAATGAGACAAGAGGTGGCGTTTGCGTGTCTTAAGGGGGCAGAAATTGGGCATTCCGAAAGAGGATTTGGTCCTCTTGCTCTTGGCTGCACCTGTTGGCAAGCCGGAGACGGGAGGGGATGTTCACGGAATCACACGGCTCGAAAAACTTCTATATCTGGCTCAGAAGGAACTTGAGCCGCTAAAGGACGCCGCCGAGCCGTTCGAGTTCCGCCCCTGGAAGTTCGGCCCCTTCTCACAGGAGGTCTACGACGCCACGGACACCCTTTACAATCTCGACCTTATCTCTATCTCTGAGCAAGATGTTGCATCCTATCCGGAACTGTCCGAAACGGAGACTATCGAACGGGAAGTTGAAGACGGACGACTAGACAAGCCGATTCTAGAGAAGGTGTATAGGCTCACGCCCAGGGGGGAAAGGGTGGTGGCTGCGCTTAGGGATAAGGAGGTTCCGCCCGCCCTTTGGGACGCCATCTGCGAACTCAAGCGACGCTTTGGGAAGTTGTCACTCACGCGGCTGATACACTACGTCTATCACACGTATCCCGATTCGGCAGTTCACACTGTTCTGGAGCATCTTAAACCAGACAACTGATGGAACCTGGCACGGTCATCGCGAACGGCGTCTTGTATTTGGCATTCTCTGGTGCGGTGCTGAGGTATCTGTGTTGGGAGTTCTACAATAAGCCCGAGCGGCTGGAGCGCGAACAGAGCAAGAGGCGAGATGATGCTACCGAGACGGTGAGTGCCACGCGGTTCATGCCTGCCGTCGCGGATGTTGTCAACACGGTTGCGCGACGCATGAAGATCGAGGATGCGCGCGGGCGTGATGCAATTGAGTTATTGGTGGAAGTCGATGTAGAACAGAAACTGCGGGAGGTAAAGGCTGCTGCCTTGGCCGAGGAGCGAGTGAGGGGAACGCTTGATGCCTATAAGGACTCGTGCGCGCCTATAGCGGTGTGGGCCTTCGTCCTGTGGGTTGCCGGAACGGTTCTGTGGGCGATGGCGGTTTTTGCTCGGCACTGGTTTTGGGGTGCTGCGCCGTACTTCTTCTCGGCCATCGCTGTTGTTGTCGTCTGTTTGGGGCACTGCCTCTGGTGCCACAGGGCGCGTCAGAGGGCGTTCTTTCAGGAATTACGTGGATGACCCGGAGCGTGTGTGAATCAGATATGCTGCCCGCCGTAAGGCGGCTGTTTCCCGCCAGCCGCTTTACGCGCCATACTGAAGTTCCACTGGCCTCAAAGTGGATTGACTTCTGTGCCCTGCCGCGAGATGACGAGGAGTTGCCCGTGGCAGTCGAGATGAAGGTCGAGAAGTGGCGCAGGGCTCTCTGGCAGGCGATCACGTACAGGCAAGTATTTGCACTAGCCTACGTCGCCATATGGTATGAGAGTGCTCACCGCGTGAACCGCGACCTGTTCGGCATGGCGGGCGTGGGCCTCATCAGGGTGACGAAATCGGGGGCGGAGATTATTCTTGAAGCGACACCATCCCCCCATTATACATTAGAGCGAATGCAATCCCTAATGAATTGGCCAGATGGCGGGCCACGGCGGGGCTGACCATGTATGGCGAGAACGCTGGGCAGTATCTCACCTATCAGCACAACACGCAGGCGTTCTTCCGCGACCACAGAGAGAAGTACGATGGGATCATCGTGCCCCTGTCCATTGCCACGGCCTTCCGGCATGGGACCGGCGGATTCATCTTGACCCTCAAGAAGCCTTTCGCAATCGACCCGCGAACGCCGTTGTTTCAGGCTAGGTTCTCGCGCGACGATCTGAGACCGACACATCTGGCGATGGCCGAGATACATGGCTCTGCTGTGGCGGATGTGATAGAGGATCGGGAGCTGCGCCCGGGGGACTTCTCGGCAGGTAGTCTGGAGGAGATGGTAGAGGGGGTGGTGGAGTTCCAGCAGACGTTCGCCGAGACAAGTAAAGAGAAGGTTGGCCGCTACGCACGCCTCCTCGGAGAGTCGCCGGAGGACTCGTACGAAGGGCCGGCGTTCATCATTCCGCCATACTTTATCTTCGAGGACACGTCCGACCCTTGGTATGACGTGAGCCTACGGGCGGCCCGTCATGGCTCGGAGTGTGCGGGCGGTGATGACGTGGCCGCCGTGATGCACTTCCCCATTTCGCTTCCCGAGGCAGAGATGGGGGACGTTGTAGAGGAATACGCCCACTTGCCGTGCCAGGGTCTCATCCTTTACGTCAACATCTTTCAGGAAGGTCAGCAGGCCGTCGCAGACCTGTCGTACTACGTGAGGATTGTGCGCCTGCTGGCCGAGACTGGAAAGCCTGTGATGGCCTTGTTTGGCGGCTACTTCACTGCGATTCTGCGGACGCAGGGCCTTCGGGTGTTCAGCAATGGTGTGGGGTACGGGGAGTACCGAGATTCAGGTTACCATGCTGGCGGCCAAGCGTGGAAGCGGTACTACCTACCAGCCTTACATCGCTACCTGCCGGTTCTGGACGCTGAGGCGGTTCTTGACCTTCTGCCTGATGACAGCGACCTCTGGCTAACGACGCCTCTGATCGACGAGGCCCTGGAGGCCGGTGGCAGTCTGCATGGCCTTGACCAAGCAACTCTCCTGTCGCATTTTATGGAGTGCCGAGACCAAGAACTGCAGAACATCCGTGAGCAAGACATCAACGAGTTGCGGGAGGAGTTGGAGAACACTGCCGACGTGTTCGATGATGTGCCGCTCTTGGGCGACATGGGACGACACCATGACCATTTATCGCGGTGGCTTGAGGCCCTTGAATCGGTCTGATGCCTACGCCCACCTCTCCGCCACCTCAACCGCCAGCGCCTGATCTAACTCCGCGCAGGCGTCTGTCACGGCCAACGTCCGGTGTCCGAGCAGTGCCCGCGCCGCGTCCAGGCCCATTTCCTGTGTGATTTTCGTGGCGGGGCTCCGCCGTCTGCGGCTTCGGTTCGCGCTGGGCGGTCCAGCGGACGGCGCGGAGCAGAAGATCGTGCAGGCCGTCGGTCTGTTCGGGATGGGGGCTGAAGACGACGACGCGTCCTTGGCCGCAGGGGCTGCTGACGATGGCGGGGGTGTCGATCATCGTCTTGGGGTCGGCGCCGTTCTTTCCGATGCCGGTCCGGAACCACGCCAGGACGGTGTAGGGGGGCAGGTCCGATCGCTCTCCCGGACCGAGAATGGGGCCTTGGGCGAAGCGGATCTCGAGCCGCGCCGCATCGGGCCTGCCGAAGAATTCACGGCCCTCCGGCGTGAGTTCGATCTCGACCTGCCCCGTCCCCCGCCGCCAGTGTTTGCGGTCGATGCTGTTGGCGTTGACCAGGGCCAGCGACCACGTGTAGTGGCTCGTGGCCAGGTACGCCCCGGCGCAGACGCCGACGTACCCGCCGCCGCGTTCGACGAACTGCTTGACGGCCTTGCATCCGTCCTCGGCGAGTCCCTTGGCCTGTCCGCTTCCGCTTCCGCCGCCGAAGATGATGGTGTCGAACTGGTCGAGGGCGCCGTCGCGGATGTCGTCGGGGCACACGCGGCGGAGAGAGACGTGCGCCTGCGGCGTCAGGATCTGAGCGAAGCGCGGCGGGGTCTTGGTCGTGCCGGTGCCGGGGCCGTCGTAGATGGCGGCGTAGACGGTCGCCGGTGTCGGCCGCGCGCGCGGCACCATGCAGTTCTTGTCGGCGGCGGTCATGCCGAGGTGTTTCAGAAAGGCGTGGACCATGATGCGGTGCTGGCGGATGCGCAGGGCGACGGGCTGATCCTTGAACGTGGTCTCCATGATGAACGCCCGTGCCCCCAGCCGCTCGCCGCAGGCCCGGGCCAGCGACCCGTTGGCCCCGCCGCGCAGGCGGGCGAACTTCCGCTCGGGGTCGGTGATGCGCGCGTTGACGGCCCCGAGCATCAGGTCCTGGAGTGCGGCGGTCTCGGGGTGAGGAATGCGGATGATGCTGGACCCGACGCTCTTGGAGCCGGCGGAACGGAAGCCGGAACCCTCGTGCAGGTCCAGCGTGTAGTCGGGCTTGTGACGTTGGACGAACGCCCAGAGGGCCTTGGCGGCCGGGCCGCGCGCGGTCGGCTCCTTGCCGCTCAACGGGAAGTTGCGGTTGAGGTCGGCCAGTTCCTTCGCTTCGCCGGGCATCGTGCGGGTGTTGGCCTTCAGGCCGGGGACGTTGCACCGGGGAACGATGATGAGCCGGCCCTTCTCGAGTGGCCAGCAGCGGACTTGGTCGGCCGCCCCCGCGCCGGCGGGTTCGTTACCGTGGACGCCGCCCGTCACCAGGACGGTCGGGCCGTCGGCGCCGCTGTCGAAGAGGTAATAAGGCGTTTGCCACTTGGTGCCGGCGGCGATGAGGCCGGTCGAGTCGGCCAGGGCGCCGGTCGGAATGGCAGCCGCCAGAAGCAGGAGCATCAGCAGACGTCGTCGTTTCATGTGGTCCTCGCAAGGTTTCGTGTACGTGTCTTGACGTACGTGTTTAGCGTCCGACGTGCCACCAAGAGGGTGGCACGGCAGCGGCGAAGCCGCGGCCGTGGGTCGCGTCGCGCCGAGGAGCACACGGTCACGCTGGGCGTGGCCGTCCCACCCAGCGTGCCGAGGGCGACTGCACGGCCCAAGGGCCGTGCCACCCCGCTAAACACGTACGGACACCCGCCACCCGGCATCCGCGCCAAGGGCGTATGTCTTGGGTGGCGGGTGAGGACACCCGCCACCTGGCATGGTGTCGTTTCTGGCGGCAGGTCTGGAGACCCGCCGCGCACGGCGCCTATACGGCGGTGGCACACGTTCGTCGGCCAGTGTTACCTGGCCTTGTAGCATATCACGCGGCCGTCTACGGTGGTGAGGAAGAGGCGGCCGCCGGACGCGGCGAGGCTGTCGTGGACGGGAGCGGCTTTCAGGTGGTACTCGGCGAGGGTGGTCCCGTCGGCCGGCGAGACGGCCCACAGGCTGACGGCTGCCTTGGGTTCGCTCGTGAAGAGGTCGCCGACGTCGCTCGGCCCGGCGACGAAGAGCGTATCGCCCGCCAACACCATGGCCCGGACGAGAAAGGGGATGGTCCTCGACCAGTGGTAGTTGACCTTGGTGGGCGGCGTGCGGCGTTTGGGTTTCTTGCCCTGGGGCTTGGGCGGCCGGATCAGTTCGGCGTCGGCGGCGAACAGATGGTACTCCGACTGCATACCGAGATGGCTGCCCGTGATGGCATACCCTTTTCGGCCGAAGCCGTACAGGCGGCTGCCGCTGCTGACGAGGAGCCGGCCTGAGACGCGGCGGTTACCTGCGGACGGCCACCCGCCGTACCCGCCGGCCATGTCTCTGCCGAGTTGCCAGTACGTCCGGTGCCACCACGTGTCGTCGAGGTAGCCGGCGGACGTGAACAGGTGATCGACGTCCTCCGGGAGCGACTTGCCGTAGAGGTCCAGCCGCGTGTGCCTCATGAAGAGGGAGGTTCCCTCGGCGGCCATCACGTCGGGCATGGTGCCGAGCATCCCGGCGCCGCGGATCGTGTTCTGCGGCTCCAGACCCGTCTTGGGGTCGCGATGCGAGATGCGGCGTCTGGCGACCCGTTCGCCCGTCGCGGCATCGACACCGCACACCTGCAGACCGCCGTCCACGTAAGACGAGCGTCCGGCCGCCGCATACGCCACGGGATGTTCGGGGCCCTTCGGTCCCGGACACACCAACACGTTGCCGTGGACCGGCCACACGGATTCCAGTTGCCCGTAGGCGACGATCTGCCGCGACTCGGGCGCCACGCGGAACCGCCACGCCAGGGCGCCGTCCTTGGCCCGGAGGCAGTAGATCCAGCCGTCGGCCGAGCCGAAGTAGACCCGTCCGCCGTGGATCGTGGGCGGCGAGTCCACCCGGCCCCCAGCCGTGTACTGCCACAGCGGCGAGCCGTCGTCGGCGCTCAGGGCATGCACCGTGTGGGCCTCGCGCTGCGCCACGTACAGGCGACCGTCGGCGATGACGAGCGCCGTCAGGGGACCCGGCAGCGCCTTCTCCCAGGCCCCTGTCACCTTTGGCGGGAGGGAATCGGTTGTAGCGCCGCTGCGTGCGGCGTCGTGGCGGTAGGTTGGCCAGTCATTCGATTTCAGATTTCGGCCGGCCACGGCAAGAGCCGTACCCGTGCCAGGGATTTCAGATTTCGGATTGCTCGCATAGGCGGGGCCTTTCTCCAGGCGGTCGGGCTCGAGTGCGGCCGGCGTGGCGCGTGTGCCGCTCAGGGCGTTGAACCCGTTCAGTTTGGCGGCGATGTAGCACGCGCACGAGTGCGACGGGGCATAGAGCAGCCCGTTGGCGGGCAAGATGCCGTACTGGCAGCCCCCTCGGACCCAATGGTCGGCGATGACGCGGTCGGCGCTCATGTCCACGAACTCCACGCCGGCCCGGCCGTGGATGACGTACTGCGAGGTGGCCTTGTGGCGATAGCACCGTGTGTGCCCGAATCCGAGGGTGTAGGTCTTCTGGTCGGGTGAGCGTTCGGCAACGACGCGGCCGGTCTTGAGGTCGTAGACCTTGGTGATGCCGGGCTGTTTGCCCCAGGCCAGTTCGCCGCTCCACACCTTTCCCTGGGCGACGAAGATATCGACCGGCGAGTTGAAGCCTTCGTGACAGGGCACGGTCCAGAGTTTCTCGCCGGTCTCGGCGGCGAAGGCCATGATCTGGCCGCCCGTCAGCAGGTGGTTGGCCGAGACCCGCCACTCGAACGCCGCCTTGTCCTCGGCGCCGGTGTCGACGGGTTTGTCGGGTGCGCGGTCGCCCGACAACACGATGCCGTCCACCACGACGAGCGTGGGCGTCAGCCAGGCGTAGCGTTGGCGGATGGCAGGCCGGTCGGCCCGCCACACGACGTCTCCCGATGCGGCCTTCAACGCGACCAGGTGCTTCTGGTTCTGGAAGAAGACGCGCCCGTCTGCGACGATCAGGGTCAGCGGCAGGATGTGGGTGACCTCGGCGTCGTGCTTCTTCCACGCCAACTTGCCGGTCTTGGCGTTGACCGCGCGGACGTGCTTGGGGGGATACTGGATGACGTATTCGCCGTAGGCGCCGCGCCACCGGTCGAAACGTCGGATGACCTTGCCGGTGGTGGGACTCTTCTCCTTGAGCGGTGCGCTGACCACCAGATACAGATGCTCGCCGTGGGCAACGATCTCGTGGGTGTTCTCGGTTCCCTCGTAGGTGCGGACGACCTCGCCGGTGGCGGCATCGAGGGCCGTCACCGGCTTGCCGTAGCCGAGGGTGACGTAGACGCGGTCGCCGACCGCGACGAGCCGCCGCGGCAGTTCGGCCGGTCCGCTGCGGAACGGCCGCAGGTGATCCTCCCAGGGCCCCACGGCCTTCTTCCAGAGCAGGACGCCGTTGAAGGCGTCGCGCGCCACGAGCATCCATTTCGCCGGGGCCTTGACCGAGGCGACCGGCCCCTCGTCGGCGATATGGAACAGGCGTCCTGCGGCGGTGACGGCGGCGCTGATGCTGGCCAGATGATCGTGACTGCGGGCCCAGCGCGGTCCGCCCACCCACTGCATGTGCCGCGGCGGGGTGATGCGGGTGTCTTCGGCGACGGCGTTGTTGTCGGGCCCGTGCAGGAAATGCGTCCACTCGTCGATGTCCGGCGGCCAGGGCTTCGCCTGCCGCTTCCAGCCGCCTTCGCCGGTGCCGCCGCCGCCGGTGCCACCGCCCGACCTGGTGTACGCGATGCCCTTGGGGGCCAGCACGCGCAGGATCTCGCCGGCGGCAACGTCTTTCGGGGACTCGACGATGAGCAGGTTGACCAGGTTGTCGGCGTAGGGCAGCCGCTTCCCGTTCCAGCGGACCGCGGTCACCGGGCCCAGGAGGTGGTGGTCCCGCAGATGGGCCCTGGCTTCCGCCAGACGGGCGGCGCCGCGCACGAGGCCCTGGACCAGGTAGCGGTCATTGACCCTGAGGGCGGCGGTCCAGGCGGGGTCGGCACATCCGGCGTGGACGATCAGCCCGCCCGTGATGCCCGATTTGCGAACAAGGTCGCTTGCCGAATCGGCCTCAGCCGCCAGCGCGCGGGACACAAGAACCACGAACGCCAAGGCCGCCAGCGCGACCGTGCGTGTCCGTCGACCGTCATGTTCAGCCATCGCGCACCTCCTGCCGTCAGCGTTGCCCGCACGGCCTTAGTGACCATGCGCCAAAGGAGCCCGTTCCGCGCGGCGGCCTTCCCAGGCCGCCGCGAACGCAGTTTATGCCTGTTGCTGGTGGCCTGGGAAGGCCACCAAGCGGACAAAAAGGTGAAGTAGCGTTGTAGGATTAGCGAACATGCGCCAAAGCAGCCGACTTTTCAAGCCACTTCTTGCCCCGCACCCGCCGCCCGCGCCCGGACACGGGCCTCTTGCCGATGACGGCGGGACGCGGTAAGATGGCAGCCGCTCTTTCTGACGGCAGTCGCGAACTCGCTCTTCACAAGGAACGTGTCAAGGAGGTGACACATGGAACCGAAGCCGCGCATGGACCGTCGCCGTTTTCTGAAGGCCGCCGCCTCAACCACCGCGGCGCTCGCCGTTGTGCCGCGCACCGTCCTGGGCGGGCCGAGTCACGCCGCGCCCAGCGGCCAACTCAACCTCGCCTGCATCGGCATGGGATGGCAGGGCATGCGGATGCTCTCGGGGCTGCTGAAGCGGTCCGACGTCCGCGTCGTCGCCGTCTGCGACCCCAACACCGACAGCCACGACTACATCGGATGGGGACGCGGAAAGGAGGGCGCCAAAGGGTTCCGCGGCGGCCGCGTGCCCGGACGCGAGGCGGTTGACGTCCATTACGGCCGATCCAAACCGTCCGGCGCCTCGAAAGGCTGCGCGGCCTATGCCGATTTCCGCGAGATGCTCCAGAAGCAGAACGACCTCGACGCCGTCCACATCGTCACCCCCGACCACTCGCACGCCACCCTTGCCATTGCCGCCATGACCAAGGGCAAGCACGCCGCCATGCACAAGCCGGTCGCGAACCGCATGCACGAGGTCAGGCTGACCGTCGAGACGGCCCGCACCACCGGCCAGGTCACCCACCTGCACGCCTGGCGTGACTGCAGGGAACTGTACACCATCCGGGAATGGATTCGCCACGGGGTCATCGGCCCGGTTCGCGAGGTCCATCGCTGGCTGTACAAACCCATCTGGCCGCAGGGCACGCCCCATCGGCCGACCGATCATCCGCCCGTCCCCAAGGGCTTCGACTGGGACCTGTGGCTCGGCCCCGTGCCGCATCGGCCGTACTCGCCCCGGTACACCCACGCCGTGTACCGCGGTTGGTACGATTTCGGCGGCGGGTGCATGGCCGACATGGGCTACTACGGCCTGTGGATGGACTGGCGCGTCCTGGAACTGGGTGCCGCCACCAGCGTCGAGGCCTGCGCCAGCATCGCCTGCGAGGTGCGCGGCTACCGGAGCGGGACCGTCAAGAACGACGTGTCGTTCCCGCACGCCAGCACGGTGCGGCTGCAACTGGCCGCGCGCGGCAAGATGCCGCCGTGCGAGGTGTTCTGGTACGATGGCGGGATGCGGCCGCCCACGCCCAGGGAACTCATCGACGCCGGCCGGCAGATGCCTCACACCGGCGTGATGTTCGTCGGCGACGAGGGGAAAATCCTCGCCGGGTACCATTACGAAAAACCTCGCATTCTCCCCGAGAAAAGGATGCGCGAAGCCGCCGACGTCAAGACGCCCGACGTCAGAATCGTCGGCACCAGCGATGAATGGATCAACGCCTTCCGCACCGGCAAACCGTCGCGCGGCAGTTTCCAGAACGTGCAACACCTGGCCGAAGCCATCTGCCTCAGCAACGTTGCCATCCGCCTCAACACCCGCCTCACCTGGGACACCGCCGCCATGCGCATCACCAACCACCCCGCCGCCAACCGATACCTGCGCCGCGAAGCCTATCGGAAAGGGTGGGAACTGTAGGAGGTCGCCCGCACGAACACTACAGCGCCACTTGCCGCGCGGCCGGGTGGCATGGTCATCCCGGAGGGTGACCATGTTCTGGAACCGCCATCCTGCAAGGCGGCCGCTCCTCTACCGCGCGGCGGGTCGGAGCCTGCCCTGAGCCTGTCGAACGGGTACCCGCCGCCAGAATCCGCACGAGGGGGGTACGATGTCTGGGGCGCTTCCCACGACAAACCAGAATTCTCGCTTGGCTGTCGAGAGGGAGGCTGTTAAACTGGTACCCCAAAGGCCCGGTGGCGTTGCCGGGCGAAGGTCCAATGGAGAATGTCTGGGTGAGCGTTCATCCCGCAACGCAAGCATAGGGGGCAGTGATGCATACACCAGCGCTTTCCGCGTCTGTTTCAGTCGTCGTTGTCTGCCTGTCTCTGTTTGGCTGGCCCGGTTCCTGCCCGGCGAAGGCCGAACTCAGCGCCGATCAACAGTCGGAACTCGAGACCCTCAAGAGCGAGTTCACCGAGGCGCCGTTTTCCGCCAAGGGCCGCCAGGCGCTCAACCGGATGATGCGCCTCGGCGAAGCGGCGCAGAAAGAAACGCTTGACTTCCTCGAAGCGCAACTGGACGCGCAGGAGGAGCAATACGTCAAACAGTTGGCCGAGTATTTACCCCAGGCGTACCTGAAACATCTCTCAGGGTTGCGCGCTGAACAGATCTATAAGATTCAGAAAACGCGTCGTCTGTGGAAGCGCTACATCCTCAAGGCCAGCGATCGCCACGAGTTCCAGACCAATTACCTTAAGCCCTGCATGGAGATCAAGGATTTGCTGCTGATCGATGTCGAGGGCGTGGTGGACCGCAAGATCGCCGGCCAGCGCGCCGTGTTGAAGGAGTTGGCCGGCTACCGCGACGCTTGCCGAAAGAAACTGGGCCTCGGCAAGGATCCGACCGAGGGCATGAAATCCCCCACGGGCATTGACATTCCGCACCTCGATCGACCTATGACCTTCGCCGAGCGCCTGGACTACCTCGACGCCTCGGCGGTGTTGGCCTATACCGTCGGCCCGGAGGGGGCTCGGCCGGTGTTGCTCGCCAATGCGCGCCGCGCTCGCATCATCGACTTTGAAGAAGCCGACTTCGCCCTGTTCGGCAACGAGGTGCGCATGCTGGTCGGCTCGATTGTCTGGGAGATCGATCCGCTGGTCTGCGCCTGCACGCGTGACCACTCGACCGACCGCAGGAACGGCAAGGCGTCGGGGCACAGGTCCACGATCCCCGGGAAGGAAGGATTCGTCCATCGCTTACGACGTTTCGGGGCGCGAGGGCGCAGCGAAGGGGCCGGCGGAGGCAAGAACGGGCGCGACTATATCTGGGGCCTGAGTTACGGGGGCGGGCATACCGGTCCGCTCTACGGCGTGGTTCGCAACGTGCACGGCTGCGGTTGTCGCGGCGACGTGTACACCAGCATCTATTACACGAAGAACGAAATCCGTCATCCCTGCGCGGCCACCGAGAGCGAACTGTTCATGCCGCCCGGCTTCACGGGCGAACGCATCGACTCCGAGCCGCTCCGCAAGGTCTACCAGGCGCTGCGCGACGACCAGTTCGGCAAGGCCGACGAACACCTGCCCGATGCCCGCGAGGGCGAAACCGACCAGGAGGTGATTCGCCGGTTCTTCAAGGTGGCGATCGAGATGGAGGCCGACTGGGCGAGCGAATGCGCCGCCGCGTTCATCAAGGTGGGCGATCTATACCAGGCAAAGCAGCGTCTCGAGAAGGCGAGGGACGACTTCGCCGGGGCCGACCGATACGTCAGCAAGTTCGAGGCGCTGGCGGGCAAGATGGAGCGCGGCCGCTGGGCCGAAGTGGTTGAGGCCGGCCGGGCGTACAACGCATTCCCCTCCGACCAGCCCGACCCGGCGAGCGTCAAGCAGTTCATCGGGAAATACCCGGATACGGTCTACGCCAAGGCCGCGGCGCATTACCTGAACGACGTCGAGAAACGAAACCTCTTCAGCTACTTCCTCAAGCAGAATTCCAACCTGCGCAAGTACGAATACCATCTGCCCTGATTGACGGCGGGGCCCTCGGTAAGTGATGGCCGTGTCAGTTGGCGCGGCTCCTTCAAGCGAAGCCTGTAGGTGCGAACACCTTTCTGAGTGAGGATTTGTGCCTTGCGCCGGGGCCGGGAAGGGGGCAGAAAATAGGTGATCCGAACCGGGGCCGTCGGCCGGAGGGCATCCGGCTAATCCCGGCGAAGAGGGCGGTTATGAAGAACGTAGTCATATCACTGGCCATATCGGCAGTCATTGTCTCGAACGGTGTGGCGGCCGGCAAACCCGGCGCGGACCAAAGCAAGCAGGTCAAGACATTGGTCGCCGAGTTCGAGGTCGCCTCCGATGAGGCCGGTCGCAAGGCTGCCTTTGACAAGATGCTGGCCTTGGGGGAGTCGGCCGTCGGGCTGATCAGCCCCTTGATCGACGGTGCATTGAAAGCCGAGGAACGCAGGTACGCCAGGCTTCTCGAACCGCGGATTCGTAGGACCTACATCAAGAGGCTCGAATGCATTTCGGATGAACAGGTATCCCTCATTCTTCAGACCCGCGCCCTGTGGGAGCCCTACATCCTCAACGGCGGGAGCGATCCAAAATTCCGCGAGGTCTATCTCGGGCCCATCTGGAAGATGAAGGAGTTTCTGCTGTTGAAGATTACGGACATCGAGGACACCGAAGTCGTCACGATGCGAAGGACACTGGTGGAGTACGCCGGCTACCGGACTCAGTGCCACAAGGTTTTGAAGATCAGTCCCGATCCGACGGTGGGAAAACTGTCGCCGACCGGCATTGAATACGCTCATCTGGATCAGCCTCCCACTTTCATCGACAAACTGCATCACTATGAGCGCACGCTGATTCTTATCAATACGGTCGCGTCGAAAGGCGCCCGCGAAGTTCTCTTGATGGCCGATCAAGCCGCCCGGAAAATTGATGTGGAGGAAGCCGAGTACGTCATGGCCGCCAACGAGGTGCGAATGCTTGCCGGCAGCATCGCCTGGCGGGCCGATCCGCTGGGCTGCGCGGTCGAGCGCGATCATTCCACCGACCGCAAGGAGGGCAGAGCCAAGGGGCACATGTCTGAGGTTCCCGGCAAGCGCGGTTTCGGCGATCGCAATAAGCGCATGGGCGCCGGCTACTACGGCAGCGAAGGCGCTGGCGGCGGACGCAATGGCCCGGCCTACCTGAGGGGCTTGAGCTACAGCGGGGCGGGCCACGGGGGGCCGCTGTACGGCCTGGGTCGCAACCGCGTGGGCGTTGGGCGGCGCGGAGGCGTCTACACCAGCCAGTACGCGACCGACAAGAAATATATCCATCCCTGCCCCGCCACTGAACACGAAATGTGGATGCCACCGGGCGTCGCAGCCGGGGATCTGCGCGACCCGGCGATTCAACAAGCCTACCGGGCCATGAAGAGCGAGTGCTACGGCAGTGCATGGAAAATGCTGGATCGAGCCAAGGCGCCCACGGGAAGCGATGCGATCGCGCTACGGTTTTTCCGCGCCGCGATTGATGTGAAAGTCCAGCAGTCCATTGGCGATATTCTGGCCACCGAGGGATCGGGCGATGTCTTCTTCGCCAGGATCCAACTTCATAAAGGTCTCGCCGGATTCAAGGGCATCGACGCTTTCGAAACCGCCGTGGCGGCCGCCTCGCAACGGCTGGAGGCCAAGGACCTGCGCACCGAGATGAGGGCGGGCGAGGCGTACTACCGGCTGTACTACCCGGTCAAGGATGCGCCCAAGGACAAGTTTAACGCCAGTCGGCGCGGGCTGATCGAAAGGCTTGGCGGAGTCACACGCAAGTACAAGGACTCGATCTACGGCAAGGCGGCCGAAGACGCCGCCAAACGATTGGCCGATCCGGAGTCCGACGCGAGTGCTCTTATGGCTTTCTTCAAAGAGCGACGCAACCCCGCGGGGCGGTCGACGAACTCACCCGAAAGTACGAATTGAAGTTACGCCACGGAAACCGCGGTTCGTCAATGCCAACGTAGGCTTTGGCAATCGTGCTGGCGCTGGCAGCCCCCAGCATGCGGCCGTAACAACGCCCGGCCCGTGTGGCAGGTCACCGAACGTGCGTAGGTCACATCGCCCGAGGTGTCTAAGCGCAAGTTCCCAAGGCGCGTCGGGTGGCATGCTCATCCCAAAGGGTGACCATGTTGTGGAACCGTGCCGAAAAGCCTTCGGGCTTCTGCCGGCGAGCAACCCGAGCCTCGCTACGGCGCGGGTGTCGGTTCAGCGGGTTGCCCGGCCTGTGGCGGTCTGCCGAGCGCGGCCGTGAGGGCAAAGGCGGCGAGGTTGCAGAACACGCCGATGACCAGGCCGTCCACGCCGCCGGGTTGCCTGAGAACGTAGTTCCAGATCAGGACGCCCGCCACGCCGGCCGACGTCCCCGCCAGAAACGCGGCCTTTGTGGCCCGCAGGCCCATCAGCACGGCCGCCAGCGGCACCAGGATGATCGGGGCCCAGAAGTTATACGAGTAGATGAGAATGTCGAGGATGCTCTCGATGCAGCACGCGAAGACGACCGCCAGCACCCCGACGAGCAGGTTCACCAGTTTCGCCAGGCGAAGTTCCGTCCGCTCGGCGAGGGGACTGCGGCGGAGCGGCTTCACCACATCGTTGATGGCCCCGGTGGCGGCCCCGTTCAGAAACGAGTCGGCCGACGACATCACGATGGCGATCACGCCCGCGATGACGATGCCTCGCAGCCCCACCGGCAGCACCGTCTTGATGACGTAAGGCATCGCCAGGTTCGGGTTCAGGTCCGGTTCCAGCGCAAGGGCCACGAGGCCGATGAGACCGGTCACGGCGAAAAACGGGATCGAGAAGATGCCGCTCAGCAGCGTGCCGCGGGCCGTGTGCGAGGGCCTCTTGCCGATGAACAGCCGCTGCACGTACGGCGGCACGAGCGTCTCGCCCAGCAGAAACGTTAGAAAGAGCGAGACGAAGGCCCAGAGGGTCATCCCATCGGCGGGAACCGCGAAATGGCCGGCAGGCGCCGCCGCCGCGATCGCCGACACGCCGCCCGCCTTCACCACGCCGAACACCAACGCCGCCGGAATGCCGATGCCCAGAATGCCGAACTGGATGACGTCGGTCAGCACCACCGCCCGCATCCCGCCGACCGTCGAATACGCGATCACGATGCCGCAACCGACCAGAATACCGTAAATCGGTGAGATGCCCAGGAAGACCTGAGTAATGTGCCCGATGGCGCCGACCTGGGCGCCCACGATCCCCGCGCACAGGATGACCGAGAACAGCCCTGTCACCACCTGGCCCGGTTTGCCGTAGGCCGTGGCCATGACGTCGCCGGCCGAAATCGCGCCGGGGAAACGGGCCATCCGCGGGGCGATCAGACGGGCGACCAGAATCTCCTTCAGGCTGAACCCCCACAGCGCCACGATATTGGCTATCCCGAAGCGGAAGACCTTCTCGGCGTTGCCCATCGAGAACCCACCGCCGATGAACGAGGCCGACAGCGTCGCAAACACGATCAGCGACCCGTACGACCGGTGGGCCACCGAGAACTGGCTCAGGTTCCGCATGCCGCGGCCGCTCCATAGGCCCAGCGCCAGAACCACCGCCAGATACAAAAGGATAATCGCGTAATCGACCATCGGGTTCGGGCTCCTTGGCCGTCCGTTCGGGCGGCCGGCGGCGCGACGGTCGCGCCCGGACGAAGGCCGGCGGCCTCATACTGCCAACCGTCCGCCGCCCGTGCAAGCAAACTCCGGAGGCTGGTTTGATGGAGGGTGTGGCAACGATTTCTGGCATGGGACGATTTCCTGCGGCTTGGCCGTAGCGCCGGGGTTTATCCCCGGCGCATTCTGGGCGGCGCCGGCGCCAACGGCCGCCGGGCATGAAGCCCGGCGCTACAATCGCCTGTGATCGCCAGAAAAAATTGCCACACCCTTGATGGATGCAAGGACGGCCGCTTGCGTGTATAGTTGCTGTTGAACTCGACCGCGAAGGGGCCGTCACGTGCGATTCGCACTGAAAGTCCTGGCGATTGCCGTTCTTCTGGCGGGGCTGTTTGCCATCGGCTTCGCCCTGTGGGGCGATACGATGGAGCGGCTGTTCAGCCAGGAAGCGTGCCGACGCTGGTTCGAGCAGATCCGCCCCGTCGCGTGGGCGGTTGCCATCGGCCTGCTGGTCGCCGACATCGTCCTGCCCATCCCCGCGACGGGCGTCATGGCGGCCCTTGGGAGCGTTTACGGGCCCGTCGTGGGGGCCATCGTGGGAACCGTCGGATCGGCGGCGGCGGGGGTGGTCGGGTACGTTGCGGCACGGTTCGGCGGGAAGGGGCTGGCCCGGCGGATGGCCAGCGAGGCGGAACTGGCCCGGTTTCAGGCGTTTTTCGACCGATGGGGAGGCCTCGCCGTCATCCTCAGCCGCATCCTGCCCATTCTGCCGGAGGTCGTCGCTGTCCTCGCGGGGCTGGCTAAGATGCGGTTCCGGTGGTTTCTGGCGGCCCTGCTGTTGGGGACCGTCCCGACGGCGGCCCTTTTCGCCTACCTGGGCCACATTTCGCGCGATCAACCCTGGTATGGCATGCTCGTGGCCGTGGCGATACCGCTCGTGCTTTGGCCCGTCTTCGTGCACGTCGTGAGCCGGCGCAGGGGCTGACGCGCGGGGCAAGCCCGGCGGCTAACTCGCGCCGCACGCCGAACAATCTGGCCCCGCGGCCGATTATATACTTTAGTAAAACGCTGTTTTGCCGGGAGCGCGAAAACAGCCCTTTTCGGAGACCGAATCTGCGTTTTTGGGCTGTAAGGGGCGATTTGCCCCCGAAATGTTAAGATAGGTAAGGCAAAAAGCGCTGCCTTTTTTCGCCTTTTTACTTTTTTTGGGCGCGAATTTGCACGAATTTACCGATTTTTACCCCCGTTTTACCCCCTATGGAGCGGGCTCAATCGATACTAAAGTATACAAAACGCCGAGGCGCATGCGGCATTTATGCCGGAAAAACGCGCCTTATTCCGGCATCTTGGCGCGATCCGACGGGCGTAGCGACCCGCCGGCCCAGATGACGTAACCTCTTTTCCGGCAAGCACTTACGCGCACACCGAAAGTTGTTAGAACTCTAACAATCGAAGTGGCCCAAAATCGGCCCTGGCGCTATCAAAAACGGGCAAAATGCGAAAAGCGCCACAAACGCCCTGACGGCCAACCGCCAAAACCCCTCGCGCCAAGCCGCCACCGGGCAAAAAACGGCTAACGTCTTTATCCATAAGGACTTACGCCTCGCCGGGTGGCATGGTCAGCCCGAAGGGTGACCATGTTGCGGAGAGAAGGGTCTGTCAGCGGAAATGCCACGGCAACGGTGAGGCCCCCGTTCGACTTGGCTCAGGGCAGGCTCTCGGCTGCGCTCCGGGTGACAGCAGGGAGGCCGGGGCACGCCGCGGGCGAGGGGTGACGTGGTCAGGCCGATTCATCAGCCTTGGCCGCCGGCGGTGAAACCGCTGGCGGTGTAGGCCCGGCCCTTTGGGCCGGGGTGGGTGAGGCCTGCCGGCCACCCCCCTCTGCCTTCTTCTCGTGCGGCCCGCCTGCGGCGGGCCGCACGAGAAGCGAAAAACACGATGCGTCGGCCGATTCCACCAGGGCCAGAGGCCCTGGCCTTCACCCGCCTGCGGCGGGCCAAGGCGGCTGAAGCCGCCTGAACGGCGCCGCGCGGCCAGGGTTCCCGGGGCGTGCCGCGGCTTGGGGGTATTCGAGGGCCACGGTGGCGAAGGTGGCCGGCACTTCCGCTCGCGGCTCGCGGTGACAGCCGGCTTGCCGCGGGTGGGAGGGTCCGTCACCGGAACTCCCGGAACGCCTGCAGCCTACGGACTGGCCGCACCCTTCTTCTTCATCTTCGCTGCCGTGCGTTTCCTGGCCGGGTCGCCCGGCTTCAGGGGCGGCAGAATGGGGGCGGGGAGGCCTTTGAGGATCGCCTCGAAACGCTTCTTGACCCCGGCGACCTCGGTATCGGTCGAGTCGGTCACGTCCTTGTACCCGGTGCCGTTGCGGCTGTCTCCGCAATCGTAGAGGTGGCCGAAGGCGCGGGGCGTGTTCTTTTCGAGCAGCCATCGCCTGGTCCTCAGGACCCGGCCGTCGCCGAGGAACGCAAAGACCCATTCGCGCTCCTTGAACCGTTCGCCGCGCAGCAGCGGGGCGAAGGTGCGGCCGTCGATGGGCCGGTCGGTCGGAACCTCGGCCCCCGCGAAGTCGCACAGCGTCGGCAGAACGTCGGAGGTATCGACCAGTTCGTCGCGGACGCCGATCGGCTTGACGATGCCGGGGCCGTTCACGATCATCGGCACGCGGGCGCCCAGTTCCGTGACCTGGCCCTTTCCCTGGCCGCCGGTGCCGTTGTCGCCGGTGAAGATGATGACGGTGTTGTCGCGCAGGCC
>Ga0307433_1000930_pt1 | contig 18580 bp, 23 predicted proteins | sample SalMarWE160210MG_FD_202166 | JGI IMG/M metagenome (GOLD analysis project Ga0307433, IMG submission 202166) | Salt marsh sediment microbial communities from the Plum Island Ecosystem LTER, Massachusetts, United States - WE1603-210 | ecosystem: Environmental > Aquatic > Marine > Intertidal zone >... | reverse complement strand
TAGGAATTATTAGAGTTATGACTAATATTCCCGCTCTAGTAGGAGCTGCTGCTACTGGTCTTAGTTTTAACAATTATGTTGGCAGAAATGAATTAGAATATGTTAAAAACATATTTAAAGCTGTTGGTATTGTAGTAGAGCTAGAAGAAAAACATCTAGACGCGGTAACAGGATTATCGGGCAGTGGTCCTGCTTACATTTTTATAATAATTGAGGCTCTTGCCGATGGGGGTGTAAAAATGGGTTTACCAAGAGACATTTCTCAACGATTGGCTGCTCAAACTGTCTTAGGAGCAGCAAAATTGGTCTTAGAAACATCAAAGCATCCAGGAGAATTAAAAGATATGGTTGCTACACCTGGAGGAACAACAATTACAGCAATTCATGAAATAGAATCAGCTAAACTGAGAGCTACTCTAATAAGAGCAGTTGAAGCTGCTACTCTTAAGTCGAAATCTCTGAATTCATTGAAAGACGAATAAAATATAGAATCATGATTTTTGTATTAAAATTTTGTTGTTTTCATTAATTGTTGACCTAAAAATTTTTAGGTCAGGTTCATAAGATTTAAAAACTTCTTCAACATGCTTGAAAGAATACTTATTACAAAATGCAAAAACAGAACGCCCTAATTGGTTCATACTTGCTCCTAAAATGTCAATTTTATTCAAATCGTTTAATAATTCTTCAGTTTTGGATAAATTAAGAATATTCAGAATTTCAGTTTCTAAAACAAAAATATATGAAACTTTAACAAAATTTTGAATATTAGGATTTTTGATTAAATAATTTAGGGCTTTTTTACCAGCAATTTTTATCTTAAGGTTTAATTGAGGATTGACTAAAATTGATTTAGTTTCAATCTTTCCAAAACTACCACATATTACAATTAAATCATCTGGAACTTTTATGCGTTTAAAAGTACACGGATATCCTGGTTCTAACAACATACTTAAACCTCCCCCTAATTGACCACAAACGGTACCTAAACCGGTTCTATTGATCACTTCTGCAATATGCGCAATTCTTCCTTTCTCAAAAGACGAAAACTTTAAATCAAGTAAATAATCCAATCCATAAGCGCAACCTAATGCACCAGAACCACTAGCTCCAAAACCACATCCAACAGGTAAGTCAAAATTATGAACAATTTTTATCAATTTTGGGTCTTGATTGTACTTTAAACAATAATTCAATACATAGTTTGATGTTTCAGCCACCTCATTTAATTCTTCATCATTTATATAAATTTTATATTCAGTTCTGAATTTATCATTAGATTCTTCAATATTTATTTCTGTTGTCCCAAAACTATTTAAGTTGAAACCTGCTCCTCTTGAACCAATTCTCTCGGGATCTTTAATTTTGACACCTTTAAATTCATCAACAATCTCGAAAAAACCCGATATTCTGTGAGGTACTTTTACAATTACCTTCTTCATTTTTATAGAAATGTCTTAAGTAACTTAATTTATCCTATTAACTATATTATATTAAATAATAAGTAATTTCAAATTTGATTATTATGAAAAATATTGTTATTAAAGTTGGTGGGTCTTTATTATTTAACAAGGAAAACAAAATTAATCATGAGTTTATTTCCCAGTTTTGCAATATTATTCAAGAAGGAAAAAATTTCCAGCAGGTTATAATTGTTTGTGGCGGAGGTTCACTAGCACGTGAGTTTATTAAATTTCTTAGAAAAATTAATACAAATGAGGCATTATGTGATATAATTGGCATTGATATTTCACGTATAAATTCCAAAATGATTATGGCCTGCTTAAAAGATAAAGCATATCCAAAAATTCCAAAGAACCTTGAAGAATTATCTCTTGGACTACAATTTAATAAAATAATTACAATGGGTGGTATTCAACCAGGACAATCAACTACTACAGTAGCAATGGAAATTGCAGAATATATTGAAGCTGATAGGTTATTAATTCTTACAGACGTCCAGGGTATTTTTGATAAAGATCCTGATAAATATGATAACGCGAAACTGATTAAAAGAATAACATGTGATGAATTGTATGCATTATTAATGAAAGAATCAAATTCTATGCAAGCAGCAGCAGGAGAATATAGAATTTTTGATATGGTTTCTTTACAAATAATAAGAAGAAGTAAAATGAAAGTTTATATTACATCTGGAAAGAACTTAAATGAATTTAGAAAGTTTTGGTTAGAAAATAAAGAGATAAATGGGACATTAATTTCAAATTGAAAAATATTATAATAAATTATATTAAACTTCAAGAGTTTATTATCACATATTTAGTTTAAATTAATAAAAATTCATTCTTAATAATGTCCCAATCTTCATGGAAAGATCAAATTAAAAAAAAATGGGGTCCTCATAGTCATTGTCCAATCTGTGGAAAAGCTATGCCTGCGGATAAACAGTTTTGTAGTCAATCTTGTAGAGATAATTATGTTACAAAAGAAAGAAAACAGAAAAGAAAAGGAAGATATCAGATGATTTTCCTTTTTGGAATGATGGCTGTAATGTTTATATTTTTATTCTTATTCAATCCTGGTGGATAAGAGAATAGCTTTGAAATAGTACTCTTTTATATTATTGGATTTACTCAAATTTTAGCTATTATAAGCATTTGATATATTTTATTATTATAAATGACATATAAATAAAAAATAATGCAGAGAGTGGGATTTGAACCCACGTAGGGCCTATGCCAATGGATCTTGAGTCCATCACCGTTGGTCGTGTATTCACATTGACCTGGCTTGGTTATCTCTGCATTAATATTATTATTTATTATTTATCAATTAAGATAAAGAATTAAAATTTTCTTTTCTAATTAAATGATTACTTATCTATGTTTATCTCATTTAATATATCATTTAAGAATATTATTAAAGATTTTAAAAAACTCTCTTCAGAATATCTAGATCTTAAGAAGAATAACAATAAAACCGGGGCTTTAAGGTATGAAGCAGCTCTTTCCACGATTATTTTATTGATAATATTATTCCCTAATCCAAATAATTCAAAGGATGCAACAGATGCTTTAATTCCAGCAATTGTTGGTGGATTTCCTAATAGTACATTTCCAATACCCATTTCTTCATGATCAGAGATCATCATAAGATAACTTTTATGCAATTTTAAAATTTTAAAATAAATGTTTATACCGTTAATTTCTCTATCTTTTTCTATTATTATTTTCAAAATTCATCAAAAATTCTATTATTTAGTTACTTCTCGTAAATTTTACATGCTTATAGGCAATTTATTTTTATTTTTAAATGTACTTAAATAATTATTAATTAATTTAAACTTATATTTTAAAATTCCCTCAAAATTCCTGTATTTCGAAATTTATGTCTCATAAGGATAAAAAAGATCATCAAAATCTTGGAAAATTTGAATCCAAGTGTTACAATTGTAATACAACTATTATAAACCGTAAACAAAAGTATTGTTATAATTGCAAAGCGATTTTAAATCCAAATGATTTAAAATGGAAAAATAGTTTTCTTCTTTTTATTTGTTTTTTATGTTTGACTCCTATACTCCTATCTCTCTTATTAGTTTATCTATCGATGATCATTTAGATTAAAAAATATTTATATAAAAGGTATAAAATAAAATCATTCTTTATCTGAAATCACAACATCAGATATTCTTTGTCTTCGTATATCATAATCTTTGTCTAAATAAAGAGTTATGCAATGTAAATCTTTTGCATCTGGATTATTATGTACAAAACTCACAGGAACCACCGGAATTTTCGATTTAATTATAAATTTTTTTGGTATCGGAACTGCTATGACTTCATTACATCTTTCGCAGTTAACTAATACTACTTTTGTTGATTTATTTTCTAATTTCTTAACTTCTTGCAAGATCCTAGTAGATAATCCAGGAGATTTCAGTGTAATTTTACTTTTTTTTGGAGGTTCGGGAATTGCTGGAATATCTAAATTATTAATCTCATCAGAATGGTATTTTTTTTCACTCTCATTTATTTCCCCCTTTTTTTGAGTTTTCTGATTTATAGATGACTCTTTAAGAGATAGATCTGACGCTTCCTTATTCTTTAAACCATTTCGATTTTTTTCTCGATTATTATTTGAATTTTCCAGAAGGATCACATAAAAATGAAATTTGCAGTTATAATATTATAATATCTTAAAATTATTTATTAATTACCAATAGAAAGTAGATTTATTATACACCAAAAATTTGTCTTAGTTCTGTATAAATTTTGGATAGCTGAGATATTATCTGAGCATTGTTCTGTTGAAGATAATAATTAATGTAGCCTGATAAACCCTCATTATCTTTAATCCAATCTAAAAATGATTGGATTTCTTCTTTGAGCTGTGGGTCAATATTGACACCTGCAGATGAAGTTCCTACTCCCATAGATTTACCTAATTGAGATTTATCATCTAAATAAGGATTTTTAGTGCTTAACTCAGACACTGCTCTTGCAGTATCCATAGTTGCTCCCATTGGTTCTCCGTCGGGTTCTAAATATACGATTATTTTATGTTCCTCATCTTTTGAACCAAGGATGTGACCTTCTCCTCGGATTGAAGTAGCAACTAGCCTTTCTGAAGTACATTGTAGAATTGAATATTTAACTCCGGATATCATGATAAATTGGGCATTCATACTATTCCAACTTGAAATCACATTACCAACATCTGCACTAATATCCCAATTATCTGTAGAATATAAAATATCTTTTCCTTTTATTACTGCAGCAGCGATAATACTAGGATCTTTTTGTATTAACTTATAAATTGCAGACTCAGCGGTAGATGGCATTTTTTAATCCTCAATTTTAATTATTAATTATCTTTCGGGACAATTTAATGATATTATTATATTGGTATAAATATAATTATAAAATTTTTATTAAAAATTTATGGTTACGAACTATTCTTATTTACTTTTTTAATATTAACTCGACCAAATTTAGGGCTATGAAAATCATTTAATTTGTTATTTTTATTATGAGATCCTTCATTAAATGTTATTCTGTTCTTAATAAATTGTTTATGCTCAGAATCGGTTCTCCTTAATTGCATTAAATGGTCATTTAAATTACTATCATTATTGAATACCTTACCACAAATTGGACAATTAAATTTTGAATCCTCAAATAGCCTGTTTGGAGTCTTAACAATAACATTGAATTTATTTGTATTTGCTTTAATGGACTGATATTTCCGACAATAATGTTTTACTAATTTTCCATAGGGAGGATATTCAAAAAATATCTTACTTCCATGGGTGCATTCCCAATATAATACATCTACTCCACACGTTGGACAAGTTGTCTTAAAAGATCGGAGATAACAATGTCTACCATGGCTTTTATAAAAATGTCGCATTATATTATTAGAATAATTAAACTTATTAAAATTTTTGGGTATAACTATATTATCTAAAAATAATAAATACTTGTCATATTAACTGGGAAATCTTCAAAACGCAAATATTTAAATGCTCGAATTCAATTATAGAGAGTAAGGATCAGATATATTTTAGGGTAGAAGTGTTTGGATCTTTCATTATCTCAGAATAATTTAAATTTATGTCCTGAATGTGGGAATACTAGTTTAATTTCAGATGAGGCTAGGGGTGAGATAGTTTGCAGTGTATGTGGTTTGGTTTTAGGACAAAGAATAATTGATTCTGGACCCGAATGGAGAGCTTTCTCATCAGAAGAAGCGAATAAGAAAGTGAGAGTTGGAGCACCAACAACTTTAACTCTCCATGATAAAGGGTTAAGTACTATGATCGGGTGGAAGAATAAAGATGCGTTTGGGAAATCAATAAGTCCAAAAATGAAAGCGGAAGTATACAGATTAAGAAAGTGGCATGTCAGGACGAGAACTAATAAATCTATTGACAGGAATCTCGCTTATGCTATGAATGAATTGGATAGATTCTCTTCACAACTAAATTTATCTAAAGATTTAAAAGAATCTGCAGCACATATATATCGAAAAATGGCAATAAAAAACCTTATAAGGGGTAGATCCATAGAGGCAATGCTAATAGCATCTATTTATTTATCCTGTAGATTAAACAGCATTCCTAAAACCCTTGATGATTTTTTAGAATTTGCATTGGTTGATAAAAAAAAAATTGCTAGATGCTATCGATTAATAATAAATGAGTTAAGAATTAATATAGGTGTGTCATCACCTATAAATTTCATTCCCCGATTCTGTGCCTCTCTGAATCTTTCGGGAAAAACTCAAAATCGGGCTGCAGAATTACTAAAGTTGGCTAAAAAGCATCATATCACTGCAGGCAAAGCACCTACTGGCTTAGCTGGAGCAGCATTGTATGTTGCTGCTATACAAGAAGGAGAACGTAGAACTCAGAAAGAAATATCTTTAGCAGCAGGGGTGACTGAAGCTACCATTCGTAATAGATACAAAGAGTTAATAGATCATTTAAAATTTGAAGTAAATATCTATAAGTAAATAAAAAATATTAACGAACCTTTAGTCTTTTAATTACATCTGGGCGTTTCTTATATAAAATACGAAATCCGCAATGGGAGCATTTTATACCAGGAAGAGCACTTAATTCTTTTCTAGACACTTCTTTCCCACAATTTTTCCTAGCACAAACATACTTCATATTAAAATAAAAAGATTCATAATTAAAATATTTTTTGATAATATAAAATTGCAAAATTTAAACCAAATTTTGAAACTCAAGTGAGAAATAAGCAGATTTTAGATGTATAATGATTTCTTTTTATCTTCAGCATCAACAAATTGGAAACTATCAAGATCTTTTTCTAGTTGGTCTCTTTTACTTTGTAGATTCTTTGTAATACTATCTATATTATCAAGAGAATATTTCTTCTTTATTGGTAATGCAAATGACTTCTTCAACATTTCAAGTAATGTAATAGATGCTTTTAAGTCTGTTATATCCTCATTAATCATTGCGACATTATCAGTTTCTGCCAAGAGCACTAACCCATCAATATTAAATCTCGCTTTCGCTAATGTTGGAATTAACCCATTAGCTCCTATAATTACTCCTTTTTGAATTTTTTCACAATGGTTTTTTGAGAGAAAATTCTCTAATAATTGACGATTGGTAGAACTTACATAAATTTTTGGAATTTTAGAATTTAATTTTCTACTGCTTACAGGATATGCTCCTAAAGCGATAATTAATTTGATTCCATAATCATTTATAATATCAGAAAGAAAATTAGATATCTTATAAATTCCCTTTGGAGTTAAGCTTTGAGCATCAGCAGTAATTAATATTATATCTCTTGCATTATTTGAGTCCTTCCAAAATAATATTTCTGCTTTTGGGGCGGATAGAAGACTATCATCTACAATTGCTCCAGCAGGATAATCATCAAAAATAAAATCCATAAAATTTTGGGCATTTAATTGACCAATTAGTGAGTCTATAGCAAATTTGCCCACATCAGCAATTCCTGGCATACCTAAAATACAAATTGGATTTTTAAAATCATCTTTCATTAGATCCATGTGTTTAATAATTCTTATTCCCGTTTCTAACACAGTTTATACCTTTTAATTATTAAAATAAAATCATTATTAAATGAGTCTTCTTTATATCTTTAAAAACAATGTGTTATCCTAATAGACACATAATTTACCGTAAAAGTAATATATTAATAACATCACACAAAGAATATAATCGAAATGAAATGCTAATTTACTTCTTGAATGACTTATTAAGTACTAAATTTTTATTATGAGTGAATTGAGATATGAATGTATGAAATGCGGAATTTGTTGTTCTATATCTGAAGAAATTCAAAATAATTACATTAAAAGAATTCCACTTTATCCCGAAGAAGTTGAAAAATTAATCGATATCGCAAAAGTGAGGAATCTACCTTTTAAAGTTAAGGAAGATCTTGTATTTCCTGATATTAAAAATAAAAAAATACTTATTTTGACCTATAGGTTAATATTAAAACCTGAGGGAAGATGTGTATTTTATGATGTAAAAGAAGGATGTACTATTCATAAGATAAAACCGTATGCATGTCAAGCATATCCATTAGCGATAAGAAGAGTGGACTCTTTTAACTTAGAGATAACCATTGATCCATTGTGTAATTTTGTCTCTAATAATTATGAAAACTTAAAAGACATAGATCTCAAAAAAATTAAGGAAATTTTTATAAATGAATACCCCAAAGCCGAAAAATTTTATGAAAAAAATAAACGACTTCAATTAAAAATAAGAAGATTAGAAGCAGAAGGTAAAATTCAAATTTCTAGACAAATTACTATAGAAGAATTTAATAAAGCATTAAAAAACTGGGATCGTGAAGAAATTAGGGTGAAATAGGGTATCATGATTACAAAGAAATTTATTTCACTAATTTCAGGGGGTTTTGACAGTCCCTTAGCAGCAATTTTAATGATAAAACAGGGGTTTTCTCCTATTTTTTTATCATTTCTCACTTCCGATGATGAAACTCATTCTATGAGAAATAAGGTTATCAATCTCATTACATTTTTAAAAAGATTGACAAATATTAATGTAAAAATATACTTTATTGATTTTGACTATAGTTTAAATAATTTGAAACTTAAATGCGAGCGTAAGTTGACATGTATTTTATGTAAACGTTTGATGCTTAGAATAGCAAAAAGAATTAGTATACTTGAAAATACAAATATCATAGTTACGGGAGATATCTTAGGAGAACAAGCTAGTCAAACTTTAGATAATTTATATAACTATAATGACATAATTAAAGACTTTATAATATTGCGCCCCCTTATAGCATATGATAAAAATGAAGTTATTAATGCTGTTAGGGAGTTAGGATTGTATAATCTTATTTCTCAATCCTCTGCTTCTTGCCTTTTCAATCCTCAATATCCAGAGACCCATGCGAAAACTAAAGAAGTAGAATATTCTGAAATTAATGTCAATATCTCTGGACTAGTTGATAAAGCGCTTGGAAAGGCAGAGATCGTTATATTATGATTTCAAATTATTGATGGTATTATCAAATTCATCTTTAAATAAGATTCGGAACTCATCATAGGAAATCCTTTTTTCCTCATAATTGTTTAGTAATTCACAAATGATCTGTGCTAATATATGCTTACAAAAGTCTCTCTTACGTTCAATTACAACGTTTAGATAAAAGTCCTGGCAACTACAATATAATTTAGGATATATAATATGCTCTGAGTTCTCTCCCATTGCGGTCCAAATGATCCTATCCTCTATATGATATTTAGTAATTCCCCGCTTAATAGTTTCTAAAACGCGGTCTGCATTTTTAGAAAAAATCGAATTAATATAATTTAGCAGCTCATCATCAATTTGAGATTTATCTTTGACAATAGATATAAGTTTTAATACTAAATCTTTTGACATCTAAATTCATATAATTATTATCATATATCAATATAAAGGATTAATAGTTTGAATAAAATTTTATATCTTCCAACTCGATATTTTCCTGCTATTTCAGGAGCAGAGTTGTATATTCAGAGATTAGCAGAAATTCTTCAATCAAGATATAATTATCAAGTTAGCATTTTAACTTCAAATGCTATTGATTTCAGAGCTTTAAGATCATCTAAAGGAAAAATCATAAAGATTAACAACAAATATTTTAAATCAGTCAATAATGTAGAAATAAATCGATTTTCGATTAATTATGATGACAATCTAGAAAAAAAGATAGAAAAATTACATCAGATTGAATCCTTTAAGCTTTTAAATATATCAAATGAAACACTTAGAAAAATTTTAAAAAATGGTCCCTACTTGGATAATGTTTTTGAAAATTTTGGAACTCTTATTTCTAATAACTATAAACTCATCCATACAACTTTTTATCCCTATTTTAATTTAATACTTGCATTAATGATAGGGAAAAACCAAAATATTCCCACTATTTGTACTCCTTTCTTTCATTTTTCGAATCCAAGATATTTAGATTCAGATATGATTGAAATTTTAAAAGCTTTTGACTTATTAATTGCTTGCACAGAAATAGAAAAAAGGAAAATACAAGAACTTCTTAATATACCCAATTCTAAAATCCAAGTAATACCAATGGGAGTTGATTATAATGCATTTTCTAACTCAGATAAAGATAAGGGTGAATTTAATTTTAAAAAACATTTCTTTCAAAAAGCTGAGAGAAAATACAAGATGATACTTTTCTGTGGGTATAAAAATTTTGAAAAAGGCGCTATTTCAATCTTAAAAGCCATACCAAATATTATAAATCGCTATAAAAAGGTCTACTTTGTATTTATTGGACCATCAACTATAGCTTTTAACCGGGAACTTTCAAAAATTCATAAACTAAAAGATGCTCGTATAATTAACTTATCTCCCGATAATTTAACAGGTTATTTAGATAAGAAAAAAATATCCGCATTCAAACATTCTGATATATATTTAATGCCTAGCAGAAGTGATGCCTTTGGAATAGCATTTCTGGAAGCTTGGGCTGCGAGTAAACCTGTGATTGGTGCTAACATCGGAGCAACACCTCAAGTAATTAGAAATAATATTGATGGATTATTAGTGGAATTTAATAATGAACAAGATATTTCCAATAAAGTTTTAACACTTTTAAAAAGTAAGAGATTAAGAAATAAGTATGGTTTAGAGGGAAATTTAAAGGTTTTACACTACTATACTTGGGAAAGAATTGCCGCCCAAACCCATGAATTATATAACAAATTTGAAAAACGAGGTGAAGAACCATGAAAAGTATTTCTGGAAATGAATATATTAAGCAGAAAGAAGATAAGATTTTCCTTGATTCTATTGAAATTGATAAATTTTTAAAATCTACAATAACCCCTTTCATCATATTCTTTGAAAATAAGATTCGGGATAACATTAAAGTTTTTAAGAATGCTGTTATGAATGTTTTTAAGGAAGCCTCTATCTTTTATTCATTTAAAGCAAATTTTTTAAAGGATATATGTAGAATTATCAATTCAGAGGGAATTGGAGCAGAAGTAATAAGTTTACCTGAATTAAATTTAGCTCTAAATTTAGGGTTTGATTCAAAAAAAATTCTTGCAGGTGGACCGTTTTTAAGCAACAAATTTCTAGAAAAATGTATCGTTAACGATATTGGGGAAATTGTCGTATACTCTTTAAATGATATAAAAAGAATTAATTCAGTTGCCAAAAAAAATGATAAAGTACAAAATTTATGTATTAGAATAAGCTCTCAAAAATATGATACAAAACTCGGTATTAAATTACTTGAAAAACAATTGAATCAAATTGAACTATATCATAAAAATTGCAGTTACATCCAGTTTACGACAATACTATCGCATTATTCAACTCAGATGAACAATATTAATCAATTTACTAAAAATGCTGAAATTTTAATCGACGCTTTTGTTAAATTGCAGAATTCGGGTATTAAAATCAAAAATATTAATTTTGGAGGGGGATTTCCTGAAGCGGTTATCATGTCTGAATCTCAATTAAGAAAAATATTTTCTAAAATTTACGCTTTACTTGAAGAACGTAATATTAATTATGATAAGATTTATTTTGAACCAGGAAGGTATTTTGTTGGTGATGCAGGAATATTTATTGCAGAGATTGTTAATAAAACAGAAGATAGGTGGATCTTTTTGAATGTTGGAAATAATATCTGTCCAAAATTTTCCAAAAGCTCTTTTAGATTTTATAACGCTTCAAAAATAAATCAAGCTCATAAATATAAGACTTCAATTGCAGGAATAATTCCAACGGATCAAGATATTTTAGCAAAAAATTATTTTTTTAATAATGAAATCGAAATAGGGGATAAAATATTAATCACAAATGTAGGAGCATATACACTTACTTTTTCTAATCGCTTTCCTTATGAGTTACCATATATCTTTCTAATAAATGGGGAAAAGATAGATACAATATTTGATCCTATGAAAGATCATGACATTTCATTAAAAGCATTTTATCCCTAACATTTCCAACTACAAAGAATTGATATTATGTGAATATTATATTAATTCTAATTTTTCATAAATATTATTGCAGTAACATTTAATTAATTCTATAAGCAGATTCAAATGGAATCTTTAATAAAAAATGCTCGAGCAAGGGAAGTAGTTAGACCTCCCCGCGAAAATTTTGGATATGCAAATATCAAAATTATAGGATGTGGAGGTGCTGGTAATAATACCGTTGATAGATTAATGAAGATCGGTATTAAAGGCGCTAAATGTGTTGCAATAAATACAGATTGTCAGCATTTAGATATGGTTGAAGCTCATATCAAAATCTTAATTGGGAAAAATTTAACAAGAGGTCTAGGTGCTGGTGGAAATCCGGATATTGGAAGAGCAGCAGCTGAAGAATCAAGGGAAGACTTAACCAAAGTTTTGAGAGAATCAAACCTTGTTTTTATAACATGTGGAGAAGGGGGTGGTACTGGGACAGGAAGTGCACCAATTGTTGCAGAAATAGCTAAACTTGAAGGAGCGATTGTAGTAGGAGTGGTAACCCTCCCTTTTGATACTGAAATAGGGAGAATAGATAAAGCCCAAATTGGTCTAAATGAACTTAAGAAGTATGCAGATACACTTGTAGTAATTGATAACAATCGACTTTTAGAGATTGCTCCTGATTTACCTATCATTGAAGCCTTTAGTGTTGCCGATGAGGTATTAGCGACTATGGTTAAAGGGATCACAGAAACAATTTCTTTACCCTCTTTAATTAATTTAGATTTTGCGGATGTTCGAACTATATTAAGTACGGGTGGAGTTGCTATTGTGGGAGTAGGAGAGTCTGGAGATAAAGATCATCGAGTAGATGATGCTATTGAAGATGCTCTTAGTTCTCCCCTGTTAGACGTAAGTATAGATGGAGCAAAAGGAGCCTTAATTCATATATGTGGAGGAAATGATATGACTCTCGCTGAAGCAAATTCAGTTGCTAAGAAGATATCCGAAAAAATGGATGTTACCAATTCTATGGTAATTTGGGGTGCTAGAGTAAATGATGAATATGATGGGTATTTAAGAGTTATGTTACTTATAACTGGTATAAAGTCTCCTCAGATTTTTGGAAAAAATATCTCGGAATTTACTACTATGCCAAAAAAGCAAACATCAAAACAAAAAGTTAGTTTATCCGATGATATTTTTAATATTGGTGAGATTGCATTTGATTAATTTTTTTAATTCTCCTTTTTAAATCTCTTTGTATAATTATTTTGATGGAAGATAAATATTCGATAAATACACAGAAAGAAATAAATAGCATTAATAAATACTTAGAACAATGGCGAACTCTTCTCTGCATTGAAAAGAATTATTATGCGGAAGGTTGGGCAATCTCATTACGCGAAAAAACGATTTATCCAAGGTATATTGTTATCTTCAAACCATATAATCAAAATAAATATTTAATCAAAAGTTTTGAGATTCACTATAATAAAAATGGAAAAGAATATTTCAAGGATCTGTATTTTATTGACACTATATCATCAATGAATGAGCTGTTCCGAGAAATAAAAAATGTTTTTTACGGGAAGGATATCATTAATTCTATTAAAAAAGATAATTCTAATAGTTAATTAATCCTTTTTTTCAAAAAAAAAAAATCATTTGTAGCATTCTTTATAAATTCTTTACTAGTTAGAATTCTGGTTTATAGAGTTCTCTAAATTCTTCTTTTTTCTTCTCGTTATATTTATTTTCCAAAAATCTCAATACGGTGTGATGGGGGGCCCCACTGAATAGCATATTTACTGCTTTTCGTGCAATTTGCAAATTATTGTAATCTGCTATTATTGCTATAGTCTTACCAAAAACAGAAAGAAACGATTCAGCATTTTTTTCAATTGCTTTTCTCATTTCTCCATTCCTGCCTATTATTCTCCCCTTTATTCGTTTAATCTTTTTTTCCGATCTTCCCAAAATATCAAGAAGGTTAAAAACTTCTAAATCAAATGTTTCATCTAAAAGCTTCATAGCTTTCTTAGGATTAAATCCTCGATTAATTGCATTAATTATTTTTTGAGCAGTGAAAATATTTAATGGATTATAATTCTGATGACTAAAATTTGGTTTAACTTCACAATTCCCAGTTTTACTATCTAAAACTATGTTAACACCTAATGAATCTTCAATATCTTTTTTAGTTTCACCATTCCTTCCAATTAAAACAGCAATTCTTTTTTTCCCTATTTTCATGTTTAAAACCAATTTACTATATATCTTTATTTATTATCTCATAATAAAAATTCTCTGATTGTGTAAATTCAATACCTAATTTTTCGAAATAAGAAACAATATTTTTTATATCTCTAACTAAATATTTTTCAGCTTTAGGATGTTGAATATCAACAGCCTGAGAGATATCTATAAATATCGGTTTTTGATTATGATATAAAATGTTGAATTCAGATAAATCTCCATGAACTAAATGAGCTTTTTGATAAAGTTCTTTTATAAAATTCATGACTTCACTAAATAAATTTTCTAAATTTGTTGGATGCTTAATATCCTTTAACTTTGGAGCAGGTGTACTTCCAAAGCCGATATATTCCATAATTAAAATATTATTTTTTATATAAATTGGTTTTGGAACATTTAATCCAACTTTATAGGCTCTTTTCAAATTTTTGTATTCTTTACTTGCCCATAAATATATTATTTTTGAGATGTTATTTGGTATTTTCTTAAATCGGGGATCTCCAATAATATAATTTCTCATCCATTTAGAAGTATTACTATCAATTTTGTATATTTTTATTGCAACCTCTTTTCCCTTTAGATCATACGCAAGATATATGTTAGCTTCTTTTCCCGCGGAAATTAGCCCCTCAATCCTATCTAAAAGGCCATTGATTATTAATTTCTTTAATTGAAAAACAGTTCTTTCATCAAAAACGGATTCCACTGCTGCTCTTTTTTTAGAATAATCTACTTTTTTAATCCTTCTTGTATCTATATTTTTTTTTTCTAAATCATCAGTATTAATATTATGATTTAAATCATCCTCCTCTGAAAAATCTTTATTTAAATCATCATTATTTTCTTCCAGAATCTCTCATCTCATATAGTGATGGTTGAGTTGTTTTTAATCATTAAAAAAATAGCCAAATTCTTTAACTAGCTTCTCATTTTTATTATTTCTTAATATTACTTTATTTTTTAGTATTTTATCAACGATAAAATTTTGATTATTTATCTTAATTATATCATTTTTATTAATAGGTAGAAATCTAATTAAAGCTTTAAGCCTATAGATTCCTTTTCCTTTTTGTATATCTCTTCCCACTAACTTTTTTGTTCTTTTTAGAATAAATTGATATCGTGCTTTCAGATATGATATAATATGATTCATCAATTCAATAGTACTTAGATATACATCTACTCCGTTTTTTTGGTCGGTAATTTTGGAAATATATTGTTTATCATCATCAGTGTATTCTTTATCAATATATTCATTGATCTCATCTAAAACATTTTTGATTAAATTGAAATAATTAAAATTCTTTACCCTTAACTGGAGTATGGATGAGAAGAAATTACCACCCCTAACATTCACGCAATTATTGCATAGATCATAACTTATATTAATTTTTACGATTTCTTCATTGGAAATTGATAAATTATCGCTCATATAACCTTTTATCTTCATATCTAATGAGGTAATTAGATCTTTTGAGGAAAAAACCAAACTTGTGTCATCAATATCCATTGAAAAAGTTAAAACATCATTTTTATCTAATGGCTTTAATAGCGTTTTGTATATGGCTTCCTTAATTATTGATAAAAACTCTTTCTCTTCAGGTTTTATCCATTCTTCCCTTTTTGAATACCTATAACAATCAAGACACATTCTTAAATTAAATTTTATAGGTAACTCAAATAAAGGATTCTCTTTTAAATAACAACTTGTACACATTCCAAAATGTGGCGATTTATCATCAATAGTTTTTCCACAAATCGCGCAAAATCTTCGAGGCATTAAAAAATCATCTTCAAAGCCATTGGAATACCATTAATATAGCGAGTACCTTCTTTGGGAAGAATTTTATTTTCAATTATTGTCTTAACGATATTTTCCCCTACAACATTGAAGTATGAAGCATTTTTTAATATTTCTATCGCTTCTTCTATATTAATCAAATCTCCTCCAAAAAATCGTTCTGAGATTTCTATCTTTAGATCTCCTTCTGAAAAAATTTTATTTAACAATAATTCATCGCAACAAGCGATCATTTCGATATCTTCTCTTCGATGTATTTTTAAATAGACTCTCATAGAGTTAATATTCATCATTTTTCTTTAATTTCTTCTCTAGCGCCACAAGCAGTACACTTAAGAAAATATTTTTTGCCTTCACGTTGGATTTCAGTATCCGGCTTATTACATATGTCACATAAAACATAAAGTTTTGCATATTGTTCAATTAATCTATTCAGGACTTGTTCCTTGTAAATTCCTTTTAAAAATAATTGCTGTCCTCGTATTTCCCCCATTGTTCCTGCTTTTTTTAGAAAAATCCCGATAAAGTGTTTCTTATCTCTATTTAGGATAAAGATAATTTTATTAAAATTAGTAATATATGTGTTTTTAGATTCAATTCTTAATTCTACCTTTGGTATTTCAAACCTAGAAAGCCTTTTTACATTATCTGGTATTTTCTCATAAGCGGCATCTAAAATTTTCTCGTAATCTTGTAAATCCATTTTACTTCTATTTTTTTTTTAATTTCTATTATGAAATAAAATCAATTCTTCAAAAATAATTTTACTATTTTAATATAATAAATTTAGATTTCAGAGACTTGGGATAATATTAAAAACACTGGTAAATGTCTTCTTCTGAAGGATAAATTCGTGATTCAACTTCTAAATCTCGTATGATATTTCTCAATTCATTGTCTTTAATCCCTAATTTAATCCCTAATTCATTAAAACTTATCCCATCATTCGCATCTTCAGAATATTTTTCAATCATTTCATAAACTTGTTCTTTTAAATCAATTTTACTGTTTGGTTTTTTTTTATCAAAGATTTGGGGAAACTTCCCTAATTTGATTTTCTCGATAACTTCTGCGTCTCTTAACAATCTATAATCTGGCATCTCTACTTTCTTGATTATTTCTGTTGGCGATATTGAATAAGAATTTTCGCTGGGTGTAATAATTCCTATTACATCTATGATATCTCCTTTAGAAACATTAGAAAATCGATTTATATCTATATTTTTAACAAAAGCATCAATAATACCTGTCCCATCGTCTATAGTGAATTTTAAACCAATACTCTTCTGATTTTCATCAAATGAATCTGAAAAAATATGTTCTTGTTTATTCAACAAGGTGGCGAGAATCCTTACTCTTTTAATTTTCCCAAAGACTGTATCAAGAATTTTTTCTTCTGGAATATACGTCCCTTCTAGAATATGACTAATCCAACAGCGGATAGCCGGATATCTCTTAAACCCTTGTGAATTCGACATAACTTTCTTCTCTCTACAAAAGTTAAATGATTAATCAAATATTATCACGATTAGTATATAGAATTTATTATTAAATTATAAATATCTTAGTAATTTCAATTGAATATAAAACTGGGATTAAATTTTCTTGAGATGGGAAAATTAGATTATAACATTCAAAAACAAGATCTAAAACGGATTTAAATAATATTAATAAATTATTAAAAGAAGAGTATGGTAGCGGGGGTTCGATTTTCAGTTTGCTGGAACCCAGCATTTTTTCACCTTTGAACGAACGATCTCAGGGTTTCTTAAAGGGGGGCCTTTTCCCCAATTATGAGCCCTGCGGCATAAACCAGGCTAGCCCACCCCGCTTAGTTTGGATACAAATGTTATTATTATTAATTTTTATATAAGAATAATTATCTTGTATTTTAATTTTTTACCATTTCGATCATTTAGTGGTATTTTTTAATATAAAATTAGATGTAATTAAAAGATTTAGAAAAGTTTAATTGGTAAGTATATGCCAGATGCTCATATTAAAAGTTTTTTTGGTCAAAATACTGGAATAATCATAAAAAGTACTTCTAAATTTAAACCCTTTATGTTCATTCAATGTATAAAAAAGAATAGAGAGGGTAAATGGGAAAAAGTTGCTTCTAAAGAAGGAAAAATCGTTAAGTTTACACTAGAAGAAATGATTATGATTTTAAAGGTTTTAAATCGACAAATCTTGAATTGGCAGAGTTTTCATACTTATAAAGGTAAAAAAACCTCATTATCATTCAATTGGGAAGATGAAGAAGCGAAAACTTTATGGATTCATATCGGAGATTATTCAAAAGTATTAAATTTTGCACAGGTAGAAATTTTACGCTTGTTATTAAGGCATTTAGTCGAAGAAAAAATAGTTTTTTCCACAACATTAAAAAAAAAAGATTTTATTAAGAAAGACATTAATGATTCGGAATTAAATCTACAAATTGAGAATAAAGATGAATTTCAGAATCAAAAATCTCTAATTTATGAAACTCAAAATAACATATTAGAAAATATACGTAAAATAAAGGCGATCCTTACAGGGGAAACAGAAAAAGCA
>Ga0307433_1000929_pt1 | contig 18582 bp, 11 predicted proteins | sample SalMarWE160210MG_FD_202166 | JGI IMG/M metagenome (GOLD analysis project Ga0307433, IMG submission 202166) | Salt marsh sediment microbial communities from the Plum Island Ecosystem LTER, Massachusetts, United States - WE1603-210 | ecosystem: Environmental > Aquatic > Marine > Intertidal zone >... | reverse complement strand
AGGATATTGATCAGATATTTCGAGTAACCTTCTTGAAAATAATTGGATATTATCTTCCTGCTTATGTATTTGTAGTCTTTCCCCATCTAATTTATATTCTGCCGTAAATGGTGTCCCTAATTTTACAGCGATCTCTCCATAAGGCAAGCGTGATGCCAACATACTTCTTATAGGTGTGCCATACTCTATCTTAACTTCTTTTACTGACTCTATTCCCTTTTCAGCTAACAATTGAGTTATATCACCTAAATCAGGGTGTAAATTATACGCATTTTCAATGTAATCTCGATTTTCTTTTTTATCCGTAAATCCTAAGGCTAAACCATCTATAATTGTTAGAGTTGATACTCCTACCCGGAGAGTGGATGTAATAATTCGTAAGATATACTTCGTTTCTAAAGGGGTACTTTTACTCATAAGACCTCTTAACGTAGCTAATTTTGTTTCTTGGGATCCTGACCCTTCTGTAGTAGATATTTTTTGAAGAGCTTTATATAAATCTGAGATTTCTAATTTTGATTCCATTGCTTCATTAGCTTGATTAAAGTCGAAAAGAGATTTCTGTTTTTTCTTTTTTGCCAAAATTAATTCCGCTGTTGCGCCAATATCACCCTTTTTAATTAAAATTTGTTTAATATTTTTCTTGTCTATACCTGAATGAAGAGAAAGCGCTTCAATAATCATCTTTTCTGCAATTCCAATCTTAGGGGCCTGTTTTATGTTTGAAACTAATTGACCTTGTAATAAGTAAATAATCTTACTTAAATCTTCAAAATTTTTACTTATCTTTATGTGTCTAAAAAATTGTGAAAGATAATCAATCATCTCAAGTCGTTTTGAGGTGGATTCTAATTCTGAAAAAAGTATCGCTAAATTTTGGAATTTCATTTAGATTTCCTATTTTACATTCGTTATTGAAAATAATAAAAATAACTAGATTTATAAATTATATTTAAAAAAATAGGAAAAAATGATTTTATAATAATTTTGAAAGTTCCACAAATTTCCTTTGTATTTCTGCTTTCACATTAGTAGCTATTCCTGCAAATGAATTTGCAGTGAACTTTATTTTACCTTCGGATATTGTGAATTCACAAACTTTACCATCCATATGTTCTACAGCATATATGCCATTTTCTTTTTTAGAGATCCAAATATCATTATAATGATCTAAAATTCCAATTAAAACAAAGGCAATTTTAGCTTGAATATTCACATTTAGCGGCAATTTGGTGGGGGATGATGGTTTTGGCATAAGTGTTGATTTTTCTTCAACTTTAGGTTCTGATTTAACGATTGGTAATTCTTTTGATTTATTATCATATTCTGTGGCTGCGAGGGGTATCTCCGATTTAATCACTTGAGTCGGTTTAGATTGAATAACAGGTACTGGTTCTGCAGGTACTGCTTCTTTCTTTGGCATAGGTTTGGGTTCTGGTTTCGCAACTGGTTTTACCGGAGCTGTTTCTAGATCTTTAGCGGAGTAAGAAATTATGAAATTGTCTAATTCTTTGATCTCTTTATTAAATAAAACTTGAAGTTCTTCATTATATCTGTCTGTTTCTGGGTCTCTTCCAATCTTTCTTTGATCAATTTCCTTTAATCTTTTAATATCTCGACCTACAATGCTTTTACCTACTGTATAACCGTGTCCTTTCAATGACTCAGCTTGTCTCAATGCGGTTCTTCGAGCAACTAGACCTTGATTCATCCCATACCATAAATATAAAGACGATGAACCTTCATCAAGAATGATAATATTTTTATCTCCTGTAAGATTCTCTTTATCCCATGCTATAGGCTGACTGACACCCCCCTCTAAAACATCAAACATTAACGCGTATTCCATGACTAAAACTCAACAATATATCTATCAATCTAAAATTTTGTTATAAAATTAATAGGTTTAATAAATATAAAAATTAAGTTTTTTATTGAATCTTTTTTTCTTAACTATAAATTTTATAAGAGTATTATAAAAATAGGGTATATTTTGTTAAAAATTAATCTAAATATCTATTATTGTAGAAGCCTACATAGGTTAAATATGAAATAATGGAGTAATATTATAACACAAAAATTATATTATATTAAGTAATAAGATAAATAAATCGATCTTACATTAACGGCAGATTAAGTATAAACATTTATAGAATCAAATATGGTAAAGAATATGGAAATTGAAAATTTATTTAGAGATATTTTAAAAAGATATTCTGCTTATGAGACGGGGGAAATTCCTATCGGAGATAATTGGCTCTTATTAGATACCAACGAAAATCCTTATCCTCCAGTTCCCGAGATTTTAGATGATCTAAGAAAGGCAATTGAAAATTCAAATATGTTACGAAAATATCCGGATCCTTTGGCACTCGAAGTACGTAAGGCAATATTGAATCAACTTTTAAGGGATGAGGAAACCTTAACTAATCGGAATACAGTTTTTGTTGGTAATGGTTCCAATGACATTTTAGATATACTTTTTAAAGTTTTTATCGATCCTGGAGATGATGTAATTATCTTTTATCCAAGCAATGGAATCTATAAAACTTTAGCGACATTATATAATGCAAAAATTACTGAAATCAAATTAAATGAAGATTTTTCTATTCCTGAAGAAGTTTTTAATGCCAAGGGAAAAATATTGATTATTAACTCTCCTAATGATCCAAATGGAAAATCTTATGATAATGATCAGATCTTAAAAATCTGCCAGCATTTCCCCGGAATTGTAATAATTGATGAAGAATATGCTGATTTTTCAAATAAAACTTGTGTTTCCTTACTAAAAAACAATAATAACCTTATTGTTGTGCGCTCCTTTTCGAAAGCTTTTTCTTTAGCGGCTTTTAGAATAGGGTTTGCTTTAGCTGATGCTCAAATAATAAAAGAAATGAATAAAGTAAAATTACCGTTTAATACTAATTATTTAGCTCAAATCGCAGCATTATCTTGTATCAAACATAAAAATAAAGTTTTTGCGCAAAATGAACAAATATTATCCCAAAGAAAGAGATTAACGGATGAATTAAATACATATGAAGGAGTAAGCGTATTACCCTCTGATGCAAATTTCATTTTTATTAAATTTGATGATAAATCCAAAACTCTTAAATTTATTTGGGATTTAAAAGAATCTAAAATACTCTCTCGCCATTTTAGTAAACCTGGTTTGTACAATTATATTCGAGTGACAATTGGGACCGAAGAAGAAAATAGTAAATTTTTATATGAATTTGAAAAAATTGCTCAAAAGTACTTATAAATGTCTTTTATTTTAACAAACTTTTTTATTTCTTTAATTTAAATTATTTATTATAAGAGAAGACATATCTATACTAAATCATATCGATCTACGGAGTTGATTCCCTTTTCTAACCCTATATTTCCTAAAAAAAAAGATATAATAACTTGTCAGTACTGTGGATATAAAATTGCAAAACCTTATCCGAAAGATCAATTATGTCCAAATTGTGGTAAATTTCTACCTGACTATTATGAATATAAAGAGCCTGTTAATAAGAGTGGGTTAGAAGATAAAAAAGTTAAAGAATTTGATACTCGCACAACAACCCCCTCCTCAAAATTTGGGGAAAAGGTTAGAGTAAAAGAAAGAAATATGGAGGATTTTTCTTTATCCGATGATATGATTTTGCTTGATCAAAATAATGAATATGTAAGATTTTTTGGTGTAGCTACCAAAGAAGGACGAAAAAAGCTCTATTTTAGCAATGAAAAATTTAAATATCTATTAGAATTATCCAATAATTTAGATTATATTGCCACAGGTATTTTAGGAGGGGAACTTGATAAAATGCTTTTAATATCCAGAGAAAATGTCAAGGAGAAATGTCAGTTTCTTGTTAAAGACAATTTAATCTATATAGTATTTGGAATTTTTCCAGATAAGAAAGGTAAATGGATACTTGAACAGATGGCGAAGTATTTTTCAGAATTAGTAGGAAATGAAGATGAGGATAATTTAACAGAAATAGTAAGGTATGATATAGAAAGAAAGTTCACGGGGAATATTCATTTTATAATAAGGGAATATATGAGATTACAAGGGGTTTTTACTGATAAGGAAATACCATATTTAGAGGATTGGATGAGAACTGATTATTTAGGATTATCACATATGTCTATTGGTGTTATTTCACTCCTTTTAGACAAAGAAAATCATTTAGATGTTGAAGTTCCAGGAGAATTTAAAAATCAAGATGAAGAAAATGAAATGAAAGAATCATTATTAACAGCCAAAATTGAGGCAATCGCAGCAAACACCCTCGGAAACACGGGATCATATCCAAGATGGATTGCTGTAAAGTTAGGTTTCCAAAGATATCGCTTTCTAACTTTTCATAAGTATCAAAATGATTATTTTCTTTCTCTACTTTCTGAAGGTAATTTACAAAAGCTCGATGCAATTGAGAATAAGATTGAACCCTATCTTTATCATGGCATTGATAAACCATTTTCTGGAAATTTAAGACCATTTAATAAGCTCAAAGCTACGATTAAAGAATTGTTTGGTAATATACCTGAACGCAAGATTAAATAAAATTACTTATAATTGCATCAATAATCTTATGTTTATTTGATAAATTCATATATAATTACACCTTTTCATAATCAGAATGCTTGATATTAGAACAGATACAGATGAAATTATTGAAATATATAATGGAAAAATAGGGTTAAAGATTTTCAAAAGTGGAGTAGCTCAGGGATCATATGAAGTGACCTATAATAATCTTAAAGGTTCAAGTTCTATTTTAAAAGAATGTTATTGTAATATTTTGCTTCATGATGATGAATCTGAACAATTAATTGAATTAAAATCTACAGATATCCCCTATTTTAACACCGTAGATAAAATCTCAACTCAATTTGGAAATGGGGTTAAAATTGTTCTTTCTCCAATCCCAAAAGATAATCTAGCTATTTCATTTAAAATCCAATTTATAATATATGAAAATCAAGATTTTTTTCTAGTTAGATTTATAAAAATAAAGGATGTATCTGAAAATAACAGAAGGATTCACAGTATCTCCCCTTTTGTTATAAAAAATAGTAAATTATGGTTAAGAGGGGCAAAATCGCCTACAAATTTAAATCAAATAACATGGTTTAAAAATGGGTTTCAAAGCTGGAGTCCGTCTACTATATTCTTTGGTCATGAACAGGACGTTAAGGGGCCTTCTATGGAAATTCTTAATTTAACATATGACAATCAAGATTATCATATTGAAGGAAGATTTTATAGCGAATACATTACAGTAATCACAGATTTAGATTCTGAAAATTCTCTTGTTATTGGATTTGTAACTAATAAAGATCAGTTTACCCGTGTTGTTATGGATTATGAGGACTCAATAGATTTAAAATTATTAACCGCATTTGGTTGTATGGACGGGGTTAAATTTAGCGAATCCTCAATTGATTCCTCTGAAGAACTATTTATAGGTTTTAAAGCCCAAAATCAAGGATATTATGGTCTACTTGATTATTCAAAAGTGCTCAAATCCAAGATTGAAACAAGTCTTATAACGAATGTACCAATTGGGTGGTGCAGTTGGTATTATTACTATACAGATATTACAGAAAACGATATGCTTAAAAATTTGAATTTTTTTAAAAATAATACAGATTTTCCCATCGATTTTTTCCAATTAGATGATGGGTACTTCACTAAAATTGGAGATTATTTAAATCTCAATGAAAAATTTCCTAATGGTCTAGAGTATTTATTTACACAAATAAAAAAAAGTGGATTGAAAGCAGGAATCTGGAGTGCACCATTCTTTGCTGTTAGGAACTCAAATCTTTTTAAAACACATCGCAAGTGGTTCTTAACTAAAAATAATAAATTATTGAAAGTGCATTTTAACTGGAATTCCTTCCAATACGCTTTAGATTTATCTAAAAGTGAGGTTCTTACTTATATTCTCAACTTTTTTAACAATCTTCATCGAATAGATGAAAAATTAACTATGGATTTTTTTAAAATTGATTTTCTTCACGCTGTCGTACCATACGGGGCTGATTATTCCAATAAGTCCTTAACGAGAGCTCAGATATTACATCAAGGAATTAAAAAAATCAGGGAAGCAATTTCTCATCAGTCATTTTTATTGGGTTGTGGAGCACCACTAGGTCCTTGTATAGGGCTAGTTGATGCTATGAGAATAAGTGAAGATACCGCTCCTATTTGGGATGCAGGGTTTTACGAGAAATATTCTAACAACAAAGGAATAGAGCATGTTGCCTTAAAATGTGCTTTAATCAATATTCTATATCGCTCTTTTATGCATAAATATTTCTGGATTAATGACCCCGATTGCTTAATGATAAGACGTAAAAATACTAAATTATCTTTAGCGGAAATACGACTTCAAATGACCGTGTTTGGTATATCAGGAGGACAAATCCTTATTTCAGACGATATGACTATACTCTCAAAAGACGAAATAAATGATGCTAAATTACTAATACCTCCATATAATCCCATAGGTTTTGATGCTGTTGTAATTGATGCATTTAAAAGTCCAATTCCCTCTATTTATATGTTAGAAACAAATGAAGTAATTGGCCACAGATTCTTAGTAGCAATTATTAATTGGAAAGATCAGAAAGATACAAAGAAAGTAAAAATCTACGATTTAATAGGCAAATATATCGATAAGAATAAAAAGTATTATGTTTTCAGTTTTTGGGATAAAAACTTTATTGGAAAATTTGAACTAGATGATATTATAGAGATTCAAGATATATATGCCCATTCTTGCTCTTATTTAAGTATTATTCCGATTGATAACAATTCAGAAAAGGATATTATATTAGTCTCTTCTGATTTTCATATCTCTCAGGGATGTAATGAAATAACTTCATTTGAATTTCAGAAAAATAATAATAAAATTCTTTTGAATCTGCGCGTGGTAGGGAAACAAAAAGGGAGTATTTATCTAAAAATCCCTATTAATAAAAAAGTAATAGCCTATGATAACACCTCGCTTGTGATCGACGAACATGAGAATATATGGAAATTCGATGTTGATATTGAAAACAACAAAGTTATCGAAATTTACTTATCTTAACGTTTATTAGACTCCAATGTTTTAAATACACATATAAGTAGCAGTCTTCCTTTCAACACTTTAAGATAATATTATGGATTTAAACCCAATAAATCTTTATGAAAAGTTTTGCAATACGGAAATTGATAAAACATCATTAATAAAATCTCTTTCAGTATTAATTGAAGATTCTAATGATGATACCATTAGAATTCAGGCAATTAATATATTAAAAAAATTGGGCATTAAAACTACTTATATTTTTAAAATAATGGAAAGCTTGTTGCTTTCTGATACAAATGAAAAAATAAGGAATAATGCTGCTACTTATATAGGGGCTCTTTTTATTGAAAAATCGTATAATGTAATAAAATGGGCAATTCAACATGAAACCTCCTATGAGTGCGTAATCACATTGATAAATACTCTTAGGAAAATACAAAATAATGATTCCAAAGAACTCCTAATTTCTGAAATTTCAAAAATTAAGAAATTAAATAAATCTATAGCCTATAAGCAACATATCTTCAAAAAATATAAAAAAGGATTAAAAAAAGTATTTAAAATGAAAAATATAGAAGAATTTTCCATAAACGAATTGGCAGAGATCTTCATTAATTATAAAACAGTCATAAATTTAGCGAATATGTTTCCTAATTTTTATTTTGAGTTAGATACTGAAAATGGACTCGTTTCCGAGTTAGATTTAGCAGATTATCTTCAATATGAAGTTAAAGGAACTCCTTGGGGTTGGAAAAATAACATAAAAACCCTTACCGAAATTAGAGGACTTGGAAATTTGAAATATATAAAAAAAATCGACTTATCAAATAATTTAATTGAATATATAGATGGCCTTTTAGAACTTAAGAATTTAAAGACTATAATTTTAGCAAACAATAAAATTTATGATCTTGAAAATCTAAAATATCTCAAATCACTTTCGAATCTCCGTTATATTGATTTAAGTGGTAATGAAATTTCAAAAAAGCTCTCAGAAATAGACTTTAAACCGAACATTAAAGTTATTTTAGAAACATTTCATGAGCACTTTGAATGAACCTAATTAGTATGCTTAAAATTAATAAAAAAAGAAAAAAAAATTTATTTTTCAATTAAAGCTGTTTTACCTGATCCCCACACACCAAGTGCTCTGCCTAATTCTTTGTGCTCCTTAGCGGCATCTTTTACTGGGATACCTTTCATTACTGCGTCAATAGCCTGCCTAAAAGCTTTAGCTCCATCAATAGGTCCATCTGGATGGCTATGAATTCCACCACCGCTCCCAATTAAAATATCCTTACCTGCTTCACTCATACATTTCTCAACCATTCCTGGTGTGATCCCTCCTGAAGGCATAGGAAGAGTTGGTTTAATATGTTGAAGTCTATATCGTAATGCTTTGAGATTTTGTTCATAACGTTCATCTAAAATCTCTGCTTTTCCGTAAGGAGCAGGAATCACCACAGTATCAGCCCCACAAATTCGTGGAAGTTTAGCCAACGTTAACATGCTCGTCATGCCTGTCCATTCTCCCCCAAAATATGCTCCAGCAAAATCCATATGCCCTAATATTGGTACTTTAATCGATGGGTCCTCAGCTAATTGTCTTAAAGCTTCAAATCCAGCGGTAAGAAAGTTAATCATTAAAGCATTTGCCCCTAATTCAATCATTTTATCAGCATATTCAAACATATCTGGAAACTTGGTAGTAATATTAATTGTATATAATGTCTTCTCTCCCTTTTCTGAATCAGCTCTATCAATACCTTCCATAACTGCTACAATTCTATCTTCCAATGTGTTAAAGGAAGGATTCGAAATTAACTCATCATCTTTAACGACATCACAACCACCAACAGCAGCTTTATAAACAAGATCCGCAGCAACTTCGCATGTGTGTCCCGTGCATGGCTTTACCATATTATTCAATAACGGTCTTTCTGGAACCTTTAATAGCTCTCGAAGTCCATCTATTCCAAATTTAGGACCTTTAAAATCTTGAAGGTATTCTTTTGGGAAGGCTAAGTCAACCAATTTAAGTCCATGGGTAATAGAAATATTTCCAATCACAGTTGTGAATAACATGGGTATTCCCATTCCTTTAATATTTACGATGGGAAATGCAATCTGAACAAAATAATAACGATCTTTTATATCTTTTGGTATTACGTATTCATAGTGAGGGAGTTCATATACACCAATTACTCTAGCGACGTGATGCTTTCTAACTTCAGCAGTTTCAGCAGGAACTCTTACCCACGTACCTGTTGATTGTTCTATAGCCGCAAATCGAGACAAATAATTGACATTCATTCCTTTTGGGCGTTTTATGATATAGCTTGCTATAATGTATTTTTCTAAATCGATACCATCCAAACCAATAGCTTCAGGAACATCCAAATATTGTTCTGTACTATCCATAATTAGATCACAAAAAATAAATCTACTAAAATTGAAAAATTTAATTATTTTATAACAATAAGAAAAAAAAAAATAAAAAATAAGAAATTAATCTTTTGATTTTGCTGCTGCTTTTAGATTTATGTAGGTGTTCTCCAATACATTCAGATATTCAACCAGCACTTGATCTGCTTTTGATTTCTTTTCATACTCCTCTTTGATAATATTAATAAGATATTTGGGGAAGATGAGCTCAACATAAAAATCTGATAAAAGAGCATAATATTCGTTATGGCGATCATCTTGAAATACTTGGATCATCTGACTCTCCCATAAAATTTTCAATACCTCATCAACATCATCAACGCCTTTCTTCTTTAGTTTCTCAAGATCATTTCGAGTAACGATTGCAGTACGGAGTAAACGTAGAGTTTCATAGACCTGAGGATTAATTAGCACATCAATGATAGTGAGATTATCGTTTTCAGTAGGACGATAATTTTGAAAGAACTTCTTTGTTTCCGTTCGATAGTCTTCAACCAATTGAGAAGGTAATCCTCGATCGGCGGGATCTTTTAAAAGTTGTACTGGGGGAACTCTCATCATGATTAAATCATTAGTAAGAAAGATTAATTCTGATGGCATTCCTTTCACCGAAGCTTCTTTTATTATCTCTCGTTTAATTAACTCAATTAACACTCCTTCCAAATCAACGAATCCCTGTTTATACCTATCTTTCAGCCAGACCATTAATTCTGATTTAGATACTACACCTTCTTCCTGTAATCGATTGATGATCATACGTTTTATCTCATCTTGATAGGTCATTGCTAATCTTTGCTCGGCATTTAATGTGGGATACACCGATAGTCGCCTGAAAAGTGAGGGGATTAACTGAAGATATGCTTCATCTTCTAGATTTTGTAAAATTATCCTTGAAGTGTCTGCAAGTCCTCCCTCATAAGCATCAGGATCATCATCTAAATTCAAGAGGAGAAGAATATAATATCCTTTCTCGGGTCCTGTATAATAAGATGCGATGTTTAAGGAACCGACCATTAAACTTATCATCCCTGATTCTCCACTATATTCATGGGTACTGTACACCTGCATTAAAGTTTTATCAGTAACGGTGATTTCTTCTGGATACTTTGCTAAAATTTCCGTTCCAACTCGTTCATCCCATTTCATCAATACTAAACCGACTGGCATTAGCGTTTACCTCCTTCTGATTCACTAACTTCTGGTATTTTTTTACCTTTCTTTCGATTAACCCCGAGTATGTCATCTAAAGACAAGCCTATCATCTCCCATTTATCTCCTATTTTTTTAACGATAAATTCCTCTTTGCTTGGATATAGCAATGAATCTGAGACTGATTTTCTTCCTTTTATGTTCTTACTCATCTCTCTCGCTTTCTTGACAAAAGTTGGTATCCGTGCTTTTTGAATAGTACGATAAGCTACAAGACTACCAACCACCGCGACAGCTGCTCCGACAATCATTAAGAAATAAAACATTGGAAAGCCTGGGAATATTTCCACAAGACCAACGACGATTGATAGATCAATTTCATCTGAATAATAAAAATTATTATTCACTATTATAGTAGCTGGAATTGTTTGAGATAAGAAAAATGCATTGGGTAAATTAGAAGCATCAATTCTGATTGAGTAAGTACCATCGCCTCCATCATCAAAATAGATAGTTTGCCCTTGTAGTTTAATAGATACATCTGCTCCTATTATAGCACTACTATTAATTGTATCGCTTAATTCTAAATTAATTATTAGATCATTTCCGGAAATTGTTTCTATAATATATCCTGTTGGAAGATTAATGTCAAATTTCCGAGGTATAATATTTAAAATTAAGATTCCTCCTCTTTGAGCATAATTCTCCTTTTCAATATTAAATATGATAGTGTAGGTTGCAATTTCTCTATTTTCAGTATCAAAATCTAAAGCATATACACCATTTCCTAAATCATCTAGGAAACCAGCACCGCTGTCTACCACACTTCCTCCAATTTCCTTTGTCCATTCATAAGTTCTTAATTCACTTCCTATTAACCCAGAACCTGAACTTTCCACGATATATGTAAAGTAGAACATTTCGACTTCCCTAAAAGCAAGGTCGACAGAATCGTATAGTCCAACTGATTCATTTATCAGGGTTTTTATAGCGAGGACATTTATATCAATGAAAATAGACTGCTCTCGATAATTCTGCTTACTTGCAGTAATTTGAAGTGTATATGAATCGCTATTTGGAAATTCTGAAGATAATAATTCAAATTTGTATCCTCCGGCACTAGCAGTAGGACTGAGAGAGCCAACCAAGGTTGAAACACCAATAATAGAATACTCAACATTAGCCTCATCAATTGGATTACTTCCTCCAAAGCTAATATCCGTATAAACTACTTCCATTATCAATGACTCACCCCAGTATGCTGATAATTCGGTTTCATTTCCTATTAAAGTTGATGATTTCGAATCAAGAATGAACGAAGTTGAAATATGTTTCGTTATAAATCCTGCTTTACTTGCAGTAATTTCAATGATGTAATCATTTTCAGACACCCACTCCTCTCCATTTGGTTCAATCGGATTTACCGTATTTATACTCAAATTGTATAGACCTCCTCCTAATGGAACAAATGTTAACGTTTGAGTGTTAATTTGTACAATTCCCGAAAAAATGTTATATTTGACAGTTGCGCCATCCATAGCATAATACATTGTTTCATTTTCAACATACGTTAAATTAACTTGGAAATATAATGTATCACCTAACATTTGGTTAAATTCTGGATCTGGAAATACCAGAAACTCCAGATTTGTTTCAAAGCTAGAACCAAATGTAGCATTCACAATTGAAGAGTTAAATGCAACAAAGTAAAATGTAGTATTTACTACGCTAAGAAGATATAAATCTCCATTTGCTATAACATTAGTAGAAGGCATTTCAAACCATTCAATGGAAAATGTTATATTTCCATCTTGAGGTGTGGCATAGTTCGCCCATCTAAATGTTAATTCACCATTATCGTCAGCATTTTCGGAACCAATTAATTCTGGACCAGTACCGTCATTTCCCCAGAATGTCACTTTAGCACCACTTAATCGTCCTTTATAATTGTTTTGAGCAGTATCGTTGAATCGGTTTAATATCAAAGAGATAGAAGTCATCTGAACATTAGTAAACTCTAACTTATAGACTCCGAATGTGTCCACATTCGTTTCATTCAATTCGATTGTTTGAGGCGTAGTTATTGTAAGTGTTTTTCCGTATCTCACATATGACACATTAACATCATAAGTTCCTCCTTCTAATCGGTTAAATATTGTGCGTCCATTCACATCTGTTTCTTGATTCCAATTAGATCCATAATCTAATGCATTCCAAACATTAACAGTTGCTTCTGGAACCAAATTACCATCAATATCGGTAACATTTACATCTAAATTATAGAAAAAGCTATCTTGTTGGTAAAGATAAACATTTGGATTCACTCTCAATGTTAACAACATATTATCGAAATAATTGATAACTCCGGCATTATCTAAACTACCTGAACTATTAACGCTTCCTGCTAGTTCCCAGAAATCGATAATAAGTTTATAGGATTCACCACCTACACTATTATCAAAATCATTAATAGAGCCTGGTAAATACTGTATCGTTCCACTTTCATATAGTACATCCCCTTTAAAATAGGAAATACTTGTATGAAAAGGATCAGATAATTCAAATCCCTTCACGAAAATACCTATCGCATCCTTGGAAGGATCAGGAGCATTATGTATAATAGTGTAATTTTCCGATATAAATCCTGTGGTCGTTATATCTTTTTTAAGGTTTCCATCGTAAACATACATTAACTCACTATGATCATCCACCATTGTAAAATTGTAGTTTGTATTTAAAGCAAACATGCTGTCTAGTGTTGAATTAAATAAATTTTCAAAGTAAATACTTCGCTTTATGCTCCATAGATTATAATCATAATAAAAAGAACAGATATCTTGCGTGTGCATATCAAAAGCGGTTGTCCAGTCGATTTGATATTTGGAAAATACATCTCCTGTTTCTAATGGTAAAATTGATTGGATTGTGGAAGGCATTGAGCCCAATTTGAAATCTTCAACTTCGAGCTTAGAAAGGGATTTATTGTATGCTACAATTTCATCAATAACTCCGTTAAAATAGGTATCAGTATGTTCTGTAGCTCCAATTGTAAAGGGACTTCCCGCTGCTCCATCTAAATCAGTTGCACCGCTCCAGGCACTTGTACTATACCAATTATTGTTAATTCTAACGTCACAAGTATCAGTATCTGCATTAAATCTTATAGCAATGAAATTCCATGCTCCAACTGTGACATCATCAAGATTCCCAAAATCACTATACCTATCAGCACTACTTCCAGCACAATCAATATATACATGAACAGTGCCTCTTTCTTGACCTGAAATTGAACCTGAATTTATACCGATTTCAAAATTATCATTTATAGAATCACTTGCTTTTGCCATGAAACAATTTTGGGTATAATGATTACTTCGTGTATTAGTCAATACTAAAGGTTTAATCCACGCTGTTAGTGTAAATTCGGTACTACTATCACTAAACGGATCATACGTATCCTCAAGCCCATTAGCATAGCTCACAAAATTAGTACCATCAAATTCTATTCCTGATCTTACTTTTCCATTGGTAAATATAGGACTCCCAATCGGTGTCCCATCAAGTTCATTACCAGTAGAATCTGAATATGAATTTTCAAAGTGGGCTAAAAATTTTAAGCTTGGATCAGCTAATTGCTTTTCCGGTGCTAAAGAACTATCTAAATGGAAATCTAATCCTTGTCTTATCAGTTGTGTTGAAGCTAGTCCTGTTTTCATAACTGCTTGATATTCACTCCCTACGGTAACCGTTAGGGTTCCAGCGTTATAAGTACTAGAAAAATTAGTGTCATAACTTTTTTGTTCGATTCCATTATCATTATCATTATAATAAAGGAAATAGGTCTGATTTGTACCAGCAGAAATATTTGCTATGAATGTAATCGTACAGGATTCAATATAACCACCAACATCTGTGAAATTCCACATTTGCATAGGAAGAGCATCACTCCATTCATCATTTCCCGTAGCATTAAAGCTGACAAGTCTTTCAGTATTTATATAATGTTCATCTTCCCGAAAAATGAAATACACATCAATGGGTTGATATCTATCTATCCCTTCGGTCTCTTCTAAAACAAATCCAATTCGATATCTGTAAGTTTTATTCCACCATATGGAAAGATCGTATTTAGTTCCAAGATGATATACATCAGAAGATTTAGGTTCAAAATCTTTATATTCACTTATATCATCAATATCATTATCAACTTTAGTACTTGGTTCACTGGGGTTCAAAATTATCCCTTGATTAAAATTAAAAATCGAAAAGCTTAGCGGTATGATAAAGACTATTAATAAAATAGTTAAAGTTGTCACTTTCTGTCTAAATTTTGTATTCATAGACTATTACCTTTTTAAAATTATTTTTTACACTTTTTGTGTAAACAATGTTTTTTCAAATTTTTTAAAAGTTCAAAGAGTTGAACTTTTTATCACTATTAATACCATTTCGTATATTTAACTATTAGTATATAATAAATCAATTAAATAGGATAAACAGAAAAAATTATAATCTTTTCAATAAACTTACTTCTAATAATAATTCATAATTTAGGTATAAAATAAAAAATTCAATGTTTTTTGAGTTTTAAAAAAATTTTTCGCTTTTTAGGGGTCTCTACATTGTCAATTATATACCCTCCTTCAAATGGAGCGTAATCAATAAATATCTTTCCAATTTCTTTCATCATTTCTGAATTTTTAGGATAAAATTGAATAATAATAGTCCCTTTCTTCTTTAATATAAAAAAGAATGATTTTACTAAATCTATCATTCTCTTTTTGGCTTCTAATTTATGTAAATTTGAGTAAATCCATTGTAATGCCGAAATAGAAATAATGCCATCAAATGTATTAGGTCTAAATGCACAATAGCTCATATCACCCGTTATGGGATTTAGATCTGACATATCATAAACTTTGAGAAATGCATCTATTAAATCTAATGAAACAATTTTGTAACCTTGTTTTTGCATATAAAATGAGGCGAAACCAGGACCGCACCCTGCATCTAAAATTAATTTATTATTATCAATAAAATTTAATAACTCTACTACTCGTTTTGTAATTTTTTCCTGTATTCTCATCATATTTTTTGAGGTAGCATAGTTAAAGAGCTTTTCATCATTATAATACTCTCTTACATCCTTGTATATATCCTCTGGCCTCTCTTTTTTCACATGGAAATGATAATCAAATGACAAAAATAAAAACCTTATTTTATAATAGTAAATTGAAAATTAGTTCATTTCAATTTTCAATTAGTTTAAAATAATAAATTTTATTAGAATTTAATCATTTCATTTTCAATATAGATTTACATCAATTATTCATATTAATTTGTGATTTTTCTTGTCAGAAAAAGAAGAAAAGATATTAGTAAGAAAAGCAACTCTCAATTTGAGAAGGAAGTACGGTAGAACGAAACAAATCAATGTAGTTGAGCGGGATGCATTCCTCCCTAAAGCTTTTGAGAAAGAAATAAGAGAATCCTTAAAGAAGAGAAAATCCATTTTAGCATCTGATATTGCTTTAAGATACGATATACGCCTCTCTACTGCAAAATTATTATTATACCAATATGAAGAAGAAGGATTAATTAAATTATTGGATTCAACTTTAAAATTAAAAATTTATATCCCAAATAGCTAATTCTTTGGCGTAGGATAAATATAATTGGAAGTTCTTTTTAAATTTTAGATTTTTTATGAAAAAAACAACTTTTTATTAGAATCACTCATATTTAAAATTTAGAGCATTATATTCTTTCATATTAATCTCATTTAAATACCGAGAAATAATAAGCAGATGTAGCCTAGCTGGTAAGACGCCGGCTTCGAGAGGTGAATAGCCCGACTAAGCCGGTGCGCGCAAGCGTTCGGGGGTTCGAATCCCTCCATCTGCGTTTATGTCTTTTATAGAGAGGTGTTCTATATCCCAGTAAAAAATCTTATAATTATTGGCGAACTACATCAAGATTTAGTGTATGATACTGAGTTTTTTAACCTTCTAATAGAAAAAGCTGCAAATCATATTCAGGACTTCATCAAATACAATCCTGATGACATAAATAAGCCTATACTGAAAAAAATTATAAAAAGAGCAATTTTAGAAATTCCAAAAAAAAATAATGCCAACTGTACTTTAAAGAGAGGTGGAAATGGTAACAATACCGCTGAATATTGTGCTGGATTTGGAATACCAACCAAATTAATTTCTGTGATCGGTAAGGAAAGTGATTGGATAATTGATGAGTTAAATTCACAGGGAATCGATACTAGTTCAATATTTAAGAAAAATCTTCTAACTCCTATAAGCACAATATTAAAGTCGGATATCACTACAAAGATGTTTATAGCTAAAAATTTAAAACTTCAAATGAATTTTGAAGGGATAAAGTTTGAAGAAAACATTTTTAAGGGCACTAAGATCGTTTATATTACTCCAATTGCCGAAAAATTCAAGGAATTAGTTAATTTAACCTCGAAGTATGAATTAATTAGTAGTTTAAACATCGAAGCTCAAAAAGTTAATAGTTATGAACATCTCAATGAATTAATTGATTGTAAAGTGGACCTAATATTCATAAATTCAAATGATGCAAATTTAATTTTGAAAAAGAATCTAACATTGCTTGAAAGCGACAAGTTTTTCGAAAAGTTTGCTAAAATTCGAATATATACTGCAGGTAAAGAAGGTTCTCATTTAATTACAGATAATATTCAATTGTCATATCCTTCTATCCAATTAGACGATATTGTAGACCAAACTGGTGCTGGTGATTGTTATGCTGCAGGTTTTTTAACAAAATTATGGGAATTAGTTGAGAATAAAACTAACCTAGTCCAATTATATCATAAACATAATTTAGAAACCTTTAAAGAGCTATTAACCAATTGTATGGAATTTGCAACTTATACCGCTTTATACAAAATTACTACTCAATTAGTACCTACTAAAAAACAAATAGAAGAATTCATAAAAAAATTTAGAAATTCGTAGAAATAACTCTTTATTGTATGAGTTGTAGTATTAAATTTTCCATTTGGGGTTTTGCGGCTTCAATTTTATCCAAAATCTGAACGGTCTTCCCTAAATCTTTCGCATTTTCCTCTACAATGAACAATAAATAAAAATCTAAATTACTAAAATTAAGAACCTCTACAATTCCTGAATAACGATCTCCATCGTCAAATTTATCAGAAAATTCCAATAATGTCCTGTTTTCAGAAATAATTTTTTTCTGCACTTCTAAATATTTATCATAGATTCTCATTTTCTCCCGCAGATGTAAATGTGGGCGATAATATTCACCTATGGTTATTCCTTTTGCATCAAATAAAGCAATTAGTATTGCATTATAATTCTTGCTAATTTCAGTAAATAATTGGGAAATCATCTGGATATTGTCAAATAAGAGCGATAATCCACTTGAAAAAGCGTCCATTATTGATTTTATATCATAAATCGAAGTTTCAAAAAAGAAAATAGTATAATCATGTGAATATCGGGTTAAAGCTTGTTTTAATGTTAGAATTCTTTGGTTTATCAGCTTATCTTTTATAATTTGAGGATCAAATTTATGAAATAATATACAAATTGGAGGATATTCTCTTTCTTCCTTTAAATATAATAATATTTCGTCTAAATAGTCAATTGACTCTACGTATCTATCAAAATTCTGAGCGTCGATGACATAGTATATGAGATCTGTTCCTGAAATATACTTCGAGGGATTTTTTAGATATTCTTCTCTATATTGGGATTGACCACCAAAATCCATCCTTATGAACTCTACACCTAAAAATTTGAATGCATCCCGAACTATTCTTCGTGTTGGCATCAACTTAAATACTTCTTCCTCAAAACCAAACTTCCTTGTTATTGCTGTTATAATGCTAGTTTTACCT
>Ga0307433_1000925_pt1 | contig 18604 bp, 14 predicted proteins | sample SalMarWE160210MG_FD_202166 | JGI IMG/M metagenome (GOLD analysis project Ga0307433, IMG submission 202166) | Salt marsh sediment microbial communities from the Plum Island Ecosystem LTER, Massachusetts, United States - WE1603-210 | ecosystem: Environmental > Aquatic > Marine > Intertidal zone >... | reverse complement strand
ATCGACGTTGAGGACGAGAGAGCTGTGTTAATACCCAAGAAGCTGGTAGATAAGAGCCAGGCTTACTTCTGGACGAGGAAGTGGCAGGAAGGCGAGAGGGCGGCTGACGAAGACATTAAGGCCGGGCGCGTCAAGACCTTTGACTCCGTCGATGAACTCATAAAAGACCTGGACCAGAAATGAGGCAGGGGGCGATCCCTTACTAAGTCTCGCCTGCCCTGGCCGTCGCTGCGGGATTTGATTTATCAGGGTAACACACGAGTTCTAAGCAGAGATTAACATGAATTCTTTATTCGAACAAGGGGAAAATGTCACTTCTTCCCCGAATGGTTGACCGGGGCTGTGGACCCCATTAGCTCGAATAATCGCAAACCTGAGAAGCCCCCCCAAAATGAGCGGGTGAATGAAGCATTACTTCGAGTACAATACTATGCGACCTAATTTCTGATTTGTGGCAGGCTTGATTGGTATGGTGTTTCTGGAATTCGGAATGTGTCGGACTTCGTTGACCGGTATTCCTTCATAATGTTAGAATACGAGAAAGTCTCGAGTGATTGTTAACTTGGTAGCATTCTGGAGAAATAATACCTGATTTGCAATAGGCCTGATTGGTATGGTGTCCTTGGAATTCCCGATAAGGGAAGCAATCAGGCAATCTAATGAGTAGAGAATCAGAGGAACAGATAAAGATTGAAGCGCTGGTTGATAATACGGCGCAGAGTATATTCAACTATCTCAAGGAGATTGAAAATAAGCGCGAAGTTTACGAGGAGCGTTGGATATGGGAGCTATTACAGAATGCATTGGACGTATCTCGCCAGGACCAGAAGGTAAACGTAACAATCATCAAACATGGGGATCAATTAGTCTTTAAACACAATGGAAGGCCGTTTAAGCCAGAGGAGGTTGCACATCTCATATATCACGGTTCGACAAAGAAGGAATCTGACCTTGGTAAATTTGGAACGGGTTTCCTTGTGACTCACCTTTTGTCGAGGAGCATAAGTATCCGTGGTATTAGGGAAGATAATAGGCAATTCTTTTTTCTGCTGAATCGCAACGGCAGTTCTGCTGACGATATCGAGAGGCTGATGGAGGATACATGGGACAAATATCAGCGATCTCTTGAAGCAATCAGCAGCGAACCGAACTACACAGCAGAATATGAATATACCTTAGGCGATGTTACGCTAAGAACCGCACGGGAGGGAATTGCAACCCTCGTCAGAATAGCCCCTTATGTTCTAGCTTTCAATGATAAGCTAGGGGTTATCACCATCTCTAATGATGAACGAACGCAAAAATTTGAACTGGTCGAAGTGACTAAGAACACACCCTGCGTCATAAAAACGGTGAAAGAAGAACAGGAAGGAAATGAGGCAGTCTTCCATAAGCTATGGTTGGTAGGGGATAGTGATCTACAAACAGGGGTGAGGCTGCAAACTCAAAAGGATGGAAAACTCAACATTGAGAGTCCGGAAGAAATCCCGAAGTTGTTTCTGGGCTTCCCTCTTTTTGGTACCCAAGACCTACCTTACCCGATGCCGGTCAACAGCAGAGGATTTGAGCCTACAGAAAAAAGGGACGGTATTTTCCTTGGCAAAGAAAGTACAGATGACGTAAAGTGCAACAAGATGCTGCTTGAAAGGGCGAATGGTTTGGTTCTCCAGTTGATCGCCAAATCACAGACGGAAAACTGGGACAACATTCACAGTTTGCTAAATCTGGGCCCACCCCCGGGGAAGGACTGGCTTGACACAGAGTGGTATGAGGTCCTCTTAAAGAACCTTATCAATCACATTATGGATCTTGATTTAGTAGTAACTCAGAATGGAACCTGTATAAGCTTCCGACAGGCTTTATTCCCCATCATAGAAGAAGACGAGACCGACAAAATTGATGAGCTGTGGGACCTCTTGTATCGGTTTTCTTTATATCACGATACAATGCCTGCGAAACAACTGGCAATAGAGTGGGTAAATATATTAAAGAAGTGGAAGTCTTTGGGGATAGATGTGGCAGAGAGGGAAATTACTCTTGAAAAATTTGCGCAGGAAATGGAGAGCGCCGGAGATATTTCGGGGGTCAAGAACAAACTGGTTGATGGCAATAGTGAATTTGAGGTTCTGAATGATTTCTATAAACTTGTGTTAGATACCGGGAAGAGGTCATTATTGGACACCAGAAATCTCCTCCCTGACCAAAACGGAATCCTTGTTACCAAGCCAGAATTATTTCGAGACGCGGGAATTGATGAAGGACTTAAGGATATCTCATCAAAATTGGGGAGGGATTTTCGCAGCCAATTGTTAGACCCAAGAGTGGTCGTAGACATTCAAAATCTTCTGTCGGAAAAAGAGGCCAACGAAGTTTTGAATAAAGCTATTGAACTTGTGAAGGAATTCAAGCCAAATAACAGGCAATACTTGGATGCGAACGTTGATCTCCTTGGTTGGGTAATACAGCATGACGAACTGAAGCGTCTGGAAGGCTTTCCCCTTCAATCTTTGGAGGAAGATGTGGCTGTTACGTTAAGCAGCACAGCCAAGGAAAAACCACTGGTGCCCAAGGAGTTATGGGATGAGGGTGCAAGAGATTACGTAGAACTCTTTCCAGAAGACTTTGTCATTTCGTCTCTGTATTTTGAAAAACTTCAAAGTCGAAACGAATGGGAAAAATTGCAGGACAGTAAGCTTACCCTAAACGGCCCTCTCTACTCAGAGTCTGAGAAACTAGAAGGAGACGATGTGGATGACCTGCTGGCATCTGATGAAAAACTCGACGAAGAAAAAGACCATGAGATTTCGAGTGTCTTGGTAACTAAGTTAGCTTTTATGAAAACAAAGGACAAAGGCATTATCGACACCGTCAGAAAGAGTAAAGAGAAAGCTCGCAGATTCTTGAGTTTCCTATTCGAGTATGTGATTGAGAAAGACGGTCAATGGAGTGATTCGGTAGATGTGGACTGTACGTGTGGCGAAAGCCACAAGATCCACCGTGCATCCTGGCTGGGTGAACTTAGAAGCCGTTTATGGGTACCTGTGCGCAAGGATAAGAGTGAAAAACCTAGTGCTCAGCACCTAGCTCAAATAGTTGCAGAGTATCCAGAATTGCTGCAACTTTGCCGGCAAGACAGGCCATCAAGACTGTTGAACACCTTGAATGTCAGCATTGGTGAGCTAATGGTTCATGTTATAGCTAAAGACGCCGAAACCAAGTTCGAGCTCGATAAGGCAATGGCCTCACTCTATAACACCTTTATGGCGAATCCAAATGATTTGAACAGACTTGCCATGCTAGCAGAGAGTGAACGTGAACTGTTGGTGCAGGAAGTCGAAGAACGTCTACGTGTCAGAGACCAAGTACGGAAGAATCAAGCAGTAGGTGCGTTTGTTGAGAGTCTCCTCAAAAAGGCTTTGGAGAAAGAAGGCGAGAAAGCTGGGTTCAAGGTTGAAAAAACAGGTGTAGGAAGTGACTTTGCGATAGAGTATGATTTTGTAGAGAATGACCAAGAAACTGTGTTCCAAATCAAGAAAGGGACCAAGATAATCTCCATTATTGAAGTCAAGTCATCGACACAGGATCTTGTGAAAATGACCTTACCGCAAGCAAGAGAGGCGAAGGATAAACAGGACAGGTATGCTCTTTGCGTAGTTCCATTGAGAGGTTCCGAGATAGATGATGCGAGAATTAGAAAAGATGCCAGATTTGTTATGGATATAGGATCAAGAGTAGAGGCCAAAGTCGGTGATGTAGAGGACCTTCAAACGCAGCAGGAACAAATAGCTGTTGCTGGAGATATTGAGATAGAAGTGGTTGAAGGAACCGTTCGTTTTAAGATTAACAAGTCTGTTTGGGAAACAGGGAAGACGTTAGAAGAGTTTCTGAAATCTGTGAAGGGTAAGCGTAGAAGTTCATAGAAAAAGTAGCTGCTATATTAGATATTAGTGAGTAGTTTGTATGCCACAGGAAGAAATAGGCAAGAAACAAGACCAGGTATTCTGGGGACATAATACCTGATTTGTAGTAGGCCTGATTGGTATTGCGTCCCTGGCATTCTCAAATGATACCTAACTGGCTTGCCTTAGACTCTGTTCTGCTTGTGTATATAATACGGGTCTTCCGACAACTATTCTAAATCTTTCCTTAAACAACTCCCGTGGTATGAACGACTGTTGACCACCAGGTGGTTCAAACGATGAGTGCCCGAGTCTGAAAACTCTTCGACCTTCAAACTCTTCACCCATCCGACTGCGTATCGCATCGATAGCTTCGTAGACTGTCTCGTCTACGACTGCATAAACGTTTTCGAAATAAACATCAATATTTAAACACAGGTTTCTTGCTATCGCAGTTGTTAGGTCAGAGTTTGAAAAATCTACACGGAACACCCTTCCTATTACCTGACCAAAAAGCCAGGTCCTGTAGAGATTGGAATACCGTAAACAGTCTGGTTGATGTAAAGGGTTTGTTTCTTGGCCATTTTCTTCCGCCTCCCTCCTAGCCCGACCAGAGTATTCTACCTTTGCCACTATTTTCTTCATTATCAACCACGGGAGCAGTAGTTGCTCAGCATCGGCACCTCTACCAAAAACATCCTCAAAATGACCTCTAGGGTCGCCTTCAGGGCCAGTTGTTCTTAAGAAAATATAACGCCTTTGTTCTAATGCTTCCGATGGTTGTCCTTTAAATGCCATCACAGCTTGTGCTAAGGATTCCCTTTCAGTATATCTATTGCCAAATCTACGCTTTTCATCACGACTTGTCATATATTCCCAATCACCTGCTTGTACTTCAAGGAAATAAGGGTTTGGTCTCAAGGCTTGGAATAGTTCATGATAGTGCCTCAATTCTCTTTGTAGAGATGACAAGTCAACACTTCTTACCGCCTTCTGGGTGTTATTCGCCTCCGCAATCTGCCTCCGAAATACAGTATCTCTCGTTTCTGTAAGCCTAACGAGTATAAGTACAGAATTATCGAGGCATGGGCAGTCATTATCATCCCTTTCATATAACGCTCTTTCAAGGCTAACAGTTGTCTGGCAACCATTAACAATTCGCATTCCTTCTATTTCAACTGCGGTTTGTTCAGGATTAACTGTGAATGAGTCGCACACTATACTAAGCCCATTGTTTAGAGTATGGAATCTTCTCTTCTTGGCAGAATCCTTTAAAGTACCCAATATTTGCCTATTATAACGCTGCAATGGACCACGTGGATTCTCCTTGAAAAGTGCCCACAGTTTGGGCGGACCCGAAAAGAACCGTGCAATTTCTTCTGCATTGCATAGGAATGATAATGTTTTAGCTTCCTGATCAGGTAAATTATACTGAGCAAATCTTGGTTCTTCTCCTTCACCTCGAAAATTAAGTGTGTATACGGGAATTTCTGACCAACCAGCGTGCAAATGCTCTGAATATATCTGTAGGAGGTCTTCCCTCTTACACAATGAGAATTCAACTGGTACATTAAACTCTCTACCTTCATAAATGAGCGTATAAGTTCTCGTCGAAGATAGTGTCGCTGCCCTACTGTTCGCAGTGCCTCCAATAGGACAAGTCGTTACGTAATGCATACTAATAGTGACGCCTGCTGACAACCATCGTGCTAACTCTCTCGCTAGCTGAATTGCGTATTCATTTTTGTCCCTTAGTGTTTGAAACAAGTTGTCTGGTCCACGCCATAGTTCGTCAATCTCATTTTCCGACAATTCTGTTCCACCATATTTGCCCTGGAAAAGATGCAGTACAGATGGGTCTTGGTCTTCTTCATACCACCATCCATCAATACCACAGTCTCCTCTACCTCCTATTGCCGTCTGTTCTTGAAGAATATCTCCTGTGGGCTCTTGCCCTGCCAGTAGTTCTCTCATCGCCCAGTGTACAAAGGCGCGACCCAAATCTCGACCGCTATAATAGTCGTTGTTGATGGTTTCTATGAGAGGTTCGAACCTTATTGTTTCTTCTTGTCTACCATTAGCCATAACCATCCTCCATTCTTTGTACCAAAGAATTTAATACACAATGACTATAGAATAATGTACGTCTATTCAATAAATAAATCAAGTTGATTCTCCCTAAGATTATTGCTTTTTAGCTAAACATTTTTGTTCACGAACTATTAGCTCTTCATCATAGAGAACCGCCTCAAACTTTTATGGCTTAAAATCTATATTGCCATCATAATCTGCTAGAGTAGGACGTTGTTTTAGCAGCCGGTAAAGATACTGGCTGGACGTTGAGGAAGTTAATCAAGTAGCCGCTAGCTCCCAGACCGGTGTCTATATAGGTATTCTGCAGACATAATGTCTGATTTGTAGTAGGCCTAATTGGTATGGTGTCCCTGGAATTCACTGCTTAATTACCTTAGTAGTTAACAAGACCATCTTCGTGGATTCTCGGGAATTGTAAAGGTCTTATTTGGAGACTTGTATAAATTGAATTTACCTTTGCATTTTGGACATTCGATTCGACTCACGTCATAAAACCTAAATTTCCATCTTTTTATGGGTTGGGAAGAAATGGGCTTATCACATATCGGGCATTTAATATGCTCATTATTCATAGTAATTCCTCCAAGCACATTTTAGATTAAGTTTCTGTATTACTCAAGTTATCTGTTGAAAAAATCTGGATTTAAGGTGAGGAAGTTATATTTGTAGTTCTTCGGTGTTCAAGGTTTTTATATACTTAAAAATGCTAATCATAGTATGTAGATTTATAGTATGCAAAATACTATATTTTGAGGTAGGGTGTTAGCGTATGAAAGAACAGGTTCTGTTAAAGTTCGGTAATCGAATAAGGGAATTACGACTTGCAAAAGGTATGTCACAAGAAGAGCTTGCAGATTCGGCTGGAGTTCATCGAACGTATATTGGAATGATAGAAAGGGCAGAAAAGAATATAACTCTGTCAAACATTAAGAGAATTGCAGATGCATTGAAGGTCGAAATAGGGTCACTGTTTGAAGATAAATAATTATTATGGATATTGAAAGCGTTCTCAAGCGCATTAAGAACGAGTATGAATTAGCCATTAAATCAGCAAGTTTTAATGGTAAACCGCGTGGTGACGGACGCGCAGCAAAGGAAGCTCTCATTAGGTCTCAGAGACTTATTAAATACCTCCATGAATTTGTAAAAAGCGAATTCATAAAAATTGGGGTAGACCCGGGTAAAATTGTTCCAAAGCTAAACTCAAATGAATCAGAGGTAAGCATTGAAGGCTATTTTAAACCGAAAAGACAGGATATTTGCATAGTAACGAACCGTAGCGACATTAAGCAAGAATCGCTTACAGAGAAGTTTGTTACGGTGAATGTCCGTAGCCAATTAAACAGTTTGGGGAAAAACATTGATACACTTCACGAGAGGACGTTTGCTGAGGCTTTGAATCTACATTTGAAATATCCAAAGTTGTGTCTTGGCGAGGTCTATATGATACCCACCTATGAATATGATGATCGGGCAATGCAGGAAAGTAAAGTAAAAAATAGAGTAAGATTTAGGGTTGTTAATTCAATTGAACACTATATACGGATATTCCAGGCAATAAATTGTCGGCTTGAGCCGGACGGAGACGAATATAAATACGAAAGGGTTTGTTTGCTCATAGTAGATTTTAGGGCAAAGCAGCCTAAGCTTTATTCAGATATTAAAGAATTAATTAGTGATAATCTCGTACCATCTAGGACGGATGTTAATATGAAGGGGTTAACCCTCAATGGTTTTGCCGAAGACCTTATCAAAATATATGGCAACAGATTCAACAAAAAGAATTTGTTAAAGACTTAATCCATATTTATTAATTAAGAATTTGTCAACTATTAATTTGTCATTCTCTCTGCGTAAGAATTCGATTTCCTTGTCACTGAATTCAGGAATACCAAAAAGCTCTATAAAATTCTTCTGGTAACATGGGTACCCGCCTTCAATGGTGTAGCTTGTCTGAAAAGCATAATACTCCATAATAATCGAAGTTAGGATTTTCTGAAGTATTTCCAAGGTAAGCACTTGTTCAAAGAAAGAGGTTTGTGCATATTTTTTTTGATAAATGCCGTAGCCATTGCAGAAAAGCTGTTCTTCGTTAGTATCAAGTAAAAATCGTGGTTTACTACTGAATGTTGGGGTTAATAATTTACTACCATAGTATGCTAAACCTTGCGTCCTTGCGTATGCGTACCATGCTGGGTAGTCGGTTTTCCCTTTGTCTCTAGTAGCTAGTTCAGGCTTTACGGATAGTAAATATTCATAACATCGTGGATACTCTTTTTTTAGAGTGGATTCTGAAATAAGTGTGACATCTTTACCATAAGTAATGTAAGGGAAGATTATTCGACGGGTGTTTTTTTTGAGGTCTTGTTCATCATTAAAATCAGATATTTTAACGATTGGGCGAGTTATGGTTTCTTCGATGGAAAAGGTGCTCCCGCCGTATGTTTTTTTATAGTATCCATTCTCGTAATTTGTGCCCTCTACAAAATAGATAGAATCCTTTAAGGTAGCTATACCTACATGTATGTCCACTATATCGCCTAACCTGTTGGGCTGATTTTCAATCTTAGTGATGTTGTCTTTGTCGCGGTCTCTAAGCAGTCGCCATTTTTTAGTGTTGAGATTATCATAGTAAACTTGAGAATAGCGCAAAGAATTGAGTTGTTTTAATAAATGTGGCTCTGTAATACGTTCGTATTCAAAGTAAGTTCTACGGTTGTTGGTTTTGCTTAGGAACGTTAGGCAGGTATAAGTCTGTACATCAAAAATCATCACATGATTAAAGTCTATTATTTTCTCAATAAGTCGGTAAATTTGGAGGTATCGTCTTAGGTCGATGCCAGCAAGCGAAGTAAAATAGTTGTTGGGAACTATGTAACCAAGTTTACCATTATCATGGAGCAATGATACTCCGAGTTCAAAGAAAGCGAAATATAGATTGTACGTACCTTTACGTAATGTAGCCCAGTTTTGGTATAGGTCTTTCCTGAGTTGTATTGGTAGGTCCTGGAATTTTACGTAAGGCGGGTTCCCAATGACAATATCAAAGGATTTAATATTCTTCCTAGAGAACAAAGTTGTCCAGTCAGATGTAAGACTATCAGCTGAGACGACATTGAAGTTGTAATGTTCTACATCTTCGCCATTAGATAAAGCTAAAAGTGAAAGTAGTATCTTACAACGCCTTACACTGTATTGGAGGATGTCAACTCCAAAAATATTTTCCTCCAGTATGGTTTTCACTGATTTACTAGAGATGTCTTGAAGTCTCCGTACACAAGCAATTAAAAAAGCACCGCATCCACAACTTGGGTCACAAATAGTTGAATCGGGAGATTGTATCATCTCGTTAGCCATAAAATTTGTTATCAACGTGGGAGTGAAAAACGCACCATTAAGCTTTCGGTCAGCAAGGGGTATTAGTAATTCAAAAAGTTGAACAAGATTATCAAGTTTACTGGGAGACATGATTTGCTCCTTAATAGTAGAAATGTTTTTAGAATCGGCATTGACAATTTCGAGTATAAACTCATTATTATTGACCTTTATGCCAGAGTTCTCGATATACTTTTGAACGAGTGCAGTTTCGATTTCTTCTAAAGGATACCTGGCAGCTAAATTCAAAATTGTTCTTTTCATCATAGACGTCTGAAAATATAATGTGCTAACTTTAGTATACATACTTTAAAAGGCCCGGTCAATAAGTCTAGACAGGCGCGATGTCCTCGGGCTTCAAGCAGGTGGAACGAAAATCAAAAATAAAAGATAAAAAGTCAAAATTACAAGTAAAAAGGCAAAGACCGAAAAGACTCAAATGTCAAAGCCCAAATGACAATTGAATGTCAAAATCCAAAGGACAATTGATACCCCCTCACTCGAACTCTCTCCCGCCAGGGAAGAGAGAATTAAAAAAAGAGATTCTTCGCTTCGCTCAGAATGACAAGGGGGGTCGGGGCTCGCAATGACAGAAAGACGGGGCTCCTTTCATAACTCCCCTAGCCCCTCTTAACTTAAGAGGGGAATAAGAGGTAGCATTTTCTTATTCCGATAACAACGTTGCCAGCTTCTTGAGCGCCTCCGAGATTGTCTCGGTTGACAAAGTGCATATCAATTCGGCATGTCGAGCGCGCCAATCCAGACTCTTAACCTGGTCCGATAATATTGCTCCTGCCACCGGTAACCCGGCGGGTAGAAGAACCTCGAAAGGGTAGCCTTTGGGCTGGCTGGTTATTGGACAAAGGACGGCCAGCCCTACCTTGCTGTTATAGCTTTGCGGTGACAGCACTACGGCTGGACGGCGTCCGGCTTGTTCGTGACCTGCTTGCGGATTCAAGCTAATCCACACCACATCTCCGCAACCAGGCACATAAGTCCGGGGGCCTACCACGTTTCATTCCCCACGGCGGAGCCGGTATCAACCTCGTGATGCAAGTTCTCTTTGGTGACCTTTGATAGGAGTTGTTCCAGGGTCAGCTTCGGCTTAGTTACCGGCGTGACAACGATTTTCCCGTCTGCCAGCGATACTTCGACGGACGTCTCTTTCTGGATTCCCACTTCATCAGCGAAAGATTTCGGAATGCGCAAAGCGAGACTGTTACCCCATTTCTGAACACGCGTCTTCATGTCGAACCTCCATTCACAGTATCTACAATGAAGATACTCTTTCTGCAGGCGCTTGTCAAGTCTGTACAAGAGGGGAAAGGCACAATTTGTTCCTGAGCCCGCTGAAGTCACAAAGCGGCAAAAAGTTTAGACACGCGCGGTGTCCTCGGGCTTCAAGCAGGTGGAACGAAAATCAAAAATAAAAGATAAAAAGTCAAAATTACAAGTCAAAAAGCAAAAATTCAGCGCCCTGGCGAGTCGGGGCTCGCAATGACACGGGAGATTACTGCTGCTGTTAAAAATACCGGCAAAACAAGGTATAATAGCTGAAGCTAAAAAGTAGAAACCAGACTTATGGAGGAGGTGATATGAGCCCAATATACAACGTGTACTGTGACGAAAGCTGTCACCTGGAAAGGGACCGCCAGCCAGTAATGGTGCTGGGGGCTGTCTGGTGTCCACTGGAAAAGACCCGCGAGATATCTGTGCGTATTCGTGAGATTAAGACAAGTCATGGGCTCTCCCCAAAATTCGAAAGCAAATGGACCAAAGTATCACCTGCCAAACAAGTATTTTACCTGGATTTGCTTGATTACTTCTTTGATGACGACGACCTTCATTTCCGTGCGCTTGTTGTGCAGGACAAATCAAGGTTGCAACATGAGCTTTACGGGCAGACTCATGATACCTGGTACTACAAGATGTACTTTGACATGCTGAAAGCAATTCTTGACCCTGAAGCTTGCTATCGCATCTATCTGGACATTAAGGATACACGGAGTGCTGCAAAGATTGCTAAGCTGCATGACGTGCTGTGTAGTAGCATGTATGACTTCGCGAGTCAGGTTATTGAGCGTGTACAGACAGTACGTTCCCACGAGGTGGAGATATTGCAACTTACTGATCTGCTTATTGGAGCTGTGTCGTATGTTAACCGCGGACTCCACAGGAATGCAGCCAAGCTCGCTGTGGTCGAACGGATGATAGAACGTTCAAGTTATAGCCTTACAAAAACCACTTTGCTAAGAGAGAACAAAGTTAATCTTTTCATGTGGCAAGCCACGGAGATACAGGGGTGACACAACCTTCTTGGTTACCGGATGCATTGCGGTATAGTGATTTTGACGGTGATTGGGAGAGATTTTTGGCTACCGTTTATCAAATATTCGAGCGTGATTTCAAACAATCGAGACCGAGCTACGAGGGGCGGACGGTAGTTCCTGATACAAGAATCGAAGATGGGAAGGAAGCAGGTTTTTGGCATATGACCTGCCGCGACGACCCCAAAACGAAATACCGGGAACTGGATATCAGGCGATGTGAACGCATACCATGGCCCAGACCAATGATTGAGCACTCAGCAGACAAATCCCTATCCGTATGGAAAAGCGAAAGAAAGAAACCTAGTAGATCGCGTCAGACACGGGTTCTTATTTGGCTAGAGAATCTAGATTATGTAGTGGTGCTGGCAGAGAGACCGAGGGCGATGATACTTGTCACCGCTTATTGCACAGATATTAAATCTCACAAGGAGAAGCTCAGGAAGGAAAGAGACGAATACTATAAAACGCAAAAGCCGCCCGCTGGGGCGACTTAAGTACTCCTTCTACTCATGGTAGATGAGTTATTATTAGTTTAATATATTATGACAATTTTGTCAATAGCTAAGTGTCGCAGATTCCATCAAATAGCTTCGCCTGCAAGTATACTACAGTGCACTATCGTCAGGTTATACAAAACGCCAAAAAGTTTAGACAGGCGCGGTGTCCTCTCTTTAAGGTCACAATTTGTGATCTTAGAAAATCAACCTCTTCCTTGCTAAGCTGGAACATAAAATCCTAAACGGAAGTCAAAAATTAAAGATAAAAAATCAAAATGACAGTTCAAAAAGAAAAAATTCTAGGAAGAGGCGAGGATACTGAGATACCGGCCACTATTTGTGATTTGAAGCAATCCTAAAAGAAAGCTAAAAATCAAACATAAAAAATCAAAATTACAATTCAAAATGCAAAAATTCAGCGCCCTGGCGAGCCGGGGCTCGCAATGACACGGGAGATTACTGCTCCCTGTTAAAAATACCGGCAAAACAAGGTATAATAGCTGAAGGCGAGAACTACCAAGTGCTGATAGAATTAGATAGGAGGGGAAATGCGAGAGGTTATTTTATATCCCGGTGAGGATGGCTATTGGGTAGTGGAATGCCCGAGCTTGCCTGGTTGCGTCAGCCAGGGAAAGACAAAAAGGGAAGCAATTAAAAATATCAAGGAAGCTATAAGTTGCTACACTCACGCCCTTGAGGCAGATACAGATGAATTATTCGCATAGCCGATCTGGGAAAGACACTAATAAGCTGGTGCAAGATTACGTGGCATCTATTCCCTTTGACCGGCGATTATATCGCCAGGACATCGAGGGAAGCATCGCTCACGCCAGGATGCTGGCAAAGCAGGGGATAATAGCCGAGAGCGAGGCGGAAACGATAATCAAAGGGCTCAACTCTATTCGAAAGGAAATCGAGCGAGGAAAGTTTCAATTCAAGACCGAACTCGAGGATATACATATGAACATCGAAGCGGGGTTGTTTGAAAAGATAGGCGATGTGGCAGGCAAGCTCCATACCGCCCGTTCCAGGAACGACCAGATAGCCCTGGATATGCGCCTCTTCGTCAAGGAGGAAATCTTGAAAACCATCGATAAGATAAAGGCCCTGCAAACTTCGCTGGTGGAGCTAGCCAAGGCGAAGAAAGCCGTCATCATGCCCGGCTATACTCACCTGCAGCAGGCCCAGCCTGTCCTTCTGGCGCACTACCTGCTGGCTTATTTCGAGATGTTTCAGCGTGATAAGGAAAGATTTCACGATTGTCTTGGGCGCACCGACGTCCTGCCCCTGGGCAGCGGCGCCTTGGCCGGCGTTCCTTATCCCCTGGACCGGGAATTCGCCGCCCGGGAGCTGGGCTTCAGCAAGGTAAGCACCAACAGCCTGGATGCCGTATCCGATAGAGACTTCGTCATAGAATACGAAGCGGCGGCGGCCATCGCCATGATGCATCTTTCCAGGCTGGCCGAGGAGCTTATCCTGTGGTCATCCAGCGAGTTCGGCTTCATAGAGATCGGCGAAGCCTTTACTACGGGCAGCAGCATAATGCCCCAGAAGAAAAATCCCGATGTCGCCGAGCTGGCCAGGGGGAAGACCGGGCGGGTATATGGCAACCTCATGGGCATTTTGACTACTATGAAGTCTCTGCCCTTAGCCTATAACCGGGATATGCAGGAGGACAAGGAAGGGCTTTTTGACACTGTGGACACGCTGCAGGCCAGCCTGGAGGTGTTTGCCGGGATGGTAAAAGCGCTTAAGATAAACACCGAGCGTATCTCTCAAGCGATGAAAACAGATTATATTTTAGCCACCGACCTAGCCGACTATCTGGTGAAGAAAGGCATGCCGTTTCGGGAAGCCCACGGCGTGGTAGCCAAACTCAGCGAATATGCCATGAGTAAGGGCAAGAGCTTCCGGGAGCTCGGCCGGAAGGAATACAAAAAGTTCTCCGCGCTCTTCGGCAACGATGTATATAATATAACTGCAGAATCATCGGTAGCCGCTCGAAATGTGGCCGGCGGCACCTCCCCCCAACAGGTGGGAAAGGCACTGAGGAGAGCCAAGAGGCTAATCAAGAAATGATTAAGCTGGCGCCCTCGATTCTTTCTGCTGATTTTGCCCGCCTTGGCGAGCAGGTTGCCGAGGTTGCCAGGGCCGGGGCTGATTATATCCACGTGGATGTTATGGACGGTCATTTCGTGCCCAATATTACCATCGGGGCCCCGGTGGTGGCTTCAATCCGCCGGGTAACCAGCCTGCCCCTGGATGTCCACCTGATGATAGAGCATCCGGAGCGGTATATCTCCGAATTTATCAACGCAGGCGCCGATATTATTACGGTGCATGTAGAAGCCTCTCCCCATATTTATAGTACGATTCGGTTGATAAAGGAACTGGGGGCCAGGGCCGGAGTATCCTTAAATCCACCTACTCCTCTCAGCGCAGTAGATGAATTTATTCATCATGTGGATTTGATTCTCATTATGAGCGTCAATCCCGGCTTCGGCGGGCAATCCTTTATCCCGGAAACATTGCCCAGGATAGCGAATATGCGCAAAATTCTTGATAATAGAAAACCGGGTGTCGAGCTCGAAGTCGACGGGGGAATTACTGCCGACAATGCTCCTGACATAGTCGAAGCCGGTGCCGATGTCCTGGTGGCTGGAAACAGCGTATTCAGGGCCGAAGAGGGGATAAGCGGTGCGATGCAGAGGCTGAGGGAAGCGGTGTCATAGAAATTCAAAAATCAAACATAAAAAATCAAAATTACAATTCAAAATGCAAAAACACTTCATCTCTTTCCTTTCAGGGTCAATATACTGGTGGCAAGGATATTTGCAATTTCCGTGGCTTCTCTCAGAAGTCTATTAACGCTCTCCTTGTCACCTCTACCAGAATCCCTGAGCAATCCCAACCAAAACTTGCATTCGTTTGCGGACTTCAGGGCGTGAGTAAAGAAATTGGTATAGTCCTTCCGTGAGGAAGCCGCCTAGGCCTCAATGACATTAGCACCAATACTGGTGGTGCTCCTTAAAAGCTGGTCAGTGATAATCCGCGAAGTCTGTTCTACTGGCAATCGGTCCACGAATCCTATTACATCCAATGCGAATCTGTAAACACGAGCCTGAAATTCATTTTTAAATTTTGCCCTGTCATTTTTCATTTTTACTTTTGCATTTTGGAGGGGCAGTTTAGAGATTGAGTTGCGGGGTTTGGGATTTAGCCGACGGGGTTGATTTAGCGGGCGGCTTTGTACTGGGTGCGGAGGCATCTGGTGCAGATGTTGACTTTTCTTTTCTTTCCTTCTACCATAATCGTAGTTCGGTGAATATTAGGTAGCCAGCGTCGCAAGGTACGCCTCTTGGAGTGGCTTACATTATGCCCGGTTTGAGGTTTCTTACCGCAAATCTCGCACTTCATAGAAACTTCTCTATCTGTTAAATTTGCGTAATGATAGCACAACTATCAGCCCGGGTAAAGGGGATGGGATGAAAACTGATTTAGCCGATGGTCAAACCCTGAAGGAAATGTTTGCCTCAGGAACTGCCTGGCTGGAAAAAAGCGCCCCCGATATCAATGCTATAAACGTTTTCCCTGTTCCCGATGGTGATACCGGAACCAATATGGTGCTCACCATGAAGTTTGCTCTGGAAGAGGCAAAGCTCAATTCGGATAACCAGGTCTCCTCGGCAGCCAAAGCGCTGGCTCACGGTGCTTTAATGGGAGCGCGGGGCAATTCCGGGGTTATCTTATCTCAATTCTGGCGTGGTTTAGCTAAAGGGCTGGAGGGCAAGACCTATTTCAACGGCGGGGATTTTGCCAGAGCACTGGCCGGAGCATCACAAATGGCTTACAAAGGGATTGTCAATCCTGTTGAAGGGACTATCCTGACAGTACTTAAAGACGCATCTAAAGCTGCTCAAGAAGCAGTAAAAAATGATGATGCCCTGGTCTCGGTATTGGAAGCGGCGGTAAAATCGGCTGAGGATTCAGTGGCCCGGACGCCCAGCTTACTGCCAGTATTAAAAGAGGCTGGAGTGGTGGATGCCGGTGGGCAAGGATTGTATGTTTTGCTGGACGGCGCCCTTCAATTCCTCAAAGGAGAGTCACAGAAGCTACAATATCGGAGGCCCCGCCTGGTTGTTGCCGAGACAGAATTAGCTCCCAGGGCAGCCCAGAGGCCGACCCAGCTGGAAATGCCTTATGGGTATTGCACAAATTTTGTCCTGGAGGGACAGAATCTTAATTTAGGCAAAATCGAAAAAGACCTCAAAAAGAAGGGGCAATCTTTGATAATTACCAGCGACGATACTCTGGTCAGAGTCCATATCCATAGCTTAGAGCCCGGTGAAATCCTGAGATATGCCACAAAGTTGGGCAAACTGCATGAGATAACTATTAATAACATGGATGACCAATATGCAGAATTCATCAAGATGCAGAGGGAAAGAATGCCTTCAGTCGATATCGCCATGGTAACAGTGGCCACTGGAGACGGTTTTTTCGAGCTACTTAATAGCCTGGGTAACATAATCATTGTTCCCGGTGGTCAAACGATGAATCCCAGCGTTCGTGAACTCCTGCAAGCTGTAGAATCAGCTCCCTCGGACAACATTATTCTATTGCCCAATAACAAGAACATCGCGTCTGCCGCTTCCCATGTCCGGTCATTAACTTCCAAAAAAGTGAAGGTGATTCCCACCAGGAATATCCCTCAAGGCATAGCGGCATTGCTTGCTTTCGGTTATGACATGAATCTAGAGAAAAATGCTCGGGCTATGGAGAAAGCAATAAGTAAAGTACAGGCTATAGAGGTTACCAGAGCAGTGCGCGAGACTTGTCTTGGTGGCCTGGAAATAAGAAAGGGGCAATTTATTGCTATTCTGAACGATGAAGATTTGATAGCCAGGGCTGATAAAATAGGGGATGTTATCCTTGAAGCTCTAGGCAAAGCAGGAGCTGAAAAGTCGGGGATAGTCACCATTTATTACGGTGCTGAAATCAAGGGTGTTGAAGCTCAAGAGATAGCTCAAGAAATTCGTGACCGATACCAGACCGAGGTCGAGGTAGTTTATGGTGGCCAACCCAATTATAATTATATAATTTCCCTGGAATAACGTTAAGTCAAAAATCAAAGATAAAAAATAAAAATGACAAGTCAAAAAGCAAAAATTCTTAGCATCCCCTTTGCCGTCATTGTAAGTCCCGATTTATCGGGACGAAGCAGAGATAATGAGATTGCCGCGCTTCGCTCGCAATGACAAAAAGCGTTGTACTTGATGAATCAAGCTTTGGCGGAGATAAGGAATAGTGGTTAAGGTTGTAACTGATAGCTGCTCTGACATTACCCCGCAGTTAGCCCGGGAGCTCGGGATTACTGTGGTGCCGTTGTATGTCCAATTTGGCAATGAGACCTACCGGGATAATGTTGATCTGAGTACGGAGGAGTTCTACCATAAGTTGAAAACAACTAAGATTCACCCCACCACATCAACGGTCACCCCGGCTGATTTTGCCGAGCTTTTCACTAAATTAGCGGAAGAAACAAAGGAAATCCTGACTATAACTCTTTCTGAAAAGTTCAGTGGCACTTATATAGCAGCGCTGCAGGGCAAGGCTATGGCTACCAAGGATTGCCACATTGAGGTCATTGACTCTAAGTTGGTAGCAGGCGCACAAATGCTTTTAGTTATCCTGGCAGCTAAGATGGCTCAGGCAGGGGCTAATTTGAAGCAAATCGCTGACTGGGTCAGGAGAGCGGTTTCCAGAATGCATGTTCGTATGAGCTTCGATACATTGGAATACTTGAGAAGAGGCGGGCGCATTGGTAAGGCACAGGCTTTCCTGGGTAGCTTGTTAAAAGTAAATCCTGTCCTGGGAATAAAAGACGGTGCAACCTTTCCTATCGCTCGCTCCCGCAACCGAACTCAAGCTATGGACCTTCTGGTAAATTTTGTCAGGGGTTTCAGCCAGATAGAAGCCGTGGCTATCGAGGATGCCACTACCCCCGATGATTTACAGACATTAGCCGGGCGGCTTAAGGATGTAGTCCCTCCAGAGCGCATCCATCGTTCCAATGTAAGCCCGGTGGTCGGAACTCATGTTGGTCCCCATGTCCTGGCTGTTGCCGTTCTTGAAGCGGAATAGACTACCCCGATTAAATTTGTACAAAAACCCGGGGGCTCCAAGAAGTTGCGAAACTTTTTGGGTTGATATAGAAAGTGACAGGCATTGATTCGCTACGAAATGTTCTTGAGCTAGAACGCCGGAAGGGGTACACCGATAAGGCAGTAATCGGCGGCCTGGATAAGTATCTTCACAAACAGGCCGGGCAAATCAGGCAGAGTATCAATAACCCGCAGCTTGTAAGCGGCTTTGATGAACTTAACTTAGCCAATTCCAATTACGGCTC